>Ga0214919_10000051_pt1 | contig 172849 bp, 174 predicted proteins | sample LL1503_MetaG_FD_177994 | JGI IMG/M metagenome (GOLD analysis project Ga0214919, IMG submission 177994) | Freshwater microbial communities from Lake Lanier, Atlanta, Georgia, United States - LL-1503 | ecosystem: Environmental > Aquatic > Freshwater > Lake | place: USA: Georgia | collected...
CCTCAATGTACAATGTTATTGAGGTGTGACCTATATCAGTCGGTATTCCGTACACCTTAACAAGCTGTCCTTCTTTCGCTGGTTTTTCGAAATAGCATTTGTCAATAAGTACAGTTACCATTCTTGGGGTGTCACATAGTTGCATAGAGTATCCCGCCGCAGCTGCATCTATCCATGCCAATAATTTCCCACCGAAAAGATTCCCATGGAATCCAAGATCAGATTTTTTAATCGGATGTGTGTTTAATAATTCCATTCTTTATATCGATTTAAGATTTTTGTGAAACTGAAACCGATCTGACAATCATTGCGCTTTCGTTGGGTAAACCATTAGGCTGATGCTCTGTTCTACCGTGATTCAGTATTATTTTCATTTGATCTTTCTCTCCGTTGTACCAGCTCAATATTTTTTGGTCTGTAGTTTCGAAAACTAAAGCTCCATCATAATAAATTCTGATAAAATCTTTCTCCCAGTGGCAAACATACTGTACAAGTCTATTAGTACAATTAGCAACTGCCACATCGTAAGATCCGTACATTTCTTTTGTTCCATCTTCGACAACACCATAATGAAGATTTGGTTGTATCCTACTGGTCTTACCTAAAGAGTGCTTTTTAGCGTAGTCAGGACTTTGATCACTGTAAGCCTCAAAGATGTCAATTTCTGGTGGCCAACTATTAACTCCGCTTAACCAAAAAGCTGGCCAATATGATTGTCCATATGGCAATTGGACCCATGACTCAAACCAACCATACTGCCATCCAATTTTTGACGTGACATAGCCAACACCAGTAGGTATAGTAAATTCATCAGGGAGCTGTGGGGTTTGTCTCCAATCAGGTAACTCTGATTTAACATACGTCTTTGGTATATTTCTCAGCTCGAGAATAAGTCCTTCATGTGAAACGTATGATAAGGTACCGTCAGTGTCGTAGTACTGATATAAACCATCGGGATGAAAATCTCCCCAACCAGGTCCATATCTCCAATTTTCTTGGTCTAGTGGCGATTCGAATTTATCTAAGAAAACCTGGGAATATCCATTAGGTAAGGAAACCGATCTTGTCTCACCATTATAATCCCTTGCCCTTAACTGTGCCTTTATCTTGCGGATGAAGTTAAGCAACGTATCTTTTAGATTATGTTTGATTTTTTTCATTTTTTTAGATGTTTATGTTTTTAATTTCTGTATATTCTTTATTGTAATATTCTTCAGAGCTTCCGTTACATCCTTGATTGAACTCGCCCTTATCGTAGGCATCCATTATTTTTTCTTTCTCATTAGGTAGGCTATTTTCCAACATGGTTACAATTCCACTCATGGTTAAAGTTATCCCTCTTGATTCAATTTCCTTAACCGATTCTATTAGGTGCTGAAGTGTTGTTTTATTTTTCATGCTGATATTAATGGGGTTTCCTATTCCTAATTTAATGATTTTATCTATTTATGTTTCTGTTTAATTGAGTCATATTTCTGACCCCAATAACTAATTTCAGATTCTCTAAACTGTAGTTCTTCTCTGAGAAAATCTATTTGATCTTTTTGATCTACTATAATATTGTTTAGCGAGTCTATTAAATCCACGCAGGCATCTTTTTTTGTATCAGGGACTTCTGTGTTTAGTGTATTAAATTTTGGCATGCATACAATCAAACCTGAAAGTACTACTGCTCCACAAAATAATATTGCTTTTTTAGTTGATGTCATAAGCTTAGTTTTAAAGATTATATTTTTAATTTGATAAGGGTGCTTTAATTGACGGGTGTGATTGATAATTTTCCAATATAATATGTTCGTGATTTATAGTATCCATCATATTGGGAGAAACCGAACTAAATTTGTAATCATCTTTTATTGTTACTGTTGGTAATTCCATAGGTTCTCTACCAATCTGTTCTTTGGCTTGTTCAATATGGTTACTATATAAGTGTACGTCTCCTAAGTTACCAATTAATTCATCAGGTACCATATTAACTTCCTTAGCAATGATTTCAAGTAGTAAACCATAAGATGCAATGTTGAATGGTAACCCTAAGAATGTATCTGCTGAACGTTGGTTCCACATTAAGGAGATTGCTCGTTTAGGTACACCATAAGGTTTAAAAAACTCATCCATAGAAAACTCAACACTAGGGTCTCTCATTGGTAAAACAACATTACTTTTATTTTGTTTCATCCAAGATAATCTTTCCTCATCACTCAACTCTCTTGTATAAACTTGAAATCCATAATGACAAGGTGGAAGTACCATTTGATCTATTTCACCTACATTCCAAGCATTAACCATTAATCGTCTTGAGTCTGGATTTGTTTTAAGGTCGTTGATTAGATTTTGTATTTGGTCTATACCACCATACATTGGAGGTTCATAGTCACCATATCTTTTTTTACTTCCCCAATCTCTCCATTGCTTGCCATAAATAGGTCCTAGATCACCCCAACGCTTAGCCCAACCTTCATCAAGCCCAATTGCTTTAATAAAGTTTTCCTTTGTCATTCTTGGCACCTCACCAAACGGAGAATGAACTGCTACCTCATCGTACCACTTTTCATATGCTTTATAAGCATCACCATCCCAAATATGGCAATCGTTGTCAACAAGGAATTTAATATTCGTATCACCACGAAGGAACCAAAGTAATTCAGTCACCATTGTCTTCCAAGCCATCTTTTTGGTAGTTAACAGCGGAAACCCATCCTTCATGTTATGTCGGATAGTGTAACCAAAAATAGATTTGGTTCCAGTGCCTGTACGGTCTTTCTTTTCTATTCCATAATCCAAAATAGATTGGAGAAGATCTGTGTATTGTTTATCTAGATTATTCATTGATAATATCTTGTAATCGTTTAATTTCTGCTATCACATCATCACCTAATTCAATTTTGGACATCATGGTTAGATCTATTACTTGAGAGTACAATACTTTGATTAATTCATCTCTAAATTTAATTTGTTTATCTTGTACTTGTATATGTTCATCAATCATCCACTTTATCTTATCAAACTCAGTTCGAATGTCATCTTTTAGTCTATTTGAGTGAGTATCTGATGTTATTTTTTCTTCCCTATTTTTCATTAGTTGGTTACGTTTTTTCAGGATGCCCTTGTTTAACAGGTCTTTTGCTTCTTCTTTATTCATGGGTTTTATTTTAAAAAATTAAGTAACTTAAACATACTTGGTTTAGCATCCCGGTGCTCCTTGGTCCAATACCAGCTCTTACCCTGTGAATCGGTTAGCCCGATATTTCCATCTAACCATTCACAGAAATTCTGAATATCCATTATATCAACTAGGTCTTCCCATTGATCATATACTACAACTTTATCGGCATCACGGATTGCCCATAGACAATCTCCTTCGTGGTTAATTAGCGAGAATTTTTTCATGATTTTATTTTTACTCATTAATAAATTTTAAGGTGTGGATATTCTGTTATCTCTACGAATCTTTTATCAACTTCGTAGTACTTTTCCAACACTTCATCTAACAATTTCTCTTTTGAATCCTGGCAATAAAGATAACGAACTGATCCGTATCCCATATCAACTGTGTAGCCAATATATTTCCAACCGGTAAATAATTTTCTTTGAATTAGATAGTCATTTTTTCTTTTTATGAACCTTATCTTAATTCTCATTTTCATCATTGTTAATTTCACCTGTTTCTAAATCAAACCAAACTGTTTCTGGTCCTTCGTTACCCATCTGTGATAGAGCTTTCTGCAGCATTGGCACTAAAACTTGATTCATCCATTGGTCCTGGGTCAGATCCGAATCTGGATTATTCTTTAGGTAGTTTTTGTACTGTGATTCTAATGTCATATCGATTTATTTTAATATTAATGCGATCCAAATCCAACCTCTTTTTGCTTCTTACCTTTCGGTGTTTTTTTCATCCCTTTAAGATGCTCTATTGCATTTTCGTATTTGTTGTCCAGCAATATAACCGAGATAAAAAGTTCTTTTAAATGAGACATAGAAAGATCCTCTGTATCATCTAACCATTTCTCTATGTTGATATCGATTTTATTATCTCCAATTTTATTTTCTAGATAGGATTTTCTAACCTCTCTAGAAGGTGGCGAAACATAATATCTTCGGTCAAAACGGGAAGGTCTATTAGTAATTCTTTCCTCTAGTTTTTCTGGGTAGTTCGTTGTTGCTATGTAAACAACATTTTCGATTTGTTTAATCCCATCAAGAATATTGAGTAACACCGAAGTTGAATAATTACTATCTCCTGCAACGCTATCAATATCTTCGATAATAACAACTAGCGGACGATCAGGTTCAATCTGTCTTAACTTCGGAACCATTTCAACGTATGCTTTGATGGAGTCTTCATTTTTGATATTGATAACAACACCAGATAACTCCTTGATGATGTGCATCATGCAAAGCTGCAAAATACCTGACTTACCACATCCAGGATCCCCATATAAAAGAATCCCTCTTTTGTGCATAAGCTTATATGATTTATAAAGTTCTGCTTTTTTCCAGAATGATTTTATATCGGTTAATATTTCTCCAATCTCAACTGTGGGAAGCTCGTATAGCTCATCAGTATTAATGGCTTGTCGCATTACGCACCACTCATTAGCTCTGCTGTTCCATTCGAATTCATACAGACCTGCAGGAAGTTGTTTCTCTGCTTTAGGAGCTGCGATGTAACTACCGTCACCCATAACAGACCATTGGGCAAAATCCATCTTCTTTTCGTCCCCCGCTGAATCCGATGGAATTGCAACTTCATCATTAAGATAGTCATCAACTTCCATTTCAATATTTCGAATACCTAAATCTGCCATTATCTTTTCTTTATCATACTTAATTTTTCTGCTTGCCATTTTATGTATATTATATTATTTTATATTTTCTAATATTATTTAGTTTCGTTTAGCTTAAATAATTTGACATGTTGATAGCGGCTTGTTCAGCTTGCTCCCATGTCCTTATCGTTATCTTCCCTCTTCTATTAAATGGTATAATCGATGCTATTTCAAACTCTTTACCCTCCTCTAGCCATCCGTCTTTTCTGTTTCTGATTTCCGCCTTATTAGCTAATTTTTTATACTTGTCCCATTCTTCTTTTAAGTAATCAGATTCAACAGGAACGTAATTTTCATCGAATAGCCTATCACCCAGTCTAAATGTGTTTCCCCCTCTGTGGCTGTATCCATAATATCCCTTTACAAAAGATGAAAAGTAATCTTCAACCACACCCTTTCTTTCAGAAGGAATATGGAAGAAATTTTTTTCCAATAATAAAGCAACACCATTAGGCTTTTTCTGTGTTACCATCATTTGGTTTTTGTAATATCTCCATCCATCAGAAATACTTCCTAGATAAGTTCCGTCCGGTGCTAGAAATGAATTTTCCAAAATGAATTCATCATTATCGGAAGTGTGTTTACCGATCGCTCCCCCTGTATACTTGTTGATAAGTTCAATCTTCTCTGGATCAGGAATAAAACCATCTAGGTCTCTCTTGACATAGATTCTAGAGACCAACTTGGTAAATCCAAGATTCAAATGAATCTTATTAAGCTTGTTGTTTCCCGAGGAATACCCAGGAGACTTCTCGAATTTTAATCTGATCTTTCCCAGATAAGGGGTTTGGTTTTTTATAAACATCTTTCTATTTGTTTTCTTCTACTTCTATTACCACTATTCTATCATTTGTATATGATAAAAATAAAACGAAAAACCTAACCGGTATTTCAGAATTTTTTGAATACTGTGATAGCGTTATCACTCTCCCTGCATTGCTTGACGAGTTCCACTCAAATTTGGATTCCTTATTGTTGTATCTTTTTTTAATAAATTTCGATATGTCTTTTTTAGCTAATCCATAGCTATCATTTCTCTTTCCTATACTTGTTAATAGTACTGTGTCTTCACACAAATCCTGAATATAGAAATTATTTAAAGCATCCACATATGTCTGTGGATCTATCTTAGGTGCTCGACCCTGTGCTCTTAACCCAGAACCAAATATTATCATTGAGATTGCAATGATTGCTGTTTTTAATTTATTCATTTTTATAATAAATAGTTAACTAATAAGTATGATAATTTATAACCGGTAAATGCACCTACTGCAGATGGGATTGGAAACACTATCAGTTTTCCCAGATCTGTTACATACTTTGGCCTATTTACTATTCTTCCTAAATAAGAATAATAAACAAAATAACCAATCAATACAGCAAAGTCAACTTTAGTTGATATGAAAACAATCAATGTAGCACTTATAAATCCATAAAGGAAATTATCCCTAACACCCTCCCAGATCTCTGCCGTGGTAGCATCCTTATATTCCTTAACTATTTTATTGATTGAGATAATCTTTTTATCTGGTTTCTGTATTTCCATTTCTACAAATATAATGTTTGGTTACGTATTAAAAAAATTAAATACTGGATTCTTTTAAACTTTTTATCTGAGCTTCATAAAGCTTATTTTTATCCTCGAGCAAGCTAAGGCTGCTTCTTGTATTTTTCCAGTAGTAGTAGAACTTATCGCAAAGTTTTTTTGTTAGCTCAATCTTTTCTTTGTGCAAGAACTTAGCTTCTTTTATAGTGGTAACTACACCATAAGAACTTACGTACATTAGCCCTGCATAATCTGGAACTTCCTCCTTTTTAATTAGACCCTCTGGTACGCAATAATAGAATTTATTTGGTCTGAATTTCCATTCGGTTGGAGAGTAGTACTGCTCTGATATTCTTTTCTTTGTTATCGGATCAGCATGATACCTATACTTCTTTTTCATATAGACACCTTCGTTCAGTATAAGGTGCTTATTTTTCTTTTTGAAATCATTTAAGAAGTCGCATCTGCTAATTTTTATTTCTATCTCGTAGCAGTATCCACTTTTCTGAACTACCAGAAAATCTGTTTCCCAGTCATCCTTAAATAGATATAGATTTCCTACGGTGTACTTTATATTTCCGCTATCAAATCTTTTCTCTAGATTTTTCTGGATTGTTTTTTCGCTGTGCTTGATATCTGCCATTTCAATTAATTAATCCCACCACCCGCGAAGACCTGTTCCATCAAACCATTTATAATAATGATCCTCATCTTTGTGTTCTTCTTCAGTTAATGATTCTGATATTTTTTGATATTCCTTGTGATCCTGACCTTGTAGAATTCTCCATAGTTCTTTCCATTCTTGCTCGCCTATTTCATGGGATCTTTCAAACACCTTTCTGTTGTGAGCTTTCTCCTCTTCAGTTTCTTTATCAATCAATTTAGAATATCCTGGCTTATCATCAACAGCTTCGAATTCCCAATCGTGGTTTATAATCTCCCCTAATTCTGCCTCAGCCATTTCGATATACAGATCCTCGTTATAGTTCCGCATAAGCTCCGCAGCTCTCTTCATCGCTTTAACTTTTTTTAGTCTGCTGATGTCAACCTCGTGGCCATGTTTTTCCATTTTGTCTCCCATATCAGAAATCCCTATTTCCATGAATTTAAGTAAAGAGTGATGATCCCACCAGTAGTGATTTGCTAACGGCTTTCTAAATCTCCAGACATTCTTTAAGAACCTGGGAATGTCATATCTAAACAGCGAGTATGTTTTATACCACCATGTATTGTGTCTTATTAATCTTTTGATGCTATCACCAAATGTGTCTGCAAACTCTACTTTCATAAAAAATGGTTTGTTTTTCATAGATTATGATCAATACAAAGTTCCACAAAAAAAGCCAGATAAACTATATCTGGCTTTAAATATTATAAGGTTTTAATTATTCCTCGTCTTCGTCTTCCTCTTCACCTTCTTCTTTTTCTCCGTCTTCAACCTCTGGTTTTTCGTCATCTTCAACTTCAACCTCTATGTTTTCTGGTTCGATCATTTCTTCTCCTGATTCTTCTGATGATCCTGCACCTTCCATTTCGTTTCTGATCCAATCAGCAACTTCTTGAATATCGTCTTTAGACGTAGCAATATGATCAGCAGCCCAATCGTGACCATTCTTAAGATATTTATCAACTTCTGCTGGATCCATTTTAAGAATCTCCTCTATGTAATGCTTGATTGAAGTTAGGTTTGCGAAAAACATGTAGTGTTGTTGTCCACCCTCCATGTTGTTGTCGTCTTCAGCTATTTCCATAGCTTTTTTCTTGAAGTCGTCAAATGATGCTATTCTTTCCATTTTTTAAATTTTTATGTTTATGTATATATCTATTTTGATTATCTAATTGCGTAATCTGCGTATTTATCAGAATAGCTGAATTTATTTAGTCCATCCCACGGACTCTATCGAATCCATTACCTGCTTGGCAGATATTCTTTTAGTGCATTCAAATTGTCTAGATGTTCCTTTATGTTCAGGACACCAGAACCAATCTCCTGGGTCAAATGGGAATTTTTCGGGCGAGTTAAAACAAGAGTTACAAACGTCTTCTCTATGGATTCTAAGACAATCCTCGTCAAACTCGTTATCTTTTTTAGTTACCCCTGATATCACAACCACCTTTTTACCCAATGCATGTGCCACCCAAGATAATCCACTTGAAAGACCTACGAAGAATTCGCAATGTTCTATCCAGTGCATCATTTCTGTAAGTTCCATGCCTGTTTTATTCATGCAGTTCTTAGGGATCTCGTTCCAATTTCCCTCCGTACCAAAGCTATAATATCGATCTATGCAAACCGGGGTTAGCCCCTTCTTAGTAAGCATGTCGCATAATTTTTCCCAGGAATTGTTATTGTTCCAATGCTTAGCCTGTGCAGTACTGTGGCTGGAAAAGCAAACATATTTCTTATTTAGTGGAGAAGGTTTGCCCGATGTCTTTAGTTGTGGCCTAACTTTGCCCATATCGGCTAATCCTAGCTGTTTAGCGAAGCCTATTTGTAAAGGTAAGTCATAGATATAGTCACAGCATATAATGTCTGTATAAGCGCTTAAATCGCCTGGCATTTGTATCAGATTCACGTTGGGATATAGATCTTTGTAGAGAAATCCAAAATTACCAACAACATCACATTTAATTCCGTGTCTTTTAGCGTATTCGTCTGCATATGGCATGAACGATATGGTATCGCCCAATGCAGCTGTTTTTAAAATTATAAGTGGATTATGGGATTTAACATAATTTGGGCTAAAGTAAGATATTATCTGATCTGTGTTTAGTACTCTATAAAATCCAGACTCGTCATCACCATTATATTTAAAATGCGGTACATAAATGTCTTCAAGGCATTTTGATTTTTCAGATATTGAAGGAATACACTTAGTCGAAGACACAAAGTCCTTGACAATGTCCTTGATGTCGTTTCTTCTTATATTACCGTCCTCTATTAACACGTGCTGATCTGTTAGATCCATCTTAATTGTTTTTAGAACTTCTGAGCCATCCTTTATAACAATCTCCCAATCGATATACTCGTTCCTATCATCAGGAACAGTTGACCAAGCTCTTCTGCTTTTACCGACATTTAAAAATGATTTAATTGATCCGCTTCTAGCATCTCTGAAAAATATAGCCTGGCCTTCTCCTTCCGGATATGAACACTTATAAAAATGCGGGTCTCTTTTAAACCAAGAGTAAAATCCATGATCCTCTCTCTTTTCTATTCTCTTAGGAATTGACAGATAGTCATTAAGTATAAGATTCTTCTGTGATATCTTACCAAATGATGCATAGTCCATCAGCATTCTCGAAACAACAACCTCCCACGATATTAGGCTCCTCTCATCTTTACATTCAAGAACATACTGGGAATACCTTTGGAGAACTTCAGAAACACCATCAACTAGATCTACTGTGTTTGCGGTATCTATTCTTTTCATTCCTTTTAGATCAGCCTCCATTAAACCAACAACAGGAATACCCATCGCTATACTTTCAGTAACTGTTAGGTTAGGATGTCCTGCTTCAATAGCTCCTGGATTTAAAAAGACGTGATGTTTTCTTATTTCAGTAAGCGAATCCTCATAATTCATGTCGTATATCACATTGAGTCTTATGTATGATGCTATCACATTGTTCTTCTCGAAAAACTCCTTGTTGTTTTTACTAGGGCATATTATTGTTATAGGTAGATTCAGTACTGCTGCACACTCTATGCCTGGAATAAATCCCTTTCTGTCGAATAATGGATCTCCTAAAAGACCATTGTTTGCCATCATGACTAAACTTGGACCTTTTTCAATAAGATCTTTGGATCTATCCTCAAAATAATAATCTTCCAGATTAGCTCCGTGGCTAAGATATCTTAATTGTGGTAAAGAACCGAAATAATCAACAAGATATTTAGCATGGACAAATGACAGAACAGATCCTTTTATAGCTTCCAGATTTTGTTTGTAAACATCAGAATCCTTTCCTAAATGATGTGCATGGTGATCGTGATGGGAAAAAACGTAAGGAATTCCTCTCTCTTTTAAAAGTAAAGCTAGATTAGCCATGTGTACATGTACAATGTCCCATTCTCCTAACCTAACATCATCCGTGTAAATTATTTCAACCTCATGACCAAGACCTCTTAATACCTTTGTGTATTCCCAGATTATTTTTTCTACTGCTCCCCATCCGTTAGGTGGTATAGGAATTACCCCTGGTGTGATTTGTGCTATTCTCATTTCTTAACCTTTTCTTTTTGCAAATATTACTCCGTGATCTGCATTTTTATCAACCTCTTTCTGTATTAATTCATCATAAAGCTTAACCGCAAAATCAGCGCTAACTAATTTTTCTATTAACATATTGACCCTTCCGTCGTTATTGTCGTGGAATTCTAAAATTATATTTTTAGCTTTAGCTAGAGATGCAATATCAGTTTTATCAAGCAAATCATATTCAGCACCTTCTATATCAATCTTTAATAGATCAACTGAATCATGATCAGACATCAGAGAGTTTAGTGTTTGTGATTTAACCAAAACAGTATTCTCACTTATAGTTTTTGCAATGCTAGAAACTAAAGTGTTCCCTGGATTCACGCTAAGATTAACATCCTCGCCGTCACCAGTCAAAGCAATCTCACTGAAAATAACATTTGGATTTTCCGAGTGCATCTTTCTGAATTCATTAGCTGCTAAAGGATTTGGTTCTATTGAGATAACTTTTTCGAAACCTACATCTAAACAATACTCTGTAAATAATCCAACATTAGCACCAACGTCAATAGCAAGTTTCTTTCCGAATATGCTATCCGTCATAATGTCATATATTCGGTCAGTGAAGAACTCTTCATAATTTCTAAATATAGGATCTTTTGTATCCAATCTGCAAGTCTTCTTTGTTACGTTTCTAAATCTTATTACTGATTCAGAAATCACTTCCTCTCCCTGCTTATATTCAATTAAGAATCCACCAAAATTTGGGTTATTTTGGAAATCATAAATATGGATGGGTACTGGAATTATCCAATAAGATCCACCTAAACTAAAGTTTATAGTGCAATGGAATATATTAGAACCGCTGTCCACGTCCTTAACATAAACATCACAATTAAGTTCCTTTATGTTTCTTGAATCCCCTATATAAACTATATCAAGTTTATTATCCCAAGGGGAAAATTTGTGGATAAACATATCGCTTTTATTATTCATAACTAATTCTTTTTTAGGGTTTAGTATTTCTCTTATCTGGTTTGCTATCTCTGTCATATCATCACTTCTAAAAAACTTTAGATTTTTTGATTCCTGATACATGTCAACATATACTGAGAGATTTCTTAGAAGCAGTGGTGCTTTCCAAGATATTGCTTCTTTGATAACAAGTGGACTTGTTTCTTTATCATTAAATAGAGGTATTGATGGGAATATAACAAGATCCGCTGCCTGATAGAATAAATCAACATCATCTCTTTCACCCCATACTTTACAATTGGAAGGAAGATTACTTGTGATAGGATTCCAATACCATTTAAAATTATCAGCCATTGTACCGATGAAATGAAATTCAACTTCCGGTAGCAATCTTGCAATCTCTGCGGTTTCTCTTTGATTTTTTCTTGGGGTAAATATGCCTATCTGGATTATGTGTTTCTTATTAGGATCCAATCCAAGTTTTGCCCGGCTATCTAAATAATCTCTTACTGGTTTCTTAGCTATCTCGTGTTCAATAACTTCAATTGGTACTTTAAGATCTCTTAATAAGTTAACCTGCCAAGGGCTAACAACAACAAATTTATCAGGGAGATATATTTTTTCTTTAGGAGAAACAGACGAATCGTGCATGGTCTCGAATATTTTATATTCTCTGTCGTCAGAGAATATAATATCCAGAAGATGGTGGCTTAAGAATTGCTCACATGGTTCTTCGAAATGTATAATATCAGGCTTCATCTCCTTGATTGCCTTAATGAGAATATCCTCCGGTTTTTCGCCCCAGGTTATTATTCTCTCCGCACCAAGTATGGATTCTATTCTTTTCCTGATTGTATTATAGGAAACTTCGTGTCTTTTCTCAAAAACCCAAACTTCCGCTTCGTCTTTGATTTTGTCTATTTTATTCTTTAAATATTCCGGCATTCCTCCGGTAGACAGGTAAGGTACAATATAAAAAACTCTCAATGTTTTGTATTTATAGGTTCTACTGTAAAAGTCAAATAAAATTTCGGGTAAAAGTATTGAAGGGGTGCCTTTGTACGAAATTTATTGATCTAGAGATTCGCCACAGTTAGGGCAAAATTTCCATGTTTTTTTCTTGGATCTTGTTCCACATCCTGTACAATAATCTCTAATCTCAGTAACCTCTACAGGTTTAACTGATCTTGGAAGAATTTGATACTCTGACGTGTAACTACAATACCAGGAGTAACTACCTGAATCTTTTCCGAAGTCCTGATCAGATTTTTCACCTTTTTCTACTCTACCGGTTTCAAGCGAACCCGCACCTGAGCAGTTAACTACTCCAGATAAACCAGTAGTAGTGTAACCAATCGAACTACCGCTTAACGTTGAAGTGTTTGAAGTGTTGGTGAAGTAAACATTAGGTGTAGTATTTACCGTGGTTCCTCCGAAAATAATTGGATTTACTGTTCCCGGATTGTTCGTCCAAGTTAGGTGATTTGTGTGATAAGGAACATAGGTTGTTCCAGTTGAAAGTGTGCTCCAACTGTAATTTGTGTGTTCCGGATAGAACTCAACCTTTACCTTACCGTTGTTTTTGATTGCCTCTTTAACCTCATCTGTAGCATCAACATCGTAAGTCGAAAATAAGAATTTCTTCTTCTCATCGATGAAACGATCCAAGAAGTATCTTTGTCCAGGTCTAAGTACTAAACCCGAGCTACTGATCACCTTGTCGTTGAGATAGATTTTAGCTAAATAGGATGTTGATGTTGGATTATAGAGTTCGATTTGAAACTCTTGTCCATTGTCTAGATAAACTAGATCATCCTTTGCGCCGTAGATTTTTTGTCTGTTGTTGGATACGGCTACCCAAGCTTGTGGTTTTGGAGTACTGTGTACTCCGATTGTGTTGTTTTTCATTTACCTTTTTCTTTTTTTTAAAATCCCATCGCTGCTATTGCTAACAACTCTAAGGCCATTTTGACCCGGGACACTAAGTACGAAAGGCACCCTTCAATACATTCTATATATAATCACTGGTTTATTACCAGAAATCATCTCCTTCTTGTCCATTCGAAAGATCGTTATAACCTCCGAATGAATTATCATAGTCATCGTCTTCGAATTCTGCATCACTAAAGAATTCTCTTTCTGATTCAGAAATTCTTTCGAACCAATCACCATTATCTTTATACCAAACAGTGTTTATAGCAGGTGTTCCTGCTGTCCACTCTATTTTTGAATCATTTGATAAACCCCCTGGTATAATTGAGTCTAAATCATTTACTACTTTTTCCAAATCGTTCTGCAGATCTGTGTCTAATTCTACATCCTCAACGTATATTTCTAAACATCCGTTGAAGTTAGGTTCCATACAATCAATAAAGATATTATATAAAATAATGAAATCTTCCCTTGATTCCATTAGTAATTTAATATCCAATATCTCTTTAGCTGTGAACTTATTATTGGTTATTAGCTCCGCATTTAAAATATAATTCTTCATTATTTTTTTAGTTGTATATACCATACATGATTCTCTATTTTATTTGACTTTCCCTGATTTTTACAGTTTCTTCTGTTATTGGTCGGGAATAAAGACTCATTACCTTGGTTCCATTTATATTGGTAAAAGTAATTCTACTTTTCTCGTTTGGCTTAAGAGTGATGGTAACATCTCCTGGTTCTCCTGAGCTGTCGCTCCATGCAAAAACTACAGGTTTCTCGTCATCGAATTGAAAAACCCATTCGGCATCTTTGAAATTTTTAATCTCTGCTATAGTAGCTGGAGTTCCTTCTAGTTCTATATTATTATCTTCCATGTTATTTTATATAAAGTTTTGACAAAATGTTTTTCTGTGATGTTTGGATAAACCAATTTCCCTTATTGCTGAGATGTGTTCTGGTGTACCGTAGCCAACATTCTTTTCCCATAGGTAGTGAGAAAATTCTGGGCTGATAGATTTCATTAGCCTATCTCTATGAACTTTAGCTAGGATAGATGCTGCGGAGATACACGGTACTTTAGAATCACCTTTTATCACGCACTCGTAATCTATTCCTTTATGTCCAGGGAATTTATCCCCATCAACATAAAGAAAATCAGGAACTACCTTACAAGAATCAATAGCTCTTTTCATAGCTAAAAATGTTGCTTGCAAAATATTAATCTGATCTATCTCCTGTGGCGATGCCGCACCTATTCCCCATGCTATTGCATTTTCTTTTATTAGTGCTTCAACCTCTTCTCTTTTCTTTAGACTTTTTATAGCTTTGCTATCTTTAATTCTAGGATCAAAGAAATCATTTGGCATGATAACTACTGCAGCAACAACAGGACCACTTAAACAGCCTCTACCTACTTCGTCTACCCCGGCGATAAAATTATATTTTGATACGTCTAACATATTATGGTTTAAGTGTGGTGAATTCACCTTTAATGAAATTGATGTGCTGAGCTTTACTGTCATGGTGAATTATCACGTGTGACTGAAGCCATCCGCTAGGACCAATGTTATAATTAACCCTTAGCTTAGTTGATGTACCTACTGCAAGTGCTCCATCCTTTCTACCTGGTGAATGATAGTGACCAACTACAATTTTAGTATTTAGCTTTCTGAACTGTAATAAAGAACCCCTAGATCCGTTTGAACCAACATCACCATGTTGGGCTAATTCCCATCCATTAACTACTAAACTGTCACTTCTTCCCAGAGTTCTATATTTAGGGTATTTAGCGTTTATTAAATAAGGTATAACCCCGTTTGGCGCAGCACCTTTAAGTAGTAATGCACTGTATTCCATATACTCAATGGAATTTTTCATGGTTGAAGCTTTTCTCCAATCTGTTCCTTTTAGCCATCTGTCTAAGAAGTCATCATGGTTACTTCTAACTATTATAACATTATAATCTTCGAAACTTTTTAATCCATCGAGCATCGCATCGACTTCACCTCTCAAAGAATTAGTTCCGTCTAATTCTCTTTGATATTGGATAAAAGGGTCTTTTGATTCGTGGTGGTTAATAGAAAGCCCATCAAAGACATCATGCAGAACTACGTGATCTGGTTTTAGATTCTTAAATAGATCAAGTGTTTTTGAAATGACCCTTTCGTCATGCTGTCCGTAGTGGATATCACCTAATACAGCAGCTGCAATTGAATCAATCTTAGAAACTTTGCCTTCCTCAACTTTATAATATAGATCACAGAAATCTCCATCATCGGTAGCTGTAACTTGTCTGGCAAAAAATGTATTCGCATCTTTTATCTCCACAACAACAAAACCTAATGTGTGGTGGAATTCCCCCTTCTTTCCTGATTTTGAATCTGTGTAGTTTTTAAGAGTACATGCTCCGGTGGTCATCATCATCTTCGGAAGATTCCCTTCAAGAACTGGGATTGTTTCCATGTGAACTTTTGGTGATCCAAATACGCAGGAATTAATTCCGCTCATACCTTGTAATCCTGTCATTGGGTCTACTGCAGTAGGCTGGATCTTAACATCTGACATGATCCACATATGCTTGTGAACCTCGTGGCGATTGGCATCAAGATATATTGCTATTCTATTTGACCATTCGTCGTAACTTTTGTCGGAAAAAACTGAAGTTGGATTTTTATATCTTCCTGCAATGACGTGGATGTCTGCAGCTATCTCTTTTGCATAAGCCTCAATATTTACTATAAAATCCTCGTGAACTGGTGTATCGTTCTGAGCCCAAGTAATTATAAACCTTTTCTTCTTCTTATCGAATTTTTTTTCCTTGGCCCTTATGTACTGGGGTGATTCCGTTAGTGCTTTTTCTGTTATACCTAATTTGGAAATCCAGTTTTGGATAGTCCTTTCTGATTTTCCGATGAGATCACTTAGACTTTTCATTCTCTGATCCCATGTCAAATCCCTGTTCCAGTAAATATCCGACATTTTAGATATTTGCTCGTCGTTTAATTCTTCAAACTTCATTAGCAAGTGTTAAGGTTATTCGTTGTTATATACTTTTTACCATTAAAGGTTTCGATTATATAACAACGAATAAGTGGTTAAAAATTATAAGCTTTATCGGAAAAACTTTCTCCTGTAGCTCCTACTATATCTTCATATATTTTAGACTCTTCTGCTTCTCTTTCAAGTTCCTCAAAGAATCCTTTTATATAATTACATTTCTCAAATTCCTCGGTAGACTCATAGTATACAAGAAGAGATTTTCTGATGCTTTCTCTCTTGGGATATATCTTTGTCGACAATATGCTACTGACCCCATATTTTTTCATAGTAGCTATTGCATTCTCAAATACTCCTCTATCTATTTTTCTTTCCAATTCTTTATGTTGTTGTTGGGTTATCTATCTCTTTTATTATACTCAAAAGATGATTGCATTTTTCATAGTCCTCAAAATATTCGAGTAATTTTATACAATCTAATATTTTATCTTTATCCCTGATTCTTTCCCTTACTATCGCAGAATAGATTATTAGATTCTTATTGTATATTTCCTTCTCATTTTCTTTCATGAGATCATCATCCTGATATTATTTAGCTTACAAAAATTGTAGTATTTGTGAATAACTAGGTTCAGTTTTTTACAAACAAAAAACCCTCATGCTATATATTAACATGAGGGCCATTTTAACTAGTTGTTATCCTAAGGAGCTACTCCAAAAATAACTTTTAATGCGATGGCTAATATAGCTCCGAAAATAATCCAGAGTGCTTTGTTAACACCGCTTTGCCATTTCTTAAGTGAATCAACATCGATATTAACTTTCATATAATCTTCGTACCTGTTTTCTTCTGCTAATCTGAATTTAGTATTCTCGTTAACTTTAACAATAACACCAGCTTCGGGATCAAGAAGTTTTTTCTTCATGTCCGAAATGTCATCCTTCATAGACCTTTGGTCTTTCTTAAGATCCTCCATTGTTGTTTGTAGATGTTTAAGCTCACCATTAGGCATGTTGGTTTTAAGATGATTCAGTTCATCTAAGATCTGTTTCATCAAAAACGTGCTAGTTATATCTTTTTCTTCCATTCTCTTTTGGTTAATTTTGCCCAATTTCCAAAAGATAACTGATTATATATCCCGGAAGACCTAAGAACTAAAGGGGTTTAAAAAAATTATCGGAGGGTTTTTCCGGGAGGGTATTCAACGGTTATGCCAATCGAGAACTCACTGAATACCTCGAAAGCATCTTCTGATGCTTTTACGTAAAATACGCCATAGAAAGGCTCATCTTTTTCACACACCTTATCCGTTATTATTTCGCAGTTAAAGTAGTTTATAAGGGAGCAAGCCTCTATGTGGGATTTTGGATCATGCGTTTTTACGTAAAATTCAACCATTATCTCTTACCTGTTACTATTTCTGATATGGTATTACAGTCCATTCTATAGTAATTTTCTTCCGAATCCTTAACTAACATCAATACCTGATCTATAGTACCCATCAATTTCATATTCTTTTCCTCGAACACAAATTCTGAACCCAGATGGCTAACCTCTAAAGAGGCTCTACGAATCCATTTGGTTTGGTTTCTTGAATAAAGATCTGCATAGTGTTTAAGCATCTCCTTACTGGGAGCTTTAAATGGTATTAGTTCTGATTTTTTATTTTTCTTATCTTCCATATTAGATTGAGTTCGTTGTGAGTTCTTTAATGTCTAGGGGTTTATTGTCTTTTAGCGAGCTTGCTATTTTTCTCATTTTAACACCCAGCGTCATGTCGTTTGGCGTTTCACTGGTGATCGTGAGAATTAAATCTTTTAGATCCTCGTAGTTTTTTGGTGTTTGTAGTTCATCACTCATTGTGAATTTAGTTATTTTTTTTTACATATTAGACTGCTTCAATATGCCTTTCTCGCTATTAAAGCAATGTAACGAAGTTATGTGCATAACAAAGTAACCTGGGGTAACATCTGACCATCTTTCGGGATCTCTTTGTTTTAGGTTGTCTAACAACCACATAAGTTTTCTGCATGCCATATAAACATCGTCTCTAAAGTGTCTTATATAATCGCATGACCTTATGTAATATGTCATATGTAACCAATTTCCTCTTCGAATAAACTGATACCCTAAGGTACATGGTACACGTTCTCCGTGAACTGTCCCGGTATCTTCGGGAAACCAAATAGGTAAAAATGCTTGTCTAGTGAAAGGTTCTCTTTCCATAAGATCCAGCACATCTCCAAAATCCCCGTATTCATATCTGATACCCTCCATTTTACTGTTAGGAACTTCAGAAGCAAATTTAGGCCAAATTCTTTCTGGGTATGTATGAGAGAATTTATCATGTCCGCCAAACTGTGCGTTATTCTTCTGAGCAAAAGGCCATCTAACGTGTGATGGTGGGGGATTTAAAGGTTGTCCGCCAACTCTCTCGTCAAAATGTTCATCTGCCCAAGGAAGATTTGGTCTGATCTCAGTTACTAACTCGTCTATGGTGTGTGGCATAAAAAACTGGAATGAATGATTCATAGTCTCCCACATATCGTCAGGAGATTCTATCCCCTGCCATTTTTCTGTTTTGACTACATAACCGTGATTAAATAATTCATCCTTGGTCCATTTGATCGCTTCATTCGGTTTGAAAAAAGTTTTTATGCCTCCCATTTTTTTAGTTTATAAAGGTTTTAGAATAAAATGAGAAATAAATTTCACTATACATGTAAAATTACTGGGGAATTTCTAACTTCATAATGGAAATCCAGAACGCTAGCATTTACGTAGATTACATCATCCTTTTCGGCTATGCCCGAAGCCTCGTGGATATGACCAAAAACATGAATCTTTAAATCCGAAAGATCATTTATTTTATTTGCTAATCTAGGACATCCAACTCTAAGTCCCGTTCTAGTAGCATCGAGTGTTAGGTATGGAGGGCCGTGGGTTATCAGAACATTAATGTCATTAGGTATAAGATCCCAATGTCTATTTATTTCATCCCCGACTCTATTGAATGCCCAATTATGAAACCAAGGTGTTACTGGGCTACCCCAGAATTTTAAACCCTCTAGTTCCACCCCACTATCATTTAGATATACTATTCCAGATCCCATGCTATCCAGTATATCTTTTGCTACCTCGGGTGAGTCTTCAAACAAAAAATCATGATTACCAGCAATCATGATCTTATTCTTAAATGGTAATGATGAATACCACTCCATAAATTCTTCAACCTCCCATTTTCTCCCCCGATATGAAATATCCCCTGCATGTACTATAATAGAATCCGGATAGTCGTTGTATATCTGTTTCAGCTGATCGTCTATCTCAAGGTGTTTGGTGTGTGTATCTGAGATTAAAACTAAAGTTGGCATCGATTTATATTTTTCTAGTTAGTTGATTTGTCAGCATTATTAGTATCGTTAGAACCTTTCGAAGATTCAGGTATTATTGGCTTGTTCTCAATAGAAACATGTTCTCTGTGGCAAGCCTGTGGGGTCTTTATATAGACTGTATCGTGAACATAAACTTTCTCTGGCTTAGGACAAACGTGTTCCTGTACTATCTGATTCGGATTAACTGATTCCTTATCTGGCTTTTTGAATGCCGCGTATAAAGTTCCGACGACGAACATAATAATGATAAAAAATATGATTGCAATTGGGATAATGCCTACCCAAAATACCCCTCTGAAGTTATTGCTCTTTTTCATTTAGTTTTTTTATGATTGCTTTAAGACTATGTTGAACATTATTTTTATACTCCTCTTCCATTTGGGTTCTTCTTTTCTCTACCTCCTCTATGAAAGTTTCAGTTAGCATTTTTTCCGATTTGGGTGAAAGAGGAACGTTATATCCATATACGTGATTTACTATGGATATCTGATTGTGGCCAAGAACTAAAAGCATTGACTTGTCATGAGCTCTTATATAGTATTTTCCTGATAGAGGAGAAGTAAGAAGCTCTGATTCTGGTTCTTTTAAGAGCTTCCTGAATATTGCTGATGTTTCTCTTTCACTCTCATCCATTTTAGAGTTATTCAGGGGATTCATCATACGAGAAAATTTAATTCCTACTTTCTGGGTAATCCTTTTTAGAGTATGAATTCTGTTGTCCATTTTTTTAGTTTATTGATTAGTACCTTTTTTATTTTATGCAAATTTATATAGTGACCTCGGATAAAAAAAATATTTTCACAAAAAAACCTGCTAATTTATAATATTAGCAGGTTTTTATAATATAGTTCCGTTATCGTTTAGCTTAAAAGCATATCGTTGCCTTTATCCTTCGGTTTTCTTTCTTTCTTAATTATAATTTCTTTCTTAACTGGCTTCGCTTTAGGCTTAGGCTTCTTTACCACTTTTGCTTTCACTGGTTCTTCTTTAATCGTCATTTTTTCCAATTCCTGTGTAGATAAAGGTTCTTCTAATATAACAGGATATTCTTTCTCAGTAACAACAGGTTCTGTTACTGCTGGTTCTTTTTTTACATTAAATAATGAATATCCGATGTAGGAAACTGCCAATATGATTAATAAGACGATTAAGGTTTGCATAATTTAGTTTTTTAATTTGATTATTATATATTGATTAAGTGGATTTGTTTCAAAAAAAAATCCTTGTCAATTAAATGACAAGGATTTGGGCGTGGACCTAGAGAGATTCGAACTCTCGTCTCCTTCAGTTAATACTAAGAATTCATTCACAGGCTTAGAAAGTTTTTTATAAACTTACAAACTAATCTGGTTTATGACACCAGCAAACATTTTGCTGTCTTTTAGTGACTTACAGCGTCAGTCAGAGAACTTATACTAACAGCGATCTTAAGGGTATTGATATTATCTCAGGGTTACTGATCATAAGCTCTACTTTTTTGGTACTGTTAACCCTTTTTCCCAACGTCACATTTTTTTAAACGGAGTAAGTGAGACTCCGGAGGTTATGCAGCGTAAGCGTACTCAACCTCAGCTACAGGTGCACCAAACATGTTGATAACGTCCCAAACTGATTTTTTGCCATTTATAGCGTTATATAGGTTATTAAAGTGTTTCCAATACTAACACTGCCTGCATTCAAAGAACTACGCCTGCGGATCAATTCCGGTTAGGCCCATTTATTATGTATCTATAGATCAGGGTAAATTATTTGTTTCGATCCCATATAATTCTCTGTTCTTAATGACACATTCTATTATATGATCTTTCAAATTTAATCTTGATGATATCAGATTAGCGAATAGGGACTGTTCTTCCTCTTCTATATTAAATATTCTTTTCTTGAATCCCCATACATGGAGAAATCCCTTCTCGCTTATTTCGTCTATATCTGAATCCTCAAAGTAGCATTTGGTTTTTCTTAGTTTATCCTCCGGCTGGTATATTCCGCTTATGAGAGAAGAAACCTTAAGCTCCTTTTCTTTACAGAACTCATAAAGGAATCTCTGCTCAGCTAGCAATATGTAACCTAGCTCAAATGCTGGATTTATTTTGTCCGTACCGTTAACAAAATTCAAGGCCTCTGTAGCATATTCTTTTGCAATTTGGATGTCTCTAAAGTAAAGTAAACTGGTGTTATAAGCTTTTTTATCCCAGCTAAATCCGTATCTGCTTGTAAAATAGCCCCTTGTATCTATGAATTCCGGATCTGGATAGTGTATAAGATCGTGGTCCAATATTGCTTCCGCATGTGCACAGAAAACATCGCAATCTGAAAAATCAATCTCAAATCTAACTTCGGCGTCAAGATCAACCATGAGGAAATTTTCTTCGATGTCATTTATCGCTATAAATTTTCCAGCTGCCCAAAATATTGACGGGTCAAATTCTGGATTGATTGGTAGTATAGGTCTTATCTCATCAAAGCATCTGTCCAGTCCAACCTCCTTGTAATATTCATGAATTTCGGGATCACAATATAAGACAGGGCTTAGATTATTATATTCCTTGGCGAAATGTGTTGATCTCACAATCATAGCAATCTCCCAAGGCTTTTTAAATTTGCTAATCGCTCCCCTTTTTTTTCTTGGCATAAACCAATCAACATATATGGCTTTAGTCGGTCTCATCAATTAAAATTGTTAATTTTTTTATTATAGCGGGAAAACAAAAAAAAATCCAGATTTCTCTGGATTTTTTAGATCTGTTATTTTTCTTCCCTTAGTAGCCAAAGTGCAATGATGCAAAGGCATGCCATCAATAAAACTTCTATCATAATTTATCTTACCTTATAATTATAAACATCCAAAGCATATTGATTCACCATTGGTCTTCCCGTATTATAAGCTCCGAAGACAATTTGCCAATTACCGTATTTATCATATAGGTGTCTTAATAGCTTCATGCTGGTCTCGACATTAAATCCTATATCGTTCTTAAGGTTTTCTTTTTTAATTGACTTTCCCCTCCACATCATATTAGCTGTTGCGGGCATGATCTGCATTGGTCCAATCGCACCAACGCAACTTTCTTGAGCCGGATTATATTTCCAATGAAAGGGACCTTCGTATCTTGTTTCCTTAAATGCTATTCCAAAAGCATAGTTTCTTGGTATTCCGTATTGTTCGGAATATTTTTCAATGTAATAATACATCTGAAGACAAGGGGGAGACTGGGAATTTATAATATCCCCTCTTGTCGCTAATTCTGCTTCATGTTCTATCTCTTTAGTTTCGAAGAAGAAAAAGGTCAGAACAGCAAGCATCATTGCACCCAAGAGTGTGTATATGCCCCTGAACATTATTTAGATTTTTGGGCAGTATAAAGCTTCGATGCATAAAGATTGAAAACTTCTTGACCTACCTGAGCATCAAACATTTGATAAGTTCCTGAGCTCCTATCCATAAGAATTAGTTCGCTTTTCTCGTTCATCGCAACAGAAACATCCTTTTCTAAGGTTTTTACCACTTGCATTTTGTGGGTTTTTAGTGTCGTCTCGTATCTATGATAGATCTCGGATGTTGCATAACCTGAAGCCATTGCAGTAAAGATGATAGCCACTTTGCCTAGATTGTTAAAGAATTTTTTCAGATTCTCTGTAAAGGACTTGAAGTTAAAATTGTACTTTTCCATGTTTTTTCTTTTTTTAAAGATTTAAACAAATATAAGACCAGTACACGGGATAAAAAAATTTTTCAGAGATTATTCACAACAGGGAACGAATCTCCAATCCCTAAGATCGATGGGAACATCAGATAGCTCAGCGGGTAATAGATTTCCGATGTCTGCTACTTTAATATTTAGGTGTGCTAGGTTAGATAGCTGTACTTTAGCCATAACGTAACCAAGTTCAGTTAAATAAATGCCAACTATTTTTTGTGGCTGTGGGTCGATTGATTGTTCTATTTCTGTCATATTGTTGGTTTACTATTCCACAATATATCGTTGACACACAGGAAAAAAATGGATTTAATACTGGAATCTTTGAACCTGATCTATACCGTTATAATTAATCTCCGGATTAGGTGCCATTATAACAGAAATACCATCTGATAAATCATATATGCTCTCGATGTAGCTTTGAACCTCATCTTTCTTTGACTTATCTATACCCAGCTGATTTAATGCATCTGTAGTAATTTGATCAACCGAATCCATAAAGTTTCCGCTATCATGAAAGTTGAAGTATTTCTCATATTTTTTTAGCCAGTTCCTAATCTCTGCTTGCTCTTCAGGATTAAGATCTAAGTCGTCCATGTAGTCGGAGAATTCTAGTATTTTTTTCATACAATATATATCATCTAAATTACATTCAAATGGAAGACCAGCAATTACCAGGAGACGAGATATCTGCGGATGCGTCTCAATTAAATCAAGAAATAGGAAGAGAAGAAGGACAGGGATCTTGGGATCAGTTCGAAACGGAGCCGGAAGAAGATCCCAACACAGAGATTGAATCTGGACAAGAAACTGATGATGAAACCACAGATGATATCAAGAGTACTGAGGAAGAACCTGAGGTGGATTCAATTAACGAGCCACACGAAGAGGAAGAAACAGACCAAAAAAATACTCTGCATGGCGAACCAAACAGAGTATTATCATTTAAGGACTTCTTTAATAAGGATTAATCCTCCGAAGTATTCTTACCTAAATCTCTTCTAATTAGTTTTCTAACATAGTGAGATATGGATACTGGCGCATCGCCTTTAGCCAATGCGCTTTTTGCGATTTTTCTACTAAGATCGGTTAAATCCTCTTCAGATAGAAGTACCTGTATTTTTTCTGTTTTTTCTTGTTGATTGCTCATATTGTTTTATTTATTTTCAAAGTAGATTCCTGCATGGGCTTCACCCTTTGCTTTACCCGGACTATATTTATCTTCAGGCTCTTCAGTAACCACGAATGCCTTATTAGGATTTACTATTAACCCCATTCTTCTCATTAGTGTTCTATTTGCTAAGAATGGCGTGCTTTTATCTGTTCTGTCGACAGGGGAAACTTTAACATTAGGTATTAGGCTTCCGTTAAATTCAAGGTTAATTTCTATAATAGGTCTAGTGTGTGTATCCCTTCCAATTTCAGCATCGGAATATCCGACAATATCATTAACAAACTTCTTATCCCCAACAGTCCAAAGAAGCTTTTTACCATTCTCTTCAATTTCGTCTGCATGAAGTGTGCAAGATTTTGCTCCATTTCCAGTATCGAATTTAGCTATCATATTACCAATTCCTGGTATAGATATTTGCTCGAGATAGCCAATTTCTAAGTTAGCATAGCTCCAATTCTCCTTATCTAAAATGTAATCAAGCACATCGTTAACAATAGGTTTACCTATAGCCTTAGAAATACCCTCTGTTCCCGGAGATGAATTAACCTCTAAAATATAAGGTTTCTTAGTTTTCTTATCTATCATGATATCTACCCCACACCAGTGACATCCAACTGCGTTAGCTGCTTTGCAAGCTATTTCTACTAAATCCTCTGGGATTTCGTAATTTGATACAGATCCACCTAAAGAATAGTTAGTTCTAAAGTCTTTATCCACCGCCTCTCTTTTCATAGATCCTAAGATAATACAGTTGTCTGAAGATGGTTTGATTGGATCGAAGTTCTTAATTATAACCTGAATTCTAAGGTCAAAGTTTGAATCAATTTTTTCCTGAACCAATATCTCACTGTTCTCATCAAGTTTTCTTATCGTTTGATAGACAGACTTTAAAGATGCGTAAGAATCCACAATAGAAACTCCAATGCCTTGTGTTCCCGATAAAAGCTTCATGATAATAGGAAATTTACCTCCTATCTTTTCTAATGCAGAATCGAGAAATTCCTCATTCGGTACTAAAGCATATTTAGGAACGGGTAATCCCGCTTCCTCCATGTATTGTGAAGTTATGTACTTGTTTTCGCAAACCTCGATGGATTCCAGTGTATTTACAGTGAAATATCGGTCAGCTTCTAATTGTGTCAGAATTTGCTTAGTGTAAGAGTTTTCTATTACTCCTCTTCTTGGTATAATCACTGTTGAATTGGGATCGATTAGGATTCCCTCTTCCCCAGTTTTTAATAGGTGCCCATTATAAACTTTCTCTATTACCACCTGGTTTACATCAACCACGTAGCATTCAACACCTCTTTTTTCACATTGTTCTTCAAAAGACTTAGAGGTCTTACTTCCCTGGGTATTCCCAGTCAGAACTATAACCTTAGTGGTTTCTCCTTTTGCTTCATTTAAAAAGGACCAAAAATCCAATACTTTACCGGCCATCAATATTCTATTATTTTTATAAGCTATATATCACTTATCTGATCTCTTAAAAAGTGCTTGACCATTATTGCCTTCTTTAATTCATTCAGCTCCTGTACAATTTCATGTTCTTCTTCCAAATAGAATAAGTCAATCATCTGATCCAGATTAAATAGCTTAGTTATTGAGCCTATAGAATTTGTTTGAATATACCGCTTTTTCCCCTTTAGAACTAGTTCGGCCTCCTCTAATATAAATCTACGATATAAATCATAGTTATCGAGTATGTTTTCCTGCGGCGCGTTTTCTCTCTCCATGGGATTTTATTTTTTCATAAAGTGAATCTAGATAGTCCATCGATTCCTTTGAGCCTATTAGTGCATCGGATTTTCCCACAACCGCATTCAGAAATTCCTCATCTGAATTATATTCTTTTCTTCTTTCCTTCAGTACTTCTATCTTCTGAATATATCTTTTATTGAATCCCATATTATTAAAATAAAGCGTTTATTAAGAATAAATTTGGGCTTATTGTATTATAGCCCATAACCTCGATGAATCTATTAATAGGGTCCAGGATCGTTTTGGTAAATTGCATGTCATGGTCTATTGGTGGTGCATATTCATAAGGGTATGTTCCCTGTGCATAAGCAAAAACGTTATTGTCCATTATGGACTTAGTCTTAACAAAATAATAATTTATTTTCTCACCACTTCTAATCAAAGGGTATTTGTCTTTATATTTTGATCTGTTTAGCAAAAGATTATGATAAGCTGCTGCTCTAACTTGAATAGGACATCCTTTTGTGACTTCTAAGGCACTTACATCATTAAGGATATACTTTTCATAGTTATTAATTGCTATTGCAGCAGAGATGTTCCTAGGCTCCTGTATTTTAAAGTCTCTCTTAATATCCTTAAGCTCCTTTACAAATTCTCTTATATCGAATGCACGGCCTTTAGCAAAGATGAATTTCGTTAGATAAATTAGTTTCTCCCTAACAAAAGGCGGGGTTCCGCCTTTGATCATTTCCACCCCTACCGTCTTTATTTGTGAGAGCGGATCCATATGTAGACCATCTGAATAAACTAGATTAGTAACATACTTCTTCTTTCCCAAGAATATACCATTTATTGCCAGGTTCTCCATCTCGAAATCCTGGTAATTTATCGTACCCCATTTTTTGGAATATTTCTCGAAGCATGTCTTAAGATATTCAGCTAATCTAAATTCATTAATTTTTAATATCAGATCCTTGGGATCACCTTTCCAATCGCAAGAATCTACAACCTCCTGGAAGGTAACGTAGTTAGAATCAGTATCCCCATAAACAACTAGAGGCTTAACCACTCTTTTAACTGTGGTAACACCTAGCTTTTCGTGAAGATCCTTATCGGAGTGCCAGAATTCATGGAAATATTTATGTAATACTTTCTCTGAATATTTGATCAAATCCTGACCCTGTAGTGTAACTGCCTCTGCAACATCAGGATTAAAGCAAACAAACCAGTTATTTCCAATCGCTCCATAGATGGAGTTCATTGTTAATTTTACTGCTTGCTCCTCGTTCTTTAACTCGTTCTTTAGAGAGGTAAGTTTTTCTATTCTTTCTTCAATTTCTTTTATTTCTTCTTGAGTCATTTATCTTAAATTTGTTGGATCGAGCTGTGATCTCTCTACCAAATCTGGATTTCTTGGGGTTTTCGAATATTTCCATTCATTGTTAATGAACGTGTTCCTATAAATATACTGACTGGGTCCTACGTTAGTTTCAATGAATTGATAATTATAATCTTTTCTGCAGAAATTGTAAAAATTAAATCCCCCTGGATTTTTTAGTATCTTTAAATTTCCATCGTTAACTAATAGTCCAGAAATCGATTGATCGTGTCTGTGTCCTATTTTTCCGTGTGTTTTAACATCATCACTATAGTAAGTATCCTTACCGTCAATAGATTTAAGACTTGCACACTCATCTATCAAATTCCATTTTAACCATTCAGAAACGAACTCCACCGATTTTTTATTCTTTTGTAATACCATAAATCCTGATGCGTGCTGGATTGAGTGTCTGTATTTTTGCATACCCATTCTGTCCATACATCTTTCAGTTGTGAAATTTTCGTGGGTGTGTGGGGCTAATTCATTATTGACAAACCAAACTGTTTCTGTTGTTAATATTCCATCATTAGAGGAACAAAGTTCTTTAATAGTTTCTAGCGAGTGAACAGAAGAATCGAACGAGAAGTTTATCCAGTGTTCAGGTGATACATCATTGTATATCAGGAAATCCCCATCATTAATTGATTTTAGTGATTCCAATATAGCAAATGGTTTATAGCATCTTCCATTCATATCAGGATTTGTCTCATCCAATATCCTTTTATTCTTTGCATAAAAATCATTGGATATGATATCGGCCCATTTCCAAAAGAAAAGATTAGAAAAACCTAGGCCCTCGATTATATTGAAGGCCTGGTCTTGCGTTTGTGAATATTTTCCGTCTTTTCTTCCGAATCTATCGTCGGATACAGTTACGAATGAAATGCTATTTGAACTCATTGTGGATTATTTTTCAACTAATCCAATTGCGATGGAAGTTGATGATTGTTCCGAGCACATAACCAATCTATTATCATGTACGTAAACCTGACAAGTCTCAGCTTCCATGTATGATAATTGTCCCTTATAGATATTAGAGATAACAGATTCTGATATAGTTATTTCAGAAGAACCTAAATTAAGTTTATATCTGAATGAATCACCAAATGCATGAGCATTTTTTTCATTTATTTCAAATGCTAATACTTCTTCCGAGTTTGTTTCCAATCCACACAATGAAAGAATTGTAGTAAAGTCTGATTGGTAGATCTTGAATTGTGCAAGTGCATCTTCCTGTGAATGTACCATGCTCAAGATCTTATCTTCGACATAAGATAATAATCCCAGATCTGCACATCTTAATCTGATATTCAGTGAAGCAGAAATAAGTTTGATCTCAGTCGATACGCAATCACCATCTACATTATCAGTAGTAAGTTCTAAGTAAACGTCCTCTTCTGGTCTGAAATGTTTAAATGCTTCCATCAATCTTGTAGCATCTAAAATACCAATTTTAACACGATCAGTTTTCAATTTTGCCCAATCAACATCCCCTTCCATAACATCAGACAATAAAATACTAGTGTATTTCATAACCGATTTATCCGCGGTGTGAACTTTAGAGAACAAGTTATCCTTTGTTAGTTCAAGGATTACACTTTTCTCTACTGATTTAAGTCTTTTTAAAAAGACTAGAAAATTTTGAATGCTTGTTATTCTTAATTTCATTTTTCTTATTATTTGATAGTTCTAGTTTGATTTTATAATTAAATTTCGTTTTCGTCTGAATCTTCATTCGAAATTACCGTATCTTCTTCATCGGGTACCTGATAAACTTCTATTCCTTCTATTTGATTTGTCTCGAATAGATTTACCATTGGCTTAAAGGACTTAATTTTACCTAATGCCTGTATTTTCTTAGCCGCTTCTTTGTGTATTTTTTCCTGGTCTTTTACAAGCTTTTTAGCTTCAGCTATTTTTTCTTTTAACTCCTTGATATCAATCTCAGTTTGTTTGATGTGATCAGAGCTTAATCTTATTATTTCAATTCTCTGCAATCTCTGTGAAATCCAATTTTCGAATTCCCCTAGGAATGATATGATCTCATCGTTTGTTCTTTTCTTAGATATCATGAAATTAAGGAACTTCAGTTTTGCTTCCAAAAACTGTAGCTCTCTAGAATAGTCACTAAGATCCTTCAATAACCTTTTTAACTTAACTAATTCAAGATGACCCTTAAAATGATCTAAGTACTCTTTGACAGAAGTGAATTCCATAACGCCACCGTCACGAATGAATATAACATCCTCAGTAACTATAATCTTACATAGTCTTGATATGACTTCAACAATTTCAGTAAACCTAGTATTATCCATACCTCTTAGTGAAACTATAAGATCACACTTACTTTGAGATCTGTTTTCTATCCTATACTCACATCCAGAGTTTTCTAATTTAGAATCTAGCTTATTTATAAAGCTATCATATCTCATTACCGGAGGTAAATCGTAGATGTGTATTGTTTTTTTCTTAACATCAACATCAAATCCGCTTTCAAATAACCACGTATTATCCTCGTTTCTAAATTTTGATATCTTACCCGAGAAATCTTTAAAATATGGCTTAAGCAATTTTGGAGATCCGTTTAGATACTCTATGATATCCTCTAATTTTCTAGGAAGGATGTTACTTCTGTACCCTACTGCAATACCAACAACATGGGTTAGTAATCCGACAGGAACTTCAACGTGAAGCCAATCGTGACCACCCTCTTCGTTCTTGTCATTAAGATCATAGTTTTTGAATAGAAAATCTTTGATCTTACTATTGATTTTAACTGACGTATACCTAGGTGCGGATGGGCTTGGATTAACCGGAGATCCGAAGAATCCATCACCTTCTAAAACACTAAATGAGCATCCGAAAGGTCTAGCTAATTTTGATATAGCTCCTGAAAGAGAGGAATCACCGTGGTGATATAAACCAGTTTTTATTACCTCACCAACCAATCCTATGGTCTTATTAAATTTTCCTGGCGAGTTCTCCAATATCAATCTTTGAACTGGCGTTAAAGCATCATAGAAATTTGGTATGCCTCTGCTTTGTAAAACATATAATGCGTACGTTCTATATTGATGATTTATTTGATCTGATATGCTTAAATTTTGTAACATTATAGATTTTTATTATTAACTATTTCTTGATCCTTTAACTAGATAAATTATAAATGATTCAATCAATACTGAAACACCGCTTTGAATTATCGGGTATGCTATGTAACCAAACCATTCGTAGCTTGATATGTAGGGAACTTCACCTACCGCTAAAAGAGGAACGAATATGATTGCACCAACCCATACACCTGTGCATTGTATACACGAAAGTAACTTTCCAAAAAATGGATACATTACAAGAAGGTAATTTCTAAACTGATCAAATATGGATCCGTTTACTAGGATGGACGTAAGTGACCATCCAAGAAATAAATATAGTATAGTCATAGCTTAAAAGTGTTCGATTGCTTTCATTTGTTCTTCGGTAAGGAATTCAGGTATTTTAACATTCACCTGGACTAAGATATCACCAAATCCAAATCCATTAAATTCAGGTAATCCCTTTCCTTTTAATCTGAATATTTTACCTGGTTGCGTTCCTGGTGGAACTTTTATTCTAAAGCTAGATCCGGTTAAGTTGGGGAAATCCATTTCGGTACCTAGACAAATCTCTCTAAATGAAATATATTTCTCGCTTACTAGATTTACTCCATCTCTACGATAAACCGGATGTGCATATTCTTCTATTGTTATAACAAGATCTCCCGGATTTGAAGGTGCCTTTGCCCAATCCCCTTTAGCAGCCAAAACATAAGAAACACCAGCTATAGATCCTTTAGGTATATTGAAATCAACCTCTTCATCTTTCCTGACCGTGCCTGTTCCCGAGCAATCATTGCAAGGCTTTCTCGGTTTAGTTCCGTGCCCTCCGCAAGATCTACATGTTTCCTGTGTGACCATTTCTCCAAATTGGTAGTGAACAGTTTTATTAACTCGTCCTATTCCTCCACAGTTAGAACAATTTACAACATCAGCATTCTCTGCACCTGTACCTTTACATGGCTCACAGTGGACTCTCCTATTAAGTTTAACCTTCTTATTCGTCCCCGTCATCATTTCTTCTAATGTTAAAGCTACGATAGTGTTTATATTCCTACCCTTGTTTATCATTGGCTCTTGAGATCTTTTACTCTGGCCATTGAAAAACGATGAGAAGTCTCCGCTTTGAAATGGATTTGTTCCGTTCCAGTATTGTTCAAATGGATTACCACCACCCGCTCCAGAGAAGGGACTTGGGTTATCATATTTTGATTTTTTGTTTGGGTCAGATAAATTATCATAAGCCTCCGAAACCTCTTTAAATTTTTTCTCCGCTTCAGGATCATTTCCTGTTTTGTCCGGATGATATTTTATAGCTAGCTTTCGGTAAGCCTTTTTTATCTCTTCTGGTGAAGCTCCTCTAGGAACCCCTAATATTTGATAGTAATCTTTCATATTGTTATTCCTGAGATTTAAAAAGGTTTTTTATTCTAGAAATACTAGGAGATTCCTCAATGGATTCCCTGTTTTTCCATCTTTCTTTAAATTCTTTGCTTAAGTCCAGAACTTCCTTACAAACTTCATAATCTTCTAGCTCTTCCCAATAATGGAGGATCCTTTCGGTAAATCCGTCTATCTGAGACTCTTCATTAAACACATAAAGTAAATCTTCGGTTTTGCTTCTCAAAGAATCTATAAAAAGATCCTGAACAGCTCTTTCTATATGCTTCTTTATGACTTCAAACTGAGGGTGCTTCCCTCCGTTTCTGAAATCGTCTATTTGAAAACCACCACTGTGCATATTTTATATCGAAGATTCATTTAGTATTCCAGCTACAGTGTTGAAATTATCAAGATCATGAAGATCAGTCATTTCTAATCCAGATTCTTTGATAGCAGAATCTGTTTTTTCTTTACTGAAACTGTCGCAAAGATATTCATATCTTACCAAAGCTTCCGTATTACAATCAACGGTATATTTAATTTCTTTTGTATTAAGAATAATATTCTCAAAGTTCTGTATGTTATCTTCCATCATTTTAGCGATTTTTATTTTCTTTTAGGAATTTGAGCAAAGCCAAATCCTTCATTTTTACTTCAAACTCTATATCAAAATTAAGTCCATAAGTTTCGACATTTCCCCATATCCAGTCTGTATGCGCAAGCTCTTTTGATGTTTCATCCTCATAAAGTTTCTTAGAATCCGAGTAGTGTGTAATGGCAGGGATTTCTTTAGGCCAAGTAGATAGGCATAGAGCTAGTGCTTCTTCCTCATTAAGTATTGACGGGTTACATTGATTATGCAAATAATCAAAGGTAATTGGGATTCCTATATTTTTATGTATTAAATGCAACAGATCAACCACTGTATATTGAGATTTCTTATCATCAACTTCAACAACCAGTCTTTTCTTAACAGAATCTGACAGTCTTTGGAAATTTAAACAAAATCTCTCTGCAGCTTCTTCCTTGGATGGTTGTGTTGTATTTACGTGTATATTTATGGGATAAAATAAACTCCTATCTAAACCCATCAAATCGAAGATTTCCCCGTGCTGGTTCAATTCTTTTATTGCCTTAGTAACTACAGATGGATTCAGTGAAGCTAAAACCCCATATGGTGATGGATGAAAAGTTATTCTCTGATCCGTTACCTTTGCAATTAATCCGCAATTTTTCAAGACTCCTACTATCATCGGGTAATCAGGAAGATCTTTTATTTCATATTCTGAACACCAGGGAAAGATATCGCTTGACATCCTATACATTTTAATCCCGTTATTGCCATTCCACTGTAACACCTTGCTTAGATCCATCACATTCTTCAAAGCAAGTTCAGAGGCATAAGCAATACCTTTTTCTTCAAAGGTCTTTTTGACCATTCCTCTATTTGTAGAAATTTTGTCTTTCGCTAAACTTAAATTTATACAACAATAACCATATCTTCTTTCCATTCGGTAAATATATTAAAATCCCCCGGGATAAAAAAAATTAAACGATGGAACTTAGCCATTTTTTTCTCTCCATCGCAGACTTACCAAATGCCATATCCAAATGGTACTTAGTTTTCTTGTCTTCAATCAAGATTGTTATCCTTTTATTCTTCATAACATAATCCCAGTCTTCAAGAGATAATGAACCAAGACCTTTTAGGTATCTTACGTTTCCTTTATCAGATTTACCAGATCCTTTCTTAAACTCCTCAAGTGAGTAGAAATACTTTTTAGCCTTATCCCCAGTAGTAACTAAGGGGGTTTCTAAAAACTGTATTCTCCCTTGCTTGATCATCCAAGGAAACCAAAGATAAAATAGATTTATTAAGAGCGAGGTAATGTGTGCCCCATCCGGATCCTGATCTGTAGCTATAACAACCCTATCAAATGGGCATTGAATATTTTGCCCCTCCGGGTCCAGATTTAATATCTGCATCAATTCTAATATTTCCCTGTTATCAGAAAGGTCAGATAAACTCCTTGCATTTTTAATCTTTCCCTTTAAGGCATAAACTGCTTCTTTCTTAGGATCTCTTTTCTGTAATATAGATCCCATGGCGCTAAGTCCTTCCACTATAAAAAGTGTTTCTGGTCTGGAAGATGCAGAAGGAAAATATTTATTTGATTGCTTTATTCTGATAGATTTCTTATCTTTTCTAATCTTTTTTAGCTCAGTTTCTTTCTTTCTAGTATCTACCGCCTTCTTAATGTTCTTATAGACCTCACTTTTAAAGAATCTGGCCAATATAGGATCAAAGTGTTTTGCTATGGTTGGTTCCACTTCTTCTCTCTTAGAAACAAATTTAGTCTTATTCTGATCGCCGAATCTAACTATGCCTGGCGAAAGATTCAATACTATCAATGTGTCATAAAAATGATGTCCTAAAGAATCGTCCAGCTGTCCATTGATTCTATCAAGTATTATCTTTTGGTGAATTCCAGTACAAAGAGCACTATTTACAAAAGAGAAAGATCCGGACTCCGAAGTTTTTTCCCAGATTAATATTTCACCTATTGGGGTTTTTGCAGTCCAATCAGGGGAAAGTAGACTTGTTATATTTTCGGTTTTCCCATCCCAAATAAAATCAATCTTAAGGTTGGTAGTTTTAGATTCGGTTTCTAGTACTCTTTTCTTTAAACAAAGGTACGATTTTATTGTTTGGTAATCCCATTTCGAGTTATCAAAAACCTGATGATTGGGTATGAAGGTTACCCTAGTCCCAGTTTGCTTACTCTTTGCTTTGGGTGTAACCTTAGCAGTAGATGCTTTAAATGTTTTCCAAGTCTGTAAATAAGCTTCTTTTGGATTGACAGTTTCAATCTCAAACATATTCGATAAGGCATTAACTAAACTAACACCCATACCATTTGTACCTACCAGGGTTTCTGTAATCGAATCATTATCGAAATTGGATCCTGCACGAAGCATAGAAACGGCAGTTTCGATGTTACTTAGACCGCTCTTTTTGTTTATTGAAGATCCGTTGGTAAATCCGTCACCAGTATCAGTAATAGAAACCGAATTCTCTTTTACGTCAACCTCAACTATTATTTTCTTCATCGGCGTAGACATCCTTTTTGCTTCGTCTACTGAGTTTGAAAACACTTCATCGAATAACTTATACATTCCAACCGAATGTTCTTTTACGACGCTCTTAATGATGCCTGCGTCAATTATAGGAAGAGTTTCCTCGCTCCTTTTGACACTACCGACATAGATTGTTGGTCTTTTTATAATGTGTTCAAAATCCGTAAGGACCTCGATGGTCTTATTAACTTTACTCATATGTTTATGTAATTAGATCTGGCCAATCAGGCCAAGATTATATGACCCGATCGGTCAAAGTTTCAACAAAAAACCCCAACATTTAAAAAATATTGGGGTTTATAGTATTTAAGGGTTCAACTAATTAAGCTTTAGTGAAATAAATTTCAAGCACTTGATCCGGAGATATCTTAACTGTATAATAGTCTTTTAAGCTTGGCTCTCTTTCAACCTTACCTACAAAAGAAGCTGGGATACCGATTAGATAATCCTTTCCAATTTCCCTAACAACACCTTCGATAGCATATTCAGAGTCAACAAAAACGTTGATTTCATCTCTATATTCTTCATCTTCCGGTCTGTCAGCTCTTTCAATTCTGCTACCATGAATAGCTTGTTGTCTTTGAGCCATTCTTGCTCTTTCCTTTGTCATTAGTTCTTTAACATACTCAGGAGCGTTTTTACCTTGAGTTGGTAAATCTGCAATAACATTAACAGAAGCAAGCTCTCCAGATTCAACTTTAGATAAAAATCCTTCAATAACTGCAGGAATTTGAGTCCATTTAATTTCCATTTCTGGTTTAGACTGTGTATTTTTGACGAATTCAGCCTCATCATAAACAGGGATAGCGCCTTCGTTTACTTGATTTTCGTAAGATTCGTATTCTAGTAAATGTTTCATTAATTTGATATTTTTTCTTTATATATCTTATCTTCTCTGCATTTGTTGTGCTTTTTCAGCTGCCTGCATCTGCTGGATCTTCTTCATTTTCTCTTCTGCACCCTTTTTATAGAAGTCCATATTTTTTCTTAATCTTATCTTCTCATCTTCAGGTAAAGTGTTAAAGAATGGCGCATTTACAATTGCTGCGGTCTTTTCTACAGATAAATCTGGATTTCCTATGTAATAAGCGCAAAGTGAGTATTCATCCAAAAGTCTCCATTGCCATATTTCTGGCTCAACAAATAAGATATCCCCGGTTCCTCTTGTTTTTATAGCAATATCTCCGTAAGCAAAAGCAATAAGGAATCTTTTTTGATCTCTAAGCTTTCTCATAGTATGGAAAACAGCTTCTAATCTTTCTGGCCTGTATTCCCAAGCTCTAGAATAACACTCGGTAACTTCCTCGTTAGATGCACCAATTTTCTCTTTGATCTTACCGATCATGTACATTGAGTAGTAAACCTCCTCTGGCCATTCCCCCATGTCAATTCTTTTCTGATAAGCTTCAATAGCTTTATCGTGTTGCTCTGAATCTCTATAGCTTTGTGCTAAATAAAACATGTATCTTGTGTTACTAGGTTCATCTTCTAAAGCTTTTTCTAATATAATAGCATCATTAGCGTATTTCTCTTGCAATGAATTAGCTCTCTTTAAAGGGGAGATGTCCGCAATAACATAAGCTACCGGAACTATACCCTGTTTAATCTCAGGTTTGTCCAAATGCAGATATTCATGAAGTACCCCTTTATAAACCCAGTCCTGATCAGATTTTACAATCTGTACTCTATGATATTGTAAAGCGTTTAATTTATATAGGATTTGATATCCGTCTGGCTCTTTTGTTAATCCAGCAAATGGATTAGTCCCTATAACTTCAGGGTAGAATGTGTCATCCGCATCTATTATCCACCTGTAATCACATCTTCCTTTTGCTAGTTCCAAACTCTCTGTTCTATTAACCTCAAAGTTAACCCAAGGTCTTTCGTGAAGTTCACCCTCGATATTAAGTTCCGCCATCGTTTCTCTGATGACATTCAAAGTATTATCCTTAGATCCTGTATCAACTATAACCCAATACGAAATATACGGTGCAACAGCTTTTAAACATTTTGCTATTGTATCCTCCTCGTCTTTTACTATCATAACCAAACATAAAGTGATATCTTGTTTGTTAGATAATGGTTTTGGAATTGATGCAGTAATGGGTTTTATTTTACCCATAGGGACTGCTTTTTTCTTCGATTTATTCATTGGTTGTATATTTTAATTATTATAGATCTATTTTTTGTTTTTCCTCCTCTTTTTTGGAAATAAATTAAATGTATCGAGTTCACCTATTTCATTAAAGGTTATTGTGATTTCATGTCCGGATTCTTCGCTAGATACACTAATTTTTTTCATGTCCCTATTAAAATCTTTAAGCTTTATTGATTCAACATTTATCTCTGAGTTTTCATAGAACCAGTATTTTATTTCGTGGTAATTCTTTTCAAAGACTGAGTATGCAAATTTATAATCGCAGTGTGATAGTTTAATCTTAAAAGTTCTAAGTCTCTTAGAAAAAATCTCTAATGAAATTATGTTGTGCGGATTACCTGATGCTACCAATCTATTTTCCAAATCCAATATAAATAAACACTTATATTCTCCTATCATGGATGACTTGCTAGATATTTCTGATTTTTCTAATAAGTTCTTTATGCTTTCATATGGATCTTCTGGTGAATATACATCAACAAAGCAAGATATTTCCGATGTTTCAAAATCCCTAATTGTTCTCACCTCGAGATCAGGATGTTCCTTAAATATTCCAAGTATTATATTAAGAGAATCCTGTAATAGAATTCTCTTCTTTTGTATTTGGTTTTTTTCTTCCGAAATCTTTTCTTTTAGAGACCTCACAAAATTCCCAGATATACTTTCTGCCATGGTCTAGATTTATTTTTTTGATTTCAAACCAAGTCTCTCTCTGACTTGTTTTAGTACTTTATCCTTTCCCTCGTTAGCTTCTACCTTTATAAGCTTACGACTTTTTTGATAAAAGTCTAATAATGGAAAAGTCTTCTCGTGATATTCTTTGAATCTTTTCTCGACGATTTCTTCGCTAGCATCATCTTTTCTATTCTCTTCCTTAGCTCTGCTTTTTATTCTTTCCTTAGCTACCTTATCTGGAAGATCTAGGTAAATTGCATGGTTTAAACCTAAGCCCATTCTACCTAGAAGAGAATCTAGTCTTTTTGCTTGCTTTATCGTTCTAGGAAATCCATCAAGAATAACATTAGAACTAGGATCAACCTTTTTAAGTTCTTTCCTAAGAATCTTGATCATCATATTATCGGGAAGTAGATTTCCAGCATCTATGATTTTTTTTATATCTTCGTCTTCTGAATTTCTTATAAGATCCCCTGTTGACAAATGTATAAAGTTATAGTCTTTTTTTAATTCTTTAGATAACGTTCCCTTACCTGATCCAGGTGCTCCTAATATAACAAGGATTTTACCCTGGTTATCAGGAAGCTGTCTTTCGTTTAGTGCAAAATCGTCAAAAGTTTTTATTCTTTCCATCTTTTTAATATTTTTTATGATCCGCAGGCGATACAATCGTCTGGGTTGTCCAAGCTACAAACTATGCCAGAGGTAAGCTCTTCTGCTGCTTTGCTTAATTCCTCGCTAGTCATGTTTCCTAAGTCTATTTTTTTAGATTCTGTTTCAACGTCCTCCATTCTCTTAAGAGATTCTTTAGCTTTAGTCATATCTATCCCTAATCCTGCAATTGCGTCAACAGCAGATTTAGTTCTTAGATAGTACATACCAGTTTTAAGTCCTAGCTCCCATGAGTGAAAATGTGCTGCAGTTAATTTAGCAGAGTTAACACCCTCAATAAATAGATTTAGAGACTGTGACTGGCAAATAAATTTACCTCTATCAGCTGACATTTGAATTAGATCCTTTTGTTTGATCTCCCATACCGTCTTATAGACCTCTCTGATCTCCTGAGGTATTTGCGGGATACCCTGAACAGATCCTTTATGTAAGATAATAAGATTTTTCATATCCTCACTCCAAAGGCCTAATGAGATTAGATCCTTAACAAGATGCTTATTAACTAAAATAAATTCTCCGCTTAATGTTCTTCTTGTGTAGATATTAGATGTGAAAGGTTCGAAAGCTTCGTTATTTCCCATGATCTGAGCTGTTGAAGCAGTTGGCATAGGTGCTAACAATAAAGAATTTCTAGCTCCATTCTTCATAACATCTTTTCTTAATTTAGACCAATCCCATCTTCCTGAAAGTTGCTCGTCTTTGAATCCCCAAAGGTTGAATTGGAAATCACCTTTACTTAATGGTGATCCGTCGAACGTTTCATATTTACCATCTTTCTTAGCTAATTCCATTGAAGCTGTCATAGCTGCAAAGTATATAGTTTCGAAAACTTCCTCATTAGTTTTCATAGCTTCTTCGGAAGTAAATGCTATTCTCATATTAGCAAAAAGATCTGCTAATCCTTGAATCCCAATACCGATTGGTCTATGTCTAAAGTTTGATTTCTTTGTCTCTGGTGTTGGATAATAATTAATATCAATAACTCTATTTAAGTTGACTGTTGTTTGATAAGCAACGTCATATAAGGCTTTATGATCAACTTCACATTTACCTCTGTTAATCTTAGCAGTTCTTGCATCAGTTGATTTTAAGAACTTATTAACAGGTATAGAAGCTAGGTTACAAACTGCTTGCTCGTCTTTATCTGTATATTCTAATATCTCTGTACAAAGATTTGAACTTTTAATAGTACCAAGATTTTGTTGATTTGATTTTCTGTTAGCAGCATCTTTATAAAGCATATAAGGTGTTCCAGTTTCGATTTGGGAATCGATCACCTTGGTCCAAAGTTCTCTAGCTTTAATAACCTTTCTTGCTTTACCTGCAGCTTCAGCTTCAATATAAGCTTTTTCGAATTCATCACCGTAAAGTTCCCAAAGTCCGGGAACGTCGGAAGGAGAGAATAATGACCAATCCTCACTGGCCTTAACTCTCTTCATGAATAAATCAGAGATCCAAAGGGCTAGAAAAAGATCTCTTGCTCTTAGTTCTTCTTTACCTGTATTCTTTCTTAGGTCTAAGAAATCTTCAATATCTGCATGCCAGGGTTCAATATAAATAGCAAATGATCCTTTTCTTTTTCCCCCTCCTTGATCTACGTATCTAGCAGTTTCATTGAATACTTTTAACATCGGAACGATACCATTTGATGTGCCGTTTGTTCCTTTGATGTAAGAACCTGTACTTCTAATATTATGTATGGCCAAACCTATACCTCCAGCATTCTGTGATATGGTAGCTACATCGGTTAAAGTTTTATAAATACCCTGTATAGAATCATCAGACATCGTTAAAAGAAAACAAGAAGATAACTGAGGTTTTCTAGTACCTGCATTAAATAATGTAGGTGTAGCATGTGTCATCATGTGGGTAGATAAAAGCTCGTATGTTTTAAGAACGTTTTTCGTATCTTCTCCCCAAATTCCAGCAGCAACTCTCATGTACATATGTTGAGGACTTTCAGATGGACTCCCGTTCATCTTTAACAGATAACTTTTCTCTAGCGTTTTAAATCCAAAATATTCAAAATTAAAATCTCTCTCATGAATAATAGCACCATCAAATTTCTGCTTGTTTTTCATGACAGAGCTATAAGTTTCTTCATTAATTAAACCCGCAGGTTGATTAGTTTCTGGATCTATATAAGAATATAAATCTTGGATTGTCTCCGAGAATTTTTTCTTAGTTGATTTATGTAGTTTAGATACTGCAATTCTAGATGCCAATACGGAATAGTCCGGATGTTTTGGAATTAAAGAAGCTGCAGTTTCTGCTGCAAGATTATCCAGTTCATCGGTTGTAATACCATCATAAATTCCGGCGATTACTTTTTGTGCTATTTCAATAGGATCAATATAATCAGAATTTAGACCATAAGTCATTTTTCTTACTCTATTTGATATCTTCTCGAATCTCACTGGCTCTTTCGAACCATCTCTTTTTATTACCTGCATTTTTTAGTTATTTTTATTTAGAAGTCTGTGTCGAAGTCGAACGAATCTTCCGATTTGTTCATCACTCCTGATTTTTGATACTCGCCAACTCTTTTTTCAAAGAAGTTAGTTTTCCCTTGTAGTGAAATGTTTGCCATGAAATCAAAAGGATTTTCTACATTGTATACTCTAGAACATCCTAAATCCATAAGCAATCTATCAGCTACAAACTCAAGATATTGTTTCATCAAATCTGAATTCATTCCTATTAGTCTAACTGGAAGTGATTCGGTAATGAACTCTTTTTCAATCTCTAGAGCGCTCATAATAATTTCTTTGATTCTCTCCTCCGAAACTTTATTTGATAAATGATTGTTATGTAACATAACAGCAAAATCTGTGTGCATTCCTTCGTCTCTTGAGATTAGCTCATTAGAGAAGGATAGACCTGGCATAAGTCCTCTTTTCTTTAACCAGAAAATAGAACAGAAAGATCCACTAAAGAAAATACCTTCAACTGCGGCAAACGCCACGACTCTTTCTTGAAAGTGAGGGGAGTCTATCCATTTAAGTGCCCACTCAGCTTTTTTCTTAACAGCAGGAATCGTATCAATTGCATGGAGAAGTGTATTTTTTTCTTCTGGGTCCTGGATGTATGTGTCAATTAAAAGAGAATAAGTCTCTGAGTGTATATTCTCCATCATTATTTGGAAACTGTAAAAGAACTTTGCCTCCGTGTATTGAACCTCAGATAAGAAGTTCTCAGCCAGATTTTCATTTACTATACCATCTGAAGCTGCAAAGAAAGCTAAAACGTTCTTGATGAAATATCTCTCGTCGTCACTTAATCTGTTTCTCCAATCGTTTAAATCCTGTGCCAGATCGATTTCCTCCGCTGTCCATATGCACGCTTGTTGTTGTTTATACATCTGCCAGATGTCGTGGTGCTCTATTGGAAATAAAACAAACCTATCTGGATTTTCTTGCAGAATAGGCTCAGGTATAGAATAAAGATCTTCCATTTTTTTAATTAATTTTTTTTAGTAATTGTTTTCTTGTCTTCTGATATTTTCTTTGTTCTTACTTAAATAATAATTATAAAGCTCATCTGGTGTCATACCGACAGAGACCATCATATTAAATAAGAAATGCTGAATATCAACCAGCTCCATTTTAAGTTCTTTAACATCCTCAGGTGACAGATCAGATATTTTCATGGAATAAGCTTTCTTATGATTACTTTTCCATGGTTTCCAAACTGCGTTACCGATTGATGTTTCTCCGTTATTAGAAACACCGCCTAAAGCGTCATATGCTTCCGATATTTCGTCATCTATTGCTCTGGTGTTCCAGAGCCAGAAGTCCTTAATCTCTCCCAGTGAAAGATTTGCGAAATCGTAACCATAGACTTTCTCCTGAGTGTTCTTTTGGAGTGTCATTAATGTGCCCAAGTGATGCGTGGACTTTACGTAGTCATCCTCAACGGGAAGATCTTTGCATTGATTGTCTGTATTTGCCATATTTGTGATTTTTTGACTAGGTTTTTTTGTCTATGTCTCCACCACCGGGTTTTTATATATCGATCCGATTCCGGGGGACAGGGACCTGACTTGCTTTATTTTTATGTTTTGCTGATCTTTTTTTTCAGCTGATCGATTTCATATTCTAACTCTAACATTCGGTCCTTGGTTTTACGACGTTTACTATACAAATCCTTAATAATTATTTTAAGGATAGGGTCTTCTTCGTCGGAGGCAAAGCATGCACCGGATGCGGTTCTAATCCAATCATCCTTGGGATTTACCGGATTTTTACCTCTATATGCCTCTGGTGAGATGTTCCATTGAACCATTGTATTTGGATATAGCGATGCAAAGTCATAGCATGCTACCCATTCATGTAATCCCTTTATTGGCTCTTTAACATATCCACCAGCAAATTTTACATGTACTTCCTCTCTATTCTCTACAACAAATAACTGTTTGCGGTCTAAGAATTTTCTAAGCATCAATACTTCGGTTGACCAAACTGGGGAAAGACATCGATTTATCTCCACCCCACTAATCATAGCGATTTTAAAGAAAGTCTGCATGGTCTTTAACTTCTGGTCAATGTAATGTACTAAAGCACAGTCAACTACGTTATAGTAAATAAAGTCCTCAAAGTTTGATTGGTACAGGTCTCGAAGTGTTCCGTTATATTCTATCTTTTTGAGCCCTATTGCTTTGTCCGCTACGTAATCCAATCTATTACTTTCTTTGATCTTAATAACTCGGTCCCACTTTTTGTAGATTTCCAAGTAGTCAAACATTAATAAATGAACAGGCAGCTGTTGTTTTCCGATAAGGTATCCTCCGGGAGAAATGATCTTCGGATCAATACCAAGCTTCTTTGCTCTATTGATAAGATAAGGCCAGTCATACCCTAGCCAGTTCCATCCTGTCATGACTGGCATTTTCGGACCAAGTTCTTTAAAGAACGTGTACATCATATCATATTCAGTCTCGAACTGTTTATATTTAAAGGACCATTCATCTCCAAACTTCTTGAAATATTCATTGGTCTTCTTGTAAATATTAGCTTGTTGCTCTGGCGTCAATGGATCTAGTCCTAAAACGATCAATTTACATTTATCTGTCGCAATACCTATTGATATAACACGATTTTTAGCATTCTCTGTGTCTAGAGCTGCTGCCATATCTTCCGTGATCTCAACCTCAATATCGACGAAGTATTTCTTAGGGTTTTGGTATACCCAAAGTGGAGCTGTTAATTCAGGATCTGCTTCAATTAAGATCTGAGCCATCCTATATTTGTCGTATTTTTGAGTTTTTAGTTTCTTTACTGAATCACCTGTCCAGGTTTTCCATTCTTTATCCTTAGAGGAATTGCTGGGGCTGCACTTTTCCCAAACGAATCTTTCCGACTCTGGAATGGGCACATCTAAAAAAGCTAAGTCGCCTTCTTCTGTGAAATGTGATACTTTAAGATATTCCCCTCTGTTCTCAATGTCTACGATCATTTTTTTTATTTACGTATGTTTTATACCAATACCATCTTTTTATTTCGATCTTTACTTAAGTTTCAGGAAGATATATAAAAATATGAAGAATTTAAAAAATATTTCCCAGTTTATCAACGAATGGCTCGATTCACCTGGTAGTATAGACGTTCCCGGCCAGAATTCGGAAATTAGAGTCAACTCAAGGAATTATAAAACACAGAATCAGCAACTTCCTGAAGTTGTGGATGCCATGTTTGAAGCAGCATATTTTCATGATTTTCTAGACGAAGAGGGTAAATCTGAGAAATTCAATAAATTTTTAGACGAAGGTAAAAAATCGGGTGCTCAGGTAACAAGCTATATAAAAGACTCTTTTAAAGACAAGTCATCTAAAAAGAGAGATTAATTTTTTATATCCGCATTAAAACATTAGATTTGTAAGAAAAACAATATGTACTCAAAAATATACGACTTTTGTAAAGTTAAAAATTTAGGAAATTGCTACAGAAACGGTGAAATCCCAACCCCAAGGGTAAACTTCATATTGGATCTTTGTGATCAAATGGGACTTAAATATGAGTTGGACACTTTTGCCGACAACAAATCTAATGCTGGTGAGGAGATGACAATGAGGGATTTCCGCTATATACTAGATACTTTGTCACCAGATAAAAGAAAAGAGGCTTTAGCTCTATATAAAGAATTCAACCAAAAAGTAGAAGATCTTGATTCAGACTTCGAAGAATCAGGGTTAGAAGACGATGATGAGGCTATCGATTTTCACGAAGAGCAATACTACCAGCTGGAAGATGAATACTCTGAAAAATTAAAAGCAATTGCAGGAGAGATAAAAAGAGGAGTTAACAACTACTTCAATATAGTTCTTCCTGGATCATCAGATAAATTCGTCGTAGCACATCATGATATCGTAAATAAAGATTCAGATAATGCTAATGACAATTCTTGCTCAGTTATAAACGCTTTAATGATTAAGAAGCTAAGACCTGAGGTAAACGTCGTTATATTAGATGGAGAGGAATTCGGAGGTATAGGATCTAACCAATTAGCAGAAAGAATTAAAGCAGGTGATTTCAAATGTAAATGGGTGCTTAATTTAGAGCTAACAGGTAAAGGGGGAAAAAGCTTCTTCGTTGGAGCTATGGGAACACCTTTAACAGATTGGATCGCAAATAGATTTGAATGTCCAATCGTAAATGTGCCATTCAATGATTCGGTGATCTTTAAGAAATATGGGATAAATAGCACAGTGATTAATCCACTACCTGTAACAGAGGAAAAAAGCCCAGTTATAAATAAGGATGGGGAATACTTAAACTTTAAAATGTTATTCAACTGTCACAAAATGACAGACTCTGTAGACACTATAGATCCTAAAGATATGGAAGAATTCGTTAACGAGGTTTGCTTAAAAATAATAGACGAAGCTTGAGACGTATAAAACTATTCGAAGAATTTATAGAGTATGTTATGCCAGTAAAAAAGCGTAACATGAAAAACATAGTCATTATACCTAATTGGAAGGTCTATTAATGGCCTTTAAATAAGCATCCAGCTTTTTATCAGCAACCTCTATATTTAAGTTGCCATTAATGAAGATTTCCCAGGAATCTCTTCCGTATTTACCTATACCAGGAAGCTCTATAGCATCGATAAATCCATCAACCCATTTCTTACTTAACTTTATTATTCGGGATGCTTTTACATTCTGAAATCCGGTTGTTTTTATGACCGCTGCTAGTCTTTCGGGATCACACCCAATAGTAGATATGGGTGTTGGGATAAGTTCAAATACGGAGCTTAAAATCGGTCTAACCTGCTTGTTATTGGTTTGGTTCAATAAAATACAGCAAACCATCATTTTCCATGGATTATCTAAGTAATCCTCCTGGATTAAAATCTCCCTTTCCTCCATTACTTTTGAATTTCAGGAACCCAGTGAGTCATTCTACCATCCGGTGTGATCTCGTGAATAACCTTGTTTCCTAGAGGATCTGATTCTTTACGGTATACGTTGAACGAGAAAACAAAGTCTCCGTGATTGTTATCCATATCAGTATAGGTGGCTAATGTTGCACCTCCTTGTTCATAAGAAGTTTTTATTATGGTTCCTATCCAGCTCCAAAGCGACTTTATCTGCTGATCATTCATCTCAGCTGGTGTTATATGTGGATTGATGCCAGCACGGTAAAGTGCTTCTGATTTTATATAGTTACCAACTCCTGAGATAACCTTCTGGTCCATGAGCAATTGGCAGATATTTTTATTAGATCTTTTATATAGTCTGCTAATAAAGGTCTCCAGGCTAACATTCTCATTCAGCATATCAGGTCCTGCCTGTTTTAATTTATTCTCAATTTCCTGGTAGGTGCGATAAAATGAAATGTTACCAAATCTCCTAACATCCTCGAAGAAAACCTCAGAAGAATCAGGAAATCTAAGAACAAAATGTGAATGCTTACCTCGTAGATCTCTCCATCCCCCGCTCATGCCTAAGGTGTTCCACATGTACAGATCCCCTATTTTAACATAGATAAATTTACCTTTAACCCTGACCCAATCCACCCGGAGCGGTCCTGTCGATAATGCTTCCCTAATAAGTGAGACCCCGGTGGGTTCTTTCTTTAGCCATTTTCCCCCGAGTATCTCGGCTTCTACTAGCTCCTTACCAACTATTCTTTTGGCTAATCCCTCAGCCATTCTTCTTACTTCTGGTCCTTCTGGCATTTTTCTTCTTTTTGCAAATATAAGGAATAGACCCGGTACAAAAAAATAAAGCCGAGCTTTTTAGCCCGGCTTTATCGTATAATTTGTTTATGTGATTAGAAATATCTTTCTTCGAAAAATAAAAGATCTAATTTGTTGTCAATGTTAATTAGCATAAGAGCATTTAGTAGATCTGAGTATTCCCCAACAGCTTCATTTTGTATATCGACATACTTTTGGATGAAATTGAATGTTGCTGGGTGAACTTCACAAAGTGCATGTTGCATAGCAGCATAATTCTGAAGTAATTTATATTCGATGTCGTATGCCTCGTCAATAATGTTAACCAAAGAATCAAATTCATTGGGTACGATTACTGCAGGAATTTGGGGAAGTATATTCCACTGTGTTAAATAATCCTGTAGACCTTTAGCATGATCCAATTCAGATGCTGCCTCAGCTTCAAAATAAGCAGTTGCTTTTTTGTAATTTGCGTTTCTACACCAGTTAGCTGCATTTCTGTATGTATAGTGAGCAGTATATTCATCTGCTATTCTTTTTTCGAATACTGCAACGATATCAGCAGGAAGAGATTTTGGTGTGCTGATCATCGGTGTAGCTGTTATTTCTACCCCTTCTAGCTCTAGCCCTTCATTAGTACCGCCTTTGAAATGTTTAAATGTTTTCATGTATTAACTTTTTTTACATTACTATATATCACAAAAAAAGCCAGGATAATCAAATCCTGGCTTTTTAATAATTAATATAGTGTATTACTTGATTTCTTCGTACTCTACATCTTGTAGATCTTCCGCACTATCGGAGGTTTGTTCAGAAGGTGCTTCAGTTGCTTGAGCTTGCTGATCTGCTGCGTATACAGCAGAAGCTATCTCATTCATCTTATCTGAAAGGGCCTTCATTGTAGATTCGATAGCATCTAAATCGTCACTGTCCATGATTTTTCTTAATTCTTCTATTTTATCAGAAATCTCTTGTTTATCCGAATCACTTACTTTGTCTCCAAAGTCGCTAATCGCTTTTTCCATTTGGAAACACATAGAAGAAGCCTCATTAGAAAGCTGTGATTTTCTTAGCCTCACTTTATCTGCCTCTGCATTTGCTTCAGCATCATTTTTCATTTTTTCGATTTCTTCGTCGGTTAACTTAGATCCGGATTCAATTCTGATATTTTGTACTTTACCTGTTCCCTGGTCTTTAGCAGAAACCTTGATGATACCGTTAGCATCAATATCAAATGTAACCTCGATCTTAGGAATACCTCTCATTGATGGTGGGATATCGGTTAATTGAAATCTTCCAAGTGATCTATTATCGATAGCCATTGCTCTTTCCCCTTGTAATACGTGGATTTCCACTGCTGGCTGATTATCTGCAGCGGTAGAAAATACTTCACTCTTTGTTACGGGAATAGTAGTATTGGATTCTATCAATTTGGTAAATACACCACCTACTGTTTCGATACCTAATGAAAGAGGGGTAACGTCTAATAAAAGAACGTCCTTAATATCACCAGCTAAAACACCTCCTTGAATAGCAGCACCAATAGCTACCACCTCATCGGGATTAACCCCCTTAGAAGGTTTTTTACCAAAAAGTTTTTCAACCTCTTCTTGTACCTTAGGTATTCTTGTAGATCCACCTACTAGGATAACCTCATCAACTTGAGCAGCTGTTAATCCCGCATCTTTCAGTGCTTTCTTACAAGGTCCTAGAGTTCTTTTAATTAGGTCCTCGCACATAGACTCAAATTGAGCTCTAGATAATTTTTTTACAAAGTGCTTAGGTCCGTTTGAATCCGCACTTAAATAAGGAAGATTAATTTCCGTCTCGGTAGAAGCAGAAAGTTCAACTTTTGCTTTCTCTGCGCCTTCTCTAATTCTTTGATAAGCCATAGGATCTTTAGAAGCATCCACACCAGTTTCATCTTTAAATGCAGCAACTACCCAATCAATAATCATCTCATCAAAGTTGTCACCACCTAAGTGGGTATCGCCGTTTGTAGAAAGAACCTCAAATACTCCAGATCCTATTTCCAGGATCGAAACGTCAAATGTACCACCACCTAAGTCATATACTGCAACCTTAAGATCTTTATCCCCTTTATCCAAGCCATAAGCTAAAGCAGCTGCTGTTGGCTCGTTAATAATTCTTAATACTTCTAAACCTGCAATCTCACCTGCTTCTTTTGTCGCCTGTCTTTGACTATCATTAAAATATGCAGGTACAGTGATGACTGCTTGTTTAATTTCTTCACCCAAATAATCCTCTGCTGTTTTTCTTAGATTCTGTAGAACCATAGCTGAAATCTCTTGCGGAACGTATTCCTTTCCGTTTGCTTCCACAATTACTTTTCCTTTAGAGTCCTTAACTTTATAAGGCATCTTCTTTGCCTCATTTTTAATCTCACTGTACTGTGATCCGATAAATCTCTTTACTGAATAAACAGTGTTCTCGGGATTAGTAACCGCTTGTCTCTTTGCAGAGTCTCCGATTCTAATGTCACCGTCTTTAAAAGAAACCACACTAGGTGTAGTTCTTTTCCCCTCCGAGTTAACAATAACTACGGGTGTGCTTCCTTCAATTACAGAAACACATGAATTTGTTGTTCCTAGGTCAATACCAATTACTTTTGCCATTTGTTTTAAATTTATTATTTTTAGTTGATTTTTGAGAAAAGATTCCACTACTTGATCATATTCTCTAAAGTAAGTTATCAAAATGAGTTCCGAAAGTAATTAAAAGACATTTTGTCTTCTATATTATACCTATGCAGACATTTTGTCTACTAAAGACCACAAAAAAACCCCATAATTACGGGGTTTAGAATTTTAACTTTTTATGTCTAATCCGGTTGGGTAACCATATTGTTTACATAATAAAATCTATTTATTTGAATATTTTTTTAATATCCTCTTTTTTCTCTAAGAAACGTGCAACATCATTTTGGAATGACTTAAATAGCTCATCGTCGCTTTCCTTGTACGATTTACCTGTAAATAATTCAAGATATCTCATTGCATTTAGAGTTGATTTTCTAGTATTATCACCATAATCAGAATTTTTTAGATCATCCTTATCGATCATTCCAATCTCAGAAAGTCTTTCCTTATATTTTTTAACCGCATCTTTATCAGGATCCTTAGATGTAAATGTTAAAATACCTTTCTTATCTTCTTTCTTATCACCTTTATCCTTTAGAGCTTCAACTTTTTTTATTTCCTCTTTTTTCTTAGCAATAACCTTTGAAGCCTCGATTTTATAAAGTTTTTCTTCATCCTCATCAGCCTCGTCTTTCTTTGGTAATTCATCATAAGAATCCTCTTTAACACCGGCTATGGCATATGCTACGTAACTTCCGTCAGAATTCATTTTAAATAACCTTGTATCTCTTAACGTAGTAGAATTAGCTTCACCGGATAGAGATTTGCCATCTTTTTCAAGCTTGGATTTAAGATTAATAAAAGACGCCCCGCGTGCAGATTCAATGGCTTGACCCATATCTGGTGATTTTGCTTCGCCAAAAGCTTTATATTTACTGCCCTTGCACTCATCCTCCATTTTTTTCTTAACAGATTCAGCGTCATCCTCTTTTTTTATTTCCTCTGGCTTTGGATCTTTTTCTTTTTTAAACTTATTTTTTAGCTTAGCAAAAAACCCCGAGCCCTCTTTTTCGTTTAAAAATCTATCAAAATCTAATACTTTTTCCATGCTCTTTATTTATTTTTCCTTTTTTTCTTTACGAACTCAAGGTAGTTATCAACAGTCTTTGCTTTTTTATTCTTAGCTGCTCCTGTTCCCGCAGTAAGACTTGTAAATTTGTCGCCTGATCCATTATTAGCTGAATTGTAAAATCCGCTATTAGTTGCACCTGCTGCGCTAGGTGGAGATGGATTACCCATTCCTGATACATTACCTAATGTAGCTAATCCCGGAGCTGGAGCTGCCGCACCCATATCTTCGTTCATTTTATCTTCGTCCATACCTTTAGCTTTAAGATATTCTTTTAGCTGCCAGCATTCTACGCAGTAATCATTCTCGTTTAACCATTCTGTAACGGCTTTAACGTATTGTTCTGAAGATTCGCATTCATCGATAATGTTATCCAATTCTTCTTCCTCATCCATCATACAGATTAAGGTTTTTCCGTTTGGTAATTGTCCTGTTGGGTGAAACATATTATTAGTCTAAGATTTGTTTTATGTTGCTTTTAAAAATACGAACTATATTACCGTCCGGATTCTTTGTGATATATCCTATTATATCATTGTATATATCATATATGGGGGACTGTATTAGTAGTTTTCTGTTTAGGTTGTCCAGTATCCATTTATTTAGGATTTTGCTTTCCTCCTTTGACATATCCCTTTTAATGGGTTCAAACTCAAATCCGCTTGCTGAACAATTACACATTATCTATAATTACCTCTTTCTTGTTTGCGTTTAATATACTGCCAAAGATATCTTAATCCCTTTGCATACTCGGAAGGTCTACTAAAGGGCTTGCCGAAGTCTTTTATATCGTTTCCGTTACCCTCCATTCTTTCCCCTGGATTATCCTCGTTCTTTAGCGGATTATATCTTCTAACCTTTCCCGTTGGATGAATAGTGTAGAATACTTTATCGTGGCCCTTCTCGTTTTTATTATTTGTTGATCTAACGAATTTTAGGGTGTTATTGATTTCCTGCTGGTGCGAGGTATCCTCTTTGAAGCCAAGCTCTATTAGTCTTTTATAGTCAACAGTTTTTCTAACAAGATCAAGGTTTAAAGATCTTCTAGAGTCGGATTTGTATTCCTCATCCGGACTATATTTTTCATACTCTAATAGAAACTTCATGCTCTATATATTTACTTTAGTTCATCAGGTTTCATGCGGTTACCCTGACCCCAGTAATCCTCACCGCCATAAAAAGTGCAAATCTCTTCATTCTGCTCTATATCTCTAATTGCATAGAAGAAAAAAGTCTCCCTTGGTTCAGAACTTTTCCATGCTGCATTCGGAGAATTTGAGTGGTTGTAAAGTGCACCGTATCCTGTTGGGATAACCTGTTTGTTTGGGGAAGCACTAGGCCACATAAATCGATAGTGCTCTAATACGTGCCAGCATGATTCGTTTACATGGAGATCCAGTCCTATAACTGTGCATTCTTCTATGATCTCTCCCTTCCCGATTTTTGATTTAGCAAAAACACCATAGCCATGAATTGGGCTAGGCGACACGTAAACTTTCTCTGGTAAATAAATTTGTACTGCCATTTAATCTGTTTTTAAGTATAGATTATACACACAAAAAAGAAAACTGTTCCGGCTTAAGTTTTATTTAGAGTTCACCCAATCTCTGTAATCTTTCAGATTTTCTAAATTCTTTTTGCCCTTCTTCTTTTGCTTAGCGTCAGGATCAAGAAAAGGTACTATTTTTCCTGGGCCTTTTGGCTGGAACGTCGGAATACCTTCAGATCCAACAGGTTCTAAGCTAACCGGCATATCGCCAATAACTTCTTCATTTACCCCTTCATCAACATGATGAGGTAAGTTCTTATGTTTTGTAGAAGCATATTTCTGAAGCTCTTTCTTAGTCATACTATCAGCAAGATTCATAATGGCTTTCTTGTATTTTGGATTGAGATCAGAAGGCTCTATTGCTCCCACTTTTATTGCATAGGCCTGAGCCATTAATCTCTGTTGTGCTGTACTTACTGCTGGCATCTCTTTATTGATTTTTTTGTGATCTATATATCACAAAAAAAGGACTTATAAATATAAGTCCTTTTGTTTTTTGTCCCATTCACTTTGTGTTATGGGCTTAGAGGATAAATCCCAATTCTTATCTGGATTGATAATTTTCTTTTTAGATTTGTACCAGTCATTGAAGGTCCAAATAAATCGATTATATCCTTTGCCGACTAAGGCAAATCCAGTGTCCCCTGGTTGAATAGCTATTGGCGATTGAGGGGGAGGATAAAATTTTGTTTCAGAATTACTCTTCGACATTTTCTTTATTCTCTTTTTTTGACCAATCAGAAAAATTCATGATTGTGTCTCCTTCAAAAGCTTTATCAAAAGCTTTTTTAACTAGAGCATAGCCTTTATCACCTTTTTGGATTTTCCTAATGGTTTTTGGCGGTGTATAAGAACTTGTTTCAGGATTCTTTGTTTTTGACATTTTTAGTTGCCTACGACAGCCTCTATTTTTGATTTCGTAACTTGAGTTGTCTCAAATCCTCCAACTGAACCATCTAAGTATTCAGCCATTTTAGTTTCTACATCAAGAACAGATTCACCAGATACTAAGAATTCTGCTTTTTTATAAACAGGATCTCCGTTCTTGTTAACCTCTCCAGATTCGAAACTTGTTTTAACTACGTAATAGCTCATTAGATTTTTAGTTTTAAAAGGTTAATTAAGCTTTTTTGTTTTTAAACTCTTGCACTTCTAATCTAAGGTCTTGAGCAAGTTTTTTAAGTTCTTGCATAGCTTGTCTTACTCTCGTACCAGCTGATCCGTTACCTTTGTCGAAAAACTTTTCAACGTCACCTTGAGTGCTTTCGATTAATGCTTTGATTTGTTCGAATTTTTCCATGATTTTTTTTTGTTTTTTAATTGTTATTATTTATACTTGTTTATTACTGATTGTTTCGCCTTATCTGCTAATTAACACAGATTTTTTTGTTGATCCTTGTTGAACTGACCAATTTTCTCCCAAGTAAGAGATGATAATAGATTTCATAAACTCAATATATTCTCCCTTGCCATCGAATTCTAAATTGTCCTGTATTTCATCATATATTCTATTGATCTTAGGATTTGCTTCTAGGTAGCTGCTTAAACATTTTGATGCATATTCCATTATTCTAGAAACCTCGTTTCCTCCTGCTTTGAACTTCATAGTGTTAGGCTGCGGAACTTCCTCTTTCTCTACCGCTATGTCTTCTATTAATTCATGGGAAATCTCATTTAATGTAAGTACACAGTATGAATTTTTAGGTCCATCTATAACTTCATTATTAGAGTATTTACCGATTATGAAATGAAATCCTTTTTCATCTCCACCTTTTTCGTCTTCTATATTAAAGAAGTAGTTGTAAAGATCACCATTTTTTACCAACAGGAAAGGTGAAGTTCCGAATCCATCCGATTCATGCATAGATCTTGAATCCTGATCATTTATTTTGAATTGTTCGAATGTAGATATTATTCTTCCCATTTTTTGATTTTATTTTTCTATATTTTCTTTTAAAGCTTTCGTCTCAAGCTCTGCAATTTCGCTCTCTGTTATAATCTCTTCAGATTCTTTAATTCCCTTTCCGTTAATCGAAGAAAGTAAACTATTATAGAATGAAGAAACCCCCTGAGGTACAAGCTTTTTAAATGCTAGGAAATCTTCGTTCCCTATGGAATTTCTAATTTCATTTCCTGTTGTTGTTCTTGGAGTTTCCACAACTTCTATTTCTCCGGGAAAATCACCACCAGCTTTTTTAAGATATTCAGACTGTTTCTTATAATCTTCTACCCTATCATCACCAGCTCCTATCAGATTAACCTGATATCCCATTTTTTTTGCTATACCGTATATAACACCCAATAACCCTTTTTTAGTTGTAAAGTATCCCTCGATTAGTCCAGGGTGATCTTTAACTACTGCTTCCATATATTTGCCAATAAGATCCTCGTTAAATGGGGATTTCCCCGATTTATTATGTCCAGGATTAACTACAGCAACTATACTAGGTAAACCATTTTTCTCTTTAAGAAATTTTGCCATCTTTATATGGCCGTTGTGGAAAGGCTGAAATCTGCCAACCAAAATATTAACTCCCTTAAGCTCTGGCTTTTTGTCTTCATCCTTTTCATCTAATTTAGGTTTTTCTATATCCTTCTTAGTTGTATCTATTGTTTCCAAAGCCGAGATAAATTCATTATATGAATAGAAGTGATCATCATCCTTAGTGCTCTCTTCAGATTCACTGGTTACATAATCAACTTTTCTAGGCTTTAAATTATTCTTTTTAAAATCTAAGAATGAAGGCATTTCTGACTCCATCACAGCAGGTTTTTTTGTTTTAGTCTCTACCCTTTTTTCTATTGATGATACGAGTAAATTGAATTGGTCTATTATACCAGGTGTGATTATTCCGCCTGCTCTCTTTTTAATCTTTCTGAATGAATTAAGTATAAGCTTAAATAGGGATTCGAAAGCTTCATCTTCTTCCAAATACTTTAGTACTCTTCTGTCAGTTATAAGATTCCTATTTAGTCTAAAGTCTTCCTTCTTTAAATACTCAGGCTCTTGAAAATCTGCCCCTTTGTATTTGTATCCATATTCGTCTAGGAATTTAGAGAATACATCAGAAATAAAAGAAATATATCTCTCATCCTCGGTAGTTCCTGCTATTTCAAAAGTATCCACACCATTTTCTAGTATGAAGTTCATCACGTCCAGTATAGTAATACCTAAGAAATCGCTAGGTTTTTCCTCTGTTCTTTTCTTAGCCTTTGATTTTGCAAGCTCAGTAAAAACTGGATCTACCATTTTAGATAATATAGGTTCTTGCTCTTCGTCTTCTTCACCAAATCTAAATACTATTCCTTCTATTGCCTTTTCCAAATCTGTATTCAGAGCAGTCTTTTTTAATTCCGGATTAAGTACCCCGATAATAAAAACAACAAAACTTCTTGTTTTATATTCAGTTACAAGTTCTTCGAAAGGAGTTCTTAGAAAATCCAGTATTCTGTCTTTCTGCTCCTTTTCAAGATATCCCTGAAAAATAATAGGTGGTCTTTCAACACCTAATAGATCTGCCCAAGTATCTAGGTCATTCTTACCCTGGATCGTTCCCTTAGGTTTTCCACTAGAATCTTTCTTATGAACATAAGAAAGTATTAAATTGTTCTTAGGAACTTCATCATAGACAATCTCAACCGGAGCACTATTTGCAAAGTACTCTAATCCAAATCTCCATCCTCTGGGGATTTCGTTTATTATATGGGGAGGCAGTGATTCGATATACTGTATTGGTTTTTCGTAGTACTTCATTAAAGTCCTATCTACCAAGGTTATCGGATTTCTCTGATCTCTCTTATAAAAATTAAATTTGCCTGTTTCACTATCCCTTTCGAATATGAAAGCAGACCCGTCCATCTTCTCGTTAACGGTAACATAAGTATTGAAAAGATTATCAACGAAATCTTTTCCTTTCTTATTATAGAGATCATATAAATGACTAATTCCTGCCATGCTTTAAATTTTAACCAATTCTGTTTATTTCTGTTGGTATTTCTAGTCCAGCTCTTTCAAGATATTCCAAAAATCTTTGTTTTATTTCAGGTAATCTTTCATGAAGATCAAATTTTGGATCTTCTATTATCTTTAATAAAGCCTCAAACGTTTTAACATCCTCTGGTTTATATCCTGTACCTAAAGCAAAGTCTATAAATTCTTGAGGATTTCTTGTGACAAATCTTTCACTTCCCTCTAATTTCTTAGAGTGTTTTAATCTAGGAATTCTAGTTCCTTTATATGATTTAGTGTGCCAGTATAAGCCATCACTAAGAATCAATACAGGAGCATTGTAATCCATGATTTCCCCAGCTTCATCTGTATCTATTACTTCTTTTCTAGCGGATAGTATGGCTGATAAAAGCCAGTTTCTGTGTGCTGATTTGTATTTGCTCTCATCCACTTTATAATCGGGGGAGTAATAAATAAAATCTGCCCATTCCATGCTAGATAAAGGAATAAGATCCAATTGGACTATACCTTTTTGTAGATCACCTTCTATTGGCCATCCAAGGCTAACAACATTTAATCCCTTAAGATAATTTATTTCCGGTTCAAATCCAAGCGCTTCTGCAAGTTGAGTTCTTAATATAGTATCAACAGTTGCAGAGCATTCTTTAGTTCCTACCCCATGTTCTTGTGAAAATGAAGTTGCATCGTAGCCAAGATCAAGATCTCCTGATGTGTCATCAGGATTCTTTTTCTTACCTATGCTTCCAATTATAATATACTCTTCTCCGTATTTGTCAACATCTATACCTAGAAGCGGGAAAAGAATTTCTTTGATGCTATCAAGTGTTTTAGGGAATTCATCCTCACGAATTCTCCTTGAGGTTTTTATGGCAGCGCCACCCTCAAATATCTTAGAAAATCCTGAAAAGTTTAAAATCCTATTACTCATTATTTCTTTTTCATTTTATCGTAATATCTTCCCATAGCACCGGTTAAATAGCTGCTATATTGTTTCTCGTCGTCTGTTTTAGGATTAAGCGGATCATAGTTTTTACCGAATGATTTTTTACCTTTAAGAGCACCTGATTTATAAAAGTCTTCCGCATCTTTTTGGGTAACGTTCTTATCCCCTATTTTTTCCTTCTCCCAATCATCCAAGACCTCTTTCTTTTTAGAATTAAGATCAGCTTTAGACATTTTAGAATAACTATCTTTAGAATCCCCTTTGAAGAAAAAATCAGAAATAGCAGCACCTGAGCTAGCTATTAATCTTCCAAACAGCGGAACAATCGAATTTATTCTATTTATTGTTGACCTTCCACCATCATCTGGACCTGGAGTAGTATCTCCTCTAAGCTTGTCATACTCATATTCCATATTTGCATCCACTTTTCTAAGCCATCTGCTTAGTTTAGTGTTGCCCTTATAAAAATCGGTTTCACCTTCTGTTAGTGATTCGGTAAAGGCATCAAATTTTTTTATCCTCATTTCTGGAGTTTTTCTTTATATATCCCTAAATTTAAAGTTTTACCTTGTATATCTTATATTCAAAGGATTCGTTCTTATAAATCTGGATTCTTGCTTCTGAGTGTTTAAGGAGATAGTTTTGGTACTTAGGTGAAGAAAAGTCGTCAACAAAGTCTATTATATTAACCTTTTCCTTACCCTCCATCTGTCTCATTCCCCTTCCTAAACTTTGCTTAATCAGGACCTCACTCTTATATGACTCGACCAAGAAGATGTTATGTAAGTTGTTTATTGAGATTCCAGTTGAGAATGTGCCATAGGTTGCAATAAGTATTTTATTATTTCCTGACGCCATTCTTGACTTATATTCCTCCCTTAAACCTTCGCTTGTGTCACCATCTACATAGAAGACCTCTTTTTCGCTATTTTTCTCCCTAAGTAGATTCCATATCTGCTTACCGTATTCATCCTTAACTGACTGGAAAAGAACTAGTGAATTTTTCGATGTTTTGCTTATGAAATCCACCACATAGTTAAGTCTCTTCTTACTTTCAACAACAAGCTTTCTCTCAAGATTATAAACTTCGTTTCCTTCTAAATTGTTATTATTAAGTTTTAGATCCGCGAGTTTGTCCTTATATTCTTTTTCTAACCAATCCATTATAACAACCTTGATAGAAACCGGAGTTGCATAATTATTATCAAAAAGAAAACTAGGGGGTATTTCGACTATGAGAGGACCGAGAAATTGCTGTATGGTCAAATAATCAGCTGTGCCTCTTTTAGTTAGTGTTCCGGTTAATCCAAATCTCCATCTAGAGTGCATACAGTTTGCAACAATTTTTTTAATGGACATACTGTTTGTATGATGTGCTTCATCGACAAAAACCAAATCAGCTTCTTCGAAGAATTCTGGATCCTGTTTAACCAAAGATTGGAATGTGCCTATAATAACATCACACCCTTCTCTTAATTTAGATCCTCCACCTATTTGTTGTATCTTAGATCCTAGCTTATGTAATCCATAATCTTCGAAATCTTCGCTACCTTGAAAAACTAGGTTTGTACTAGGAACGATCATAAGGAACTTTCTAATAAGACCTTTCTGTCTAAGATATGCAAATATCATAAACGAAATTAGGGTCTTGCCTGAAGATGTGGCAACCTCCGAAATTGAGTATCTATATTTGATTAGCTTCCATGCTGTTTCAATCTGATAATCTCTTGGCATCTTATTAGGATCACCCCCAATCCCTCCTTCAAAAAATTCATTAACCCATTCGGTATATTCCTCCAAGGTCAAGTCTTTACTAACTATTTTATCGAGACCCTTTATCTCAATCTCTATTCTATAATCTTCCCCAATTTGTAAAACTTCCCTCCATAAACCTATAGGAACTTTCCATGCCCCGCCCTTCTTTTCGATGAAGCATATGTTTCCGTCCCAGATTTTTTTCTTAACTAAAGGGTGGAAGTAGAAGTTGTGTATCTTCTTGGTTAATGATATGTCTATTTGCTTCTTCTCGACCTCGTCAAGTGCTTCAGTTAGCACTATCCATTGATGGTCGTCAGAAACTTGGAATTTAATCATTATCTATATATCTTATTTTACTGTAGACCCTCTTAAATAGTCCTCTAACGATATGCGTGATTTCACCCCGTACAGCATGTGATCAACAGTTTGTATAGTTTGATCTATAAATTTTCGGTGGCTTTCTACAAGCTCTACTTTTTCTGCGATTTCAGTTAAGTCACCCTCAATTAATACGGTTTTTTCATTAGCACCATATCTAACATCGCTTCTTTCGGAATAATCTTTTAATTTCTTTGCTCTCTCTACTCTTCCCTTTGAATTCAATTTAGATACAATAGCTGCTAGCTTATAACTATACTCAAGTAAAACCTGGCGTTGGCTAAAAAGATCAACCTGTGCTTTAGCTAGGGTTTTTATATCCTTCATCAGGATGGCTATAACTTGTATTTTTTCCCTCCATTCAGCTCTCTCGTTTTCGAAGATCTTGCTAAAATCAGTCTTTTCAGTTTTTTCTGTTGACATCTAAAATAGTTTATTTTTATCTTTATTTTTACTGCTAGATAGATTTACAACCTTAACAGTATTCTCACTTTTTTCTTTCTTCTTTTCTTTAGGCTCATCGACTACAGGTTCCGCAAATTCCATGCTGACCTGATCTATTATATTGTCTTTTAGCTTAAGTGGAAATTTTATGCGGGGAGAACTTCTCTCATCGCACTGTTTTTCCCATTCGCCAGTTTTGTCTGTGCCTGAGCTAGGATCACTTATCAATAAAATATCTAAGGTCAAGTGCTTCGTTGGTAAAGTAGTTATCAAATCTCTTAATTTTTTTCCCGGTAGTTCTAAGATGAACAACTAGATCATTAAGATCCCATTTTCTATTCTTTGTTATATTATTCTCTTCTAGGAATTTCCCCCAGTTGAAAACTGTAAATCCTTTAGCTAAAAGATCTACGCTCTTTTCTATTCCTGCTTTATCCCAATCATACCAATATCTTAGATCCTCAAATTCAAACGGAAATTTATTCTCTATCGAGCAAAGTCCTGCAGAATTTGTCCACATCCAAGAATCCATTGGTCCTTCAAATATTGTAATAGGCTGACCGAAGTCCAAGAATCCTATACCAAAAACGTGAGATATCGGATCGATAGTTCTTGCTTTTTCTATAAGTTCTACATCTTTCCAATTTAAGAGTTTTTCGTAAATACCACTTAATTTGTAAGTGAGATATTTAGATGAGCCTTTTATTGAATTCATGTTTCTAACCTGTAGCCCCATTATCTTATCATCGGGAGTAAGATTAAAAAGAAATAACCTTTCTTTCTTTCCATCCCAGGCAAATCTTGAATCTATTCTTTGATTTCTTTTCTGGATGTATCTTTGTATTTTAGATCCCCAAACTTCCTGGAGACCCAAAGCATTCATAAAGTCTATTCTCTTTATTAAAATATCAGAGATGTCATTATCGAAAAAATAGCTGATATCAACCTTACCGTATACAGTTCTTCTTTTGGTTCTGTTTTCTTCGATAATAGCTTTTATCTGATCCTTCTCACTTCCAGTTAGTTTATTAAACAAACCAAAATCCTTCATGAGTGTTATAGAATCTTTGAATATTCCACAACCTCCATTATAGCATTTATATGCCATAGTATCCAAATAGAAATTCCCACGTTTCTTTTTACCGTCGTTGGAATCACCACAGTACGGACAGGAGAAATTCAATCTGTTACCCGCCTTATAAACAATTTGTTTTGCCGGATTACCCTGAAATTCTCTGCTGAGTATTACCCCAATTAGATCTTCTATTCTTTCTGGTTGCATAGGATAAAAAGGGGACAGCAATAAAGCCGTCCCCGGTTAGGTTATCTATTAAAGATCGTTATAAAGATCTTCTAATGAAGATGAAGTTGAACTAGTGTTGGGTCTAGATGGAGCTTCAGTTTGAGGTGGTTCTTCTCTTTTAGTTGATCCAACTTTAGTCTGAGCAGCTTCAGCGTAGATATCATTTGATGAATTAGAAGGTGCACTAGACGACGCACTTTTGGTAGGTGCTGTAGTAACACCGCCTATGATCTCATTAATGATACGAGCTTCAGGTACCGTGTTCTTAATAACACCCATAATTTTTTCGGTCATATCATCATCCCAATCTTTGTAGTCAAAGCTTGTTAGATTTTTTGGGCCTTCATTTAGGTATTCCAAGATAGTGTTCATGTCATCCTGATTTTTCTTCATTGGTTTGCCATTCACTTGGATTGGGCATTTATCACCAACGAAAGAACATAAATCGTAGTTGTTCCATTCTCCTACCTTTCTAACTTGAACTGCAAATAATTTACCTTCAAATAAATCGAAAGGATTTGATGGCTCGCCATACTCAGGCTGAAGCTGTGCTTCAACAAGTTCATTTAATTTTTTACCGAATTTGAAGATCATAATTTTACCCTCTAATTCTGGTTTGTTCTTGTCCTGAACGATTTGGATTAAAGAATAGTAATCCTCTTTTCTAGCAAATTTCTTAGCAAGCTCTTGATCTGCTGCAGAATGAGAATTTTTTAATTTCCAGAAAAGATCTTTAAGGATTGATCTTTTTCCCACTGTTGAAGGGCAATCAGCTGAGAAAGCATTTCCACTGATAGGATCGTTTAAGTAAACGTAGTACTTGTGAATTTTGGATTTTGCTGGATTAACAGGATTCGGAACGAATCTAATTAAAGCTTTGTAAACCCCGTCTTTACCATCCTCTGGATAAGGTTTGTAAAATTCAAGGTCTTTTCCACCGCCTTGTTTAGCGGTTGGTGTTACGAACGCCTCTGCGTCGAGATTGAAGATGTCTAAATTGCTCATGTTTTTTTAAAATTTAATTTTTGTTTTACTTTTTGTTTTTGTTTTACTTTTTGTTTTCTGTTTGTTTCTCTTAATTTCCTATTTTTCCATTAAAATTTTCTTTTTTTTCTACTTATATCTTTGTGATGTTGTATTCTTTTGTAATTAGCCTACATGTACGAGGACTGTTTTGTGCTGAATGTGTTTTTATTAGAGCACTAGTTATGTCTCCGTAGCGAGCTTGTAAATGACCGTTACGATTGACGTGGGATGCTGTTATCTTTGGGATAATGCTAAATGTATTTAAAGATAGGGAAGATGCCTCTCCTGCAGAGCATAAATGCTCTGACCTTTTAGAAAAATAGTTTAGATTACTAGAGGCTTGCTGTGTGTTCTGTTTCAAAATTTCCTTTAATTCCATAAATTTCCTTTAATTCTTTCTTTAAATACAATGTTATCCAAGTTGCGTCCACAATATCATCAATCGGTTTGTTAACTACCTTAGCTGGTGTTATCCACTCAGTTTTGTTAGTTTCTAATATATTAGCAAAGATTGCTAAATTTGTTTCATCCTCTTTGTAAATACATAGAGAATTATAAAGTTCGTCCTTTTTAGCATTACCCTTTAAGGCAAACTTTTTAATTGAGGTAGGGGAGAAAACGTGGAACTTGTCTGCTCCAACCCTATCTATTATTTTTTTCCTTAGTAATGCGGTAGCCATAGAGATATCTATAAGTGCATTACCGTTAGAGGAGAAGCTTAATCCCTCCATTGCAACATGGAAATCAGAATCACCCATAACTTCCTCTATGCTATTCCAAAACGAATCAACAATTTCCAAGAAGTAAACTATTTTGATTCTTTCCCTGCCTGTGTAATCATCCGGCAATTCCTTCTTATCGAGGAAGATAAATTTAAAATCCTTCTCCATTTCTAAAACGGCAAAGGGTTTCTTTAAACTCTTTCTTAGCGATTCTGGGCTTCTATCTGATCTGGTTAAAGATCCCCAAATATACTTACCGTCCTTATAGCAGCAAAATGCAGGAGAGTTTATAGAAAAATCTATTCCTACTATATTCATATAAAAATTTAGGGATTAAGAAGGGTGAACAATTTGACCAACCGCTCCTGTATATCCATAAACTTTAGAAAGCTTCTCGAAACAAGATTTCATTTGTGCATCCGTTAAACAGTTTACCAAGTCGTTTAATACTCTTTGGTCGTTACCTGCAGCAGATACCAAAAGGTTTTTCATTTGGTCCTTTTCACCACCCAGTGGCTGACCATACTTCATTTCGTTTAATTCTTTTACGTCTGAAAACTTTTTCATCTTTATTGTTTAATTTAATTATATATCTTACCTAGCTTCAAGAACTATATCTAGATAGTTACATTTAAAACCTAGGTTAAATGATGTGTATGCAGGGTTATTGTTGGTGTAGTTTAATTCTAGTTCAGAAAAGGAAGTAAATAAAACCTCTTGGAATGTTACCGACATAACTATATTACCCTCATTGTCCATTATTCTTAGTGGAAGTGCCTGGATAAAGACCTGATCATTAGCAAAATTAAGAAAATCTAAAACAGTGTCAAGCATTATAAAATAGTTTATAAATCCATCAGCCATTTTAAAGTTCATACTAAAATCCTTAGAGAAAAGATCCTGTATAGGGGTAGAACTCTTATAAGCTACCTTTTTACCCAAGTTTCTAACCTGCTCTACTGAATCTATTGACAATCCTGGGAATCCCACTGATTGTATTGTACTATTTACATATTGAGCAACATCATCAAATGGAATAGGTTGTTTCTTAATATAGTCTTCATACTTATTGGTCACCCTTTCAGAGAAGAATCCTCTAGGGAAGTTGAAGTAAAAGCTATTTGATTTTGGATTAAGTAGCATGCTTAAACTTTAATATTTGATAATGTTGGGGTAGAAAGAATTCCATTTGCAGCTATTTTAAACTGAGCTCTGGTTAATCCAGGATATTGGATGTATCCAGGTTTGCCTGGGGTTAAGAAGTAATCAACTATCGTTTGATCTGCCCATCCAGTAGCAACAAATCCTTGCATCTGAGCAGCTAAAGCACTTGTTAAAGCACTACCTTTTAATTGCTGGTTGGTGTTTCCGATAGATGATGTGCTTGATGCATTACCGAGGTATGCGGAAAGGTTACCGCTAGATGCTGGCAGAATACTCTGAACTATATTTTTAGGAGCTGCCTGTGTAACTGATCCAACCAGTTGATTTCCTGATGTTACTGTTACTGTAGGGGTAACAACAGTAGTCGTATCAGTAGGTAATACTATAACTTCACCTTCTTTTTTCCAATATCCCCAGAATAAAACTGATGTTGATTCATTAGACATCGGTGTTTGTGTTGTTAGCGGAATTGAGGCAGCAGCAGTCCCGCTAGAAGATATAGATCTTTGTTCCGAATTAGAAGAAACTAAATTAGTAGCTTGTGCCTGCACGCTTTGTGTGTTGACAGTTGCATTAGATTGAGCAGTTACGTTACCGTTTGTTATAAAGAATCTTCTGTCCGTAAAATTAAGTATTTTAGTTGATTGGGTTTCATCTATCTTGAAAGCAAGCTCTCCTAAAGCAGGTTTTGCTATATTATTATCAAGCAATGATGGAACATAATTCTTATTTCCTGAATTGTCAAGGAAAGCAATCTTATAAAGGCCGCTATTGCTTAAATCTATTTCAACAGGTATACCATTAGGACCTTCTTTAATAAATTTGAATTTATAATAGTTATCAAAAGGAGAAAGAGATACGGTAAGTTTACCTACACCTAAAGCGGTAACATTTGATGTCCCGTTATTTTGGGTTAGATTGCCATTGGTGAAAGTTAAATTTGCTGCAGTAGCAGTTACGTAGTTTTGCTGTATGAAAACATTGGTGTACTTAATAATTTCCTTAGGTGCTGCCGTGTTATTAGATCCTACGCTAATTGAAGAAGCAGAATAAACTCTGTTATATATTTTCTGAACCTGTGGCAGATTCTGAAGCTTTATTGGGGTTATAGTCGTTCCCCATTGTGCAGGATTATTAGAAGCATAAGATGATATTCTAACCACCCTACTTTGATCGACACTGTTTATCAACGACATTGTGTATCTTAAAAAGAATGACGATGAATATGCTGCATTTCTTACGATAGGTCTATAGTAATTAGGTGAATCATAGGCAGTTGTTTGGGTTGACTCGAATCTAGAGGTCTCGATTATAGCAGCTCCTATTTGTTCAAGAACTTCTATTTGGTGACTTATATAATAACTATTGCCTATCGAGTTTTGAAAAAGTATAAAATCCTCAGTAAATCCTTCGTTATCTGTTGCATAATACTCGAAGAATTGACCGCTATTAGATTCTTTTATAGTAGCACCGATATTAGAAAATGGATCTTCTTGCTCTAATGAAAGCAGAGAAATTCTTGAAGAATCATATCTTGAATACCCCTCGAAGTCCGTAGTGCTTTGCACCTGCCATGCAGAGATTCTAATAGGTGCATCAGAAACAAATCCGTCCCCGCTCTGACTTATTAGAGAAGCTAAAGTTTGAGGTCTAAAATAATCTGAAGCAGAAAGATACTTATAGTTCATATCCTTAAGATTAGGTATCTTAATCTCAAAATATTTATCATAAATATTTGATCCTATAACTACTGGGTTAGGATTAAGTTCATAATCTTGCTCAGTTCCTTTCTTAAGTAGTATCTGAGAAGCAGTTACGTAATTTAAGTTCTGATCTTGAAATTCTATTTTAAGAATTAAACCATCTATGTTAGAAAGGTTATATCCAGCTCTAATGTGGTATCTAATAGTGTCATAGATCACTAATAGATTTGAAGGAAATACTATTGGTAGATCTACTGTATTAGTTAGCTGGTCTGAATAATCGTTAAATGGAATTATTAGATTTGAATCCAGGGTAACAAAAGAATTAGTACTAATCTGTACAACACTATTGCTTGCAGTATTTCTACTTAGATCATAATCAGCATTCGGGTTGAATATCTGTACAGCATTATCCTGATAACCATTGATAAGTTTATCATATCCTATTGTTGATGGTCCGCTGTTAACAAAGTACTCCTCTGGCTGCGGTTGATCAGCATACATATACTCCATTAGGAGATATGGGGTAAGCTGAACGAATTTTGATGTTGTGCTGTAAGCCATTTAATTTTAAATTATTTTCCGAATTGTAAAAATCTTGGTGAATAATGAACTCCAAATCCAATATAAAAACCAGGAGAAAGACCAGTAGCAGATCCAGAAATACCATATCCAAGTTGAATGCCCAGTCCGAATTCCTTTCTAGCTGCTTTTAAAGCCTTTCTAGTATCTGCATTATCAGTAATATCAAACGAGTTAATATCATTAAAAGTTAAACCTGGATAAGTTGTGGTCACTCTTGTCATCATTCTTTTAGTTTTTGGATCCCTGTATATTCCAGTTGTAATATCTATATTTTGTTCCAGATTCAAAGATGTGAGTCCAGGTAAAATTGTAGCTATGTATTTGGTTGAATCTAAAGGATCTATACGAAGACCCATTGTATATGGGGTTTTTCCCGATATCATTAATCTGTTTTTCCCTGTCATAATTGGACTATGTAGGAAATTAATAGATTCTTCTCCATTAGGGTCCCTAATAATCGTAGATGCTATCTTAACGCTATCTCTAATCTCTGTAACAATGTTTATCACTGAGTTTGGCGTGTTACCTCTTCTGCTAGATTTTAAACCTAATTGATGAATTAGTTCTTTCTGACTTTTAGAAAGTTCAGAAGCTTTTAGCTCGTAAGCTGATTTCTCTTGAATCAGATGTCCATTTTCAGACTTAATGGTTCTTACACTGTCTAAAGATGCAAGATAATTATTGTGCTCTCTCTTAGCTTCTGCCTCCATATGGGAGGTTTGCCCGCACTGTTTTAAGAACATAAGAATCAAAATAACAATAACAACAAGCATAAAAAATCTGCTGGTTATCACCGAATATATGCTTGATATAGATTCTTTACTTAATGACTTCATACACAGCTTCCTCCTTTTTCCATTTCAGACCCATAGAATCAAGTTGTCCTTCCCCATATTTTTCGGATAAAGAATCGGAAAAATATTTTTCTCTTCTTCTGCATTCTTCAAGTTCTTGAATCAACTCGGAGGATCTAATCTCCATCTTCTTAATGGTTTCCTCTACTGTCATTATTTCACCATGGATTCTGATAAACTCCTGGGAAATACTTAAAACCTCTTCTTTTTCTTTTTTATCTAGATCTGTCATTTTATTTAATTTTTATTATGTACTTGTTTTCGCTGTTGTTGTTGATCCTGCATTTCCCGTTGACTTTCCAGATACAGTAACAATGCTTCCTACGCTATATCTATCCGTCAATGGTATGTATCCGCTAATACCATCACACGTTTTCCAGAATAGCCTAGGATTTCCGTTTGTAGTGCTAGCAGAACCAAGAAAAGTTAAATCAACATAGCAACTTTGGGTAGGAAAAGCGTTCATTGAAGGCTGATACCTAAATCTCATAAAATATTGTACCGATTGTATTGTTGTTGTTTTTCCTACTGTGAAATCCCAATAATTAAATACCAATCCTGCTATTTTATAATTCTGCCCACTTATAGTTGTAGTATCGTTCAAGAATATTCTATATGTGTTGGTGTATCCTGTATTATAAAGTCCTTCCACATTTTGCTCATATGAGGTAGGTATTCTAAGGAAAACCTCTTTACTAGCGGGAAGATTGTATGTGCTTGGTGTAACTAGGATCATGTTGCTGTCCCATAAAGAAATAGATGTTAAATCGATTACGTTATAAACGGTTGGTGTAAATGATGTGGCTGCATCCCAAATTCTTGCAGTCAAAGTGATAGTTGAAGCATTGACCTCTCTGACCTTCTTAACCGTATAAAGATAAGGTCCTCCTGTAGCTCCAGCAGCCTGTCCTCCGGTAGATCCAAAAGTGGTCTGAATATGTTTCCCTGAAGAAACAGATCCTCTTGCTTTAGCTGAGAATATTGGTGCGTTTTTAAGATCGAAAAATTCAAAAGCAGAGTCTTGAGTGCTAGAAGCTAGGATTGATATGCCTGATGCTGATGTAGATCCGCCAGAAGGGAGATTCTTAGTAGCATCGAAAACTAGCTGACCATATTGCGAAACTGTACTTGGCTGTACTTTTATAGGAATTCTAGAAGTTAAAGAAGATGAAGATAGCGTTATGTTCGAAGAGGCTAACGAAAGGTTTCCCCCAAGCCCAATAGTTGTGTTTGAGTATAGATAAAAATCACCAGTTCCCCCAATAGTAACATCCTGAATGGAGCTTATTTCTGCCCGATCCCCGTATAAAATGGATCTTGCTGTATATGAATCTATACTAAGACCGTTTAAAGCAGAGATCTCGAGATTGCCTGTTGAGTAATATCTTAGAGAAGCTGAATTTCCTACCGTTCTCCAATAGAAACCCGGTACTCCTGTTGAGGTTGCTCCGGTTTTAGAGAAAGTAAATATGGGTCTGGTTATTTGATCGTCGGTAGAAACTAATAACTTGCTTCTATTTGGATTTATTCCAGCTATTGTGTTATAATCATCCCCTATAACTAAAGATGTATTAGATGCAGTTAAACCTGCCTTTATACCTATTGCATACTTATCAGTTACACCGGCAGGTCCTATTATGCCACCATATACAGAAAGATATGGTGAAGTGAATAAAGAATATCCACTGTATGCCCAAGAACCCCCAGTACCTAATGTATTTACTTTATAATCACTAGTGCTAGAATCTATCCACAAGTCAAAAGGATTACCTGAAATTGGTGCAGCATCAGATTTAGTCCAAACAGTACCTCTTAAACCAGTAGTTCCTGTTGCACCCTTTCTCCCTGACGGACCATCATATCCGGCTGAACCCTTAGGTCCTTGATGTCCATTAGGTCCAACGCCAAAAGAAAGTATCTGGTCGAAATTATAATTGATCTTTCCTTTTATCTCAGAAGCTGAATCACCAGCAAAAATATATTTAGTATTAAAGTGCATCTATTTATTTTTAATTTATACCCCTGAAACTGTTATTTGATAAGCTGTTTGACTCGATAAAGATAAGCCAGCAAATTCTATTGTTCTTGCCGTTCCAGATCCCGTAACGGTTCCCTCGATAGTAATTCCTGCTGGATAATAAATTAAGGTAGAAGTTACAAAGCTTGGGGAAGAAGCGAAGGTTACAGCCAATTCTATTTTAGTAACCCCACTATTAAAGGTTGCAGTTAATGCTGAGGTTGGTGATATATTAGCAGGTCCTGCAAGGTACGAGAAAAAAGGAAGAGTTGAATATAATGTTGCACTTACTATATAAATTCCACCCGAATTATAAACATAAGAATTTGATGCAAATGTATTATATAAAACACCGCACTTAGTTCCTGATATATTACCTCCATATGCACTATAATAAACAGAAAACCATTTTCTGTTACCCGCAGTAGAACCAACACCAGCTATATTCATTATAGTAAAATCCACATGGGAAGCTCCTAGAGCATTAGAAGATGTTAAATCCACAATCTGCGGATATATCGAAGCGGGTGAATTTGAAAATGTATTTGATGTATTCAGTCCTAAGAATCTAATAAACTTGCTTTCAGTATCTATTCTAACTCTAAAGTTGATTGCCTCATAGTTATTTAACATATTTAGCCATCCCCCATTATTATTACTTCCGCTTCCTCCAGTTGCTGGAGTCCACAGGCAAATTCCTATTGGATCGGAAGGTCCAAATGTTGAAGGACTGATAACAAAATCAGTTCCGTTATTTGCATTTATCCTAGCTGTTGATGTTCCGTCTGAATAAATTGCACCTGGTATTATAGTGTACCATTTAGTTGAAGCTACAGACAGTGCACTAGCGGTAACTGTTGGGGTAACCGGCTGAACCGGCTGTATTGAATTAATTCTCTTATTATAATAAACCTCTCCATTAGCCTTCACATCAAATATAACTTCACTTGATGTATAGGCTAAGAATAATCTGGAAACATTACTGGATATTACGTTTGCTTTAAATCTTAGATTACCTACGCCTGACTTAGTACTTTCTAACCAAAGAGGGGGAAGATCACTATTTAGGGTATTAGTAAAATCGAAAGCTATAGGCATCGTAAACACATTCCCTGAATATGTGTTAGTGATATAACTTATGTTTCTATTGGACAGAAAAGAAGTACCTGCAGAAGAGAAATTTAATATAAATTTTCCTCCTGTCGTTACAGAAAGACCCTGATTTCCTGATAAGTTTAAATTAAAACCAGTAGATCTATATGTTGAATTCCCTCCTCCATTGGTAGTTGTAGAAAGCTTTAATTGTCCAAATGGTATATCAAAAAATAACGAATCCCCATTTTTCCAAGAAAGACCATATTTCAAAGCAGCTGTTGTTAAAGTAGAAGTCCAATAAAATCTAGGGGTCTTTGTATTAAATGAGGTAATTGCTGAATAACTACCCTTGGTAAATTCCATCAGATTTTTTCCAGTAGCTCCACCGTTTATTGCAATAACAGTCTTAGAATATTGCGGATTTGCAATCGGTCCAGCAGATAATGGATTATCGCTAAGTACTAAAGTGTAGCTGGATGGATTTACCGAAGTTAACGTGTACCCATTATATGCAGAATTACCTGCAGAGGTGGGGATATTAGAATAAACTCTAAATATGTCCTGCGAAAGGATTCCGAATCCGTATCCGTTCCATCCAGAGGAAGAAAATTGATAGATCTGATTACCCGATCCTGTTCTTGTATTTAACCAGAAGTCATTATTAATATAGCCAGTTAATCCTGGATCAGTAGCTCCTATGGTCCAGATGCTACCTCTACTTCCCATATCTCCATAAGAACCGACTGGGCCAGTTTGTCCGGATTCCCCCTGCGGACCCCGGTCTCCTATCTTTCCATAAGGACCACCACCAAAAGTTAATATATCAGAAAAATTAGAGTTGACCTTGTCAGCTAAAACTTTTTGATTGTCCCCTTCTTCTATTCTTAGTAATTTTAAATCTGGCATCTTTTTCTATGGAATCTTAATAAGTTATTGTATATATCAATAAGTGAAAGATCCCCCGGAACCTCCAGTAGATCCTATAGCACCAATCGATGAGTAAGGTGCATAAGCACGATAATAAACTGTGGTTAAACCAGATCCTGTCATTCCCCTAGCAACAGTAAGTTCAACGGTTGGAGATAGGAAGGGTAATGTTACCTTAGTTACGCAAGAAGCTGAAGCCCCTGTTCCTACCCCAATAAACTTAAACCCCGAAGCTGATGTTGTTGGAGAATCTGAGCTATTATGAACCGTTATATCTATTGATTCCCCCATTCGAAGTCCTCCAGATCCACCCCATCCTAAATCAGAATCGTTATATAGGCCAATTCCGACATGTTGTCCCGAAACTATAGCCGGATTGATTATCATAGTATTTCCGTTATCTAAAGGGGACCCTACTGTTGCAGAAGTCCTAGAAATAAAATACCAATTTATTGCAGTAGCTCCTGAATAACCAATCGTTCCCGCACTAGTAGACGGATATGATATACTCTCCAATGTTTTATTCATTTTAAGCTTTCCCCTGGTTGAAAGCCAAACTTGATTTCCTGTAGAATTCTCTAGTGTTAAGTGATAAACACTTTGTGAAAGTGTGCTATATGTGTCACCTGTTCTTGTCGATCTGAATCCAGCTGTTCCTGATGGTGTTATCTGTGTATGTGGGGATGAAGATGCTACTGTTGCTATTGATTTAATAGGATCAAGGAAACCTCCAGATACCCCAGACACGTTAAGGTACTTACTTGTTACATTAAACTGTCCAGTTGAGCTAATATTATATCCACCAGTAGCATAGATGCCTGATCCTGATGTAGCTCCGTAATTTATATCTGTACCTTTTTGTGATTCCATCTTCAGAGAGGAAAACCCTGATTCAAATCCTCCGGAAACACCAACATCTAAAGTACCACCAGGAACTCTTATACCTAATGAATTGTCTGTTGGTATAGGGGAAGGCCAATAGAAAAATGGATGCAAAGAGTAATCCGCTATGGTTCCATCTGCCAAGTCACTCCTAGAAAATTCTAAAAGAGGTGAATCATTCACGGTTGAATCTGTGGAAATAGAGAATTTAGAAAGCAATTCATTTATAACACCATTCTCTGGTGTAACATCACTTAATACGAATAAGTAATTCTTGGGCAATACCTGGGACATCTGTATAGCAGTACCAGTTCCTCCTACGTAGGTGCTACCTCCGTTATATGTAAAATTGTCTATCCTGAATAGATCTGCTCCTGATCTTATATTATATCCAGTGGAATTCCATCCAGTTAATTCTAGGATGTATATGTCACTGCTTGTTGAATCTATCCAATAGTCTCCTTCCTGAGCTGATCCAGCAGGAGCTACAGAAGTAACGAACCATCTAGTTCCCCTTGCTCCATCTAATCCAGTAGGCCCAAAAGTTCCCGAATCTCCTATTGCTCCTCTGTCGCCAGTAGGGCCTAAAGTACCCTGACTTCCTCCGTGTATTTCCACGGTTTCGTCAAAGTTATTGTTCAGCTTATTTATTAGTTGGCTTTGGTTGTCGCTGTAATCTAAGGCCTGTATATTAGTATTTGGCATTTTTTATATCTTAGCTATTCTTATATTAAACATTAAAGAGTAATAAAAACCAAATTCGGTTGGATATTCAAACTCATATATTAAATTAGTGATCGGCGTTAATTTATAGTTGTTATCTATAAAATATTCCAATTTATATCTATCACTAGAAAATAGATCGCCTCTAACTATTTCAGAATCGGGAATTGCTGCGTTTGCAATTTTCTTAACATAAAGATCAAATACGTCACCTCTGTATATAGGAGCAACGTTTAAATCGATATAAGTGTTGATATCATCATTTATTGATAGTGGATCGCCTACTCCAAACTGTGATATTATATTATCGATAAAAACTTTCTTTATCCCTGAATTTAATAGGAATCTTCTAAGTATTCGATCTAATCTTATTATTCCTTTTATCTTTTTCTGTTTTGGAAAATTTTGCCAAACAACTTCTGCATTCGAGAATATCTTAAGGTCGAGCTTATTATAATCTACTCCAGAAAGGTATGGACCAACAGAGCCTATACCAGTTCCTGAATCTGCCTTACCTATTTCTTGAACGCTCTTGATAAAGCTGTCAATTCTAGAATTTAATCTACTTACATTTGTGCTACCTGTTGTTCTAGAAATCTGGAGAGTTATATAATTATTAGCCTGTATAGGATCAGGGGTCTGCATAACTTTAGAGCCAAAGAAAGTTTTATATTCTTTCATGGATCTTGTTCCTGCAACAGGTGATCCTGAATTACTACTAACATATCTGTCATAATATCCAGGATCCCATGAAGAAGAAAACAAATTAAAATTCTTTCTTGATATTGGGGTTAATCCTATTAAAGGATAAACTGGGCCTTCCGGATATGAGCTTGCAGCAGCCAATATATTAGATCCTTCTGAAACCTTGGTGTATCCTAGATTTCTTGAAATACCAAAGTACTGTTTATCTGGTGCAAAATTACAGTTTCTGAAAGAAAGATCTATTGAATCAGATCCTATTAATGTGTCGGTCTTATCTCTGTCGAAATGTATGACCTTTCTGAAGATTGGCTCGTATTCGCCCGAGTATCTGGTTAAAATAGAGGGTATTGTTGGATCTGGTGTTCTTATAGCATAACCAGTTTCTACCCTTGCACCCTTTAAAATTCGAGGTCCGTTATACTCTTTAAAAACCAAAGATCCGCTAGGTTTAGTTATCTTAGTAGGTTTTTCGAAATAAAGCTCAAAACCATTAGAAGTAAATATGGTTGATCCCGAAGTAGCGTCCTGTTGGTAGCTGGAGTATTTTATATAGGGTGAGCTTTTATTAAATTTATCTGCTATATAAGAAACAGAGCACCTCGAGAGTAATTCTTTATAATAGTTAGATCCACCTCCTATTTGTGTAACTGGCTTTCCCCTATATACAGAAGATGGTCCAACAGGAACTGTCACGGGATTAGATGTAGAAAAGGGAATGGTAAATAAGTACGCTGATCCGGTAGCTACCTTTCCAAATTCTATAAAACTAGGACCAACCCCGGTTGGCCAAGGGTAAGTTGTTGATAAAGTTGAAACACTAAAACTTCCAGTACCAGTAGAGCTTGGACCTCCGGTAGCACCATCCGCATTGGGAACATATGTTGTGTGGATTTCCTCTCTTAGATCTGTATCATAATCAGAATTTTTTACTATGTTTATTACCCCAGTAGTTCTAGTTGTATTAACAACACTACCTGATACCAACGAAAGATCCAATGCAGCACTTAATTTTATATCGTCTACAGAATAAAACTTTTGTGAAGAAACCAGGGGAGACCTTAGTTTCTCTTTATCATTTAAAGTGTAAAGAAGCGTGTAATCTAAAATCGGATTACCCCCTGTTCCTCCGGTATAACCAAGATCAAAAGTTTTTTGATCCTTTATAACAAAGTCACAAACGAAAAGGACAAACTTCTGCTGATCGTTTTCTATTACTTCGTATTTAACTGGAGCTTGTATAATTGTATTATCCTCAGGAATTGCTCTTAATATGGCAGAGAACTTATAATCCTCGTAGCCTCTATAATATTTTATGTACCTGTCTGATTCAACAGATCCATCAAAAAAAGTATCAGATCTTTTTTTCAATACTATTTTACAACCTCTGAATATCGTCTCATAATATCCTGATGCTTCGTTATAAACAAGAGGAGTGAATAGCTCCTTGGTGTAAAATGAGGCATCACTAAATTCTAAAGCATAATCAGAGGGCTCCACAGTAAAGTATGAAGCTAAATATAAAGCATCATATGGGTCGGAGCTTCTAGCTTTATCTAAATCTATTTTATAAGGTAGATAACTATTCTGATCGTTCATAAACTCTTTAGGAAAATCCCTAGGAGGTTGCTCAAGCAAAAACCATTCGTGAGTTAAATATTTAGGATCAGGAGTTATTCTTTCAAAACTTGGTGAAAAGTTAGTAGGGGAAAAAGCTGGGCTACTATTTAGCCTATATCGATTTCCTCTAGAATCTGTTCCCAGAGAAGATCCCCATTTACTTATATAAGGAACTATTTTTGATATATTAGCTCTCTGCGTTGTGAAATTCTCTTTCAGATATTCATATTCGGTATTAATCTTGCCGTAATAAAATACCTCTTCCTTTGTTGGATCTACATTCTTAGGATCTAGAAGAATCGCCTGTATGCCTATAAACCCATTAAAGGCTTCTAAGTCTCTTGTGTATCTGATGCCAGAATATGTAGTAGTAGAAGAAGAATAAATAACGTCAGAATATTGGGCAGGAAAGACAACGACATTTCCTGATGAAGAAGTTCTAGACTGAATGATATTTAATGCCGCAGATGATTCGCTCAGATTTAAACTAGGATCGGAGACAGCAAACGAAGTATATCCAGTTGCGCCATAAAACAAATTACCGGCATTATAGATATTTCCAGTTGCACCATAACTTATTTGTCCCCTTTCTACAAAGTATGGGACATTAGGTTTTATTACGTCATCCGTATTAGGTTTTATTTGGAAGTATTTATAAGTCTCCGGTGTTGGCGAATAGCTATAGTCAGAACTAAAGAAATCGAAATTAAATTCTTTGGTATCAAAGAAAGTAAATACCCCTAGATTTAAAGAAGCGGAATCGTATACATTGAAAGATTGATCTGAACCTAAATTTATCCGAGAATATATGTCCTGTAGATTCAATACAAGCTTATATTGGAAATCATTAAAGCCTATAATCTTTCGGGTAACCGGATCTATCTCAGGATCATCAACATATTTATTAACTGAATCTATCATGGAAAATCCAGATTCTGTCTTAATATAATACCCTGCTAAAACCTGATTTGAATATTTGTTATCAAATACTATTCTATTGTTTCTATTTACCGTTCCGCCTACAAAGTTAATATTTTGCTTTATTTCTGAAGCATCCGTACCGTTAATCTTAATGTATCCAGGGTAGGAAAATGTTGAATACTCATTCCAACTGCTAGAAGTGTCGGGGGAATTTGTAAATTGGATACCCCCAGTTGGACCAGTAGATCCTACTATCGAATAATATGTATTATTATAAAGAACTATGTCATCAGATATGTAATTTGATTTATTATCCCACGCCCCCTTATATTTTTTAATAAATTCCGGATAGTTATCAAATATTGATATAGAGTAAGAGTTATTACCATATAATCCTGAATTTTTAACTCTAATAATAGAGGATTCTTCAGAATTACCATAATCCATTGTTGAGGTATCAACATCAGAAAGAACAGAAGATAAAGCTAAAGCTATCTCAGCTGTTGTACCTGTAGATGCATTGAAATAATATGAATTTCCTGTTGAGTAATAAGACCCTCCTGTCCATATCATCATCGAAGAATAATCAGCAGAACTTATTAAATCATATTTTCTTGATCCCTCCTTTCTTGATCCATTTGGCCAATATAATTTAAAGGTTAAAGGTGTATTATTATCATACGCCTTTAGAAATTCTATCTCAGCGTAAGCTTTACCAGCTTCTACTGGTAAATCACCTTTAATAGTAACAAGTTTATCGTCGCTTCCTGTGAAATTAAGTAGATCTATTGTTTGATTTTGAATTACTAATGATCCCGATGTTGCTCCTGTTGAGCCTGTTGCAGAGAATTGTCCTGTCGTATAATCAAAGGGCCCATATGAATATTTAGGTTCGGAACCCCCATATCCACCATAATCTTCAGTTCTTTTTAAGTTATAGAAACTGTCATTTTTATCAGTTAGATAGAACAATTTATTAGGATCCAATAGATTAACATTATCTGAGCCGGGTAAAAATCCAGTTGCGTTTTCATAGAATAATCTAATTCCAGATGTAGCACCTATCTTATATGGCTCATTGTTATAATAATATCCCACATTATCCCTCGAAGGTATCGGGGTGTTTTCATTTCCTGCTAAATTTCTGTACTCGTAGAAAAATTCGCCATTAGTTCTGATTGTTGCAATGTCGTTTCGTGATACATACATTCCAACATACCTGTTTATAGTATATAAATCTGAATCAGCATCATCAAAGAAGAATTCCAGGTTTAATAAATTGGGACATATTATACCATTTCTAGAAAATCCTGAAGTTATATAATCTTCTAAATCTATCATAGGGTCAGATTTAGCAGATGAAAGATATTGATTTAAAAGTTCACCCTTTCTCGTATAGATCCCATCAGATACGCTGGCTCCCTTATAGTAAGTATATGAATTATATCCCCAACTTACCTCCAATGGTGAATTGGAAAATTGCTTATTATTAAATATCGATCTTATGTATTTACCAATTTTGGTATTTTCTCTAAGATCAAATGTCTTTATAGCAGTTGCGTTATTTAATATCTTATTTTTAAAAGTAGAAGATACATCATTTACAAGTGGAAGATTTTCCAATTCAGCATAAACAGCAACCTTACCTGTACCACTTATTATACTATAGGTTGTGTTGTTTGTGTTACCTTGAAATATTTGACCGTCATAGTAATAAATATCATTACCTGAAGTATCCTTACCGTATGCAATCTTAAATTCAGATGCAGTATCATAATCTGCAATCACCTTATAACTCTTAGTAGCATCTATCTGTGTTACGTTTGTTGAATATGAATAGTCCAGAGGATTATCCAGCTTAAATATAACGAAAAAATCAGGTATCTCATTTTTAATCCATATCGGAGCAAAGTAGCTAAAATCCTCAGGATAGTTTTTATCTATTAAGGCAGAAGCACCGCTTGCGTAGAAGAAATCATATTGATCAGAGAAATATTGTGCTGGTTCATTTTCTCCATTTGTGAATTTCCCAACCTGAAATATTATATCATTAGAGATTTTACCGTCGGAGAAAAAAGTAGAGACGTCGCTGGCATAGGAATTCTCTCCTGTTACCGTGTATTTTTTAAATGCGTCGTTGCTCAAAGTATTATTAACGTCCATTGAGTTAAACCAAACTCCACCTTGAGAATCTATAGAAATTTTAAAATTTCCAGTCAATTTTGGATTTGTTCTGATAACAGAAAAAGAAGAATTATAATCAAAAAGTCTGGATTGAGACATATTCTAAGCTCGTATTATGTTTTATTAAAAAGTAAATGTTTTAGCACCACTATCGAAATTAGGAGCTACTAAAGTATCATTTTGGTAAGATCCGCTAACTTGAATATCAAAAGAAAATGCGTCGTCATTTCTTATCTGTATATCTATACCTAATTTCTTTATGTATGTTATATTAGATAAATTCCCTGCCTTTCTCCATCCCCCAATATAGCCTAATTTATCAACTGCTCTGAATTGAAATATCACTGGGATATTTATAGCATTTGTTTCACCTTCGCCCAGATAGGTAACCGATAAAGCAGTTGTTCCTGGAACTTGCAATGACGTATTTGAAACCGGGCCAAGATAAAGATAAGCACCGCATGAATATTTACCTATTAGATATTCGTCATTTGATGAGAAACCTAACTTATCAGCATACATATTGTCTTCTCTAGAAGCAGTTGCACCAGTGGCAAAATCTATAGGTGTTCTTGATGACTGTTGAACCAAATACTGGGATAAAGTTGAATCCCCCCAAAAAGTTTGTGTATGTCTGAAGGGAGCATAACTTACCGATGTTGAGCTAAAAGGTTTAACCATATCTGGATAGTTAGTGAAAGAATACGTACTACCTACTGATAGCAAATAAGGGTGACTTGTATGAATACAGAATTCTGATAGTTGCCCGCTACCAACCGGTGTTCCCCCTGTCGTACCTGTAAATGTCCCATTCCAAACCGCTGCTGCAGTTCCACCCGTTACAGTAGCATAACTTGCAGATAAAGTGGGATTATAAGGAGTAAAGATCGTTCCGTTTTGAGGATAAATCCCTCCTATACCAAAGTTGGTTTGTGAAGAAGAAGAATTACCATCATATGCATAGGATGGACTGTACGAGTTAGAAAAAAATTGTCCTAAATCAGTCAGAGCTGGATTATAATAAAGTACCTGATTGAATCCGATATTTCTATATCTAGGATAAATGTACTGTGAATATGCGCTTGAAGAAGCATACGGTGGTGCCTGTCTAAAATCGGTTGAGCTTTCAACATCATTAGTTACTAGGGCTGTTAGAGATATAGGGCCATCGCCATATCTTAGATTAGTATTATAACCTGCAGGAAATGCCGAAGATATAGAAGAAGGTGCTGCAGTTTCCAATCCCCCTGGTATTATTGAAGCAAGTTCAACAGGTGAAGCCTGTGCGTTAAATAGCTGAATGTTATAAGATATAGAAGCTATTTTACCTGCGTTTGTAGTCGTTGGACTAGTAAAAATATCATTATAAAATCCCGCATTAAGCTTGATCGTAGATCCCTTAGAAACTTTTATCTTATTATTACTTGAATCTATGATATAAACTTGTAATAAGCCCTTAGCGTTACTTAATTCAGCTTTCATTAATGTTAACTGATTCTGAAGATCGGTTAGCTTATCAAACAGATTTAAAACAGTTCCTGCATTCGTATAGAATCCGCTGGCAATACCTACTGCATTGTGATAATAAGTAGTATCACCCACTGTGAATTGTTCTGATAAATGCGCGGGAAGTCCCTGTGCATCTAATTCCGATTGCATTCTCGTAACTGCAGAATCCTCGGTATTAGTTCTTAGTGCTACATCTACTCCAGTAACCGATAAGTTATCAGGGAAAGAGATTATAACAGACTGAGAATAATCAGAGGTTAATGGATTATCAGGCCAACCTGCTTCTGATACAGAAGCTATTTGGATTTCTACCTTTTCACCTTTAGTGATAGCTAGATCTAATTGGTTGATGTTCTGTACATCAGAATTCCCTGGGTCTTCAGGGGACCAAATATAAATTCCTCTTTTAGGATCATAAACTTTTTTCCTGATATCGGTTTTATATTCTGTCCAATTTGAGAAGGAAGCATTTTTCATAGTTCCGTCATTGTCAAGGAATTCTATCTGATCGTTAGGCTGTGCAGATCCGCTGTCGCTAAGATACCTATATCTAACTTTAAATTGAATAACTTCCTGAGCTCCCGTAGATGGACTAATTTGAGGAGAAGGAAATGCCCAAAATCCTCTAATTCTGTACTTAGGTGGTGTTACTATTTGCGGAACATCCACGCTTAGAGTCTTAACTTCGGATACTAGAGATGCGTAAAGTTCAACCTTTTTAACTCTCTCTTGTATCAATGAGCTTAGATTTGCTTTAACAGCCTGCACATTAACACCAATAGGTGTTGTTTTTTGTCCTGTTACGCTAACTGGGCTCAAATTAGATCCTAGTATAGTACTAGTATTTACGTTTGTTAACTGTAAGGATCCTTCGTTTATAGTGGAAAGTCCGGTATTTAATTGAAGCTTAGATTGATTGATAGATTCATCTAACTGATTTATCTCGCTCTTTATCGAAGACTTCATTTCTAACTTATCATTAACAACTTTTATTGGTGTCGAATCAGTTATCTGTTTGTTTATTTGTACTACTCTAAAGTTAGTCTGATCAATCGTAGGTGGTGTTGGGGTTAATCCTTCGATAGCAGGAACTTTATTTTCTTTAGCAGCTCCAAGAAAGATCTTGCCTAAATCTGATACTTCGGTTAAATAATATGTTTCAAGATTTACTACGGTACCGCTAGAATTTTTGGTCTGAAGCTCATTGCTCCAAAATACTATTCCTGTTGACCAAACTGCTCCGACAATATTAAAGTTATCATCTATTGCTTTAAAGAAAATACCTTGTCTTTCATTGTATCCTATGTTAACTTGTGCATATCTTGGGCCAAAATCTGTTGATGATATAGAAAGGGTATTCGCTCCTATCATAATAGGCTGATATCCAGAAACTCTCTTAGCTTGAATAGATGCTTGATCCCTGTCAACTGAGGTTATTTGATATTGCGTTCCGTCATTAGTAGAAATTTTATCATCTATATTAAGTGATCTTCCATCAACAAATGTGCTAAGTGTGTCGGTATAAGTGAGCTTATCTAATTTATAGTTTCTTCTGGTTTCTTGAAATTGATTTCCTGCTGCATCGGTAATGGTAACCAAATCATCATAATAATTTGTTACACTAAATCCACCTACGAATCTTATCGTTCTTAGCGGTAGCTGTTCAATCGATTCATCTACAAAATAACCAATACCATTATCGGTTAAATCCTGAATGAATTGATTATAAGAAAGATCGTTTCTTCCTTTTAAACTAGAATCAAAATAGTTTTTCTGCTCATCGGTTGTAGTGTTAGCGATTATTCTCTTAACCACTATTCTATCTGCTGCATCAGGAACTTGACCTGTTACATTGACATTTATATACAAAAGGGGGGTAAGGAAACTTTCAAAAAACCAATTGTCCTTAACATCGAATGTACTAGGTACTGCTAAATTTGTTAATCTAGCGGGTTCTTTTAAAGGTTCACTTTTATAAACCTGTGTGTATGTGCCGTCAGGATTTCTAACAGTTGCAGAGGATTCGCTAATACCAGCTAAAGCTTGTATGTTGTTATCGATTCTTTGAATTTCTCCTCTTAGAAATCCATAGGAAGGAATATTTTGATTTTGTGGTAAACCTTGTTCGTCAAGATATTCTATCGTAACCGTGTTATTAGTAGATACCGCAACCTCATTTAATCCATTTATGATTTCTAATGAATTTCTTTGAAGTCTCAAAAACTGAGCTACTAATGAACTTATTGAATTTTGTGTGCCTGCCATTTAATTTTTAATATTATTGGTTGTTTGTTAAACTTTTTCCTACTATATCTACTTGGAATTTCAGATTTTTCTCATCGATACAAACTATTTCAAAAACTGGCATATAATCATATCCAGAGAATGAGCTGTCATCAAGAGAGACTATCAATGTAGAATAACCAACTCCCGAAGGATTGCTTAATGGATATAATCCATCAGCATTGGTGATTATGTTTATTATAAAACCATTTGGATATACTTGATCTCCAAAAGATATTCTAAATCTTTGTCCTAATTTCCATCTAGCATTGGAACTGTCTTTCAGTCTTATTGTTAGATCACCTGTTAGTGTTAAAGGAGTGCTGTTATTAACATGTTTAAAATAATTGGAATAGTTAATTAAAGGAATTTCGTTTAATCCGCTTTGTGTTAATGTTCCTTTGCTTTGAGTATTAGAGATGTTAAAATCTTGAACCGCATTTATTACAGAAAGTTGATTGGGTACACTTCTATCTACGATGATACCAGATCCTTGCTTAACCAGATCAAGATCATATGATATTTCTACGCTAGTCTGATTATTTAATATAGCCCTTACTAAATCATAATTCTGATCAATAAGTCCCATTATAGACTGTGTATTGTTAAATAAAGCCTGGTTTGCAGCTAATGTTTGTTCGATGTTTCCTATTCTTATGTCCATGTTGATAGAAGTAGGACTACTGAGCGTTATATTCTCTAAATTAGTTACCCTATTACTTAACTCTATAAAATCGGAAGAAGCATTATTCAATGTTGAACTCGCATCTTGTAAAACGTTCATAGCATCCATGAACATAGAAAGAGAAAAAGGAGAATAGTCATTAATTGCCTGTTCTACCCCCGTCTGATCAACATCAGTATCAAATTTAAGATTAAGCTTAAACCCGTATGAGTTTCCATTTAATTTTGTTACTGGATTAGGTCTATGCTTCTTTAATCTTGGAATGTAAATGTCTCCGCCTTCGCTATTTACGTCATCTAAAAATAAGACACCATATAGGTTCGTAGCGGACGTAGCAGGTTCTGCAGGATCATACACATCATAATAGATCAATACTGCGTTAAACTCAAAGTCTGCTGCGTCTGCGGTGGCGTTAAACTCTTCTAGCGTAGAGATACTAGAATTTGTTAATATTTGTTGATATGAATTAGGATCGAAATCAATACCGACTGAATCCAATTTGCTTCTAGTGTAAACTAGTGTGTTAGCATTATCGGTCTTAGTAAGAATATAGTTAGAAGGATCTGTAAAAATATTTTCTGAAAAATAAGTGTTTGCAGTGTCCCTCGGTGAATACCAATTGCCAGCTATCGATGATCCATTTACTCCAGTATCATAATAACTAGCAGTAGGTGAACCCAAAACATCATCATCAAAAATTGCTAATGTTGTTAATCCGCTAGGATTTGTTTCATCGTAATTTCTACTAAATAGATATTCGTCATTTAAAGGATTATTTGGGTTATTTGTCCATTGATAATCTGGATAATAGTTTTTATCAGTTACATTCTTAAATAAGACATATGGTGTATTTCCGTCCTTAGTTGGAATATAAACATAAACCTCAGAATATGCGTTTGTTGAATTCTTTACCGAGTTAACAATATCTAAATTACCAACATACTGAACCACTCTATTATATGGTGCTCCAGTCATTCCATAAGCTCCAGTAGTTCCGTAAACTGCGTCGCCTTCCACGTATCTTTTCTGTGTTATAGGAACGTCATTTACAATGGTAACAGTATTCTGATCCAATGCAGGGGAAACCTCAGTCGAATCAGCTGCTGAATATCTGATCGCTCCTATTTCCTTTAACCATTTAAAAAATATTCTTTCTGAAATATTTTGCTTTAAAGAGGAATCGTATTGATCGTTTCCTGTTATGGTAGACTCTATATTTAAGCAATAGCTCTGAAAACTTTGAGAGAAATCTATATTTGCATCACCAGTTATAATTTGCTGAGTGCTATTAGCCCAATCGAGAAATGCACTATCAGGACCATTCAATCTCACATAGTTGGTTTGTGTAGATGCACTGTTATCTATATTAGGTATGTTCAATAAGGCAAACTTGGAAAATCTAAATTTACTATCTGAATTATTGAACGTAAATGAAAGATCCTCCGCAGATGAAGAGAATGTATAAAATGTTCCGCCTTGTACTTGTAAAGGTCTTATAAATGGTGTCTTTGCCATTAAATTTCTTTTATTTTTATTCTATTAAACCGTTACGTTGTTAGCAGATAAAACGATCCAAGAACCGTTTTGGTTTGCTTGTCCCTGTCCAACTCTCGTTTCCCATTGTAGAGTTATTGATGAACGATAGGACTTACTAGCAGTTACCGTTATACCGGATGTAGAATATCCGCCATAGGCTCCATAGGTATTAAATCCTGTATAGTAACTTGACGATGTACCTGTTATCCCGGTGTAAATAAATCCGGCTGCTGCTGAAGTGTTAACGATAGTTACCCTAGTTCCTTGAGGAATATTAGGTAGCGTTCCACCTACTGGTGATGTGCCATCAACAACTTTCATAAAGAATCCAGTAGGACCGCAGTTTGCGTAGATAACATCTTCTAAACCAGTTATAGCATAAGGTGAGTTTACCGATGTTACATATCCACCGCCACCAATTCCTGATGTGTTTGCTGCAAATGCTGAACCTGCTGTTAGTCCTGTTTTATAAGTTGTATTTGAACTTATAATATGTCCCTGGGTACCTAAGGTAAATGCTCCATTAGCGCTAAAACTTCCATTGAAGCTAGAGGTTCCGCCTGCTACAAAAATAGAGGATGTTCCTAAAGTTATCGTTCCGTTAAAAACTACCGCTCCTGAAGCTGTTACGTCCGTTGATTGTAAGCTTACGAACGAAGCTGCACCTAGATTATTTACTGATGCTGTTGGGGTTCCTGTGGAAGGAATAGATAAAGCATCAAATGATCCGATTTTTGCCTGAACCTTACCGGTTGAGGCTCCACTAAGATCTAATATACCATTTACCGTGTCTATACCGAAAACTGTAATGTATCCGTTTATCCAGTTTTGTAAGATTAGAAAGTTGGAGTTAATTGTTACTCTCGAGCCTGATATTGAATCAGTACCTAAAATTTCTGTAATGTTTACTGTTGCCATTTTATTGTTTTATTTCTTTTTGAAGTGAAATATATATCTACGTCTCAGACAACACTTAAATATGGCAATACACAAAAACGAACTTACCATAATGGACGCCAAAGACATATCTTTAAGTCCAAAACCAGTGATTTATTTCCCTAAAACACTAAAAAATATCAACAATTTTACTAGCATTAAAAAAACCACTCCGATTGGGAGAAATCTGTGTGGTTACACCAAAAAATAAATATAATATGGCTAACAGAAAAAAAAGAATTACTGACGAAGAATTTTATGAAGCTTTCCCTCCTGGATATCAATCTACTAGCGGATCTAGATTCGATTTACAAAAATTAAAGGTTGACTTTAAATTTAAAAACGAGAATCAAAAGAATCTCGCAAATCTGATAAATGATAATAAGATTACTATTGTAGCTGGTCCAGCAGGAACAGGTAAAACTTATTTAGCATGTGCTCAAGCTTTAAAGCTCATGAAGAGCGACCCAAGGTTTAAAAAAATAATACTTGTAAAAAGTGTAACAGTTTTAGAAGGGGAAGAGGTAGGATTTCTTAAAGGGGATCTTAAAGAAAAAATGTTACCATTTACCATATCTTTCCTTGATAACTTTCATAAAATCATTGGTGAGGGGTTAACCCAAATTATGTTGGATCAGGGTTACATCGAGGTATTGCCTTTAGCTTTTATTAGAGGAAGATCGATAGACAACGCAATAATAATAGTAGATGAAGCCCAGAATATAACTCAGAAAAATATGAGATCTACTATGACTAGGATAGGCACAGATACTAAGATGATTATTACAGGTGACACCAAACAGATAGACATGAAAAATCCAAAGTTATCATCTCTTGATCTAGTTGTTAAAATATTCGAAAATAAAGATAATATCGGAACAATGCACTTTGGTGTTAATGATATAGTTAGGGATCCGATAGTAAAACTTATAGAGGAAACATTCGATGATTGGGACGAAAAAAATTCAAAGCCAGGTAAAGGATAAATCCTCGAATTTATCCTTTATTAAATGTTGAATCTGGATTATTAGGGATAACTATAGCAGATCCGAATTGGCCTCTGTTAGATTGCAATATTTCCATTTCCTGATACATTAGATCTTTTCCTAATCTCATTGCTTGATAATCTCTTGCAAGGAAAGGAGGATTAGGATATCCATAATCACTAGAATCAACGAAATCAGGTCGCAGATCATCAGGTCTTTTGTCCTTATGATTTATTACTTTTATAAATCCTGGTTTAGAAACCTCATAGATATTTCCTGCAGAATCTTCTACCTGATTGTATATCGTATAATATCCAGGATCGACAAAGGTGTAAATAAAATATGGGCTTCCTTTTATGTTAAGAAGCTCGTCTTTTGTTTCGGAGTTGCTTAATATCCATTTGTTATTTTTCTTACCGTAAATGTTAGAAGCATAGTTATTAAAAACAACAGTAGATAACAGCGGTATCTCCATATAGTTATCCGTTGAATGAACATCACACCAGGTCCAAGCTCCTGATCCGGGTCTAGATATTATATTACCTAAATTTATACCAAGTTCTGGCTTATATTGTTCTATTAATGTGGCAAATCCTCCGGTAGCACCGAAGTAAACAAGGCTCCCCGTTCCGCCTGTAGTTCCGCTGGTATTTATACCAGATGAAAATATATTAGATCCGCTGTCTTTGGTAAATGTTATATCTCCTTCAAATAATCCAAGATTTTCCAAATCGAGATTTTTTCCTGAATCGTTTGTTTTTAATAATGCAACGTTATATCCGGTTAAACCTGGCGTGTTTACTTTATAAGATGATATGAATTGATTGTCATCAAGCTTATCGAAATAAATAATCCCCATTTCCCTATCAAGTACGCCTGTACCGTTTGAGAATATATTTTTAACTGTACCCTGATCTGTTATTTCTGCAGTGTAAAGATAGTTTTCTCCGGTTGATCCCAAAACTATTTGATTAAAAGCATAGTCTCCCGTTAGGCCTTGTCCATAATCTCCGATTATTGTATTTATATAATATCCTGATCTATCTTTGGCTGCGTATATCTTATTAATATTTGAATTAGATGATGTTCCGCCTATGCCTATTATTTCACCTCTTATAAAATTTCCTGTTGCCCCTGCTATAATATAAAAGGGGTAGCTTGAATAATCCGATGGCGATGGATGAATTAAGCCAGCACCAAACATGTCAAAGGAACCTTTAGATTGACCAGTAATAAGAATACCTGATTCATTATCGGATGATTTTATACCGCTGATATAAAATCCACCGGTAGTTCCTGTTGTATTCACAACGTTACTTAAAGAAAGATTATCGCAATCTAATTTGACATAAGAGCCAAAGATATTTTCAGACGAATTCCCTATAATACTAGGTGATGTACTTAAATCATCGTTTCTATCCCAAGCATTCTTTAGTGTGTTAAATGTTACTGGCGTACTTGCTTCGTGTGTAATAGCAAGATTCACATGATATTTGCTAGAATCAACCGACGTGTAAGCAGTTCCACCTGGATAGGTTGATGTTGGTACAAAATGCCTAAATGAATTTATCCTGTATGATTTTTGGATCGAGCTATTATAATCTCCAGTAATACCGGCAAACGATGAAATGTCACCTAGATCTCTTCCTATTTTAGCAACAAATATAGCTTTAGAATCTGGTTTAGCCCCGTCATTAGCTATAGTGTATGGATAAACGCTAGGGGTATGTAGTGAAATTTGAATAGTAATAGAGGTTCCGTTTGTATATGGAAATGCTGCTGTCGCACCGCTCTGATAGGTTGTACGTATTCCGTATGAATTTGAATCTCTATAAATCTGATCTATTCTATAGTAAGCAGTGTTACCCCCCTCTATGATTGACAAAGTTTGACCTGTCAGTCTGTAGTTAATATTCAAAGATTGATCGACTCCTGACGAGTCTTCAAAATTAAGATAGACCAAATTTACATTATTGTAGCTACCCCCCGTTCCTGCGGGGAATCCAATAAACCCAAAGTCACAGTAAGTGCTTCCCACTGAATCACCGCTACCTACTGAAACTTTCCATGGTCTATTTAAAACCAGGGTACCAAATGCAGGTACACCTATTCCGGGGTATGCCCCCGAGGTAGCACCAGGTACATTGGGATTAGTAACTCCTACAGGAGCTCCAGTTGCACCTCCTGTTGTAATCGGGCTTCCATATGCTCCCCAAACAAATTCTCCGATCTCTATAAATCTATTAAATATTCCAGAAGCATATATGTAAAGTCCATCCTCACTTGAGCATATACTCTGAATCTCTGTGCTAAATCCTTTGAATGGCAGTATTGATTCAACCTTTCCCCTTTCTGAATAAGCCACTATAAATCCAGTTTTACCATTATTCTCGGAATTGTGTGTTGATAAAACACCAGAATTTAAGCTAGGACCAATATCTGATAATATAGCCGGAGTGTTGTCTGAATAATATCCAAATTGAACCGAATAGCTCCCTGTATAAATATCAGGTTCTACACTGCCAGAAATATAATATCTTTTCTCCCCCAGAAATGTTTGTGAAGTTGATGATGTTATGCTAACCATTCCAATATTTCCTGATGCTCCTGCAATATATGATATCGATTCATCCCATAAAGGAGATTGTATACTTTCTGTTATCAGATCCTGTTCAAATGTCGGGATCGAAAAATTATTCCAATATGGCTGTTTACCTGCTCTTCCATCAGCGATATCACTTAATTTTGTAGTCAGGAATAGATTACGGGGATCGAGTCCAGGATGCTTATATTCAAGAAAAGAATTATCATAAACCATCCATTCAGGATAATCCCATGTGTATTTATTTATTTTAGGTAGAGGTGCTCCACCTCCCGTCGCTGTATAATATGTGAAATTCCATCCAGTAGCACCAGCATATTTCGATGATGCATAAACGTGGGGTAAGTCATAGTCGAAAAGCGAAAGTGAATTATACTCAAGAACCCAAAAATCATTTTCATGTATGAGTAATCCATCTTGGGATGTATTGTGACCTATTAGCTCTATACCAAGCACAGAATTAGAACCCAGCGAAGAATTCAAGGTATTATATTGAGTGTGTGTAGTGCCATTAAAATGCCAAATACCCGTGCCTTGACCTAATTCACCATCTCCCTTTGAATAAAAAACATGTCCATTGTTTCTTGACTTTACTGAAGTTATAGATCCTCCGCTAACTCCATAATTCCAGAATTCAACTCCATCAAAATAAGAAAGACCTACATCCGTTCCAATCCAAAGATTGCCATTCTCGTCAAAATCTAAGCAGTAGACATTGTCTGATATTATTCCACTTGTGCTAGTGTTATAAACCTTTGCCTGCTGAATATATTTAGATCCATTGGTTAGAGTTAGGGTCTGCAGTTTTCCCTGCGGAACAACAAAAAGACCCTCAGAGGTTCCCATATAGTAAAAATAGTCCTTACCTTTATATCCTTTTGTTTCGATATCATATATGTGAGGCCAAGTGTAGTCATCAATAGTTTCGTTCCATTGATCAGTTTCTTTAAGGTAGTAGAATAATCTTCCCCCTGTTGCTCCTTCTATTCTTGTGTAAGCAGATGCACCAGTTCCCCCTACTCCATTAAGAGGGTTTATGAATGCAAGTATGTCATCTCCAAAAGGACAAGCATAAATTAAAGAAACCTCCTGCTGCTGGTCAAATGTTCCAAGTGCTTGGAATGTCCAACTGTCACCTTCATCAACCTTATTGGTATTGATCCAAAAAACAGCAACCTGATTTATACTTGGGTTACCAGCAGTTGGTCCCTGTGCTACCCCCACCCAGGCTTTATCCTCAGGATCTATTGATATACATCTAGTATCTAGATAATAGGGGGAAACCTGAGGTACAGCAGAGTTTGTGCTGTTATAGTATTCCCAGCTTGATCCATTAAATCTCCTAACATCCTGGCCGGAAGCCCAAACATAAAATTCTTGATCTAAATCTATTTGATTAATATAAAGTGAGCTATTAGGCATTTATCTTTTTTTAAATTATATTCTATATATTTGAATTCCAATAATCCCGAATTAGTAGCCAAACTCCCATCCTCTTTTAGGTTGTGGATCTGAGGTAACATTTAATTGATGTGGGTTTGCTATTCTATTTGTATTGAAAGAAATCCAATTTGATCTACCAGGGGTATTGGGAACACCAGGGTAACTCTCATAGGGAGGCCAGGGTCCATTATCGCTTAAATCCACAGCAGTTATATAAGGGGAACTGCCTCTATCTATTATAGCTATCTTAAGCCCGTTAAATGTATTGGCGTCATATGATAAAGCTCCGGTAAGTCCTGATGCCCAAGCATAATCAGGTGATGCAGAAGCAACGATATTAGAGTCATAGCCAGCTAATACCAAAGCATTATTTATAGCTGTTGCTACACCCGTTCCATCTGGGTTATCCTGCATAAATACTAGATTTTTATCGGGGGAATTCCCTAGTCCCGCATTAATCGTGGGATCCGATACCACTACATTTACTACGACATCTAAACCAGGATCTATACCATCTATACTACCATCATAGCTAAATTTTATTGTTAAATTTAGCTCAATGCTAGGTAATCCGGTAAAATTTGACGAAGGAAGACAAGCTCCTCCGAGACCTCCGCTTGCTCCCCCAGCACCATCAAGTCCTATTCTATAAGCTGTGGGTTGTTGGACACTCGAAATATATAACTCTAGTGCTCTAGAAGATTGATAACCAAAAGATGCTTCATTAAATATAAGTGCATCTACTAAATCTCCAGTCCAATACCTGTTAACTAGCAGCGAATTTCCATATGCAAACACATCACCAAAGTAAAATATATTACTAAAATAAGTTCCAAGATCCCCGGGGATCATATAGTTTCCAACCATATATCGGCTTAAAGATTCCCATCCTGTTGGGGTAACCCCTAGAAATTGGAATGCTGTCTTGGAAGCAACATATTGACCAGGATAATATCCATATCTTCCTGGCAAAAATTCAATATCCTGGGATGACGAAAAATAGCCAACAATCTCACCTTGAGCTCTAAATTGGGTATTATCAATAGGTAATGCCGAATAGTAATTTGTATTAACCAAGAATATGTCACCAACCCCTGCCATTCCCACTGCACCCGTTTTAATCCCTGTATTAGTAATATAATAGTAATTTGCTCCTATTGTATAAACATCAGTTAGATAGTTATATGGCTCAAATCCACCATTTTTACTGTATGCTACGTTGGTATTAGATACCGATGTGTTACCAAGAAAGCTATTAAACACCACCGAAGATGTTGATGTATATGTAGAATATGCCGCTCCTGAATCAGATCCGGTCAGGTTAAGCCAACTTAAAATGCTCGTAGATTCATTTGAATTGGTCCCCGTGAATCCTGCTACACCAGCAAGGGTCCAGCTATAATAAGAAAGACTAGCGGTAGATCCTACAGCTGTATATGTTACCGCTGTTCCCATTGGAATAGTAGTGACCGTGGGAATGTTACTAGTTAATGTTACTGAAATATTCTCTGGTGTTACTATGATTATATTTGTATCCTCCTTAAATGTATTAATCGGTCCCTTTGTTATAGTTAATTTAGCACCAAATCCAGCAGTGGAGGGGGAAAGATATCTAACAATAGGATTAGTTGCCGTGGCACCTGTCGGGGTTCCCCCTGGAAAATTCCAGACTCTACCTGTAGGACTACCTAATGAGGTATCCTGATACAAAACGTAATCTCCTTGGGCTATTGATATCGACATTAAAGAATAAGATAGTTTAATTTATATATCCTGATTAAAACTATCATGGATAAAGTTGGTATGTGAATCCAGCAATTAATAATCCACTACCACCTATCTGTGAAGGAGGTGAAGAACTTGCTGAATTGAATACTTCTGAATTATTTATAGAAACATTTATCGGTGGGCTATTTAAAGGCAGATTCCCGCTTTCGTTAGGAATAGGTCGGTAATAAAAATTCTGAATATTGGTATCCGCTGAATTGTTTAGTTGATCAGATAATTCTCCTATAGTCAAAGAAGCCGATCCTGGCTGTATAGTCATTCCTGTTGGATATGGATAAAATTCGTTGCCTGTGCTGATCTTTAAGAAATCCCCGGGAGTTATGTTGTGTAGTTCATATCCGCCAAGCCAATCGTTATTAAATTCGTAATCAAGCCACGTATGTGCATACCCTTCGTCCCATCCATTATCAGTGAATACGTCCCAATTTAGCTTTTTAGTTCCCCAATACTTTAGATTAGCGTTGGGTAAGGATTCACTAGATTCTGACCAATAAACATAGGTTTCAGCAGGACTAGATCCTCCTGATAATTCACCAGAATCCGAAATTATCGAAATTGATCCAGTAGTTTCGTATGTTAGTAATACCCCGTTTTGATCCGCACCCATTTCATCGGGTGCAGCAATAACTAAAGTGACAGGATCATTTCCTGGATCTGTACAAGAAGCAAAATAATCAGGATAAGTCCTAAGTGAATTAACAGAAGATGTTATACCATTTACCGTCCTGTATAGGGAATCCCCAGAATTGCTGGAGCCTATCAATCTTCCGCTCACATAAACTGAAATACTTCCCGCTCCGGTAACATATTGATTAGTAAATATAGAGGAATCTACAGATAATCTGGAAGGTCCAGTTAAGCCTATTGTATTGTTCCACGAAGAACTCATTATTGTAGGTATGGTAAAACTATTATTAGAACCAGAAGGAACCGTTATTATCCATCTTCCTACTAATTGTGGTATAGTATTCAATAAAGTTACTTCTTCACCTGTGCTAAGGTTATGAGGCGTAGCACATATCACTGTGGCAAAACTATATTGGCCAGCTATAATTAAATAAGATGTTATCTCCGTTATAGCTATATTCTCTTGTGTAAATGAAATATACCCCGTTGCTCCGATAGGATCTGTGTTTACCTTAACATAAGCATCTTGGCCCTCTTCAGATTTGTTTCCGTATGTAGCAAAATCTAGAATCTCGCTAGGTATGGTCTTTTCTAAAATCTCTATTGTCTCTCCCTCAGCAGGATATTCCCATATTGAATTATAATCTTCCCATCCCTTAAATACATTTCTCCAAGTGTAATCCTCAACCTCTCTATATCTAGTCCATGCATCAATATCAATGATCTTCGGACTAACTGTTATAGCTCCATTCTTTATCGCTACCGTTTTAGCGTTAAAGGCATCATAGACGTTGCATGTTACCTGATAAACTCCAGTGTATGGTACAAAGTGGGCTAAGGTATAAAAGTCCAGTATAGACCCTCTAAATTGGAAATTATAGGGACTTCCTTGTTGTGTTGCTGACTTATTTATTATCCACTCAATATCAACCATATTAGAAAAATCTACGTTTCTCCAATTGAGTAAAGAATAATTCTGTATAGTTGAAAATAATGATGCTTCATCAGTGTTTACAGTAGTTGAGTTATCAAGGAAAATCGTATAAACCCCAGTTGAATAGCTAACTGCTGTTACAGTCCCAAATATGTTTGTTGGTTTGTATAAAACTCTACTCCCAACTTTAAATACCGGGGTCAAAAGGGAAGACCAATTTATATTTAATTCGTCCCAACTCCATCTGTCTAAAATAAGCTCCAATACTATTGGCATGCCCAGTGGGGTATCGTATGTTAATCCTGTTGTTGGATCAACATAAGCCGGAGGATCATATTTCCCATCACCCAATTCAAGCAATTCCCCATTCTGTTTGAGATCATAGAAATTAGTTATTGCATTCAATAAAGAATTGTTCTGAGGAGCTGTGTATATCTGTTGATTTGATAAAGGATCCACTATATTGCCCAGATCAGAAAGCTCTGCGGGAGCAACCTCTATTACTCCATTGAGAAGGGTTTTATTGGTTGATGAATAATAATATACCGGTGAAGTCTGCTGTGGAGTTACGTTCCAGATTAAGTTAGGTCCGCCAGAGGTAACCCCATTATTAATTATACCTAATGGATCTATCTGGGAAAGACCTGGATCTGTTGTTATGTAAAAATCAGATCCTGCTGTAGAAATACTAAATTCATAGGTGTTACCAGCATTAATATTTAATACAGGATTGGGCCCGGTTAATCCAGTTGCTCCGGTAAGTCCAGTTATATAAAGAGCACTTCCGGTTCCACCCAATACATTTACATAAGCATCAAATGTATTATAATAAGAAGAAGGAGTCTGTATAGAAGTGCTTAAAGGTCTGATGGAAAAATTTCTAAGATCCCCGATAAATCCAAAATCTGGGGTAACCTTAATGTCAGTATAAAATCCAGATTCAATATCGGGTCTTTGCATGACATCTGTCCATGCTTTAGTATTATAAACATTGAAATAAATACCTTCACCTGTTATATCTATAATTCTTGCATTCAGAGGTAGATAATCTCTCTTAAGCCTTTCCTTAAGAGCGAACATTTTTATAAGAACTTCTTCTTGTGTAAATTGAAAATTATCAACAACCCCAGGATATCCATAATCTGAATCATATCCAGTTAATTTATTTATATCATAATACAGTCCAAATAGCGAGGTCTTTTTATAAGTTCTGCTAGGTAGAATTGTGGTATCTGAAGAAACATCAAGAACATATTGTCCATCAGCATTCGGACCATATGTCTGAACCAATTTATATTTACCTGAATTTGGATTATCTAAAACATCACCTACCTGATAACTCTGACTATATCCAGTAGACTGTTGTTCTTTTATCTGATTTAGGAATCTTTGATTCTGCTGAAGTGGCGATTCTAATCTTGCGCTTTGATACTGTAGATTTAGCCAATACTCTTTTATCCTTAAATCCTGATAACCAAAGAATCTAATCGCATTGATCAGACCTTTATAACTTCCTATATAGGGAAATATTTCTTCACCTGCTATTAATAGTTCTTTTCTCTTGTCATTTATTTCTATGTAATTAGGAAGGGGTTCAACCGGATCGTGATCTCTAAGTATAATTGAATCGTCCTGATAGAAAGCTCTACCCATGTTTTGTAACATGACGCTAAATCTTTCATCCTCGCCAACTATCTCTCCATAAAAATCCATCTCGATTATTTTTACCGGAGTTCCGGTACTAATATCTTCTATGATTAATTTTCTCTCGTAGATATTGGATGCTAAGTCAGTTGCATTAATAGCAACATTTATAGATAAAGCCTCAGAATTTACTGAAGATGTAGAAACGTAACCATTACCAGAAAGGGTATCGGTAGGATCGAGATCCACATTATAGACTAGATTGGGATAACTAACTATCAAAGGGTATCCGTCTCCACCCTCAAGCTGGTCTTCTATTTTATATGTGAATAGGATTTCTGAAACATCTGTTTCGCCATAGCTATCATTATACCATCTGGATCTCCATTTACCAGCGGTAGCCCCAGTGGCTCCTGTATGAGGAAGCCCATATTCTAGGTTACCCCCATTATTAAGCGTCTGTACTATAAATATTTGTTGGTTCTCATAAAGTCCGGAAGAAACCGGATCAAAATATATGTTACCTTTAAAATACCCACCCGGTCTATTAGAATATGTTGTACTAAAATAAATTTGATTATTTAGACTTATTAATCTTTGGCCATTAATGGTATCAAGTTCAAAGCTAACAGTTAAGTATGTTGAATTATTTACAACAGCGGATATTTTAGCTTCAAATTCCCCTTGGTTTGCTATTCTACCCTTAATGTATACATCTGCGCCATTAAGTATAGCGCTGTTTATCGAATCGCCCCAAGCTACAATATTAAATCCATTTACATCGGATATATTCAAATCAATATAACCCGGATCAACGTCCAGCTGACTAACTGATACTTGACCGTCAGAAGAAACCGATGATGAAGTTACGTACGTAAACTTTTGATCAAGTTCACTAGGACCTGTTGCCCCAATGTAATTAAAGTTTAGTGGGCTTCCAGTCTTATCATAAAAATTAAGCCTTCTATAGAAAAATTCTGACATATTTTAAAAAACCCTTTTATTATTTTTCTTAACTGTGTAATTAACAAAATTCTTAATCTGTTTGGTCGTTTCAACCAGACCAAAAACTACTCTATTAAAATATCCAAGTATTCCTTCTTTAATAGGATCTCTATAAAGAACATTGGATAAAGATCTTTTTAATAACTGATCCCTATAATCAAATCCATTATAAAGATTGTCATTAAAGCTATCCCTTATGTCATAGATATTCTGGGTAGGATCGAATTCATAATACCTTCTTTCTACTGGAATTTTTGGCATTAATTTCATAATAGTTTTATATTCCAACATATCAGAGCAAGGTGCATATTTATATTCACCCAAACCACTAGAAAGAATCCTTCTATATCCAGAGCATCCTATATTATAAGATCTATCCGAAGCAAGTTCTGCTGTTGGGTATAAATCCTTAGGATCATAGAAAGTAGTGTTATCAGTTCTTGGTTTTATCCCAGCAACTGTATAGTTTACTCCTTTCTTAAGGTCAGGGAAAAATGGTGAATAGTTATCCATTAGTTATTGTTTATAAGTTGAGATTTCATTTCAGCATTTAGAGACATGTTGAAATTCACAGGTATTACTTTAGCAATACTTACATTAAGAGCTCCCGGTTTACCCTGAACTATTCCCTGCTGGTAATTTGTACCGTTTCTATCGCTCCATCCTCCTCTTAAAACAACCAGATCATTTCTACCTATTATAATATCACCAAACTCATTAAGGCCAACCTGTTGTTGTAATTGTGCATCCGAAACGTTGGTTAAACTTCTAAGTAAAGTTTGATTTTTTTCATTAGCTTCTCCGACAAAATAGAAAGAAACCGAATCTACTCCTTCAACGGATTCCACTAAAGCTATTATATCTGATTTAGGAATGAAATCTCTCCTTTTTAGATTTAACATATACTCGGAAACTTTCTTTCTTATAGCTTGTCTTATCGTCTCAGGATCATATCCTTCAAACATAGTAATCACCACGTTTGCCACGTATCTTTTAATTTGGGGTTCTACTATTCTAACAACAGTTGTTGCAATCATAGACCCAGAATCCTCAATAAGATTTATTACCTTAGTTTTCTGATTAGTAGTAAGTAAAAAGTCTGATACTGGGATATCGAAATAATCCTCATTAGAAGAAATATTTAAAGTTATATCAGGGACTAGGAAAATATAAACTACGTTATCATCGTCCAGATAATCATCATCAAATGTAGAAAATGCTTGGATCTGCGAAAATATCCCAAGTTTATTTAGAAAAATCTCATAATTTTGCGCATTAGCAAAAACGAAAGATCTACTGGTCTTTGGTGCAACCAATCTTATCAGATTTGTAGTTTCTGGATTTGTTCCGAAAGAAGGATCTATAGAATTAAGTGCATCTATGTAGTTATTTAGATCTACCTCAGCTCCAAATAAATCTGTCCCGCTGCTAACAAATTTATAGGTTAGTGGTTTTTCCTTAGTTGAAACAGCGTTTCCTGATCCTCCTGAGGTCTGAAGATATTCTATTCTTATTCTCGATCCTCTTTGTGGAACCATACCAAAATTAGAATTACCAAAATAAACATCAAGGCCTTCCTGTATTCCTGTTCTGACTATAAAGCCCTTTCCGTTTAAAGGAATATCATATAGAGAATCGTATCTTCTCCATTTTTCCTCATTAACATAAACATCAACATAGAACTGATCAAGGTAAGCTCCAGAAGAAGACGGAAGATTAAAACTTTGTAAAACGCTTCCTGTTCCAGTTACCACAGAACTGATAAAATCCCCCTGTGCTACTTTAACTCTAAGAGGGCTTGGACTACCTCCAAGTTGAATTGTTACCCTTGAAGATCCAAAAACTAATGAATATAATTTACCGTTTTCCTGACACCTTATTTGAGCATGGTTGTTTATTATAACCGCACTTCCACCTATATCTGATTGTCTTCTATTCCAAGATAGAGTTACCTCTCCTTGTGCAGTACTTGCTCTCCCTGGATCATAACCAGCTATTCTAGCTAAACTCCTAACAGAATAATCTCTGGTTGCTTGCTCTATATTTAATTCAGTTATCGAATCCTCTATGAAATATAGAATCATCTGCGAAAGGTTCTGTAAAACGAAAAGTATCTGTCCCCAAGCAGATGCTACGGTAAAAAGATTTGTCGTTTGGTTATACGTGTCTTGCAGGAAAGAAAACGTGTCGTTTAATAGACCGTTAATTAGGATATTATTCTTCTTAAAAATATTCATTTCTGTATATTAGGTTATTCTTAGTGTAACTAGAGGACTTAATCCTCCATTTACTGGTATTTTAAAATCTATTGTTGCTATATCTCTTTCTGTTCCTACATAAAATTTAAGATCATAAGAGCCTCCAAGTTTTCTAAAAAGAGGGATATATGTTTTTAAAAATAGATCCAATTCTTTCCTTATGCTAGATTCGGAAAGATTTAAGCTAAATATAAGCTCCTCCAGATTAAGCCCAAATTTAGTGTCACCAAGTACCTCTCCCTTATTGGTAAGAAGCATCATTTTTAATTGGCCTACACAAATCTCCACCGGATCGGTTGTTTCGATCTGGAATGGGTTATAGCTTGGGTCTAGTGGATCCCTGTTATAAATCTCTCTCATAGAAAATCTTTCATATTATATATCATAGATTTTAAACACGCTGAACGTAAACAAAAAACCTCTCGCTTTTTTAAAAACGAGAGGTTTATCTATAATAAGCTCTATATTAATTCCATTGAAGGAAGTAGCTAGGTGTGTTTTCTCCGTTAATCATATCCATAACTTCCTGCAATTCTGTTTCCCCAGTGGTTCTGATATCAGAAGCGTTTATCTGAACTCCTCCAGGTAGATTGTAGGTAAATACAGAAAGCATGTTTGCTAGTGCTATTTTAGATTTAGCTATACAATATCTAACAAAAAGCTCATCTGCAAAAAGATCATCATCATTTAGTGCAACAAAGCATCTAACAGATACATCAGTACCACCAACACCAAATCCCTGGGCAAGTTGACCTTTACCAGATCTATTAGGATCTCTACCAGAAATGGTTAATTTTTTGCTATTTTTGTTCCACTTAAAAGCAAAAGTCTCTAATAAATATGCTTTAGCTAAATCGAAATATGAATACATGACAGTACGATAAACTAAATTATCTCCGACAAAAGGTGAAAGTAATAATTCAGACCCAAGTAATTTAGAATCTCCAAAATCTTTATCCGGATTACCCGATATTCCTGATCCACCAACTTCTCTAACATCATATACACTAATGATAGATTCTGGTAATTTTATTTGTCTGGTTGCTCTAAATTCAGGATGTCTAAATATTTCATTCTTCAGGATGAAAACTCTATCCTCGACAGCATATTGATAATTGTCAAAAAACCATGCTTTGGCTCTTTTGATTATTCTTTTTGTTTCTTGCTGATTTAGATTATATGGAAGGGCACAGCTAAAAGAAAGTGCGTCTTCTATTTCTTGTATTAATTCTTCTTCTGTCATCTTTTAGCGGTTATTTTTAAAAGTTCATGTTACCGAATCTTGGATTATTGTATCTATCATTTAGATCCTTTAATCTCTTGTCGGTAACGAATCTTTCTTTTCTGAAATCTTCCCAGCCTTTAACTTTCAATGTCTCCTTACTTACGTCGGCGTTTTCACCAATCTCACCGGCTCTTAAAACTCCATCCTTTATCTTACAATTGATACTTTTACCTTCGCAATCAATAAAGCAATCTTCAAGTTCGTTTCCGAAATCAACAACACAATCTTTAATCTTCGAAGATGTAACTGTTGTGTCATTAACTATATAGCATTCCTCTATCGATGATTTTTTTATCTTAGAGCTGTAGATATTACAGTTTTTGATGACACCATTCTTTATATCACAAAGTATAAGATCAATGTCTTTAAGTTCCAAAGCCTCTCTACTTCTAGCGTCTTTTAATTGACATCTTCCTGTGGTAGTGTCATAATTAAAATATCCTGACGTAACGTTACCCTCGACGATTATATCGAATATTTTATCTCTGATAACTGACCAGTATGTTTTTATATTCTCGTCCCATCCTTTAAGATCTACAAAGATATGAAAATCTGGGTAATTTCTAAAGAAGAAATCAGGATCACTAAAAGATCTAACGACCTTAGTATACTGATTCATCATACTTTGAAGCTTAGCAAGATCCTCTTTTGAGTATCCTATTATTCTATGACTAAGCAAATCATAAAGGTAAAGAATTACATAATCTATGACCTCTCTTATGTCTTTGCTTTTCTTCTGGTAATCTCTATTACCGAGATATCTAAATTCTAAATACCCCTTTGGTATTTTTGTGAAGTTTACTCCATAGTATTTGTCCTCAGGAACTTTAAACATTCGGGGATCAATGGTAGTTAGATTTTCAACCATAGAAAATCTATTTCTAGGAACTACTCTTTTTATAGATTTGGCGTAAACGTTTTTAGACCTATTACCAAATTTTGAATAGATAAAATTCTCATCAAGACCTAGTATAAATTTTAGTTTATCTAGATTTTCTATCTTATCCTTAACGTCTTTTCTGAATTTATCATAGCTAACTGAGAACTGGAATGCGCATCTATCTGTCGTCCAACCATTATCATCTATCCAATTAAGAACTTTAATTAATATGGTAATAGCTTCATTATAAGGTAATGGTCCAGTAATGAACTCCATCATCTTGCTTCCCCCTGAATAATCAGGCTCTAGCTTACATGTGCTGGCATCAACAACAATATTAGAGTGGTACCTTTCTGATACCACTACCTTTTTCTTAATCAGCTTAGAAAGAGATTCAGCTGCCCTGCCCTTTAGCATATTAGTATAAAATTCAAATTCGAATCCTATTACAGATGAGCTAAGAGCATGGAGCTTATCAAAATGTGTTCTGTTATCGGTCATTTACCGGCTCTGCGAAAATTTTTCCGCTAGCAGGTTCAACTTCGTAAACCGTAACTAGTAGATCATCCCCAGGTTTAAGATTTTTGGTATTTTTACCAATTCTCTCCTGAGGGATAAGAGCCATAAGACCAAATTCTACAAGATCAATAAGAATACCATTCTTTCTCTTGTGTTTAATTTTTGCTTCAATTGGCTCGCATGTTCCGTCCTTAATTTGTTTATCAAGATCGTGTATAATAACGTTTCTTTCTAGAGGTTTCTCTAGAGTTAATGTTAATCTGTTATTATCTTTAATTTCCTTAACGTAGAATTCAATCTCATCACCAGGATTTACTCCAGTGATCGAGTTATCCTCGCTGAATTCAGTTTTATGGATAAGTCCTGTGTAAACCTCTTCCCATTCAACAAATACGCCAAAGTCGCTTGTTCCAGTAACATATCCTTTATATTTCTTAGTAAGATCCAATTCCTGAATCTTGCTTTCCATAATTTTATTAAGATATTTCTTGTAAGAAACGATAAAGATGTCTTTAGGCTCAACGTAGCCCTCAATCATTACATGTAATTCTTTTCCGATATAAGATTCAAAATCTGTGATTCTATTGGCAGCAGCCAAAGATCCAGGTAAGAAACATTTAATTCCTGATAGATCAACAATGTATCCACCTTTATTAATGCTCTCAATTTTAACTCTGTATGCGCTAGACTCCTTCTTAATCTGTTCGAATAATTCAACTCTAAGACTGTGGATATAATATTCGACAACCGAACCTGTGTATATCCCGCCGCTTTTTCTAATCTTAGCCTGTAATACATCGCCAGGATTGAAAGATATGCCAGTTATTTTTAATTTGTCAGCGTCCTTTCTCTCCTTCTTAAGATCTATGTAAATTGTTTGCCCTGTGCTTGTCTGTGCTAGTGCCTCAGTCTCGGTAACACTTACAACCTTACATGGGTAAACGTTACCTTCGTCAAGATCTTTAGATAAACTCGTATTTTCAGGAACGTCTCTGAAATAATTATTATAAGCATCTAAAAGTTCCTGAGCATAAGGCTCATGACAATAAATTTTTGACCCACTAGGAATCCTTTTTAGTTTAGTGTTTGGTTTTCTGCCATTCTCTACTTCCCAGTTAAAATCGTCTGGATTGTGTGTTTTAGTTGATGATAAATCAATCATGTTTTTTTTGTTTAAGAAGTTATTAATCTTAGTATATATCTAAGCTTAAGTTCCTTTAAAAGTCCGTAATATTTTAAAAAACTATGGGAACAAAACCTACCATAGGAACAGGTCCAGCGGTGGTTGGTATACCGCCACTATAAATGAGCTTAAATTCAAGCATATTGGCTGCAAACGAGAAAGCTAGAGCAGTAGCAACTGCAGTAGCACTAATTGGTTTCTCAGGTAAAGTTTTGAAAAGTTTTCCTGTATTTAATGCTCTTCTAAGATAACCAGCAAGTCTTTTTCTGCTCCCGTAATAAAGGGGAACATAGAAACCACCTAAAGGTGCGGTAATTATACAGGGCGGTATTGGGGGTGCTGCTGAAAATGGTTGTTGTAGTGTGGAAGCCCAATAAGCTAAAATTCCGGTAGCCATGATAATATAAGGGTCATTAACGTCGTCTTTCTCTGAAGCTTTCTTTTCCGCATCTGCTAATTCCTGGATGTACCTTTGTTTTAGTTCAACAAATCTCTTTGCCTCTTCACCATATGCTGCAGCTTTTGTTGCATTTATACCAGCCAAAGAATTCTCTAGACCTTGCTTATATGTGCTATAAGTAGATGAGCTCTTTGACAGATAATTTAACTGCTGTATATTGAACGATCCGATATTTCCCCCGAAGAGCTTATCTAGATTATCATTAGTTAATATATTACTTACTTTAAATGTTTCGTCTATAGCCAGGTTTACTATATAATTATCCTGAGTTAGCCTTTTAAAGTATCTGCTGTTATAATTTTTATCATAGGTGAACTTAGTTATAAAATCTCTTACCATATAATCAGGTATTCTCTGTGGATCATTAATGTGCTCCTCTTGAAACAATTCCTTAGAAATATTGACATCCGGAAGATTCTTAAAATCTTCTATTTTTTTACTTCCGCTAGTTCCTATGCTCTTTATGATTTCTAGAGCTTTGTTTGAAATCTCTGTTGTCCAATCGGGATAACTAGGATCAAATCTCAGTACATATAGCCATTGGATATAATCTGATGTTCCGTCATATTTCTGGACTATTCTTCTTGCTATCTCTAAAACCTGCTGGCTTCTAGTAGTCGGAAAATTTGGAAATTGCGAGAAGAATAACGAATAGGTAAAGTCCGGTATAGTTTCTCCCCTTGACTCTGCCCAAGCTAAAAACTCAAGATCAAACTTATCAAGATATGCGTCAGTATTAACAGAGGGAATTGGATCTTTTAAATCCGCATATTTAGGATCCTTTATTTTATCTGCTAATGTTGGTGATCTTTCTTCCTCCAGTAATTTAAAAGCTTTTTTAAATGCGGTTTTTATAATTTCCGAATCACCCTGCTGATGTAAGTTACCAAAAGGTGTTTGTGCCTTTCCCGATATAGCCAAAACGTATTGATTTGCTAAATATGTTGCAAAATCATCTACATCTTGTCCTGGCTTATCATAAGCCCCCTGAATTGATTGCAAAGAAAGCTTAATAGAAACATTACTTATAAAAGAACCCCAATTTGCTGGCATTGTTATTTGGTTTTAGATACTTGACTTAAGTGCTGAGGATCGGTCATAGGTACAACAGGTACACCAGAAGGACCTACCCCAGTAGGATGTGTATGGGTATTAAAGAAAGTTAGAAAGGTGCTTCCTAAAACTAGCTTTTCGATAGCGGCTTCTCCCAGCTCTATATTTTGGGATTTTACGATTACCTTTTGCTTTGCGCCTTGTTTTTCCATTCTGACCTCATCGTCATTTAACTTTAAAACTATTCTGAGCTTTTCCTTATTAGTACCAGCATTCTGCGTGTCTAGCTGAATTGTAGCATCGCCTAGCTGAAAAACAAGCCCTTTTTTTCTTGTATAAAGCATCTTCAGAGTTCCTGGTTGAGCCTCCGAGTCATAAATTAAAGCTTGTGTACCCTCATATGAATTATCCTCCTTGAGTTCTGTCATAAGATCCTTAGAAATCTCCTTGATATAGTGATAGCTTAACTTATAATAATTATTATCCTCAAAATGAACTGCTACTACAGACCCTACTCTAGGTATGGTTATGTTACCCCCGCCAAAACCTCCACCAAAAGATAAACCTGCAATCTGCTCAGCCCACGGTAAATCATCCGAAGGAAGACCATCAAATACACCAAAAACTTCTATTCTTGCTCTTCCTTGATAAAGTGGATCTTTTATATCAACCACCTTACCGAGGTACGTTTTTTCACTTGGCATAATTATTCAAATTTTTCAGGGCTGGGATTCATTCCGCCTGTACTAATGTTATACTTATCTTTTGGTTTTAAATTTCCCATATCTAAAGGTTTTTCAACCATAAAATCTCCATTTGTGTTAGGATAAGCTTTTCCTATATCTCCTCTTGATTTTTGACTCTTCATTTCAGATTTTTGGTAAACAGCATTAGGTTTTGTAGCAAATGAGTTTACAGCATCTCTAAGTTCACCGTTGGAAGATATTTTCTGAGTTTGTGCATAAACTGGGTTTGCTTCTATAGCTGTTTGATTAGCACTTTTTACAGCATCAGGATAAACCTTTTGTTCGGCAAGGGGTATTGAATTTTGATTAGGAGGGTAGACCTCCTCTGATATTTGTGGATATACTCTGTCAGGTACACCTAGATCAGATCCAGGAACGTTGGTGTAAGCATCACCTATCGGATCAACGTAAACCCTATCTGGTACGCCTAAAGCAGTTCCTGGTACATCAGCATAAACGTCTCCGCCCGGAGCTGGATATACCCTATCAGGTACACCTAGAGCAGTTCCAGGTGAAGCGTCATAAACATCCCCGCCTGGAGCAGGATATACTCTATCAGGTACACCTAAAGCAGTTCCTGGTACATCAACATAAACGTCTCCTCCCGGAGCTGGATATACCCTATCAGGTACACCTAAAGCAGTTCCTGGTACATCAGCATAAACGTCTCCTCCCGGAGCTGGATATACCCTATCGGGAACACCTAAATCTGTCCCGGGTACGCTCGTGTAAGCGTCTCCGCCCGGAGCGGGATAAACTCTATCAGGAGCACCTAAATCGGGTCCAGGTACAGTGGCATAAACATCTCCCCCTGGAGCTGGATATACCCTATCAGGTACACCTAGAGCAGCTCCAGGAACATCAGCATAAACGTCTCCCCCTGGAGCGGGATAAATCCTATCTGGCACACCTAAATCGGGTCCAGGTACAGTGGCGTAAACATCTCCACCTGGAGCTGGATATACCCTATCAGGTACACCCAGTGCAGTTCCTGGCACATCATTATAAACGTCTCCACCAGGAGCTGTATAAACCCTATCAGGAACACCTAAATCAGGTCCAGGTACGTTTGCGTACGAGTCTCCACCAGGAGCGGGATAAACTCTACCCTGAATACCGGATACATTACTAACACCTAAATCTTGTCCAGGCACTTTACCGTATACGTCACCTGATACTTTTCCGTAAACCCTTTGCGGTGGACCACCTAAACCTGTTGTCTGTGGATTTGGTAGAATTGTCTCTCTAAATCCAGCATTAACATTACCTAGCTGATCCAAGTATTGCTGGGCAGTATTAAATGATAGGTTACCTAAAACTTGAGAAGGATTTAAGCTATAAATATTACCGAGAATCAATTTATCTAATCCTGCGACATTAGGTTTTATGTAGGTTGCAACACCTTCGTTAATAAGGTCATTTAATGAATTACTTAAAAAGTTAGTTAATAACTCACCACCTATAGAAAGAATATCATCTCCTAAATTACTAGGATTTTTTTGAACTGATGATCTAGCACCATCCCAGCTATCTCCAAGAATTAATGGTTTACCGTCTTGTCTTATATTAGGATATTGACTTCTCGTTCTAACCTTACCTACTATGATTCTGAATTTTTGTCCTACCGGGGTTGCTGTATCTGAACCTGCACTGATCTCGCTAGGTATAGGGGTGCTTTCGCTAAAATCAAATTCACAATTTCTGCACTCAAAAACTATAACCGGTTTTACACCTGATTGATCTTGTTGATTTCTTAACATAGACAAATCATTATCAACACCAGCTCCATTTAAAACGTTTCCAACAAATGAATTAAATCCGCTTGCAGGATTCGTGTTTGATGATCCCCCATTATATTCACTATTCTGCTCCCCCACATCTCCCAGGTTTGTCCCTGGATTATTTCCAGATCCTAGCATAGTTGCTAAATTGTCTATAGTAGTCAAAGCAGCGGATGCACCAATAAGTCTAGACGTCTTAAAGAAATTACGTATCTCAGAAACGAAAATATACATAGTAAATTTCCTAAGGTTTCTCGGGACTAATTCCCTCATGTTATCATAATCAAAAGTTGCCTGATTATAGAGATCTGCAAGAGCGGTCATTCTTAAATTTAATGACTCTAATGTGGTAAACTCTAAAGCTTTACCAGCAGTTCTCTGTGGATTAAAATCAGAATCTGATTCAACAGCAAACCCCTTTCTTGATACTAAAGGTAATTGATCTAATCCTGATATTGTTTGTAAAAACCAAGGTGAATTATTAAGTAAGTCAGTTAAGCTGTTCTTAAACTGTATAAGCATATCTGAACGTTTTCCTCCCCTAGGAAATTCTGCCTCTCTTTCTCTCAGATATGATGTTGCAGAATAGAAATTAATCGCTCCGTTTGGTGTAGTTCTATACGAATACTGGGGTTGCCCAAAAGGATTAGATGAGCTAAATCCACTAGGAATATATGACTCCTCTCTAAAAAGAGGACTAGGAGGAAGACCATCATCATCTCTTATGGGGAGGGTACCGAAATCTATCACTATTTTAAATCCAAGATATGTTGGATCCTCGTAATTTCCTTGTTTGGATAGCTTAAAGCCTTTTAAAAATAGACTCCTTAATTGATCTGTTGCTCCTAATGACATTAATAGATTTAATTTTTATATTTATCCTTCTTTTTTAAACCATGTTTTTAAGAATGGAAATAGGAAATGCCTTAGGGGCAGCTCCCGAGGAGTTAGCTTTCCATGTTCTTTTAGCTAGTATTAAATGCTGCTTCATTCCTGCACTTCCCCTGCTCCAATATATAGACATCGAGACAACCACATAATTACCTGACAAAAACTCATCCTTAGTTGGACTCATAGATGTATTATTTTCCCTATTAGGAAGTTCTCCGGCATTTTGTTGTCTTATACCTCCGCTCATAACATAAATAGCGACAGGGATAACCTGTCCTCTATAAATACCAGGAAAGAAATCAGTAAGCTCAACTTCTAATGTTAGTTTTGTGCAATCATTTATATTTATAAGATTTTGGTATTTAGCATGGAGATAATTCTTATGTACCCCACCATCACCAGAAATCTGTGTATTTAAAACCCCCAGCCATTCCCTTCTTTTTTCGTCCTTGTATTCGTTTCCTCTGGCTCTACCTTTTTGCAGAATTGAACCCGTTCCGACATGCTCAGCTGTTATCGATTCTATTGGATAGCTCACATATTTTTGTGAGGGATCTTCATTTTCAGTATTCTCGTCATAGAATCCGATATCAGTAATGTACCCACTCTTATTTACGTTATTACCTGCTCTAGAAGTTAATGTATATCCATTTATAAAAAAAGGCACTAAACCGAATCCTACCCTATTAGTTATGACCAGGGGTACTGTTTGAGCTGTCGGTGCAGTTCCCTCCGGAATAGCAGAATCTATTTTATTACCCGCCGAGGTATATCCAGGTAAAATCCTAGCCTCTGCTTTAGGATCTTTATCAAATGCAAACTGGGATCCAAGGTTAACAAAATTGAGATTATAATAAGGATCTATCCAGCAATCATAAAAGCTCGTATCATCGTCTTTATATGATCTAAGGGAAACCTCCTGGATGAAATCATAATAAGAATAATTTGGACATATCCAAGTCATTGTATCTGCTAGCGATTTATCATTAGAGGAAAATCCAAGATTCAAATCCTGGGAAACCTCAAGAAGAGTATCATGTGAATTTAAACCATTAAATGATTTTATTCTGTTTGTGTAAAGTCCGGGTATTCTGCATTCTGCAACTATATTAAATCTTAAATTGATACCCTTTCCCTCCGGATCACTTCCAGTTTCTGAATATTTACTTGATACCTCACTAGCAACATTTAGTATATTAAAATCCATTCTTATTGGCTTATAATATTCACCGGGTGCTCTCATATAGAGAGAAACTATATCTCCATCTTTAGGATAATTCACGGATATGAATATATTTTCAGATGCAATAAAAGAAAATCTGATGACTGGCATAAACCCGCTAAGATCCATGTCAAATTTAGTAAGATATAGAGAAATATTATAACCATTAATCGAAATAAACGGCACATTTAATCCCGTAGATTTTTCTGCAGTTTCCCCTGAGCTTCTTAATGAGCTAATATCACTAGCACCATTAGCAAAGTCGGTTTGGACCAACTCGTCCAGCTTCATGTTGTTTAGTGCTGAACTGGATATAATTATAGAATCTCTTTCCATTTATCTTTAGTTTGTCTGCGGTGTATTGAATCCACCTCCGCCAGCATTCGGAGCGAATACAAAGAATCCTTTTTCTTTGAGTATAGTTTTTTCCCCTGGTTGTAACACATTAGGTGGAAGGTTAAGTTCTGGCTTATTTTTTATCTTATCCTGTAAAAATTTCTTCCTACCGTCGCTTACTTTAAATTTTTTCTGCTCTTGATTTTTCTTGAATACATTATTAGGATTTGTATTTGTGTTGGATGGAACCTCCTGATTCAGAGCTTTCTTAACTCTAAAACTTTCTTTTACAGTACTAGCATCGGGAATTGCTAAAACCATGCCTTCTTTTAAAGAAAATGGATTACCTATTGCATTAAACTTTAATAGCGACCCAACCATACCCGGATCTCCTAGCTTAATAGCTGCTATTAAATCAGGTCTCATTTGGTAATACTCAGTAACGATAAAAAAAGAAGTTATCGATACTGGTAAGTTGTTATATGTTATTGATGCTTTAGTCAAATCCCATATACCATAGGTCCCCGTAGCATTCAAATCGGTTTGAGGATTAAATACCGATTTATTCTGGGTAATAGTGTCTATTATTAATGCCATTTTATATTAATTAATTTCCGCCTGGACCCAAAGTGTCAGGTAAAGTGTCAAGCTGACTATTCCATAATCCAGTCGATAATCCTTGATTCGGAGTGTCTTGGCTAAGTACGTTTCCTGCCACATCAGCAACGGCTCCAAAGCTTTGTAAATTAGCAGATGTTTTTTGAGAACTATGATAAAGTCTTCCGTCTCCCCTATTAAATATACTTTCAATTTCTCCTCTTTCTCTGCTTCTTGCGTGTTTTAATGTGAATGTTGCTTTCATAGTGGTTGGGAAATCATCAGGACCTAGGGTGTCACCGAATTCAATGCTAACCCCATCACATAGCAGATTTCCAATCATTGCAATAGGATTACATGGATTACCTATAACTACGTGCCATTCTCCTATCGGTGCTCCTGTTAAAAAGCTTAAAGGTGCTTGGTACTTCTCTATAAATTCACCGGTCATAGCTGTTTTCAAGAATCTAGAAGCATCATCACCTAAAGCGCTCGTTATTTCTTTTAGTGTATCTGATATATTATTTCCAGCATTTTTACCTAACCTTGTATAGATCTCTTTTATCTTAGCAATAGAGGATTCGTCATTTTCTCCTACCCCTCCGCTTCCTACTGTTTCAGGTGTCTCCGCTGAATCACCACCACTCGTGAGGTTAGATAATTTGGATCCGTACGTAATTAGCCATCCCATTGGATCCTTATAATATTCCTGAAGTCCTTCGTCTCCCCCAGGAAATCCCATTGCAGGAAAGTTGCTGTTATATCTAATATCAGGGGTTAAAAAATTCCCGTAATTTGTGCCAATAGATAAAAGATTACCCATTAAATCCAAAAAAGCAGCCTTACTGTTAACTTCACCTACTGAGCTCAATTCATATTCAAATATTAGAGTTAATCCGTCCCAGGTAAAACTAAGACCTGTACCTCTGGTAAACCCATCAGTAACGACATCAACGGGGGTCCAAATATATTCACCCATTATACCTGCTCTTTCCTTAGAAAGATCCCTTAGGCCCTTAGCTCTTATACCCTTACTTATTGTTTCATCCTTGTCAGTTGCAATGATAGCTCCCTCAGCAAGAGCTGCACCTGCATCAAAAGCATTACCCATTCCCTCCGACATTTTCTGTAAAACACCACCAAAAAACTTAACCGGGCCATCCTGGAAAAATCCCTTAGAAAAGGCTTCCTGTACTAAAGTAGCTCCTTGAGAACTTGGGTTCCATGTCATTCCAGTACTGAATGCTATAAGATCACTTAGAACATTTCCAGTGTTACCACCAAACCAGGTAACCGCCTGTGCAACAGGTCTACCTGCTCCGCCAGCGTGATAAGATTCGGTGCTTTTAATACTGTTCTTTTGCCCAGGAACAGAAAGATTATCCAAAACAGGGGTAGGAAATCTTCTCAATGTTATCATATAGTTATTAGGGATAGTACCGTAGTGTTTACAGTACAAAAAGTCTTTCCAATAATAAGGTGCAGAAAGTCCGCCTATGATAGATCCTTCTATGCCACCGAGGAGTCCGCCTAATATACCTACGTTTACGTCGGCTACTGCTTCAAATGTTGATGTTTCTCTAACAAGAAAACCAGCTGTTGGATTTTTAGACTGTATTGAGGATACCCTAGTGTTATAATCGGAAGATTCAGATCTATAATAGGCATCGATGAAATCGTTTCCCCCGCTTCCTAGAGAATAAAAAAGGTATTGCCCATATTTTCCTGGTGTCCTCTTAGCAGCCTCATAGAATAAACTCCTGGCAGTCGGACCCTTATATGGATTATTAGAACCTAGATTACTTGCTTCGGATATTATATCACCAGCAGTACCCTGAAGTGCTGCTTCATAGAGTAAACCAAACCTTTCCTTATCTCCTGGCATTTTTAACTATCACTATTTTTTTACAAATTGTGGATAGCATAATCTATTGTTTCTGAGAATTCCTCAAGAAACTCCTCCAAATTTGATTTAAAGTCAGGAGGCATGTTTCTATAGCAAACAAGTATACTATCACACTTATTACTATATATTCCTTGAGTTATTTTATTACGAATTGAATGATTTAGTATAAATTCGGATTCGGGATTTAGATTAATTGTCTCATATCCAAGATCTCTTATTATTTTAGTTATGTCTATAACATAGAAATCACAAGAAAAATTTGATCTTTTTCTTGCCTCTTTTGGTGAGTGTTTGGAAATATAAAAATTCACATTGGTCCCTTTAGTCATTATTAGCTATTTTCTATTTTTTCCCAATCTTTGCTCAATAGCATCGACTGAAAACTACCGTACTCGTTAGATTCGTTTCGGTATGTAAATATTTCATTATCTTGAATGCTATCAGGTTTTTCAAATTTTCTTTTAGCTATCTCGTTATTCTTCATATCCTGAAGATTTTGTCTATGTAACTCCCTTCCGTTTTCTGCACTGGTCATCGACGAATTTTCAGAAAATGGTTTATATGACTTAAGTAAGCCAAATTGTCTAAGTAGTTTTCTTCTTTCTCTTCTATTTTGCATTTTTAATTTCTTTAGATGTCTACACTAAATCCTTTTGATTTACCAAAGGTTGAATCGTCTCTGTTATAAAGATCCATACCAACTACAAACTTAAAAAGTTTTAAAAATATTGCAGGAACGAATACGTCTTTTGCTTTAACAACATCGTTAGCTGGGATAAAGATGAACTCCGATAATCTCTCAGATTCTGATCCATCTGTCGTAGGTGTACCCCTTTCTATTCCAGTGACATCCACACCAAAGCAAGGATGCTCCGCATCCACCATTTTAGAGGCCGTTACAGTGCCTAAAAAGTGCCACTTAGTGTTATCATCAATATCAAATCCTGACTCTTCTTTTAGCTCCCTTTTAGCTGTTTCCAGGAAGTCTGGATCTTCTTCCTCTGATGTTCCCGATATCAGACTAATAGAATATCCACCTTCCCTAAATGGGTTCTTTTCCTTAAGGACTCCTAGCATTAATGGTAATCCCTGATCGTCAGTAACAAAGGGTAATATCACAACAGATTCTACAGTTGATCTTATACCTACTTTACCTTCTCTTTCGACTACATCAAATTTTGGTGTAGATGAAAGTATTTTTTCTGAATTATTCGTCATCGCTTTCTTGTTTTACTGTTGTTGTTCTTTTTTCCCCTACTGATGAAGGTGCTTTAGCTTTTTCTACCTTTTCATAATAAGACTTTTTGATTGAATCTGCAAGGGATGCTTTAATATCCTCTATGTCTACTCCATCCAAAACAAAGTCTATTATTTCTCTTTCTGCATCTTCAAAAGAGCCCGATAAAACAGTGTAAAGATCCTTTGGTGGAAGATTCAATTTTATCTTAATCGAAACATCAACCATGTTTTTTTTCTGCTTTTTCAGTAGCTTATATATCGGGGAATCGTTTTGAGGTATTTTAGAATCATCATATATTATTGATGTAACTGATGTATGCTCATTAGATCTTGTCTGAACTGGTGGATTGTTAACTGGAATACTCTGTACAGGTTGTGCAGGCAGCATTATCACATACTCATTAAGAAGCTCTGAATTTATTCTTTTCCCGCTCTGGAACTCTATGAATGAAAGATCCCCATTTAATACAATGTCCTTGTATTTTTCATCCATTCCAATATCATCACCTTTGATCCATTGGTAATCAAATGCACCATAATATGAGCGAGCATCATTTATTGTTTGTTCACTTATTTCCATTTTTTTCTTTTTTTTATCCTTCTTATTAAATAATGAAGACAATATCCCCATAGCTTTACTTTTTATCAGATTTTTTAGGAATTGTTTCTAAAGTTCTTTGACTATACGATTCATCAAATGATCTTATATTGCTATAAAGATCCCCTGTAGTTATCCAGGAAGACTCACCTCTTTTACTTTTTCTCTTATCGTATTTCCAGACCTCTATTATATTATCTAGATCCTTATCTGGGTGTCTGGAATACTCTACCACAGAATACCCAGAGACCTTACTTAAAGTAAGTCTTTCTCCGTAGGGTAAAACAAAATCCTCATCTATCTCCATATCTAATTGTAGAAATTGGAGGAGTCTTTGTTTCGACTTTAAAATTTATTCTTCTGGTAGTTTTGCAGAGATCTCTTCTACTTCTCTCTTGTTCATGAATTCAGAAAGGAGTGAAGCTATATTCTTTAGCATTTCTCTGTCTTGTGATCCTGAATCTACTGAACTCCTATAGTGCTTTAGCAAAGACTCCTCGTCAGAGTTGTCTTGTATATCCATTGCTCTCTTAGTTAAATATTTAACATAAGGATCTGGATTTTTTACATCAGTAAATCCCCCCGGAACTGTAATTATGTCCATATCTGGGATTTTAAAAGATGTTTTTTTATTTAGAGAATCATTGTTTATATAAACACAAGGATGGTGATCGCTAGAATTTAGATATATTTTAAATTTAGATAAAAGATCATCCTTAGCTCTCTTTGATATCTCAATAAGCATTCCATTATCTAATTTAGCATCCCAAATGTAATCTCCGCATGATTCGAAGGATTCTATGGATCCAGGTATACCTAACAAATCCATAAACAATTCTACATCGTCTTGTGCATTCTGTGTTGTCCTGTCTTGTCCTGTGGTTTTTGAATATTCTAAATGATTTGCAAAATCTTCAATGAAATCATCTATCCTTGATCTGTTACTTTCTTTTGATATCCACTTCTTATAGGGATCTAAGTCTAATTCTATTATAGAACCATTATTATCTTTTTTAAATGAAATCGCATCATTGGGTATCCAAACATACTCCGACTCGTTGCCAGAGGAATCTACATAACATATAGCTATGGACGTTTCATTTTTCTTAGGAATTATTATTTTATCGGAAGGTATTTCTTTTTCCCCAGCTGTTAAATCTACGGGAGATATAATATAACCGCCATCCCATGAATCTTTAACCCCTGGTATGTGATAAGATTGTCCCTCGTTAATCTTATTTTTCTGAAAATCATTAAATCCTAATATCATCCTATTATACATTATCGTTTCCGAAAGAAACCGTAATTTTAAAATTCTTTGGATCTGTAGATTTATTCATATCGATTAATAGATTCTTTGGATAAGTAGGTATTACGCTAGCAAGCTTTTCCACATTAAGTTGGCTATAATCTATGGTTTTACCAGGTATCAAATCTATATCAAATTGTTTATGTTCGTTCGGATAATCATCCACGCTAAACTCAAGCTCTATCAGATCAATATTAAATATGAAATCATCGATACCTGCTTTTTTAATTATCAGATCAATGCTATACTCAATAAAAGCTTTAGAATCATCAATGTCGCTGTATTCATCAGGCCTATTAAAAAGATCAATCTCAATATATTTTAATTCCATCCCAAATGAGTAATCCCCTCTAGAAGCACCCTTCTTAGAAGAGCTAAATGCAGAATAGTCGTAAATTCTTCCCACTTTTGTTAGATTTTTCTTCTATATATCCGATTTACTATTTTTAATAACGGGAATATATAATTAAGTATACTAACTAAATAATAAGGGTATGACAAAGAGCATAAGTCCTGTATGGTTCCTTAGAGAGCCTATAGATCCAGAGCACAAAGAGTATGTGCTATTAGATTACTTAAAAGAAACGAGTAAGAGGTTAAACAAGGAAAATTGTTACCCTATAATGAAGGAAATCTCCAAGATAGTAAAAATACTAAACGAATTTAGGAAGGATAAAACAATTAGTGAATCCGTCAAGAAGTCGCTGGGAAAGGTGGACAGAGACTATATCAATTCTTTCGTCTTTAAGGATCTTTTACCCGGTCAAAAGGAAACCCTAGATCTTATAATAGAAGACTCTCTGGAGACATTGTATGACTATTCCGAGATATGTTTAGATATCTTAAAGGAGGAAGAATCTAAAATAAAAATATTCCGGATTCAATCCAAATTTGATAATGAGGATAATCTTGTAAATTCAGGAATAGTTATCATCAGAAATATGGTAACTGATAAACTACTTAATTATTTCTTTAAATCAAATGTCAGAATGGAAACACCAGATGGAGACAAGGAGGTTTCAATTTTAAAGAAGATACATTTAAAAAATTCATTCTTCTCATTGAACTATGAGTATATCTACCATGAGATCCTAAATGAGATCAACACAGATAACAAATATTCGCCCAAATTCTATGTTGTTGAGATATATGAGAACTTCGAGGAAACATCTGAGATCTACAAGTTAGCCAAAGAAAAATTCATAGAACATATAGGAGTATAAGGATCACAAAAAAAGAGCCAATAGGCTCTTTTTTATTATAGGGTTATTCCTTTTAGAAATCCTTTAGCCTAGTTATAGATGAATCAATATTTAATGATTCGCTGGCATCCATATTAAAAATGCCACCTACACCTGGCGCATCAACAATACCTGTTTTATCACTTCCCATATTTATTCTATAACCCGGTGCATCTATTTTAGATTGCTTACCGAAAACAGAATCTGCGTATCCCGCATAATCGTATGCTGGTTCTCTTTTTATTTCTGATTGGCCTGATTTTGGTGACATCTCGCCTGACTGGTTTTCACCCGAGAGAGGCTTATATGTGTTATCATGCACTTTTGAAAGGAATTTCTTAAAATCTAAGATTTCTCTTTGCGATACGTTTTGTATATTCATGGTTTATTTTTTAATATTAAGATTCTTTTTTTCCAGACAAAGAATTCCAGAAAGTTGAAAGGTAATCCATTGCTCCCGCGCTATTTCCTGATTTAGTTGAGTTACTAGGTTTACCATAGAATTGTGCGGCCTTATCTTTTGCAATACTTGAAAGCTGTGCTTTATCGCTAGGATTCAGGGATGCTAAAGCGTCTCTTCCAACAGATCCTTTTGCTCCAGGACCTCCGAATGCTTCTATTAGTGCATTTTCTATTATCATTCTTCCTTTATCCGATTGTAACCCCTCTCTTAATGTAGAGTAAAGCCATCCTGTAGGTTTTATACCCATTTGTGTAGCTAGAGTATCTAAACCTTTTCTTTGTATAAATTCCTGTAAAGCTTTTGCCATCATTGGTGCAAGGTATTCAACGTTAGCTTTTTCCCCTGTTAATAATTTAGGGTAATCTTCAATAGGAATCTGGTCTATAACTTCCTGTACGATAACAGACATATTAGAGTTTTCTTCAACCCCTATCTGCTCCATTAATTTAGCAGCAACCTTTTGTTTTATAGTTTTTCTGAGGCCCTCACCAGCAAATCCGAGTAAGCCATTAAAAAATCCACCCAGATCGCTGAACTGGAATGATTCGTTTGTTTCTTCGTCAGAAAATGCATCAAAATCTTTAATAATTCTAGACATCTATGTTCTTTTATTTTAACTATATATCCACAGAAGAATTATTAATCCAAGGAGTATATTATACGTTGTCCAGAAAAAGATCCACAGCTTTTTGTCTATATTTAAGCTTATCCTCCTTAATCTCTGGATTTTTTAATGCCTCTTTCTTTCTATTAACAACTGAGTCCGGAAGCATTGGACCAAATGTGTCCTTTAGTATCTTTTTATCAGTTCTCCATTCGAGGGGAAGATGTAGAGCAAATCTAACTATATCAAGATTTAAGAAAGGACTTCTTAGCTCCAGTGTATGAGCCATTGACATCTTATCTAATCGGGGTAAGTGATAATATGGTAACTCCTCAAATACATCAGACTGCTGTGAGTCATATTCATGTATTCTTGAATATCCTCCAAATAGCTCATCCGATCCGTCGCCACTTAAAACTATCCTATAACCAGATTCTTTCTTAACTGCCTCGAATAAATGATACTGTGGGATCACTGAGCCTAAATCCACCGGTGTTTCATTCCATAGCGTGTATATAAGAGCATTCTTACTTGAATCCATACTATAGTCTAGAAAATTGACAGGAGTGCTTAAATGGGCGCTTAAATCATTTACAAACGGGGTTTCTCCATTCTCTATAGTAAACCAGGTAACCCTGGCATTCATTTCTTTTAATACCCCTGCTATAATCGAAGAATCGAGACCTCCTGATACCAAAAGTGATATTGGATAGTTCTTAGAAACAAGTCTATTTTTTACACTCTCAAACATCTTATCCCATAGCCAACTCATATGGGTTTCATAATCCGCACCTTCTAGTTCGGATATCGGGGATTCCCAAGTTCTATAGTAAGGGCCATACGTTTGTTCAAATAGGGGTGATGCTATATTATAAAAATAAAAGGTGTTAGGAAGGATTCTTTTAATCGATTTAATCGGTGTTCTGTTGTCCTTATTGTAACCCCATTTTCTGATAGCACTTATATAGGTTTCGTCTAACTCATCCAGTACCGTGGTAAGACCTTTAATCTCTGAACAGATCTCCCCCAGGTCGTTTTTATAAAGGCATTTTTTTCCCAAAGGATCTGTGAATGCAATCACACTCCCTTTATTTGAGTCGTATATTACAACTGCCCAAAATCCATCCCAAGTTTGTATGTGTGGTGAATATGCAGCAGCAAAGAATTCCAGATTACCCCCTTTATAGCCACTGAATAAACTACATAGATATTCGGTATCAGAGGAGAATGTAGTTCTGTCATAATTAAATATTTCCCCATTAAACATCAAATATACACCAGGTGAAACTTCCCTTGGCTGATTCCATTCATCTCCATCGGAGGTCTGAATTGGCAATCTATGATGGCATAAGGTAACCTTATCAAGTTCCTCCACAGATCTTTCTATCCCTCTGTGTTTTATTGTATCCAAAATTTCCGGATGCTTATCCGCTCTAGTTGTTAATAGTATTCCGCACATGTTTTTTTAATTAAAAAGTATATCTTCAAACATTGAGTCTATATTGCTCACTGATTGGTCGTCGAATTTATTTGTAAATGCCCATATCTTATGTAGTCCAGCTTCTTGAAACATTGATATTACTTTCTCATAAGTAGCTCTTTCCCTCGTGTCGCCATCTATATGATCCCACTGATCTTTACTTCTATCTGACTTGTCTGGATTTTCCCCATTTATATAAATGATAGTGATCTCGTGAAGAAGCGAGTATTTCTTCAATATCTCTATTTGATTCTTAGCTTCTTCCTCAGTTATTCTACCCTCGAGCAATCCCCACACTAAGACAGTTAATATTCCTCTGTCGTGTATGAACGATCCCTGAGGTATGTCTTTTGCTAACTGCATAAGCATAAATTCTTTGCCCAATGAAAATGCATGGGCTTCTTTGCTATCCTCGCTTTTTAGATTTAGATCGCTAAAGAAATTAGCAAACTTAAACTGAAATCTTGGAATATGAAAATATTCTGAGATATGCTCAGATAAAAATGTCTTGCCTGAATTTCTTGGACCTTCAAATACGTATACCATATATTTCTTTCTATAGCGGAACACCACACATGTTCCACATAGCAAATATAATAAATTAGTACGGAAAAAGCACGAAAAACCCCGATCTTTATTAGAATCGGGGTTTTATTTATTTTGCTTCAATATTAACGCATTTGAAAGGTGATTGCTGCGGTATCTCATCGAATGAAGTTGAATTCATTCTTTTGACATGCGTTGCTATGCTAGGATAAATGTCAGCAGCTATATAATAGCAGTTATTACCTAGAATATTTTTTATTCCGCTATCAGATCCTTTCATGTTACCTAATATGCCAATTCCATCAAGCGAAGATGACATCTGCCTTTTGGATGTAGTTTTCTTTTTCTTAATATCATCATATTCTCCTACGATGATTTTAGATCCCTCATAAGTTAATAGGGGTCCGCTGTCTGAGTCATCTTCAGTTAGACCGAATATACTATCTTTAGATATTCTTTTAGCTGTAGAAGCGCCTAAAACATTATCATTGATCCATTTTATACAGCTTACGAATTTGCTTCCGTCAAAGGTAACACAGTTAGCTATCATTACAAGGAAGTTGTTAATAGCAACAAATTCCTCTTTACCTAAATCTGGACTTCTATCACTTTTTTGTAAAGCGATGTTAAAAGCTCTAGATATGTCGCCCTTAAGATTATCGTAATCTATAAAAGGAATTTCTTTATTCTTGATAGACGATTCCATCATTTCAAAAGGTCCAGAAAGATCTAGATCATCGTTATCTGAATTTTTACTAATTAATTGTTTTATACCATCATATCTAAACTGGGGTCTAATCATACCGAACGTTGTCCAACCTTTAAGATAATTTCTAAGAAATTCAGTTGCGTCTTCGTTGCCTAATGTTTTAATTTGTCTAGCCTCTGTCCATTTGTTCCAGTTGCATGGGGTTTTTAATGATGATGATCCTAGGTTGATATTATAAACTGCACCTTTAGAAAAGAAATATGAGAATTCTTCCGCTGGTTTAGCTTTATCTAAAGCTAGATTCCAATCTTTTATAAATTCTGTGCTGTAGGATGATTTAAGAGATCCATCCTGCTTAATAAAATCATCAGACTCTACTTTTATATTATATTCAGATCTAAGTTTTTTAGCTAATCCACGTACTCCTGAAGCTGATTTTGCATCAGATGATCCTGATGATTTTTCTGGAGATGCTACTGCTCCTTGAGCTTTATATTGAACAGCTAACTCCTTTTCAAAATCAGAATTGTTGATAGTGATTTTACCCTCATTAACACTAGAGAATAATTCAGAAATACTTTTAACATAACCCGAATTAGATGTGCTTTCATGCATTTTTGTTCCTATCGTATGCAAAGCTGTATTGATAGCTTTTCTATTCTTATCTGAAACCCAATCTGAAGCAATTATATCAGTTAATAATGCTTGGTCTATCTGACCGCTTGCATTTTTATTACCTGATAATTTTTGGATAGTTGAGATAACAGAAGTTGTAGCTGGACCATATTTTCCATTAGGACCTCCTTTAGATTTTATCAGCTTACCTGCAGAAGTTATACCGTCACAAAGTGCAGTTTGAATAGCAAAGATTAATCCGCTTCCTTTTATCTTCTTATCAGAATCTGCATCCCCTCTTTTTAAAGGAAAAATTGCTTTAGCAGTTTCCACTTCTTTAACCTCATTTTCATCCTTGATAACCTTAACAGCTATCCCGTACTGTGTCTTTGCTCTAGTCATAAGATCTAGTGCTTGATTAACTAAATTAGTAACGTCGGAATACGTTGTATAAACTTCTTCGTCATCCTCTAACTTTTGTAGAGATCTATTTGCTGTTTGAATCATAGTGTTGTTAAATTCTTCCTGAAATTTATCAACTTGCTTTTCTAATTCTTCAAGCATTTTTCTATTCTTGTCTCCACCATCTGTATTATCTAAAGCCTTTCTTTTCTCGTCAAGATCTAGAAATGTTCTTTTCCAATCTCTTCCATATCCTGATTTTTGATCTTTACCCTCGGAAGAACTTATTAGATTGGTAAGTAATTTTTTTAGATTATCAACTCTTCTTTTATAACCAGTGAAAATAGATTCATTTAACATATCATCAGAATCAAATCCTTCGCTGTCATTTAGCTTCTTAGCTTCTTCTTCTGCTTGTTTAGCTATGTTGTCTATCGAATTCTGAAGTTTAGTTGTAGCCATCTTAAACTGCTTAAATATAACCTCATCTTTAGATTTAGAAATTTCTGAAGTTCTATCAAGTGCTTCAGCAAATTTATGTAAGCTCTCAAGATACAGTCTTTTAGCTTCTGCATATTTAGAATTTGCTAAATCATTATCGTCTGCATAGTCGATCAATTTAGCGGTTAAAGATTTTACCGTTTTAGAACTTGCAACATCGGAAAGCTTAAGCCTGATAACATCTGGATTTCTATCCCTTTTTGGAGCCAAATCAAAGGTTAATATCTTGAAAGCATTTAAAGCATTATCACAAACCTTAACAAGCAAAGAATCTACTTGTTCATTTTCTAATAGCCTAGTATAATATCCTTCCAATAGCTGTTTAGCTACCTGATTGTGGATGTATGGATTATTGTTCATAATTTATTAATCTTTTAGTATATATTTTCTTTAGGTCCAGCAGCATTCTTACCAGTATTACTCTTTTGTATTTCAGCTGAAAGGCTTTTCATCAAAACGGATATTTCCTGATATATCCCTGCTTGTTGATTTATACTTGCTATCTCTGAAGCAGTATCTCCAGGTTTTTTAGAATCCTTAGCACTTTTAATTGCATCAAATTTTTGGGAAAGAGTTGTTTTTATTCCCTGTACTTTGGTTTCCCCACTGTCTTCCTCATTAACAAGGAATTCTCTAAATTTAAGCATATTTTCTAGCAATTGTTATTTTGGATCTTAGATCTCTTATTTCATCCATATATTTCTCTCTGATCTCCTTTATTCTTTTCGAAGCTAATTCTCTTGCTTCCTCCGGAGTAGTTGAGTTTTCAACTTCTTTATTTAGAATATCCCTTTCCATATCCATAGCAACATATCTGTCATTTCTCTCTTTTAAAAGGAAGGAAACAAGTTTCTTTGCTTGGGCAGGAATGTATCCCTTTATAGCATTTGTAAATTCGGTCAAAGGAAGTTTAGCAATAAATTCAAACGAAGCATCGCTTTCATTTCCTGATTTAGTGGAATTATCTGTTCCGGTGGTAGATCTAGTTGATCTTGATCTATCCTTAAATCTCTCGCCTGACTCAATGTCCTTAGTCATTAAGTTACCATACCTATTTCTGAAGTCAGTATCCTTTTGCTTAGCTTTTAGAACTGCTGCTTTGTACTTAGCATATAGTGATCCGGAAAGTGATGAATCGGCTAGATTTTTAGCTCTTTTGTACATCTCCTCAGCTATATCAGCATCAACGTTTGTTTTAAGTTTCTCCCAATATATTCTAACTCTTTTATTCTCGCTTACCACATCTCTAACCTTAGTGAATATGCTTTCAGTCCTCTTCTCATGGGATCTAGACTGAGCATCCATTAACTCGTTATTTCTTTGAATCAAACGATCAATTCTTTTTATCTCTGCAGGATCGCTTTTAGTTTGAGATCTTTCCAGATCTAATTTATCGATCTCAACATTAATATCTTCCCATTTTTCAACATATTCAATCTCTGCTGATCTATACTCATTAGCTAATTTATCTAATGAATCTATACTGCCACCAAAAGTGCCACTCAACCAGTTTTTTATCTTGTCAAATACACCAGCTTCGTTTAAGCTGTCCCATTCTTTAAATTTTAAAGTCATCATTAGTTATTTAGTTTATCTTTTGCTGATCTTAATTTACCAGCGTCAATTTTACCGGTGGGTGTAACAAATACATCAGAAATTATTTTCTTGGTTCCAGAGTTTGCATCTTCACCATCAACTATTCCTTGATTTATCATATTGGTTAACTTGGTAAACTCCTGCTCCTTGCTTAATTTTTTATCTATATCTGATTCAGTTTTACCTAGGTCTCTGAATAATTTCAATAGATTTTTTTTAGAATCTAAGGCTGAGCTAAGTTCAAGCAATTCAATCTTAGACCTTTCTACGTAAGATTTACTAACTTTATCAGGGTTAGCTTTTATTCTTTTTTCTAAAGTTGTCAATTTCCTTTCGATGTCTGCTCTTAAATCAGCAATATCTTTTTCTAGTTCTTTTTTTCTATCAATGATATCCTTGCCTCTTCTTCCAGCAACCTTTCTCTTTTCCTTCTCAGGATCTAACGAAAGATCATCAGAATTATCCGATTCTGGTCCTTCTTCCGATTTGGATTTTTTATCCATTTGGTCTTTTAGATCTTGAGCTTTTTCTTCTGCCTCTTTCTTCTTCTCCTTAATCTTCTCTTCGAATTTTTTGATATCCGAATCATCAGCTCTATCCTTAGCTAATTTGTATTCAAGTTCAGCTAATGCAATTTCGTCATCTGCTCTTGCTGCTTCGAAATATTCTCTTCTTCTAGGATTATTTTCAATGACCTTGTTTATGTAATCCTTTGCTTTCTTTATCTTAAGAGCATGAGACTTTAGGAAGGATTCAAACTCTCTTATTTTACTGTCTCTATCTTTCTCAACAGCGTTTATTTTTTCTTTATCGTTTATCGAACTTAAACCATCTATCTCAGAATCCAATTTCTCTACGCTTTCATCAAAAGCATCCCTCTTTTCTATAATATCAATTTCTAAGTCTACCAGAAGTTTTCTAGCCTTATCAATCATACCAACTCTAGATAAAGAGCCTAAGAAAAATTTAGAAAGAGAATTCTTAAGGTAGTCTCCGAAGATTCCTTCGTTTATTGTGTGGTTAGGTTCTGCTGCTTCTAAAGAAGCAAACTCCTCACTAAGTTCACGGTCTACAGTTTCTATTAGAGACTCGTATTTTTTAAAATCATTAAAAGATGGTAAATTCTTCATTACAATACAATACTTTTTTTACATTGTATATATCCAATTTATATTTTCATTCTTAACCAGCAAGCACAAAAAAACCCTAGGATAAATCCTAGGGTTTTAATTATGCGTGAGTTAGATTATGCTAAACCGCCAGCAGGTACGTTAACATAGAATGTTAAGTACATAGTTTCTGGTAAGAAACCAGCTTCTACTAGAGCGTATCTAGATTTAACTGCGATTTTAGGTGACATTGTACCTTCAGAGATAGTCTGAATAGATTCTGCCATCATGTAAGGCATAAATTTGATACCTGGCTCATCGTCTCCACCTTTTCTACCGATACAAACTCTTGTATCACTGTAGCTCATGTTTTGATCAACATATACAGTCATACCAGCAAGCGAACCTACAGGGTATAAAGTACCGTTGTTTTGAGTTAAAGTGTTAGAGAATGGAGCGAAAGTGAATTGAGAGATGTCTTGAAGTGCACTTGCAACTGCAGCGTTTGTAACGATGAAGTTAGCAGGACCTCTTCTACCTCTGTTAGCTACCACGTTAGCAGCTGCAAGGATTCTAGAGAATAATCTTCTTTGTAAAGTTGATAAGTTCTCATATCCTCCTGATGCAGGACCTGCAGGGATTACCATAGTTCCAGTAGTATCGTCTTTTCTAACATAAGCAGCTGTAGTTCCAGCACCACCACCAATAACTAAGTTTAAGTTAAGGTTTTGGTTTTCTACACTGTTGAATTGAGTGTGGTTAGACCATCCTAAAGCAAATGCTCTTGAAAGGATGTGCTTGTTAATTGCTTGAGAAACCTCGTTAACTAATGCGTTCTCGATCATTGAAATAACATCGATACCGAATTGTTTGTTAAGGTCTTGGATTTGCTCAGTTGTAACTGATGCAGCAACTTGGAAAGTTTCAGCTTCTACGAATTTAGTGAAAGTTGAAAGACCCATTGAGTTGTAGTAAGTAGACTCAGCAACACCTCTTAACATTGGGTTGTAAGTTTTAGTACCATCAACGTAAGGACCTTGCCAAGCTTGGTCGTTGTTGAAACCAGCTCCAGAGTAACCTTGGATGTGATCTTCTAAAGCTTTAACTAATTGTGCAGTACCTGAGGTATTTGCAGTGTAGAATCCTGATCCACCAGCTCCAGTAACTACTTGTGCAGGAGTACCGTTGAAGTAAGAAGCAACGTTAGAACCTGATGCGATACCAGTGATTTGGAAAATAGCAAATCCATCAATTCTTGATAGACCTACGAAAGTTAGGTTTAAAGTGTTGCTTACAGAAGCAGTAGCACCTGCGGTGAAAGTACCAGCAGTAGCACCAGTAGTACCAGCAGCTCCAGAAGCAGTTTGGTAAACTGGGAATTTAATCATTGAAGGAGCAGTAGCTAACTGATCAGTTGCATTACCTGCAGCTGCAGCAGCAACTTTACCACCTGCGTATACGTAGTCTAAGTAAGACAAGATACCAGTTGGACCTGACATAGGGATAACAGGAACGATATCAAAACCTACAGTCTTCGCAGCTACTTGAATAGCTAATGGAAGTAATGAAGGGAATTTATCGCCTGAACCTTGCCAAGTGTTGTTATAAAAACCAGCGTTAGCGCCAGTTGATAATGCAGATCCACCACCGAATGATGCACCTGGGAATGCTGGAGGAGCAACAGTACCCATACCGTTTACTACGCCTAGTGAGTTGTATGCACCAGCAGATTCGTTTAATGAATGGTAATGACAATATTTAGTCAACCATCCTTTTTTGTTCTCATCTGTGATACCAGCCTTGCTCTCAATAAGAGGTGACCATGTTTCATAGATTTCTTGTTCGTTAATCAATTTCATGATTTTAGTTGTTTTTTTTAGTTTATTTATCTTTTTGGAAATTTTTGCTCAAGTGCAGAAGCAATATAATTCATATAATCTGAAGAATACGCTTGTGGTTTTGCAGTCTCGGCTACATTTTCACTCTCGTCAAGTTTTTGTACTCCAACCAATTTAGCTCCAAGCTGACGTGTTGACCAGAAATTTTTGATCTGGTAAGGTGTATCTAAATTATAGAAGTTTGACTGAGCAACAATTGATTGCTGATGTCCTTCTGATAAAGATTCCCATACCGGAGCATATTCTGCTGGCATTTCGTCAATAAACTTAAGACCTGTTTTAGTGGTGTCGTCTGACTCGTTAAGAGCTGTTTCGTTAGCCTTTTGTGTTTCGGCTGGTGTTGTTACTGCTTTAGCAGCTTCGTTGATATTTGAAGCGGTTTTTTGTGTTTTAACCGATTCTATTAATGAATCAATCTGTGAAGTTAAGTTCTCGTAGTTTCCAGCAAAGCCAGATTCATTAAGACCTGCTTCTGCAGATAGATTTACATTTTCTACTAATGATGTGGTATTATCAGAAGGCAATTTATTAGCAATTGATTCTGCGATATACTCACTGTAAGCAATACCTTTGTTTAATTTCTCTGCAAGGTATTCTGAATAGTCTAATCCTTTATTAACATTCTCTGCTAAGTAATCAGAATATTCGATATTTTTGTTTAGGTTTTCTGCAATGTACTCAGTGTATTCGATTCCGTTGTTTAATTTTTCTGCAACGTACTCCGTATAAGCAATACCTTTATCTAAGTTTTCACCTAAGTATTCTGAATAAGCAATACCTTTATCTACGTTTTCTGCTAAGTACTCAGAGTATTGAATATTTTGATCCAATTTTTCTGCTAGGTATTTAGAATATTCGATATTCTTATCTACGCTCTCAGCTACATACTCAGAATAAGAAATAGATTTATCAACATTCTCAGCTAGATATTTAGCATAAGAAATATTTTTATCTAGATTTTCAGCCAAATATTTACTGTAGTTGATAGTGCTGTCTAAGTTTTCTGCAAGGTATTCACCATACTTAATAGAATTCTCTAAGTTTTCTGCTAAATACTCTGCATATTTTTCAAGCTTAGCAACTCTTTCCTCAAGAGCTTCATTGGCCTTACTTAAATCTTCAGATTCAGTTAGCGATGTTTTTTGGGTTTTAGCCTCTGCGATAGCGGCTCTCATCGAATCCATTTCCTTTTTCAAGAAGACTGAATACTGATTAAGCTCCTCCGCAGTAACAAATTCATTGTTCTCCATAAGGACTGATTTATTTTTATTGTCTGATTTATTCACGATTTTATTGAATTCTTCGTTATTTTCAACTTTATATATCTTCAATGAAGATTCTTTTTCGATACCTAAAGATTCATTTAAGCATTCTAATGTATTTAATATGCTATTATTCTTTATATCCTGAAATTGCTGTGATGAAAAGCCTTCACTTTCGTAAACTCTTTCAAGCTGAGCATCTTTAAATCCAGGATCTGCTACTAGATCATAGGTAAAGATTTTTTTAATTGCCACTTTTTTATCGTTACCAACAGATCCAGCTGCTCTTGAAGAAATAGAAAGGGGAACACCAGCATCTACCAGGTTCTTAGCTATTCTACCCGCTGGGGTATCAAGAAGCTTCACTTTTATTTTAAGATCTCTCTTACCTTTATCATAATTAAGATCCGTGATCATATGAGAGATGTTCTTAAGCGATACGTCAAATTTCTCGGGGTGATCTAATTCACCAACTAATCTATTCTGAGCTATCTTATCTTTTAGATAATCTAGATGAGGTAAATATTCACTCTCTTCATAAATTCTATTGTTGTTGTTTTCTTTACCGAAAACAGCAGCAATACCTTCTAGGATATAATCATCTGTATCAGACTTTTTAGCTTCTAGAACGGAATTCTGTCTTTCAAGGATGAATACCATGTTTTCATTTATTGATTGTAGTTGTGGCATGTTTTTTATACTACTTTTTTATGTTTATTATATATCGACGGAAAAAATTATTTTTTTCGCTTATTCGTATTTTATCCTGTCCTTTGTCTGTTCAACGAATCTTTTGGCAAGTTCAAAGGCTTCACCATCGGTCGCACTATATTTTCTTGATTTATCACCGAAAGGAGCATATTTGTTTTTAAACTTAACCTGTGTAGCATCTCCTCTACTATCAAAAACCTCTTTTGCAAAAGTTATAGTTTTCCAGTTTTCTATCTTAAGTGCCTCTTTATCCCTTGGGGTTAATATGGTATCAAATAGATTTACACCTCCTGACAATTGCGTGTCTCTCACAACTGTAGAATTTTTTCTATTCTTAATGTCAATGTCATCGGCATTAGTTTTTATATAATAATCATCCTTCTTGGTCTCTGGCTCTTTTTCCTTATCCTCGTCTTTTACCTTAGTGTCATCCGCGTCTTGAACTTCATCTTTTATAACAGGTTTAACCTCTTCCTTCTTTTCTACGTAAGTATAAAGTCCTCTTTTAGATTCTTCCAGTATCTCATCAGTATTAGGATCAATCTCAATCGAAGCTCCATTCTTAGCCTTCCAGTCGGTGGGATCGAGTAAGAAGTTAGTAAAGTCACCTGTCTCATATTTTCCTCTAAGACTAGGGTCCGCATAATCTCTCTCAGTAACAATATAGACTGCTATTTCTGCAGGTCCACTTTTTTGTTTAGATGTTAGATCTATCATCTGAGATCCTTTAGAATCAATATCCTCTGATCCTTCTACTGAATTCCCGCTTACTGTTTTAGTCTGAGCGTCTTCTAATACAGAGTATCCTTGCTTCTTAAAGTCAGAGAATTTAGTTATTACTTGGGATTCCAATAAATCTGAAAAATGAGATGTATTTAAGCTATCATTAACTTCGGTCTTTTCAGCTTCCACTTTATCCTCAACTGATTTTTGTTCTCCTGTTTTTATTTTACTCTCGGTCTCTTTTGACATAGTAACGCCAAAGATTCTATTGAGATCATCGGAAGAATATTTAGATAGTTCCTCTGTGGTTACCTTTTTACCAACAACATTTATTATATTATCCTCAGAGTCGCTGAAATGAAATTCATACTCTTCCGGAGCATTCGGATCAGATACTAATAATGTACCTGACGAACTGTCGAACTCAGACTCGAATAATTCCCAGTCGCATGATCCCTGATAATTAAACAGAGCATTAAGATCTTTCTCAACAGATAGCATTTGGAAATCTAGATCTTCGTTATCGAAGAAACCCCTTTCTATCACATCGCTATTATCAAAAGAAACAAGGGTTAAATCATACTTTGCTATTTGCTTTTGTACCTCTTTCGAGTTAATCTGACTTAATATGAATATAGATTTTCCTTCTGCCTCTGCAACCTTTACTAGCTCCATTGTTGTTCTAGTTTCATTGCTGAATAAGAAAGAAACTGCCATACCCCATCCTCCGGCAGGTTGTGACCAGCATATAGTAATAGGCACACCAATCTTTATTTCCTTAGGATCGAATGATCCTTTAGCAAAATCTTCAACGTTTCCAAATCTAGGAGCTTGATTTCCACTGAACCAATTCCAGGTCGATCCGACAGCATCAATAGCTAAAAGCGCCCATCCTACCGGATTGGTCCATTCAGCTGCTTTAGCAAGTCCACCTACGGCTTTAGCACCAGTAATGAATCCTTTTATCATTCCAAAAGATTTTGCTACTATACCTGCCTTCTCCATGTTACCCAAAGCTTTCTGAAGTCTGGCACCTTCTATCCCTGCCTTACCCATCTTACCCCAGAATGAAACTGCTTTCATTGGATTTATTGCTCCCCAAATTCCCTTTATGCCTTTACCAGCTTTAGTAAGCAGACTAGCAGATTTTACTGCATCCTTTCCTGTTCTTAAAAACTTTATTGCTTTCCATCCTCTTCTCAGAGCAAATGCACCGCCTAAGTATTTAGCACCGGCAAATATTGCGGTCCCAGCTACAGCATAAGTAGCTATTTTAATTCCGTTATTGAGTGCATCCTGAGCTAAACCCGGTCCAGTAGAATCATCGCCTACTTTTCCCATTAATTTTCTGTCACTGATGTCAAATAATCTAAACTTAGAGTTTTTATTCTCTATCTCTAGAGGCATCATTTTATATGCATCCAGTGTTTCGATCAGATTAGCTCCAGACTCCTGATCTTCAAGGCAAAGAAAAACAGCTTTTGGTTTTCCTGGTGTTTGATTTTTAACGAGAAATTCATTATCCAATTTTCCCTCAGCATCTAATTTATTATAGGCAAAGTGAAATTTTACTGTCTTCTCCTCTTCTGCCTTATCATTGGTATTTTCTTCGAATACCGCATCTGAAATAAAATCACCAAATTTAGATACTCTTCCCTCCACTGGATATTCATTAGCTTCTCTTAATGCTTTTTGCATGGAATAACCGCTGCCTCCTAGGGATTCCCTAATTATCTCAGAGATATCGCCATACTTTGGCATCTCCTCTGAATCAGCAACCCATTCGCTAGGATTTTTATCTAACCATTTTTTAAAGTCTGATGAGTATGCCCACCACTGAAAGTCTTCAAGAGATTGGCTTGTTGCTCCCTCCATTTTAAGAGGTATAGTAAACATAGGGAAATCGTTTCCCCTAGCATATTTACCGTCCGTTGCTAATAATATTATCATCGTATTTTTATTTTTCTGTGTATATTTTATCGTAAGACTCGGAATTTACATCTATTAACTTTTCTATATATCCCTCGTTTCTAAGCTTCTTAAATGTTAAATTGCCAATAGAGAATTCGCCATCTTTACTTAATCCCTCTTTTCTCATCTTCATAATTTTCTCTTTCAGCTTAGTACTTCTTTTATAAAGTTCTTTAGCATTGTGCGGGAGCACTGATGAAGATACTAGTCTAGTGTGAAGTTGCTCTATCTCGTATGCCATAGACTCGAATTTTTTATTCACATCATTTTCATCTATTTCTGGCGGATCGAATACTGGGTTCTTTATCCATTCGTTATTTAAAAGAGAAAATAGGCCAGATGCAATGTGGGGTTCTTTTGCGTCCTGAACATATAGTTCAACATCATACCCTCTTATCGATATGTTATGTCTTAGATTCCATACGAATCTAATTCCATCCAAGGCTGATTTAAGTATTTGTGGATTGTCATCATCGACGCCTTCGAGATTAACTATGACATGAACGTCAAGGTCTGATAATTTTGTGTAATTAAAATTAGCTAGGGATCCGGTTAATTGGATATCAACTATATCCTTTTCCTTAAGTATATCATCAAACTTCTCAAAAAATTCTCCTGCTATTCTAAGAAGCTTTTTTCTAACCCTCTGATCCAATGTCCATTCAATATCATCACCCTTGGTTTTCTTAGTCCAGAAAATAGGGCTTAGCTCATCGTGATAGAATGGATTTATCTGTCTCTCTAGTATATGAGAAGATAAGTTAGTGTAATTTTTATAAGATAATACTGAACCCACAAAAAAAGCTTTTCTTGTATATATCAAAGAAAAGCTTTAGATGTTACTGTAAACTGAATATTTAGCTAGGGAAGCATACCTTTAGCATAACTTCCATTACTGTACTGACATCAAGTTCACAATAAGTTTTGATGTTTTCATAGTCCTTATCTATCCAGAACGAATCATTTACTTTAGATCCATCCATTATTCCCTTAGGAGATTCTATACCAAGGGAACAAGAAAGAAGGTCTAAACTTAAGTACTTCTGATGTGTCCAGCTACCAAAAGCAAATACGTCCGAAGTATCAACATAAGGAATCTCCCATGGCTTTTTGTCCCAGATTCTAATATTTGCTGGCGGATTAATACCATTATAAATCATTCTTTTACCTAGGCACGGAACGTCAAAACCTTTTATATTATGTCCACACAGCTTCCAATTCTTTGAAGCTGCATTATTAAGTACCTTAGCTGTTTTAGTTAGAATGTCATGTTCATCGTCACCATAAAAAGAAGCGAATCTTACCTCCCCAGTATCAGTAAATGATCCAAAAGAAACACACACAACTCGGGAAAACTCCGGCTCTAATCCAGCCTTTTGTTTATAGATAGCTTCTGGGTCCTCAGCAGATAATGCTGGATATGCTCCAAGATAATATGCTTCCCTCTTTTTCCATAGCTGCCACAAACGGGGATTAGCATCATGTAATGTTTCAAGATCCTTATAAAGAGCTGCTGTTTCAACATCAAAATAAAGATATTTATAAATGTCTTCTTTTTTAAACATAATTTGGTTTTTTACAAAGATAATAGAATATTGCGGAAATAAAAATTATTTCTTAGAATTTTTATTTATTACTATAGGAGGAAGAGACTTATGATCCATCCTATATTTTAAACATGCATCTTCCCTTGCTGGGGATTCTATGATTACATCTATATCCAATCCGAATGTAGGTATCCTTCTTTTAAGGTATTCCGATTGTTTTGGCATAGAGGGTATTCCATAGTCATCACATTCTTGTGATTCAGAGTGTATAAATACAGGTTTCTGTCCGGCCTTCCAAGTTGAGCATGAAAGAAAAAGAGCCTCTCTTATACTAAGACCCCCATCATTAAACTGATGTGGGAGTAGTCTAAAACATATTGGGATATTAGATCTGTAGTAAATGCCAGATAGAAGATCTGTAACTGAAAAAAGACTGGGTTTGTCGTCATTAACAACACAAAGTTTAGAAACGACGCTATTATCCATTTCCAACAATCTCTCACAAAAGAGATCCATGGTATTTCTTCTGTTTCCATAAGCCGATCCAACTCTAACCATTATAGATGGGTAATTAACACCTATTAAATCCAGAATGCTAGATAACCTGGATAGTAACGATATTGTAGAGCTCTTAATATTATCTAATTGAGTACCTAAAAAATACTCCCTATTTATGTATAGAAATATTCGTAAATCATTTTTAGTGATTGCAGAATTTATTTCGTCTATTATATGGGATACACCGGATTCCTCCTCTATTACTTCCTTGAAGAAATTTGGGGAAAATTTAAAATCACACACGTCTATGCAGGTGATTTTTATATCGATCTCAAGATTTAATTTTATGTTGTCCCTGATCACACAAAGAAATTCCTCGTATGAATTTATCTGTGGGCTTAGATCCACTGATTCAGAATGAGGACCTATATAAGATAGTTTTGGTGGATTTTGTCCTAATATCATTTGATCTTTTTAAGATTGTACTGATAAAAGGATTTTTAGTTTCCGGTAAATTATCCCCCTGTTGTTTCCAGCCCTAATTCGGACGAATTATAAACAGTTTTAGAATTATATCCCTTATCAACGATTTCGCTGTTTTTGTATTTGGTTTTAGTGGAAATGTTACCATGTTCACCCCCCTGTGCAAATTTAACGGAATTGCCCTTAATCTCTATAACTCTTTCGGTCTTTTTACCCTTATTATAAACTTGAATGAAATATCTATATCCTATATTATTAGGATTTCTGAATGCTCTAACTATAACCCCAGTTACTTTATCCTTTGAATCTAAAGGTTCAGCTATTACTACATCACCTATTTTAAATTCATCGCCTTTTACATTGGTTGGCATATTGGGATCAGTACCAACAGAAACCGATAAATCGTTAAATGGTTTATAGTTTATTTTTAGGACGCCATTAGCTCCTCCATAACCATAGGTATCACCAAAAGCTCCGCTTTCTCCTCCAAAGTCCTCGTTTATCGATTTAATATACTTCATTATGCTATTTATCTTCGGAGGCCTCACCATTCTGAAGCGCTAGAAGATCTTTTATTTTTGTAGCCAATTCAAAATTCTCAGTGTCGATTGCTTTCTTAAGCATCGATTCCAGTCTATTAATATCTGATTCATCCTTTTCCGAATCTTTTTTCTCAGTATTACCTATCACATGAATTCTCTGTGGTGAATAGATAACCTCCAAGCTAGAGTCGAATCTTATATTTAATCCAGCTTTTATGTCACCCCCAATAGGTTCATCATCCTCATCATAGTCATCATCTCTTAATTCTACCCATTCCCCATTAACCCAGAATATCATCCATGGACCATAAAAAAGCTCAGCTACATCATTATCAATAGCATAGTTAAGTAATATCTTAAGCTCAGATTTAATGTCATTTTTATTTAGGGTATCAGAAAATACCTTTCTTTTAATACCGGGAATTACTGATGTTCCCTCCCCTACTCCTATCTTAAAGCATTTATTAACTTCAATAATAGAGTCCCAATCCAAGCTGGAAATAACCTTGTCGATTAGTTTGTTATTCGGTTTCTTCATTTCTTATATATTTCTATTTTTGAAACCCTGCCTGGTCCGATATGTCAGATACCCAAGAAGCGTATTTAGCTGGATAAAAATTCTTAATAGTTTCTATGTCTCTTTTGGATACCCTATATTTATCCCTTATGAAAGATTCTATTAATTCCGATGCTTTAACCTCCTCTATCTTAATTCCTTCCGATTTCTTAGTCTTTGTATATAACCAAACTGGTGGTTTAGAAAACCTTGCTGAGAGGGTTCCGTGCCACCAATCTACCACAGGAGCAGGTACAACCTTCAGCTTATTGAACTGATTTGCTTGAACTGGAAATTGTATAGCCATTATTCGGTTGATCATAAAAAAGTTTCTAGACTTGTCTATTTTACCGACCGCTTTCCACTCATTAGCTTTGTTATTAAAAATGAGTTTTATTATATCAAATAATTGCATATTGTATTATTTTAAGAAATTTTCAAAAGGATCAAATCCCTTAGGTTGAACTGGAGTAACTATCCATTCGGTTCCATCTAGTATTTTTATTCTGTCCAGTGTTACTGATTTCTTTTCTAGCTTGATTCCTCTTGTAGTTTCCATTTTACATAGGAAAGAAACATTCTCAGGTATTACCGTGTTATCTAACCACATAAGTTTGATATTTCTTAAGAAATTATTCTTTACCTTTATCCTATTTTCTGTGCTATCAACTCCTTTGCATATCTTTAGAATTAAAGGGGATATCCAATTTAAAAAATCATCGTCAGCGACTAATGATTTTATTGATAAATTTTTCCATTTAGATTCGATCAGAAGGTCGTAAATTTTCTCCGCACTCTTTGGGGTAAATCTAGTGATCTTTCCAGCATTTTCGAATTCCCATACGCTAGGTACAGAATCACCCTTGTCACCTATTAATATCTTATTAAATATGAAGGGAAAGCTGTCTATCTCTTCTATATCAACTTTCTTTAAGAAATCTTTAAGCCTTTCTTTCTCCGGTGAAATAGTAGATCCCATATTGAATATGCTAACCTCACTTTTTGTTTCATTTAGCCAATTTTCCTTCCATCCTTTAGGTACTGAAAGAACATTCTTTTTAGAATTACTGTTCCAAGTTGCTGTCCAGACATCGGGGCTCTTCATTCTAGCAAGCTGGTGTAAATCTTTATCCCCGCTTATTATGATACAACTTTCTCCTATATCGTTGAATTTTTCAGACCAATATAAAAGGAGATCGTCTCCTTCTGCTCCCTCAACCTTAGAAAAAATAAATCCCATTTTTTCCATGTGAGTTCCGAATGACTGCATAAGATCAAAGAAAATAGACCAGTCTACATTTTCGTCCTTTACCCTCCCTGATTTGTATCCGCCATCTTCAATTTCTACGTCCTTTCTCCAACTTCTACTATCTGATGCAAAAACTAATCTTCCGCCTACTGGTAGCATTTTAAGACATGAACATAAATCAGTAGCAATCTTTCTGATAAACATAGATTGATCAGATTTGCTTTTCAGAACTTTTCCTGGATCTACATTAGATCCATATCCTGCAAATACTCCAAATGTTTTATGGAATATGTAGTTACCGTCTATAAGTATATTAATCATTTCCTCTTCTTATTTTTTCTAATACCTCATCTATCGTGAAGTTTGGGTTTTTTATTATACAGTCAAAATCAAAAAAGTTTTTAAAATCTTCCCTGTCTGCATTAATTCTTCTCTCTGCTTTATCTGCGTCGTTCCTTCCTGCTAGCCTTTCTCTTAATATATGTTCATCAATATCGATGAACATTATAAGTGAATCTTTTCTATCTTCAGGTTTAAGTTTTTCTATTCCCGAAGGGGTCATGATAAAAAGATTAGCTCTATAGAATTCGTCAAGGGACGTTCCGTAGAACCAACTATTAAATTCTACCCATTCATAGAATTCACCTTCCCGTGTCATTCTCATAGCCTCGTCATAAGTAACGAAGTAATAATCTACCCCGTTAAACTCCCCTTCTCTAGGAGGTCTAGATGTATGTGAGACTGAATAGGTTAAATCTTTTTCTTTAAGTAACTTAACTAAATGATCCTTTCCTGATCCGCCCTTTCCTGCAATTATTATTCTTCTCCAGTTATCTTTCATATCAATCTGTTAGTTTCTGTATTTGAAACACGAGTGATAATAAAGAAACCATAGGATCTATAACTTGAGTTCTTTGTGACTGATGATCTGCAACCAATACGATGACAGCAGGAATTATCTTCTTTAATTCAGGCTTATTGTTAATTATCCAATTTATAAACTCCTCACCAAGTGCGGACATTACCTCATCAACCTTTCCCTGATATTCACCTACTATATTCTGATAATTCTTAACAGGATCTTTTGATGTTGTTATGAGAGTATATAAATCCTCATATGACCAGCCAAGCTCATTTATCTTTGCAGAATCTACTTTCTTTATACCTTCGATCATCCACGTTTGAACCTTATTAAGAGCTGATCTAAAATCAGGGTAATAATTCTTCTGAAACTCCACAAGAGATTCCGAATCTATTTCAATTCCGATTTTTCCAAGGATCAATCCTATTCTCTTATTCCATTCTACTTTTAATTCCTCTTCCTCGTTACTGTTTACCGGGTTAAAATCAACAACTTCGAAACGGCTTTGAATTGCATCAGGAACCTTATTGATATAGTTACACGTAGCAATGAATCTAGCATTGCCAGCGAACTTTTCGACCGTTCCCCTTAGTGCTTTATAGAATTGATCGGAAGCTCCGTCAAACTCATCTAAAATAACTATTTTCTTAGACGATTTTCCGTCCATCACTGAAATGGTGGAACAGAAGTCATTTATTTTTACTCTAATAGTTTCCACCGAGCTCTCGTCGGAGACGTTTATAAACATACTAGGATAGCCGTTAGCTAAGATTTTGGCAAGAGTTGTTTTGCCACATCCTGGAGGTCCGCTTAAAAGTACATTATGACCTAGACCGTTCGTAAAAAGATTTGATATCCTATGAGGAAGTATCATATGTTTAAGCTCCTTTGGTCTAAGCTTTTCTGTTAAAAGTTCTTGTATCATATTGTTTCTATAGCTAAAAAATGAAGTTGTTTCTTAAAATTTTGAAGAAAGGTCGTCTGCAGAATCTTTATCATGTCTAATGTCTACAAAACGAGGTAAGAAAAGAGATCTATTCTCGTGCTTATCTGTAATAGTGACGTTATATAAAACTGCTGCGATTTTTCCAATGTGTGAATCCGGATCTTTACTTAAAGATTGTAAATCAAGATCAGTGAATCCTGATCCAACTTTAACATTAAGTGTCTTTGAAGCATCAGTCATAATAAACCCACCGATATAGCCTTCTCTTTTACCTTCACCTGGATACCATCCAGTAATTTCAAGGTCACATTCATTAACCTCTTTGAACTTGACCCAAGATTTAGATCTTTTGCATTCATAAGCACCGTTGTCTTTACAGATTACGCCCTCCCCGCCAATATCTACGATTTTTTTATAAATTGCAGGGACTTCACCAGGATCAGAAAGCTCCCACATCTGAGCCAGCTTAACTGGAGATTCATCAGATAATCCGCTGGTAATTTTTTCTAAAGTGTGTCTACGATCAATATACTCTAAAACACCAGCTCCTTTATCTAGTGTTACAAGTTCATCAAAATCGAAAACATTGAATAAGAATCCACTCTCTATATCAATACTTGCTGTTCCTTTTAGTATTTGTGTCACCTTACCGCTAACCGACTTTCTATTTAAGTCCGTTAATTCACCATCAAAAAACCAATTACCAGATAAACCTGAGTTTATCATGCAAAGTTTTAGATCGAAAGTTATCTTGGGGAAGCAAGAAGCATTGAGCTCATTAAATGCCCTCGTAAAATATGTTATCTCACCGTTTTTATATACGGCAATTACACGGACACCGTCATATTTTTCCTCACAATAAATTTTGTCCCATTTATCTATTGTTGAATGATCGTCTGTAGCTAACATTAATGAAGGGTCTGGTATTAATTCTCTAGAAACCGCCTTGTTAATTAATTTTGCACCAATCCCTATGTTCATTCTCTTGGTTAATATCTTCATAAGAGTCTTGCGGAGTTCTTCGTCTTCGCTTTCAACTTCTGATAATTTAGAAGATAATAATGTTTCCGCTCTAGATCTTAGCGAATCGTTTGCAGCAGGTGCTTTCTTTAAATCTTCAACCAAATCATTAAACTCCTCCCATAAATTGGGATTATGCTCTTTAGACTGGGCTGGAAAATTTAACTTATGAAGCTTAGTAGTAACAAAAGGATTGAAGCATGTATCCAGGATATATTCCATCTGTGGATTTATTGACTCCTTAATTAATACCTGTTTTGCTTTTTGCGAACCATCGCCTGTTAGAGATTCTACCACCTTTAGAATCTTAATACTGTTTACCATCTCATCAAATTTCATATATTGTATATTTTTTACAAATATATGAAATGATAACGGTTAAAAAAAATTATTCAGCATAATTTTGGGAAAGAAATTATTGTAATGACAGTGGCTATCTAATATCTTCTATTTCACATTTTAACCATACTATATTGAGCCATATAGTATATCGAAGATGTTATGTTGATATGAGGGGTAGAGTCGCTTATAACTGACTATAAGCTGTATTAAGAAAATACTTATAAAGTTACTTCTGGTGCTTTCTCTTCGTCACCTTCAGCTGGAGCAGCTTCACCTTCAGCACCTTCGGCTTTAGGAGCTTCTTTTGCCTCTTTTTTCTTGTAATTTTCGTTAGCTGCTAATTGATCTGGAGTTAATCCGAGATATCTTTGGATAAGGTAATCATTATCAAAATATGCTTTTTCTTCCTCGCCAGCTTTAACCTTAAGCTCTCCTAGACCTTTGATGAATTCACTTCTTTTAGAAAAATTGGTTAATTGAACCATCTCTTCGAATTCGCTCTCCCTATGGAAATCTAATCCAAGATTTGTTTTAAAGCTTCTATCTCTAGATAGCTCAGGAAAATCTAAACACATCTGAATGTATAAAGGCTTTACCAATATCTCCTGAAATATTGATCTTAATCTTCTTAGAAATTTCTCGAATCTTATCTCATCTCTTTCCAATTGATCTATTCCTGTCTGATAATTAACTGGGCCAGAAGCTCTAGATGCAAACCTAGCATAAGGTATCTTCGAATCCATTTTAAGCTTATTATAGAAATAAAGAACATTATCCATAACGTTGAAATCAGGTCCGCTTGGATTAAGAGACTCGATTTGAGGTGATTGACCATTCTGTTCTGGAAATAGGTAGTTTTTATAAAACTGAACCTTAGGTCTTCCATTAACTGTTAATTCTCCTGATGCGTCATTAATTGCGATATCTTCCTTATAGTTTGACATTAGCTGTCCTAAAGTTTGCATCGCTTTTTGTGGAGATTGGCTTCCTGTTGGTATAATGAACTTAAGCCTATAAGAAGCATTCATAACATTCCAGATTATTCTGGAGTTTTCCATAATTCTAAGAATGTTATACGATCTAACTAATCTCTCAATATAGCTAACTCTAGATACGCTGTTTCCTTTAGCATATGAGATATAGACAATCTGCTCATTGGTGAGCTTTCTGGTCATTTGAGGATTCTTTGGGTATTGGATCCAAAATTGCTGATATTCGTTTTCACCTATTTTTTCAACCGCTGGCTGAAGTGAAGAAGCATCTAATTCTTTGAATCCTATTATCTCCTTACCCTTATTGTCATAGATAATCTCAAAAGCAAGAAATCCATCTATTAGGAACTGTTTAAAATATTGCCATCCTAGTATAGAATTCTGAAATCCAAAAACATTATAAATCCTGTTATAATGATCGGCTATCTTATCCTTTACCTTTTCCTTAATATCTAGATTAATGAAAGAAGGATTAGCAAAATAATTTCTATCGTCGTATGTGATAGATTCGTCTGTAATAGTATCAAGTATAAATTCAATTTCTCCATTTAGTGAAAATTTTCTTAAGAAGTTTCTTTTTTCTATATAATCCTTATCAAAATAAGCAATATATTTTCTTACCTTAGTATCCTGATAGGAAGCTGTCCAATAGAAAGCATCATCCTGAGTAAACCCAGTTCCTTGCTGAGAGAAAGCTCCTTCAGTTTTACCTATAGCCTGAGAGTTTCTAACGACCATATCGTCATACTGCATACCAAACTTGGAAACCTTCCCGAGGTTCCTTATTATGTTGCCTAGAGCTGACTCGTTAGGTCTTAAAAAATCTAAAAATCCTGCCATTTCTTATTTTTATAATGTTACCTCTGGTGCTTTTTCTTCCCCTTCTTCACCCTTCTCTCCGCCTTCTTTCTTCTCCGCCTTCTTCTTTTCCTTCTCTTTTCTCTCCATGGCTTCCTTGTTTGCAATGATATCTTGTCTAGACATACCAAGGAATGTTTCAATAAGAAATGCAGTAGAGAAATAGGGTTTTTCTTCGTCTCCAACTAATCCTGCCATAGCAGTAACAGATTCTTTTCTTTTGTTTATCACGTCCATTTCTTGATTGATCTTAAATGGATTATCAGAAAAATAATCAAGTCCTAATTGACTTTTAAACATGAAGTCTTTTTCCAAATGAGTATATTTCTTAGCCATCTGAATCCAGAGTGGCTTAGTTAATATCTCTTGAAATACAGATCTTAATCTTTCGATAAATTTGGCAAATCTTACTTCCTCCTTGTCCAATCCTTCTGCACCGTTAGAATAAGGGGAGGTATTACCGCCATCAGGGGTATGAAATCTAGAAGGCGGAACTTTTGATTCCTGAACAAACTTATCAAAGAAATATGATAAAGGTGCTGGATCATTCAAGTTAGGTCCTTCAGTATTAACAGGCTCGATAGTAGGTGTACCATTAACACCAGAAGGCATCAGATAGTTCTTATAGAACTGTATTTTAGGTTTACCGTCTACTAGTAATTCTCCGCTATCGTCATTTAGCTGAATATCTTCCTTATAGATACTCATAAGTTCGCCTAGTGTCTGCATCCCCTTTTGTGGTGATTTAGTACCAATAGGAACTGTCATCTTTAATCTGAACGAAGAATTCATTACTGACCATATAATTCTGGTATATTCTATAATCCTCAGAATATTATAAGGTCTAATCAATCTCTCAATATAACTTACTCTAGAGATCGAGTTTCCTTTAGCATATGATATGTAAATTATCTGGGGATCGTAAAGTACTCTTCTTCTTTTTGGATCCTGAGGGAATTGTGTCCATGTATTGATAAACGTACCATCTATTTGTTTCTCAACCGATGGCACAATAGTAACCGGATCTAATTCTTTGAATCCTACGATATACTTACCGTCATTATCATAGATTATCTCAAAGCATAAAAATCCATCAACTAAAAACTGTCTGAAATATTGCCAGCCAGTTATATCGTCACTGAATCCCCATATATCATAAAGCTTTTTGTAATTCTCATATAACTCATCTTTAAGCTTCTCGTTGATGTTTGTTATATCAATAAAGTCTGGATATGCAAAAAAGTTAGCAGGATCATAAGATATAGCTTCATCACATATCGTATCAAGTACCCATTCTATTTCTGGATTAAGCGAAAACTTTCTCAAATAATCTCTTTTTCCCTTATAGTCCTTGTCAAAGTAAGAAATGAATTGTCTTGTAGTGATATCCTGCTTTGCTAACGTCCAAAGCATGCTTTCGTCTTCTACATTAGCCTTATTCTTATTTAAGAACGCAGCTTCTGTTACACCAACTGCTTGTGAATTTCTGATGACCATGTCATCATACTTCATACCAAAAGTACTCAGCTTTCTCACCGATTCTCTAATCCTCTGTATAACAGGGGATTGGGATGGATCATTATTATCTACAAAACCGGCCATTTAGTATATTTTAGTTATTCTAGTTACGAAACTCAAATTAATTTCGATTGATATTCCTTATATATCCCTGCTATATCTAAGCCCTCTACTTGGGATTTTCTAAGATATGGTAATTTATACCAATCACCAAGATCTAAAATGCTGATCTCTCTTATGAATGATGTCTTAAATCCAAAAACTGCAGACTCATAACCTGTACCTAAAAGAATTTTTTTAAGATTCCGATTTGTTAAAGGCAAGGGAGTTATTGCTCCCCCTTTTGTGTAATGATTCTGATTCTTCTCTATGAGACTACCAAAGCTATCGTATATTTTACCTAATATTTTCAGCCTATATTCGGGAGGGGTTACTATTAGGTCTATACCAGAGAGTATAACACCATTCTCCTTTGTCTGGTAGGAATCAGTACATAGTACTATTGGGTTTCTGTCTATAAACTTTCTTTTCTCAGTGATCTCACTGTCTGTGGGATAAGGGAAAGAGTATATCTCGCCTGGTATAAACGGAGGAGAGAACTTTTTTTCTGATTTTCCCCCTTGGAAATACTTTTTTGAAAATATATCATCAGTATTCTTTACAAGATCTGCAATACTGGGGAATTCTTTTTTATATTCTAATACTAATTCTGAATATGTCATCTACTTTTAAATAGGAATTTTTCATCGACCACGCCGAATCTAAACCCTCTTTTTTCTGCCCATTCCTTTGCTGCTTTGAATTTTGCCTGATTGGTTATCCATACCTGCATACTATGATTATATGACTTTAACTTAGCAAGTGTCATAGCTCCTTCGTAGATAGGCTTTTGAGTTTGTCTTTCTGGTTTTATTTCGATAATCCACTCTTGCTCTTCCTCTGATTCTTTAAGTACCTTTATATAGAAATCTACATTATAATCATGCTCTTTCTTATCGAGCGGATTAAAATACTTAATTGCTATAGGCTCCGAACTCCATTTTAATATAGAATCATTGGTATCACAATAAACGCAAAATCGATATTCCCATGAAGATCTGTATATTATATTATGAATGTCGCCAATATACTTTTCCGGCTTAGAGGGTTCAAATTTTCCGGATTTATAATCACCATTAGGCTTTACCTTCTTTATATCGGTCATGGAGATTCTAATTAAACGTTATAAGAGTTATCGTCACCAGTTATATAACTAAATGGTATCATCTTAGGACTTTTTGGTGGATGTAGTTTCTTCCACCCCTTTGCAAATCCGTTCTTAGCTATTTGTGTAAAATAAGCAAATGGATTATTAGACTTTTCTGGGTTGAATCTGTCCCAATATTTACAAAGATCTTCCATAGCAAATGCCATGCAGTCTTCTTTGTCTTCGGGATCTTTATAAGCCATTTTTTTAGATATACCCTGTATCATCAGGTTAAACATCCTTATGGTCTCAGGGGTTAGCTTACCCAATTTTTTCGATTCTATAACAGCGACAATAAGTTCACTATTTCTAACATATTCTTTTGCCATTAGTTCTTTTATTTTTTAAGGTTGGTGTTACTCTTTCTAGTAGAAAAAGTGTAAATTATTTCAAAAAAAAGAGAACGTAGGCTATTGTCTACGTTCTCTCTTGATTTAATGTTATTTAGAATCTTCTTTAGTTTCTTCCTCTTCTTGTTCTTCTTGCTCTTTACCAGTTGGTGCTTTACTTAATTTTCCTACCGAAGAATCTACAAACTCTTTTCCTGGTGAATTTTGATTGTCTGCCTTAGGAGCGAAATAGAAGTTACGACTTAGTTTTTTTTTAAATCGTCTGCTTCGTCTAGGTTGTATCCCATTTCGTCATTTACTTCGAAATCAATATCACCTTCTGCTCCAGGAGCTTCAGCTAGATTCATAAATTTATCCAATGAAGTTACATGCTTTGTTTCTTTAGCATTTTTACCTTTTTCCGGTGCATCAGCTAAATTAGCATCTACACCTTCTCTGATATTATATCCTATTTCTTTGTTCTTTCCGTCTGCGTCTTCGCCTTCAAAGTCAGTTTTATCTTTAGTCTCTGGTGCTTTATCATCTAAAAGATCTTCACCTTCAACTTTAGCTTTTTCTTTCTTGTTGTTACCTGGTGCCTTAGCCATTGCATCTGCTTTAGCTTTAGCCTCATTTACAGTTATATTGTAACCGTGCATGTGATCTAATTCCATTTCGATCTCTCCACCTTCACCTTTAGGTGCTTTGGTAAATCCGTGTCCGTCTGCAAATGTTTTCAATAAAGCTTTTTGCTCTTCTTCGCTTAGTGCAGATTTATTTAGGTTTCTTGAAATCTCATCAGATTCTTTAACGTCACCGCCTTCTTCTTCGCCTTTAGCATCGTTATCAGAATTTTTTTCTGCCGCTTGACTTAGTGCTTCTTCTAGATCAGAGATTTCATTAACTAAGAAATCTGATGTTTTACCTGTGTCTAAAAGAATAGTGAATCTACCTGAAGATCCATCTACAGATATGATCTTTCCAGTTTCACCTGATTCTTTAACTTTAATATAATCACCAATGTTAAATTTCTCATCCTCAGATAGTGTTTCTACATCGGGAGTGCTTTCAACTTTACCTAGTTCTATATTGATCTGATTCCATTTTTCTCTCAATACTGAAAGTTCATTATTAAGTAGGGAATGTGCAGATTTCATTTCTTTTGAAGCAGCATATAATGGATTGTTTTCCATTAAGCTCTCAACTTTATTGATTTGTTCTTCTACTCTAGAAATATTTTCTAATACTTTAGTTCTGTCATTAATCATGATAGACTTAAGTTTTTGCTCTCCGTCCAAAAATTCGGTTAATCCTTCAGAAATATCATATCTTAAGTAGTCCTTAACCATTTTAACAGCTTGAGATCCATTTACTTTATAAATTGAATTCTCTCTCATTCCCTCATTAATCCTTTGAAGGTAGATTTCATTGTTCCATTTGATAAGGTTGATAGATACACCTTCGTAAATATTAGAAGTTATATTCTTAGCAAAATCTAATTCAACGACATTAGAGAAGTTTACATAAAGATTAAGGATATCATTAACTACTTGAGATTCGTTAACAGCAAAATGAGATGCTGATTCTAATCCTAATACCTTACCTAATTCACCAACGCTTCTGAAGTTTAATTTTGATTTACCAAGATAAACAGATACGCTTTCATTTTCTTCTACTAAACTAACGTATTTCTTACCTAATTGAATTAGAATACCATTTTCGTTAATTCTAACATAAGATCTAACTGATGCGTTTACCAATCCGATATAATCAGATGGAACTGAGCCAATTTCTTTAGTACTTAATTTCCTGAAAGATTCACCCTGTGCTTCAAATAGGCTGTTACCTATTGCAAAGATAGTCTTATCACCTTCGATTAATATTGGTGAGTAAATTCTACCTACTTTTGATTCTCCCTGAGCATTAACAGGAATTTCTAATTTTCTAGAATCAGCTGCTTCGTTAACATTAAGATAATTGATTAAATTTCTAACAACTGGATTGAAAGACCATTTAGTAATTTCTTTAGATAATAGACCAGAAGATTTACCTTCAGAAATTAACCAGTTGTTTAATGACTCGCTAAGCTCAGAATAGAAGCTATAGTTTCCACTTTGCTTGATAGATTCTAAAACTTTAGATACTTCGATTTCTCTAGAGAATTTAGTAGATTTCTCTTTTAATCCCTCGATCAAAGGTAAAACAGTAACGTCCCATTTGAATGATTCTAATTCAGCAATAAAGTTATTAATTACTGCGAATTCAGGTACGTCTTTATTTGCGATGATATTTGCATATTGCTCGCAAACAATTTTAACCTTAGGGTATTCGTATATGGAAAGGCTTCTTAACTTGTTGATCGATTCTAAAACTCCTAGATTTTTTAATCCCTGAGCATCAACAAAAGATTTAGCACTATCGTCATGCGAAGCTAAATTGTTTAGGCTTTCCAATAATGAATTGCTAGTATCTTCTTTCTTTTCTTCCTTATCTAAATAGGAACCAGAATTATTTAAAGATGCGTTAGCTTTTAGTCCTTTCCAGGATTCCATTAAAGATGATGCTGCTTTTTTAGAAGCCTCCATCTGTTCGCTCTTTATTGATTCCCAATGATTTTTTAATTCTGGGGTTGCTTCTACATTTGAAGCTTGCTCGTTAAGAGCGGCAAGAACTTGGCTTTCGCTCATTTCCGATGATCCGTTAAGATAGCTTTCGCATATCTGTCTAACATCTGGAGATTTTGTTAGTTCTTTCAATTTTTTAACTTGGTTTATAAAATCCATGGTCTTTTGTTTTTTTAATCTTTTTATATATCCATGTTATGGATAGAAACTTTTTACTATATATTTAAACTATGTAGCATTTTATCACTTACAGACTAAGATTTCTAATTTAATATCTATGTCAGCATGTGTATTACAGAAAACTATGCCTCCCAGATCCGAATATACCCCAGGCTTAGATAAAAGCCATCCTTCGTAAATTGAATCAGTAGCTGATATTCTTTTTCCAGAAAGCACCATTAATTCACCCATATAGTAGGTGTTTCCTAAATAAGTCCATTCTAGGTATTTTCTTGATTCTACTGTAGTTGAAGGAAATACAGCTTTTACCCCTATGAATGAAACATATCCGAGATCATCACCAATATCGGTTTGTTCCAGTAAAAAGCACTTTCCTGCTTTTAAAGTAACCCTACTTTTACTAAAAGATACTGTTTCTTCTAAAAGATCCTTCATATCCAAGTAAATGGGTAGCTTCATGCTATTACCCTCATCTAACACAAGGCTTCCTCGATAAAATCTGAATCCCGTTCCTTCATCATACGGGCATGTTATTGGTTTAGTTGCCATTTTATTAGTTAGCTGTTATTATAGTCAATTTAACCGTCTTTGACGTTGGGTTAGTGAAGGAAAGCCCTCCGTTTCCTGTATTGGCTGGTCCGGTGTGACCATAGGTAGAGAATGGATCAAGATCCCAGCCTTTCCAGTGAAGATCTTTTTTTATAGCTCCCGTTAGAACCATAAACTTGCCCATTATATTTCTTGTGTTTCCCTTATAATCCCAAAATAGAATTTTCTCGTCGGCTTTAGATTCTGGCAGATAGTATGCTCTAGCTACTATCATTGATGCTTCGCCTAAAGTTCCTTCAAAAGAACCTGGGTCTATATTAACAGAGTTTAAAGGTCCTATTGTAAACGTTTGTTTTTGGAAATCTGAAAAATCTTGAAGTGGATGAAAAAAAGATGCAATGTCAAGATAATCTAGGGTAGCAGCTTTTTGGGTAACCACTAAGGATTCTTTTATAAACCTAAGCTCTGGCTTTTCGTTGAATTCTCTAAATGTAGCTTCTATCCTGGGTAAAGAATCCCTATTAATTGCTATATTAGTATAGACAGTATCAAATCCCCCGGTTGTTCCCGACATCGGATTAAGTGGATATCCTGCAGATCCTCCAGCTATTTGATCTCCGCCATCGGTAAGAGCCGATCCTCCGTCAAAGTTATATGTTGATATGTCCTGATCTGCCACCTTTAATTAATTTATTTTTGTTGGGTCAATCTCAACCGATGTGTTATATCTTCCAATATTTAATGATTCTACACTTTCACCAACTGGTTCGGCTAATGTTATAGGATCAACCTCAGTAACAGACTCAGATCCAACAATAGAATCTGATGCAATCTCGGAAGTATTATCATATGAATCTAATCCGCTAATGAACTCTATTTCTTGAGAATCCCCACCATCAACTACATCCTCTACCTTTTCATCTAGAGATTCAATTGAATCCTCGATCATCTCTATTTTTTCTTCTAAGGCCTCTATGGTTTTTTCGGGTGCTATTGAATCATCAGATGGTTTAATGTAGTCAACTAAAGATTTTATGAATCCTAATGCAACAACAGGAAGTATTGCTCCACTAACAAGGGAAAGAACTCTTTTCTGATATATGAGATCCTCCTCAGTAAGCCCAAATAATTCGATCCAACCCTGGAAATTATTCAAATGAGTGTATGCGTAATACGTGTTACCCATAGCTTGCATAAGGGTTAATATTAAAAAAAGACCCCAAACTATACCCTTGTTCATTTTATCTAAAGTAATAATAGAAGCAAGAGAAGCTGCAGCACCAACTTCGAAAGCCAATGCAAGACTTATAGCTAACCAATTAGGATTGGATAGCTTAAAGAAGTCTATTACGTGTATTGTCGAGATTACAGAAACAAGTAGGTACAGCGTAACAAATGTACCTATTATGAAATAGCTCGTTGTTTTCTTTCCCATTATTTAAAACTTTCAAGTTTTTTAATTTCAAGATCAATTTCAGATTGGCGATTAACGTCCATGATTTTTCTGTCCGTAGATTGAATCATTCTTTTTTCTACCTTTAATCCCTCGATCTCAATAATCTTATTAAGCTCGTTTTTAGTACAAAGCGAATCCATATAAGAGCTTTGTATCTTAGCATTTTTCTGTAGCTTATCTACGTCTCGATTAACTCCACATTGTCTCAATAGGATAATAAGGGTTAAGAATAGGGTGATAGCCCAAGAATAACTTTTAATTTTTTCTATCGTTTTCATATAGCTGTTTTTTATTTCTTTATATATATCTATACCGAAACACAACAAAAAACCGATCCTTAAAAAAAGACCGGTTTTTTTATATAACGTGGTTTATTCTATTATCCCAAAGAAACCCCTTGCATAGCAGCTCCTAATTGCTTTTCTAGATCTTTAATCTCAGCAACATCTTTCTTAGCATCGCTTAATGCCTGATCAAAAGGCTTATATAATTCGATAAAGGTTTCAGCGCTTTTAAGTCCTTTACCTCTGCCTTTAGAGATAAAATAATGACTTGCTTCCAGCGGTAAAGCAGACATATAAATAACCTGATTCTTTACTCCCTCTTTTTTAATCTTTTGAATTTGCTTACTTACTTCTTTAACACCCAAAGCTTCAGTAGAATTCCACTCAGCCTCATTTGCCATGAAATCTTCATATTTAGCTAAAAGCTCTTGGCTAAATGTTATTGCATAAACTTTAGTTTTGATCTCTTCCTTTCTAGATTGGATTTGGGATTCTAAAGACTCAACAAGATCCTTATCTATAGAAAGACCGCTCTCTTGGTTTAAAGTATCGAAATCGATAGATGAAGATGCTCCAGGCCCTTCCTGAACTCCTAATGTAGTTTCTTTTTGCTTTGCCATATTGTTTTTGTATTTATTTATTTTAGTTGTTTTTATGTAATTGTTTCTTAATCGATAGAAAAAATATCAAAATCTACTCTATTATCATTAAGGTATGCTCTAAGAGGCTCTCTCAAATCCTTTGTCCGATATACTTTCGCAGGTCCTTCCGGACCAATATGACAAAGGAATCCATCTTGAGTCTCTATGTTTGCTTCCTCCTCTAATATCAGTCTATATAGACTAATCTGGATGGAATATTCATTATGATTGTTTTCATAGAGGTGTGAGAAAGGTCTAAGTAATTTTTTATATCTACCCTTGGGATGCTCGTCATGCTTAAAATCCCCATTTGTCTTCCAATCCCCAATTAGTAAAAATGGCTTATCGTGTTCTTCTGACCAAAAAAGAAATGGCTGATCTATAGTTCCAGCTAATCTCCATCTTCTAGAAAATATTTTTAGCTCCGACTTAAGTGGTAATAAAACACTTAGTCTTTTATCGTGGATCTCCATGAACTTTTCAATTCTTTCCCTTAATATCTCATCATCGGGAATAATCGGGGCTTTACCACTCCAAAAGTCTTCTATCCATTTATGAACTCTAGTACCCAAGCTATTAGCTACATCAGCCTTACCCTGCCATTCATTAAGAACTACCGAAACATCAACACCTCTCTCGTCTGCCTTTCTTTTAGACCAATATTCTCTGTCAAAGGGAACTTTAAATGTTTTGAGAAATGTTGTTACCGAATCAAACTTTGAAGAGTTATATCGATATACGTGTGAAGGTTCATCAAATGTAAAACCCCTGTCATCGAATATTTCCAGCTTTCTTTCTATCTCTTTTTTAGCACCTATCAGTCTAGAATCCATAAAACAAATTAATTATGTAACTTCTGTTTGATATAGCAAATGCTATTAAACAAATCTCTAGGATAAATCTAAATATCCATATCCAGCTCAATTCTCTAAAAACGTATTGGTAAACTACCAGATAAGACTCCTCGTTAGTTCCTTTAACAGGCTCTATCCATAGAGTTATTAATTCCTCTACGTTAATAGTCTTGAAGTATTCGTTTATAGGCTTTATCTCATTCATAACAAAAGAAGGTCTTGCTTCTTTTGGTAGATCTGCAGAAAATAAAACCTCGGGAGGTAGATTTACTACAGTATAGATTCTGCCGAACCAATCTATTCTCATTCCTTTTCTAGTCCAGATAGGTGAATCATTCAACTCTTTTTTTATGATCTTAAGATAATCCCGATATACTTTGATATCGTTATAAACTTTAAAAAATTTTAATATAGCTAGCCACATATTTTTGCTTTATATTTTATATGGAGATTATGGATTAATGTTTCCCGTCCATCTTTTTTTTGATCCTTCCCCTTGCTCTTCTTATCCGTGTAGCAATGGACCTTTTCTTAATCCCATACTTTTCTGCGATGTCCTTGTATTTCATACCGTTAATCTCCCTATCAATCATGATATCCCTATAGGTATCAGGTAGCGATCTGATTTCGTCCAAAACAGATTCATATACAGAGTCAATGGTATTTTCCTCGCTAAAGAAACCATATGCAGGATCATCCTCAATAGTATAAAATCCCCCTATATCACCTATTGTGTTTTTAGAAGAGAGATACTCCAAATCTCCATCCTCATGAGCTATTAATCTCTTTCTGGATTTTAGTAGTAATAGGGATTCGTTTCTTGCTATGTTATAACACCAAGTGGAAAAATTACCCCTCTCCATATCATATTGGTCTATCTTTAGCCATATCTTGGACATGGTATTAAGAAAAGCATCCTCTGCTAATTCCATGTCCTTTAGAATTAAAAAGCAATGGTTGGATACCCCAGGTTTAAGTCTGTTGAATAAATCACTAAATGACTTGTCTGTTTTCTTTAGAATGAAATCTTCTGCTAGCGTTTGAATGTTTGTCTCTTTAATCTCCTTTGTTTCTCTGGGTTCTTTTTGCATCTTTAAATTTGGTCAAATTGGTTAATTTTATATAATTCTATCCCAGCCTCTATTAGAAATGGAAGTGAATCGGGTTTTCTATAAACTTCTGAAAAAACTACTCTTCTTATTCCTGATTGTATTATCAATTTAGAACATTCAAAACAGGGAGAAAGAGTTACATATATCGTAGATCCATCGGAACTTTGCGTACTCTTTGCAAGTTTTGTTATCGCATTTGCTTCCGCATGAAGAACATATGGTAATGTGACCATATCCTCGCTCTCACAAATATTAGGAAATCCTGTGGGTGATCCGTTGTATCCATCGGAGATTATTGACTTATCCTTTACCATTAAACATCCGACCTGCATTCTTTTACAGTGAGAATTTTTTCCCCATGTTTTAGCCATCTGTAAATAGATAAGATCGTTTTTCATTGCCTTTGTATTTTCACCATACAATGGGCTTTTTTGAATGGCATCGGAATGATCCCACGAGATGTCAAAGGTTTTTCCTATTTTTTTAACACTCCAATTATTTATGTTAAGAAAATTTGGATTGGAGAAATCAAAATCTCCCGAAACTATTTCTCTTCCTGAATGTGATAGGGTAGATAACTCCATTAGTTTATAATTTCTACAAACATAAGAAATAAGTACGAGGAAAAAAAATATTTTATGATATTTTTTAGATTCTTCTAGAATCTGGTCTAAATGGTTTATCTATTGCCGAAACTGTTAGCGGACCTTCTAAAAGTCCTGCTATCCTAGTGAGTGCATTTTTTATATCCTGTATATCTTTATCGCTGCCCAATCCAGGTGTACCTGATCCTGTGGATTCATTTTGTGCATCACCAGATTTTTTACTATCAGTAGGCTGCGATTTACTGGTTAATTTATCATCCGAAGCATTAGTTTTTGGTGTACTTTTAATTTCAGCCGGAGCTTCTTTCTCTTTTGCAGGTTCCTTTTTAGATACGGGGGTGAGCTTTTTTACCTCGCTTACGAGAGCTGGTTTTTTATTTTGGGGAACAGGTTCATTAAGATCCTTGTCTTTTTTATTATCTAATTTTTTAAGTGATCCTAATCCAGCTTTCACTAAAGCTCCGCCAGGTCCAAAATTTCCTGCAGCATTTCCTGCAACTCCAAGTGCGCCCTTTCCTATTTTAGATAGTAGTCCTGGTTTTTTTTCCTCAGTTTTTCCTTTTTCATCAGGTGATTTTTTTTCATCCGGTGCTTCGTCTTTATCTTTAGACTTATCCTTTTTAAATAATTTTGAGAAGAATCCTTTTTTAGATGCTTTTTCCTCTTTATCTTCAGGCTTATCCTTTTTAGGTTCTTCATCAGATTTAGTATTAAATCCTTCCTTTTCTAATTTAGATAATTTATCCTCTCTAGAAGCATCTTTAGCTTCTCCTTCTTCTTTTTCTTCTTGAGCTAATTTTGAATAGAATTCTGCTTTAGGATCTTTTTCCTCTTTATCTTTAGATTTATTTTTTTTACCTAATTTTGAAAAGAATCCTTTTTTAGATTCTTTTTCCTCTTTATCTTCAGACTTATCTTTTTTATCTAATTTCGTTTTATCAGATTTGCCTTTAATAAAATCTGAAAACTCCTTGTCTTCTGCTTCCTCGCCTTTTTCTCTATCATAATTAAATACATAATCTTGTAGTTCTGATTCTATATCATCTTTAGAATTTTCTTTATCGTTAGATAGCCTGTATCTAATAATTCTTATTTCATTATCGCTCGGATATCTCTGGCCAACTTTTGGTTTATCAGGTTTTACTATTTCTAGAAATTCATTATATCCCTTTTTATCCAACCCTTTTTCATATCTATATTCTGAATCTTTTTTATCTTTATCCTCTTTAGAAACGTTTAATTTATTTGAATCTATAAAAGATGCACTTTCATCAGCAGGTAAAACCTTTGTTCCCTTGGATAAATTAACTATCTCTGGTCCCCTTTCACCAACTATTGCAGGTCCAGTTTTAGTAACATCCCCACCCTTTTCGAATTTAGGTATTTTTATATTTTTTATTAATGAACCTATATCAAATCCGGGTTTATCTTGGGATTTCTTACTTTCATTCGGCACTGATTTTTTAGGTGCCGGTTCATCTATTTTTACTTTATTTTCTTTTTTATCAGGAATAGTATTTTTTGGACCTTGGTTACCTACAATAGATTCAAGCATTTTGCTAATATCTCTTAAATGGTTATCGATATTATCAATCCCCTTACTATTATCTATATTAGGTTTAGCATCATTTGGTGCAGGCTTTTTCTCAATCTTCCCTGCTGCAGGATTAGAAGCCTCAGTAACGGAAGTATTTTTCTTTAAAGCATCTGTTAGGGAATTCATATTCCTACCAAGATCTGCAATCTGAGAAAATAATTTTTGATTTGGGTCTGCTGCCATTTAGTTAGTATATTATATCTATATATTCATTTACTAGGTATGCTTAAATATAATTACCTACCGAAACTAAATACCTCTTTAATCCCGCTCTTAGCTTTATTTTCTGCATTATCCAATTCTATGGCATCGTTAAGTTTATCTATCCATATCTGGTATTCGTAAAAGGGAATACTTTCAACCCACTCCGGGTCTAGACCATGTTCTCTCCATAATCTAAATTTAATATCAAAGTAGTTCTCTAAAGATATTTGAAATAACGAAAAGAGATCTGATCCCGTCGGGAAAGGTTATTCTAGCGGTGACCTCCATATCACCGCATACTGGGCACTTTTGATTTACTTCTAGTTTTGTACCTACTTTAATTCTTTCAGAAAGTTCAAAATATAAGCTAAATTCTTCTTTTGTCCAATAGTCGCTTTCTCTCATTCTTGAAAGTATTCCTTGGAAATTTAGATCCCTCCATTCATTAAATAGGAAGGGAGCTATATTAAGAAATCCCTCATCAACCTCAATATCTCTTTTATCACATTCTTTTACGAAAGATACTATTTCTTGTGTTACTCCTATACTAGGTATGTATAGATTTATTGTTTTATCAATTTTTTTGATATTAAAAACAAATCCCCTTGTTTCTTCATTATAATATCGGGATACGTTTTCGTCTAAAACATAGGAACTTAATACCCCAGTTCTTAATTCTATTCCATCATTGAATGGACAATCCACTGTTTGGTTGCAATTTTTCTTAGGTTTAAGTATTATCGAATTCTCGCCCTTTATAAAAGTAAGATCCCTAATAGCCATTATTATAAAAAATCTATCCTCCTGTTTAAGATCCTTATAAGAAACTACACCTTCATTGGGAAATTCCATTCTAGAGCACCTATCTATAATATGTGTTAACTTTTCCTCGATATCCAATTTATCATCATCGTCAATAGTTGAAAAATGCCTTATCTCCCTAACCTCTGCTGCTCTAATAGCAATCTTTGTTCCATCGGGATAGTATTTACCGCCTGAAGGTAGAATGATGACTGGTATGTTTTTCCATCCCGTTTCAAACGAAACCGGCTTATTTAAAATTTGGGATTTACCCAATGATGACACCGATTCGACATTTTGAATTGGTTGAATCGGTTGTTGTTCTGGCCGATGAATTGCCTCAGTGTTATTTAAGGATTCAGTGACTTTAGATGTGTTATCTGCTACTACTGAAACGGGATTAGGGTCATCATATTCTATACCCCCTGCAATTTCCTTTCTTCTAAGTACTTCTTCTGGTGAAATGTTGTTATCCATGTATTTACTTTTGTTTTCTTATTATATAACAAAAAACAAAAAAGGAGACAAATTAATGGTCTCCTTTTGCATTTAATTGAAAATATATCGTTACATAAACAAATCTTCCCAGTAATCACATATCCATGATGCAGATACCGTGTAGATAGCTGGATTTTCGTAATCTAACTGCATATCATTAATAGCAGTACTGATAAAGCAAGAAGGTATTCTAATTCTTCTAAATACATCTCCTCTTTTATTAAATATTGAGATAACCATAGAACCAACATAATCGCTCTTAATACCCATCGCACCGGTTAGCGGGTTATAGATCAAATCGCTCCATTGTCTAAGTATCTTATAAACACTCATTGAATTTACGTCATTTAAGTTGACCTCAAATTCCATTGTTAATGTCATATCACTGGTAGTAGGCTCACCTGCAGCATATCTTCTTTGAGCAAACTTGTAGGTTTGTTCAACGTTTCCGTTTGCTAAAATATCTACAGCCAAACCAGTTATAGATTTAACCTGTTGTGCTAAAATTGATTCTCCCTTGAAAGTCGTGTTAGCATCTACTATTCCCGAAGGAGGCGTGATCAAAACCTCAAATTGGTTAAGATATACCGGTTCATAGTTGTTTATCGCGGCTTTAGAATTTGTATAATGTGGTAAACCTGCCATTTATTTTTTTTATTTTTTTATAAGAATAAATCATCCCAATAATCAACTGCCCAAGTCATATCATCTATTTTGAATATATCGGTCGAGGTGTAATTAAGATTCATTTCACTTATTGCTTTAGTAGGATAGCAGTCTCTGCATGTTATTCTTCTGAAAACGTCCCCTTGTTTATTAAAGATAGAAACTACAATAGTACCCGTATAGTCATTCTTGAGGCCCATTGCTCCTGTTAATGGATTATAAATTAAATCACTCCATTGTCTCAATGTTTTAAAAACATACATTGAGTTGTCATCATTTAAGTTGACGGTAAAGCTTAAACTTAAATCCAGATAGGTATTATCGGGTTTAGCACCAGCATAATTTCTTTTAGCAAACTTATACTTTTGCGTAACCAGTCCTGGGTTTTTATCTAAGGTAAGACCTCCAACCTTTGTTACTTGCTGAAGGAGTATTTCTCCACCGATAACAGCAGAGGGTGGTATAACCGTAACCTCAAACTGATTCAGGTAAACAGGTTCATACTTGTTTATTGCTGATAGTGAATTTTGATAATGTGATAGTCCTGCCATATTCAGTTTATATTTATCTTAGTTGCCCAAAAGGCTCCAATTCGCATTATACGAATTGGGTAAAGCCTCCTGCTGCTATACCACCTGTTCTTGTAACAGTAATTCTATTAATGAATTTCTGTATACCTCTAGCAGGTTCGATGATAACGTCTATGATTCCCATATTCATATCGATGATTGCTGGAGTGTTATTAGAAGCATCCATAACAGTTTGGTAGTTGTAGATTCCGCCTCCGGCTCTTACACCGTCTAAGTAGTTATCTACTAATGTTTTAATTTCAAGTCTAATTGAATCGTCATTGAAATCAAATAAGTAGTTAGAAAGAATTGACTGAACGTCAGTTTCAATACTTATTAAAAGATCTCTTACGTGAACTAAGTTGAACGCAGAGTTAACTTGCTGATAAGCAGTTTGGTTACCGAAGATAACTACTCCGATTCCTCTTCTCTTGATGATTGGGTTAATACCGAACGGTTCAAGATTTCCTCTGTCCTCATCAGTAAAGTCATATTCAACTCCTACGATATTACCGCCTCCGCTTAGAATACCTCTTTTTTGACCTGCGATAATTGCATAAGGTTCACCGGTAGCAAATTTTCTAACAAAGTTATTAGATACCATAGCAGCTGGTGGTACGTTTAGATTTCTATTAGATTCTCTGATAGTAATATAAGGAGCGTAGAATGCAGCAAATTTAGATCCTTCTGCTTCACTAGGTAAGCTGAAAGTATAAGAAGGATTTAGTGATAGGTTACCCCCATCAGCTATATAAGCAGTATTTAAACTTGGATAAGGATTAACAGCTGTAGGTGCGTTAGTAAATCTAGGATCTGTACTCTTTTGAAACTGTTCCATAGAAGGAGCATTAATAAGAGCAAGCGATTGTTGTCTAATCATTGCTAATCTACTTAACTGGTATTTAGAGTTAGGTAAGATTTGGCCAGAGAATGTATCTACCACATATCTGAATGATATAACGTCCTTAGAAGCTAATGTCTTAGCGATGTTAGTATCGTACATAACATCAAGTATTTCAGAAACCCTAGCATCACTACCATTAGGCCTGTGTGATTCTTTCATAGTGAATCCAGAAAGATAAGCGAAATCAAAAGATCTTGTAAATTGAGATATCGATTGGAATTTCTGAACTCTAGACGTATTACCGTCTCCTGAATAATAAAGGATTGGTCTAGCACATACTACTCTGTAAGTTCCTGATGTAGTTGTCGAAGCAACAGTGGTAATCTTAGCTAATCTGCTTTGTTGATTACCTGTTGCAGGCACGCAGATGTCAAGATCAGTACATACTACCAAATCTCCAACCGAAAAAGGTACGTTTCCATTAGAGTCTTCAGTTACATAGAATGATGTTGTGTCTATTCTAGTACAGTCTACGAATTCGTTAATCGATCCCTCTTGAGAGATAATATCAAATTGCTGATCATCTACCGAAGTACCTATATTATCAGAAGCGTAAGTAGCAGAAAATAAAGCTATATTATTTATAGTGTTACCAGCTAAAGAAACGTTTGTATGAGATCTTGTGTTAACGTAATTAAACTGATCTCTATCTATTGTGTTTTCAAAAGTAAGATAATTTACAGAAGATCCTGCTGAATTTAACCAAACGATGTCACCGTCTGCAAGTTCAGCATATTTAACATTTTGGAATAATGGAGATGCGTTATAAGCTTGCAGAACAATTGATGTTCCGTTAGCAGCATTAGGACCAGTTACACCGTTAGGCGTAGGCACGTTAGCAACTCTATCTAAGTAGTCGGAGTTACCGAATTGGTAAGCACTAGAGTAAAAAGGTTTATTACTTCCAGAGGCTCCGGTGTTGTAAGAGGTTAAGCTATAAACAGGAGATACTGTTATACCTTGAGATCTATAGTAAGCTGTATCTAACGGGTGAGAGAAGAATACTCTAAGCTCCCCGCTAACATCTTTAGTTCCGGTAACTTTAAGTTTAACCAAATCATGTAAAGAGAATTGGTTTATTAATGCTCCTGTTGCTCCGGAGATACCTTCAACTATACCAATTATGTATTTCTGATCGTTAGAAGAGTTAACTGTTAAGAAAGTTTTTAGTTCATTCTTTTCAGTAGCACCGCTTAAGTATCCAGCAGCTCCACTAGTTCCTGCTGTTTGTAAGTAATGTAATCCACCGTCATAAGCATTAGCATCATAAGCGGCAAAAGCTTGATAAGCAATACCTGCTGTTGATCCTGCGTTGATAGTGAATAAAGTACCTGTGTTCATACCAGATGTGTATCCTGTAGCTCCGGTAGGACCAACAAATCCTCCAGCTCCAGTAACCCCTATTACATTCTGCGTGTAGAGGTAATCGGCAACTAATGCCTGATCGTAACTTAAGAAGTTAATTGCAGGGTTAGCTAAATCTCTATTTCCCGATAATTCATCGATAAGGTGATTACCTACTAGATCAATCTGATATGGATTAGAGCAAATGTTATCGAATGCTTGTTCATCAATAGCACAGAATAAACCTGTTGCTGGCGAGTTAGCATTTACTAATGTTTGAATATACTGGTTAACCCCATTAAGATCCACAAAGTCAGGAATTATACATCCGGTTACTGAAGTAACTATATTAACATCCTGTTGATTAAGGAAAGAGTCTATTTGGCTTTTTATAAATCCATTATTAGTAAAGTAATTAGACCATTTAGGATCTAAAGCTAAAGCTGCATAATTTGTCCAATCTCCGGATACTGCTATTACATCAATGAAATAATCTGACATATAGTCATAAGGGTGCATAAAGGTAGGAACGTTATTAGCTCCATACCAATCTAATGCAAAGATATCATAACCTTTTAAAGGTTTAGTCGAGTCAGTAGACTTTCTAGTAATAATACTAATAGGGGTTTTACCTAAATTGGTTAAAGCAAATAGCCTTCCTGTATCAGGTGTACTTAACGTTGCTAAGAAATATTTTGTATCTGCATACCAGAATCTCTCTTTATTGTAGTAAGATGAATATAACTCAGATGTTACCACCCCGTTATATTGCTCAGTATCAAGAGAGTATGCTATGTATGTAACCTCATCGGCATTTCCTGTGTCAGTATCATCATTTAACTTTAATAGATTTAATCCAAATACTGGACCTGTATTTAAACAAGTTAGTATAGATCTATGGAAGAAAGATCCCTTATTTTCTAAAGATCTATCAATGTCTCCAAACACAGAGATCATAGTAGTAGGATCTGGAATGTACACAGGAGTATTGAAAGGTCCTTTGTTTGAGAAACCCACAACCAATCTAATCGTTTGAGATGTTAGGATGACGCTTTGTGACGCGTCAAATTCAAGAGTATAAACTCCTGAGGCTTTAAACTGGGAATAGTCTATTTTAACCTTATTTGCCATTATTTTTTAAGATATTTTTTGCTTCTTTACTATATATCGAAATAGAAAGTAGAATATTAGATCCGTTGCATGTTTAGAGCAATTTATTGAAATCTCCATAGCTTCTTCCATCTTTAGTGGAAGGACCTCTATTTCCGTATCCGTATTCATCGTTTTCCGTTGATATACCAGCTTCAAGCTTTAGTGTTATTAATTGTTTATATTCATTGTCGAGTTCATCAAACACATCGCCAACCATCTGATTAAAATCGTACCCATCAAAAAGACCCGGCAAATTCACCAAAGTCATTGCTACGTCATCGTGTCCAGTTTGGCTAGAATATGTTCCTCTGTTATTAAGTCCGAATGTAAATAGTTCAGGGATTGTCCATTTCTTATCATTTACTAAGATTTTTCCCTCCCTTATTAAGCTTCTTAGAAGTTCGCAGTACTTCATCTTATTCTTTTCGTTGTACTTAATACCTGGTTTTAAAATCCTTGCAGATTCAGAATGCTTTGTGAATAAGAACATCTCATCGTAATAATCATCATCAGTCATTAATTTTTCATAAAGTAATTCACCTTTGAAGTTCATTTCAATAGCTAGCTTAACTCTATCCACGCTAACAACCTTTATCAATCCTCTTAATAACTTAACAAGTTCTTCAAGCTTTATCTCATTATCTCTAAAAACCCCAACCTGTACAAGACCAAAGAAATCTGATTCATCCTCAAATTCCACAATTGATTCTATAACCTTTTTAGGTAAGGGGGTAACCTTAAATATATTAACGACAGTAAAGTCACCTTTTATTCCTGCGCTTATATCAACGGAAAAAACGAACTTCTTCCCTGGGGAATTCGCGTTATCTAAGTTAAATTTAGGATGCCACAGAAGTTTTTCGTAATTAAGACTTTCCTCATAATGTAAGCAATCTATCTCCCTCCATTCATATTCAACCTCATTAGACTTAATCTTTTTAAGCTCATTTGAGCCTAAAAGTAGGGATGATGAGCTTAGAAATTGGTTACCGTATTCCTGGTTAAATAGCTCCTCGCTTCCAAGGTTACCTATTTCTTTTTGTTTCCAAGCTTCATCTCTTCCGGGAACTTGCCACCAATCAACCCTTATTGGATTGAAACTATTTTCTCCAGTGAGAGCGCCCTGGTAAATCTCATAGAATTTATTCATTCCATTCGGAGTGGATGTTATGATTATTCTAGACACCTTTGATGACGATACCGTTGGATATGTCGATCTAAAGAATGCTTCAATAAAGTTAGCATTAATGTGAGCAAACTCATCCATATAAAGAAAGTGAATTGTAAAACCAATACCTGATGTTTTAGTTGTAGTCTTAGCTAGAATTCTACATCCATTATCAAATCTCATTGACATCACGTTATTAACTATCATTCCTGGCTTAAGAAAGAAAGGAAGACCTTTTATGATTGCTTTAATCTTGTCCATTAGCTCTTCCGCGGTATCTCCAACGTTGGCTAGAATCATAGCATTTTTATCGTGATTGAATAGAAGATACCAAACAAGAATTACTGAAGATGTTATAGATTTACCAACCTGTCTCGGTGCTAGAAATATATTAAATCTATTTGCCTGGTATTCTCTAAGTACAGAACTTTGATAATCTCTAAGCTTGATATAATTTAATCCCTCATCTGTCATTACTTGGCAGTATTTAGAGAAATATGTAACATCCTCTGCACATTTTCTCATCTCGAGGATCTCTTCGTTAGTATACTCCCAAAGTAGATTTGGTTTTTTCAGATCAGGATTTCCGTCATGAAATGGGTTATCCACTTCTTTGTAATCTAATCCCTCTTCATCGATTTTTCTAAGAAGTTCGTTTACCCTTTCTGTGCTCCAATAGCTACTTTCTGATTGGACTTCCTCTTTTTGTACTGCTTCTGAAAACATATTATTCTATTATATCGTCCTCGATAATGAAGTCGCTTTGATCTTCCTCATCGTCTTGTGGACGGAATTTATCATCAATCAATTTTTTCTCTCTCGCATTAACAACAGAGTTGGGATCAAGTTCTATAGGTTTAACATCAATAACCTCGTTTCCTAATATATCTCTAAGACCCTCCATTATACCTCTTGTTCCTCTAGATCTTATACCAGCTCCATCTGTATTAGAGGGATAGAAAGTATTGGTCTCACCAGTCTCGCTCTGATCCATAACTACCCCACCTGAATGTTTCTTCACTTCAAGTTCAGTATTTACCCTTTTATAGCTCTGCTCCATTTTTTCAAGATAAGCCTGATAATCCTTGGGCATTTGCATTATTTGAGATTGAAGCTGAGCAAGCACCTCAAAAATTCTAGGATGCATGTTTCCTAAATCTATCTCTTCAAGAAGTTTAGTGATTGCATGTTGAGCAGATTTCATCTGAAACATCATTGATGAAACATTCATCGCGTCAACCTTTTTCTTAAGATCAAGGAATTCCACGTGCCCGTGAGCTCCCGGGTCGACATAGAATTTTGCTACAGAATCCATTAATGATCTAGCCTCAGTCAAAGCACTGAGCTTCTCATCAGCAAAATTCATCAGTTCTGATGTTTTAAGTCTAGGAAGGTCGTCTGAATCTAAAGAAATAGAATCTAAGGCTTCTTCCATTATTATGGCATCAAGATTCTCTTTTATTTTTTCCTGTATTACCTTCTCTGGTTTAGGTTTTCTTCTTGGCATATTTTATCTGTTTCTAGCGAACTTAGGTATGTTCAGCACTGGTTTAGCGTTATCAATTATGTGTGCTAGCTGCGAATCCCTTACTATGTTTTGATTTAAAACAGTGGATTGGGTATCAACATCTATCATATTTTTAAATAGTCTTATATTACTTAGATATATCGGACCTGTGAATATTTTATAAGCATTCGTCTCTGTTCCATAAAATGGGCTTGCTTTATCTGTGATAATATTGGACGGAGCAGCAAATAGTATAGGTTCAGTAAACATTCTAACTTCCTCGTGTAGCTTTTGTAATTTACTAGATTGCTCGTTCGGATTGACAGGGTCATACGTCATTCCCCATATATTAGCAGCTATCTGTTTATAGGTATTTGAAATATTAACAACTACGCCATACCATTCACCATATTCTGGTGTAAATTGTAAAGGCGAATTTATAATCGTACTATTGAGTCTGATGACCAAACTTCCCTGTCCTAAGAAAGGATTAGTATTTTCGTCCATTACACCGGAGTGTATTAGGTCTACTCTCATACCTTTCATATCAGAATTCTCGTCTAAATAAAGACCACTTATTAAGTTTCTACTTTGTGCTTTTTGTACTTTCCAAATTATAGTTCCTTGAGAGAAAGTGGTTGAGTTGTTTTTTACCGTGAATCTATATTCATCAATAACAGATAAAACTTCATATCCTCCCGAGTGTAATTTATCAGCCTTTATTGCAACATAACCTTCCGGATTTGAAGCATACGATTCCCATTTTTCTAATCTATGCCTATTTGGATAAGTGCTTAAATATAAATAATCTGAATCTGAGTTCTCAAGGGTTGCATTTAATATGGGATAACCTCTTTTAGTCATCTTGGTATTATCGTAGAAATCTCTTAAAGTAAACCAGCATGTGTATGCTAATTCCTCGTTATCTCTTAATACAGGTAATGCTTTATATCTAACAGCATTCTTATATCTGGTAGGGTCAAATACGAATTCTGAGGTATCAGCAAAAGCTTCGCTTAGATCATAATAGTTATTTAATACTATTGTCCAGTTATTATTAAGATCATATTCAATTATCGGAAGTTCTTTATAGACATAAGATCTAATAGGATCTTGAGACATCTGGGTTATTGTCGTAGCGTACTGTTGTGGCTTAGAAGACTTTAATTCCTCCGCCTTAACTTCCTCACCAAATAACTCCTGAGTAGTAACCGCTATTCCTTCTAATTCCTCTTTGTAAGCAGGATCTTGAAAATATGTATTACTTCTAGGACTATATTTCTGTAGTTCTATTTTAAAATAAACTGGGGCATTCATGAAATCTCTAAATAAATAAGTTGAGTTTATTTCATAAATACGATTTGTAATAGGGAAGTAAAGTATATCTCTTTTCCTAGGTTGAGAACCTTTACCAAATATGCTTTCAAAATATTTTCTATCTATTTGGATCTCAAAAGGATTTTCGAACTGAAGTCCAAAAGGATCGTAATTTATTTTATTATCAGGGAATTGATTTTGAGGAACTAGTATCTTAACACATTTCTCATCAACGACATTAAAAAGAGTGTATTCTCTAAGTATAACATCCTTACCTCTACCCTGTGGCTGAACAGAATAGTAATTTGCTTCCAATCCAAAAACTTTATTAACCATTTGGCTTAAATCCTGATAGAGATTTAAAGCTTTATTTACTGCATAAGGATTAAATGTGAAATTACAATCACTGAATATAACAGGCCTAGTGGAAACCTCATTAGAACATATTAGTGCAGGTTTTGATATAACTTTCTCTGGTGTAGGAGCATAGTCCAGATCAAGTTCAAATTGAACTATCACTATACTAGGATCTATTGGTTCATCAGTGTTATAGATTATTGTACCATCATCATTAATAAGGACGGAGGTGAATCTGAATTCAGGGTAGAATTTATTATTAGGGTCTAATATTATTTCAGAAAGATCCGAGAATTCGTTTGTTAATCCTCCTAATGCTGTTCCAACATTTGTCCAAAGTGACCAAGTTTTACCGTCTATACTGTATCTGAAGTCAATAGCAATATCATCAGCATCTACTCTAGATCCTGTATTATTACTGTTTCCAGCATCAATTATCCAACCCTTAAATTTAGTAACATATGTAAATGGGTTATCCCACGATAGAATCCTGTAATTACCTATATACGTGAAGTTTAAGGCACTATCTAGCTGTTCTATTCTGGTATTATAATAATCAATGCTAGCGCAAGGCTTGTAGTAAGTTTTGCCATCTATTACAACTGTGTGATATCCATCACATCCTATTTGTAATGCTCTAGCTTTTGCAGATTCTATGGTAGCAAAAAGATTATCTACCGAGGATTTTTTAATCTTATCGGTGTTCTGCAATCCATCATGATATTTGTATCTTATATCGGTAAGGTCATACTGCTCCCCGCTTCCGTTATAAACCGGTGTTCCTTTCTTAGGAAACTTGTCCTCTGGGTTAAAACTCATTATTTAGTAGATATCTTTTCTTTATATATCCACTTAAATAAATAAGAGAAGCTTAGACTTCTTTAGAAGCCCATTCGATAACTGATTGAAATACACGTTCTGGCGTTATTGATTTGGTACATTCAAAATGTCTATCTGTATCCTTGTGCTCCGGACACCACCACCAATCGCCTTTATCGAACTTATGCTCAACTTTATTGAAGCAGCCATGACAAACATCTTTGTTTATTATACGAAGAGTTTTATCAGAAAATTCGCAAAATGGCTGGCTAAAACCTGATATCATAACAACAGGAACGTCCAGTCCCCAAGATAGCCAAGAAAGGCCAGAGCTAACTCCGACAAAGAATTCGCAATTAATTATATCGCTCATTGTGTCTTCTATCGGTCTATCTCCAGTTCTATCAATCACATTTGAAAAATGATTTCCCTGCTTATGAATTATAACAACTTCATATCCTATATTTTTAAATAGATCGATAAGCTGTTGCCACCCACCAGGATAGTTCCAATGCTTTGCAGCAGCAGTAGATTCTGTTCCTATACAGATGTATTTTTTATCGGATGGTTTTTCCTTTATTGTTTTCTTTAATCTCGGTCTGATCTCACCTACGTACTCAAGGCCTAACATATCCGATGCAACTTTCTGAAGTGGACATAATCTAGGATCAACTTTATGGTAATTGATATCCGTTTCCTGATACCAGCCAATACCTAATAAGACGTCAATATTATCTTCTCTGTATCCTGGATGTTTGAATTTGAGAACATCGTACTGTCCTTCGAATAAATGATTCCAAAAAGTGGTAATGGTTATATCTGAACAGTTATGAACTTCAGCAAATCTATTAACATAAGGTACCCAAGCTAAGGTGTCTCCGAGAGAACTGCTTTCTAAAGCAATTATTACTTTACCTGATCTTATCTTTTTAAGCAGATTAAATTCATGAACCTGATCACCGTTCTTGTCATAAACGAATATAGTTATATCATCGATCCATCTTCGGTATGCGTAGCAGAAATGCCCAGTGATTATCTGACTAGAAAATATAACAGAACCTGTTGCATCTTTTATATGTACTGTATATGGTTCAAGATTAAAATCACCAAAGTCTATCGTTACTTTAGGTGATTGATCAAACTGTGTCCTTATCTTTACCTTATGCTTGAATATAGGGTAATCTGACTTTTTTATGTCATCATAGATAGCTATTGATTCCTTGTGTATCTGCATTAATTATTTATTTTTTTTAATAAACCCGAGGATTTCTAAAATCTTATAAACATTCTTCGAATCATCATCGGTCATATAATGAGCATTCTCATTGTTATTATATGAATCCGAATATGTTGGTAAATTTCTAAATAGTACTGGGGTCTTCCAGGAAAGGGATTCCTTTATACATAGTGGATTCAATTCTACAATTGAATTAAATACAAATAGATCTGCAGCCTGATAGAATGTATCAACATCATTTCTTTCGCCCCAAATAGTACAATTTCCAGGTAATTCATCCATTAAGGGTTTCCAGTAGTCTTCAAAATTAGAAGCTTGATTCCCGATGAAGTGAAATTGGATAGGGAAATACTCAAGAAGTTTAGCGTACTTAATAAGTTCTCCCTGATTTTTACCAGAAGTAAATAAACCAACATTTATAACATGCTTCTTTGAAGGATTAAGCCCAAGATAGACAAGAGAATTATTCTTGTCTGGTTTTTTATTTTCAATCGGATATTCTAGAAGTTCGCTGGGAATTCCTAGAATTTTAAATTTTTCGTCTATCCATTTAGAAACCATAACAAACTTATCTGGTTTATAAATTTTAATACTAGGATCAAATTGTGAACTATGACAGCTTTCGCATATAACATAATCCCTTTCAGTTCGGTAAACGTTTCTTAGGACTTCCGTATCGACAAATGTTTCAGGGAGCTCCTCAAAGTGTATCACATCGGGTTTTACGTTTTCTATTATTTCGATCAGCCTTTTCTTATTGTCACCAAGGGGTATAAATCTATCTCCAAGAATCGATATTACTTTATTTCTTTGGACAACATAGGCATCTCCATAGAAATTATACTCCACACAGTATATCTCAGCTGAATCATTTAATGACTCTATCTTCTTTAGCAGATACTGTGGGAGTCCTCCGGTGGAAAAATGGGGCGAAACATAAAGTATCTTCCTTCTATTTTCCATATTAAGTACTATGCTTCTTTTGTGAATATTCCGCTTTCGAAATCAAGTTTTCCGTGACCGAATTGATCAGTTACTTTTTTCTGTAAATCTGATTCTCTTAAAGAGATATCTTCTGCATAATCATAAAGAGATTTAATCTCAGATTCGATAATTTCTAAATCCTTTCTGTGAAATGCTGCTTCGATGTTAAGCCTTCCTACTCTAACAACGTTTGCTGTTAATTCATCTCTTAATTTTTGGATCTCCATTAGGAGTTCTTCTGGTAATTTAATTTGTTCTGACATATTCTTTTTTTATTTTATAATGATGGTCCCTTGACCGATGTTAATATTTTAGTCTCAATAGGGGCATTTTGTTCTATATTTTCCTCTATTATTTTTGTTTTTATTAGGGCTTTCCCATGAAGTTGTCTTACGTAATCACCGGTGTCATAATATGCTGAATTATATAAAAGAAAGCTTCTAAACGGAAATGGATTTTTTCTCTTTGGATTTAAGAGTCTTTCTGTACACTCCAGCATAGAATCATAATCCTCCACGCATTCAAATGTTTCTGCCATCCACATGATGTGTTCATTTCTCTCATAGCAAAACTGCTCTGCATGGCGATAGTGATGTATTGACGATTCATAATCTCCAATAAATCTGTAAGCATATCCCATTAAGCAAAGTGCAAGATAGGACATCTCATTGGGGAGATGTCCGATTTTTTTATTTGCCCATCCGTTGTTTACATTCAAATATTGCTCAAAATAAAATATACATCTTCTCGCGTACTCGTCCGCGTGATCCTTCTTGAAAGGAAATTCTGAATAATTTCCATAGCAATCGGAATAGCTCTTGCCCAAATACCAAAGGTGATACATGTCATTAAGTATCTTACCGTTTGCAACCTGATCTATTTCAAGTTCCAAAGCATCCCTAAGAAATTTTGTAGGGGAGTTCCACGTTTGCCCGTCATTAGTTATGATGTGTCTAAATGATCTAGGTAAATTTACTCTCTGAAACCCCTCGTTATCATTACCGTATCCTTGAAGCAATATAACTTCATGTCTTTTATCATGTTTGAAGCTCCATGGTAATTTAGAATTCCATAGCCATGTTCTAAAATATATGCTACCCCCAGAATCCGCAGTTATATTAAAACTTTGGATATTTGTATTTTCTAATAATCTCCAATCGAAATCACTGTCAACTGCCAGCTGCTCATCAGCATCCATTCTAAGAATCCAGTCGCATCCGTGATCTGAACTCAAACATGTTTGAAGTGCATGATCTCTATTGAACCCCGGATATTCCCATTTGGTCTCATATAAGAATCCCGGGATTCCTTTTTCACCCATGAATCCTCTTATCAGATCCTGTGTCCCGTCAGTTGATCCATTATCCTGTATAACCCAATAATCAACATACATGTAGCAAGATTCGAGCATTCTTAAAATGATCTTTGCCTCATTAGCAACCATAGCATTTAAGCATATCTTACTTCTCCCTTTCATATACATAGTTTAAGTAACATTCATCCACGCCAAATTTAAGTCTATCAAATCCAGAATTCTGTAATCTCGGACTAGTTTTAGTCTCATTATCCCAATCCCAATCAATTCCTCCGATATCTAATATTCTTTGGTGTATTCTTTCGTTATAGTGATCCCTGATTAGTCTAGCTCTTCTATTTATATCAATAGAATTATTGCTTGTAGTGGTGTTTTTATCGCTGTACTGGAGATATAACATCTCTTTTATATGTAACATTCGGGTATTGAGAAAAGTCCTTATAATGAGCTCAAAATCATCCGCTACAGGAAATCTAATATTATGTCCACCTATCTTCAGATAAACGTCTCTGCGCCAAATTCTAGCGTGATTTGGCATTCCTATATTAAATCTTATTGTTCTCGGATTTATATCCGCTGTATGGTGAGCTAAATATTCTTTACCGTCGGCAACTACCATGCTGTGACCAGCATATCCCCAACAATAAGTGTTATCGTGTCGTCCGTACCAATCACCAGATCTATCATTATCATAGCTTTTAAATTCTCCATCATCATAAAGCTCACAGCAATCTGTGTATATGAATCCAGCATCTTTATAAATACTAGAAGCATTATAACAGATTTCTAGACAGTTACTAATTAAAGCATCATCATGATCTAACTCAAGAAGCCATTCACCTTCACATAGCATAGCTGCTCTATGTTTAACCAGCCCTATATTCCCATTACTGATGGGGAGTATCCGGTGAATTCTAATTCTGAAATCTTTCTTCGCTAGCTCATTTAGATATCTCCACGTTACATCCCAACTAGAATCATCTACTATAACCCATTCCCAATCCTGCATTGTTTGCGATTTTAGGCTATCGTACATGCGATCTATCTTGGTACTACTGGTATTATATGTTGGTGTAAATATAGAGAATTTAGGCTTGGATAACAAGCAATTTCTAAAGGTTGATTGCACAACTATATCATTTGCTAAAACGTTACCTGGCATCTGTGAATTATACACAAAGCTTATTTCACGAAGCCTAGCATCGTTAACGTTTATCTGTTCTTCAATAGATATTATAAGATCAGGCTTATATAATGAATAATCCGCTATAACAGTGTCATTATAAACTAGAGAATATATAACGACCTCATCAAATAGACCTTCCTCATAATAGATATCCGATTGAAGATTTATGGTTCCCTTTGTAGGCCAGCCATAAACAATTGCACTGGGTTTTCTTGTTTGCATTATCTCTCTGTATTAAAAAAGAATAATTGGAATAGTCTTCCGTTTTCTTTACAGTCGCCAAAGTAGTCTAGGGAGACGTGGAATAGATCACCCCGATAAAGGGCAAGTCTATTATAAACGTTTCCTATCTTATCTACCATCTCCCATTTGGTGTAGTCTTGAGAATATTTATTGTGAATGGCATTTGCATTCTCCTCCTCCGTGTGCTCGTCATTTTTCCAATTACGAAGACCATTTTCTTTAAGCTTAAATAATCCTGTTCCCGATGAAAGTGGTGCATCTGGGGTTAGATAAATAATACCAGCCCAATTTGTAGTGTAATCTGAATGTATCCACGATCTATCAGATGCTAACGTGTATTGAAAAGCACCAGTTGAATCATCTCCCCACCATGTAACGCTTCCTGCAAAAGGCCTGATTATATCCTCGATCAACACCTTAGCGCTATCGGTGATAAAGGATGCTGTTCTTTGCCCAGGATAGTTTCCCCTTGAGCTAAATTCTTGACTAAGAGCAAAAGCTCTAACGTCGTCAACATTATTATAAAAATCATCAACTATTAAACTCTGTACTCTCATAATCTAATTTATAGATTATATTAAAATGTTTGGTTTAAGTTCCAGAAAGATTACTACGGGATAGCAGTCTGGGGTCATTTAAAAAATTAAATCCCTATTGAAAGGGATTTAATTTTATTTTGAAAGGTATTTAATTTTAGTAAATAGATTGTGTTTTAGTGTAAATATCCCTAGTCTGAGCTTCAGTTAGAAGGCCTGTGTATATATGAAGAGCACCGATCCTTCCGTCTACGAAAGTACCAGCTACTGGTCCTAAACCAAATAAGCTACATCCAATATAAGAGGTAGTAACGCCACCAGTATTAAAGTTACCCGTTGCGTAGAATGGGTAATCACCAGTTTGTATAGCGGCACCATCCAGAGAGGATTTAATGTTTCCTGTTGGGCTCAGTCCATCTATTGTTAATACCAGATTATGCCAAGCTCCAAATGAAACTCCAGTATATAATCTTGTACTAGTTATGTTGTTTCCAGCTCCTTGTTGTTGTGGATCACCATCATAAAACATTTCTCCAGAACTGTTAATGTATATTCTGCTCCAAATATCAGTAGCTGGTCCAGTTATACTATTACCAGATGCTGAACTAGTTAATTGAAAAAGAGTTGCTATTTGGCCCCCCGCTGGAGCTGTTACTTTAAACCAGATACTAATAGTCATTCCTTCAGCATTGTTTAAGGCATTGACTGGGTCAAATGAAATATAATCGTTACTAGATGAGGTAAAAACCATGGCATTCTTATTAGTAGAATCCCAATATGTTGAACTCTGTAAAGAACCAGTAGTTCCTGTATACCCACTTAAATCATAAATTGCAGTTCCAGTGAAAGGATAAGATGCCATAAAAGAAGGATCATATGCTGCTACTAATGGGGTAGCTGTGTTGTATGATATTCCCGGATAATCCCTGTTTACAGGAAGATATTTATTCTGACCTATTAACCATGTTATAGCTTGATCGTATGTTGTGTGTTTGGTTACCGGGGACATACCAGGAAGTCTGTTTATCGTGTTGAGTATGTCTGTTGTAGTACTGCCGGTAATACCCCAGCCTACCGCAACGTTTGTTGAAGGACTGTAGCCTTGGCTAGTCTCATCGGAATAGATTGCATAAACAACATTTGTGTTGTTTGATCCGTTTGCAGTTGCTCCGATGTCGATACCATTTCTCCATTCAGTACCTCCGTATCCTCCACTGAAGTTTGGAAAATCGCTAGCTACTGATCCAGGATAAGCTAAACCTAAAGCTACTGAAGAATAACTTGGGATTAGTGCTCCTGCTAACTGTGAAGCGTTTTTAGGTGCTACTGAGCTTATGTTATTTATTGCCATTTGTTTTTATGATTATTTTTATACTATATATTTACTTTTTCTTAAGTTCTTTGAGCTCTGCAGAAAGTTCTTTGATAGCTTCTATTAATAACGGAACGATCTTCTCGTACTTAACCCCTTTGAAGCCACTATCTCTTGTAGTAACAACCTCAGGTAGAACTGATTCTATTTCCTGTGCTATAACTCCAACGTCATGACCTTCAAATCCGTGATGATGCTTATGCTCTAGTTTCCAATCGAACTCATATCCTGAGATAGACTCGACTTTACTTAATGCGTCCGAAATTTTAACGAAGTTTTCTTTTAAATTTCTATCGGAAGTTGAGAATGCAACCACGTCATTCTGAGCATCGATTCTACCGGAAACGCCGGCGTGAGTAGTGATAGTACCAACTTCTAAAGCTGTTGCTACGATTATACCCCCGTTTGCTAGAGTATCTTGTTTAATATCAGAATTTCCTAAAGTAGATGCGCCGGTCCAATAAGCAATCTTAGGTGTACTACCTCCTGATAAACCACCACCTGCTGCTCCTTGTGCTCCTTGTACCCCCGAGGTTCCTGAAGAACCGGATCTACCTGATGATCCTGCTGATCCCGCAGATCCTGAAGTTCCACTTGTTCCTGCTGAACCCGATGCACCTTGCGCTCCTTGAAGACCCGATGTTCCAGATGCTCCGTTAACACCAGGTAATCCTTGTGCCCCTTGTGCTCCAGAAGAACCAGATGATCCAGAAGAACCATTACCTCCTGGAGCTCCTTGAGATCCAGTTAATCCTGATGTTCCTGAAGATCCATTTTTACCGGAGGTTCCTGCTGATCCTGCTGATCCTGAAGTACCTGATGTACCGCTGGTTCCTGAAGTTCCGCTGGTTCCTGAGGTTCCGCTGGTTCCTGAGGTTCCGCTAGTTCCTGCTGATCCTGATGTACCTGATGTACCGCTAGTTCCTGAAGTTCCGCTAGTTCCTGCTGATCCGGAGGTACCCGAAGTACCTGACGTACCACTAGTTCCCGAAGTACCTGATGATCCTGAAGTACCACTAGTTCCTGAAGTTCCACTAGTTCCTGCTGATCCTGAAGTTCCTGAGGTACCACTAGTTCCTGAAGTTCCACTAGTTCCTGCTGATCCTGAAGTTCCAGAAGTTCCTGATGTACCACTAGTTCCTGAAGTTCCACTAGTTCCTGCTGATCCTGAAGTTCCTGAGGTACCACTAGTTCCAGAAGTACCTGCTGATCCTGAAGTTCCAGAAGTTCCTGATGTACCACTAGTTCCTGAAGTTCCACTAGTTCCTGCTGATCCTGAAGTTCCACTAGTTCCTGCTGATCCTGAAGTTCCAGAAGTACCTGAGGTACCACTAGTTCCAGAAGTACCTGCTGATCCTGAAGTTCCAGAAGTA
>Ga0214919_10000052_pt1 | contig 170833 bp, 183 predicted proteins | sample LL1503_MetaG_FD_177994 | JGI IMG/M metagenome (GOLD analysis project Ga0214919, IMG submission 177994) | Freshwater microbial communities from Lake Lanier, Atlanta, Georgia, United States - LL-1503 | ecosystem: Environmental > Aquatic > Freshwater > Lake | place: USA: Georgia | collected...
GGAGGTTACCGCGTTTCACCGTAACTAAATACGCTCGTCTCTGTGGCCCTATTCCGCACGTCGCCGTGGATGGCTGTTAGCCAACACCTTTCCCTATGGAGTCCGGACTTTCCTCCCCCTCCTTAAAAGAGGCGGCGATTGCCTAATTGACTCTGCGCTTGAAGTCTAACGCAGTCGCCAGAATTTAGTTTAAAAATGAGATTGTAAATTCAGCTTGGGGCGGATAAGAGCGCTTATGTGAGCGACCACGCAATGCTTTCACCTGCCCGCAATGGCACGATGGTGGTATCACCCAAAGGTAGTTCAGTTGGCACTAGCTGCGCCTGCTTTTGTAAGCGAATGATTTCGGTATTCCGCGGCAAACCGTAAAAATCGGCGCCATAAAAACTGGCAAATGCTTCAAGCCGATCAAGCCGCCCAAGCGATTCAAAGGCTTCAGCATATAAACCCAAGGCATTAAAAGCACTAAAACACCCAGCACAACCACAAGCATTTTCTTTTAAACCCTTCGGATGGGGTGCACTATCGGTTCCCAAAAAGAAACGGGCATTTCCACTCGTAGCCACTTCAAGCAATGCTAAACGATGTTCTTCTCGCTTTAAAACTGGCAAACAATAATGATGGGGTCGAATACCACCAGAAAAAATAGCGTTGCGGTTCATCAGTAAATGTTGAGGGGTAATAGTAGCGCCCAAGATATTTTTATTCGCCGTATGCGCATCGCGCACATACTGCGCCGCTTGCAATGTAGTTATGTGCTCGAAGACAATGCGCAATTCTGGAAAATCCCGCCGCAATGGCTCAAGAACGCGATCAATAAAAACTGCTTCGCGATCAAATACGTCAATGCTTGGGTCAGTCGTTTCTCCGTGAATTAATAAAGGCAAGTTCGCTTTTTGCATTGCCTCAAGAACTGCACTGCAGTGCTTTAAATTGCTCACCCCAGAATCACTATTGGTGGTGGCGCCAGCAGGATATAGCTTGATACCTACGATGCCCGCATCTTTGGCCTTTTGCACCTCTGTCGCCGCGGTATTGTCGGTTAGGTACAAAGTCATTAACGGTGTAAATTGATTTGTAGCTAGTTGCTGTAATTGCAACTCGATGCGCTCACGATAAGCTTGGGCTAGCGCTACCGTCGTAATTGGCGGTTGCAAATTAGGCATGATCACTGCCCGCGCAAATTGCTTTACGGTATGCGATAACACGTCTTTAAGTACCACTCCATCGCGAATATGTAAATGCCAGTCGTCTGGTTTCACCATACTAATAGAGGCGAGCGAATTGAGTGACATGGCTTTAATTTTTCCCCAGCAAAATAATGCGGAAATCATTGACGTTAGTCAGTGTAGGACCAGTATCGACTAAAGCATTCAATTCTGCAAAAAAACCATAACAATCGTGTTTCATTAAAAATACTGTGGGACTTAAGTTCCGCTCTTTCGCCAGCTTGCGAACCTCGGGCGTAAACCAAGCGCCAGCATTCGATTCGCTCCCATCAATGCCATCGGTATCTGCTGCTAAAGCAGCGATATGGGGTAAGTCGCTCGTCGCTGCCAAGAGGGCGAGAAGAAATTCACTGCAACGACCACCACGACCTTTCATCTCGGCCGGAATAGTGACAGTACATTCACCCCCAGAAATAAGCGCTACGGGCAACTTGGCCCATTGTTGATGCTGGATAATTTCGCGGGCAATAGCTGCATGAACTAAAGCCACATCATGTGCTTCACCAGTAACCGTGTCTCCTAAAATAATGGGGTTATAGCCTTGACTGGCGATGAAGTTGGCAGCGGCTTGCAAGCTTTGGCGCGCAGTTGCAATTACATGATTACGGACTGGCGCCCCAACTAAATCTGCTTCTTTTAAAGTTTCAGGAATTTTCCCTTCGCTCCCAGCTTGCAAATGTTGTAAAACACTTGCCGGTAAATTGCGCGCATTCAAATTGTATTTAACCAAAATGGCTAGCGCATTGTCATAGCTAGAGTAATCGGCTGCACAAGGTCCGCTGGCAATATCTGCAGGATGGTCGCCAGTGACGTCGGAAATTAATAAAGCCTCTACCCGTGCACCGCGCGCCATCGCACTACGGGCTAAGTTTCCACCCAAAATGGCGGAAAGATGTTTGCGCACAATATTCATCTCTTCGATAGGTGCGCCACTCCGTAACAAGGCTTCAGTGGTTTGGCGCATATCGGCCATGCTGATACCAGTTTGGGGTAAAGTCAGAAGGCTCGAGCCGCCACCCGAAACCAGCACGATGAGTGTCTCACCGGCCTGCAGTTCTTGCACGCGCTGTAGAATTTCAATTGCCCCATCCATACCTGCTTGATCAGGCACTGGGTGACCTGCTTCAACGATGCGGATCGCTTGGGTTGGCGCACGATGACCATACCGCGTTAAAACTAAGCCCTCGAGCTTGGCCTTTGGCCAGCTTGATGCAGCGTAAGTCTCTAAGGCGCTTGCCATAGCAGCACTTGCTTTGCCTGCGCCCACCACTAAGCAGCGGCCTTGCGGCTCTGTACCAGCAGGAAAAATCTGCTTTAAACAAGCGGCCATGATATGGCGTGGTTCTGCTAGTTGTAAGGCAGCCGCAAAGGCTTGCTGCAAAATAGCTTGGGTATTGTTAATCATGAGCTAATTCTAAACAATGACTAGCTGATGTGCTCAGTTAGTGATCTTGTACGGCATTTTCACTGCGCTCTTGCATTTGCCACATTTCCGCATATTTGCCGTTGAACTCAACTAATTCAAGATGAGTACCGCGCTCAATAATACGTCCTTGATCCATCACTAAAATTTGATCGGCATGCACGATAGTAGAAAGACGATGGGCAATAATTAAAGTCGTACGATTGCGCGCCAACCCTAACATCTCTTCTTGAAGGGCGCGCTCAGTTTTAGAATCTAGCGCCGACGTCGCCTCATCGAATAGCAACATGGCTGGCTGTTTAAGTAAGGTGCGTGCAATCGCTACACGTTGTTTTTCACCGCCCGACAACTTTAAGCCGCGCTCGCCAACCTGCGTTTCAAAACCATCAGGCAATCGTTCGATTAAGCTATCAATTTGAGCGGCGCGAGCAGCATCACGAACCTCAGTAATACTTGCATCAGGTCTGCCATAGGCAATATTATAGGCAATGGTGTCATTAAATAAAACGGTATCTTGCGGCACGATACCAATGGCTTTCCGTAAACTGGTTTGCTGGACTAACTGAATATTTTGGCCATCAATTAGAATTTTGCCGGCCTGCACATCATAGAAACGAAATAGCAGCCGCGCTATCGTACTTTTACCAGCACCACTTTGACCAACAATTGCCGTGATGGTGCCCGCAGGAATCGTAAAGCTCACATCATGCAAAATTTCTCGCCGCGCCTCATAGCTAAATGAAACATGCTCAAATTGCACTTTTGGACCGGTTGCATAGTTATTGATTACGAGTGGTTTCGCGCCTGGAATATCAGCGATTTCTTTTTCAGTCTCCAGTAAAGAAAACATGCGATCCATATCTGTGAGCGCTTGTTTAATTTCACGATAGATAACACCCAAGAAATTGAGTGGGATGTAGAGCTGAATCATCAAGGTATTGACTAAAACTAAATCGCCTAAAGTCATCGTGCCATCAATAACGCCTAATGTAGCGCGCCACAAAATAAGCACTAAGCCAACGCCAATAATACTTTGTTGACCTAAGTTAAGTATGGCTAACGATTTTTGCGATTGAATTGCTGCAGTTTGATAACGCAATAAATTTTCATCGTAACGGCGGGCCTCAAAGCGCTCGTTACCAAAATATTTAACTGTTTCAAAATTGAGTAGCGAATCAATCGCTTTCTGATTAGCGCGCGAATCCATTTTGTTCATGGTGCGACGAAATTGGGTACGCCATTCGGTAACCATGACAGTAAAGCTAATATAGAAAACAAGGGCGACTAATGTTATCGCGGCAAACCAATAGTTATAGCTATAGGCAAAATATCCTAGCACCAAAGCAAACTCAATCAGCGTAGGCAAAATGCTGTACAAGGAATAAGAAATTAAGGATTGAATACCGCGCGTACCGCGCTCAATATCGCGACTAACCCCTCCGGTTTGTCTCGCCAAATGAAAGCTTAAAGCCAACCCATGCAAGTGCTCAAAGACCTGCAAGGCTACTTTACGTACGGCATTTTGAGTGACCCGGGCGAACAATCCCTCTCTTAATTCATTAAATAAAGCTGCAGAAAACCGTAATAGCCCATAAGCAATAATTAGTGCTAGGGGGACGGCTAATACAGCTTGAGGTGTGCTAATTTTGATATTGAGCGTATCAATTAAACTCTTCATTAAAATGGGAATGCCCAAGTTAGCAAATTTAGCTGCAACCATACAGAGTAAAGCCAAGATAACGCGGGTCTTATGCTCTAAAAGGTAAGGTAATAAATCGCGGATGGCGCGCCAATCACTGCGCTTTGCACTAGCACCCTTTGCGTTTGCTGGAGGTGTGTCCGTTGGATGGTGGGATGCTGGTCTCATCCGCTTATCTTAACCACAATTGGATAGCTTAAATAAGGTCTCAATGGCCAAACGATTGCTCTCTGAAAAACATTTAGACGCAGCCAATTCGGGCGGCAGCCATTCGTAGGCAATGTGCTCATCAGGCGCCAGAGTAATTTTGCTAGCTTGGGGAACTAAAAGCGCAAACCAATGTTCTGTATTGCGTGTAACCCCAGCAGCGTAACGATGGCGCCATTGTGGATAAATTTCATATTCAACCTGGTGATGCATATCTTGTAATGCCGTTGGGTTTAACAATGCCACTTGAATTCCCGTTTCTTCAAATACTTCACGCTCGGCTGCGGTTTTTAATGGCTCATGTAAATGATCGAGGCTGCCAGTTACCGACTGCCAAAACGCCTGACGATCAGCGCGCTCAATTAGCAAAACAGCGCCACTGGTATCGTAAATAACTACCAATACTGAAATTGGTATTTTCAAGTTAACCCGCTGGGCTTACCTGACGTAAGCGAATATGTAATTCACGTAACTGCCGTTCATCAACCGCGCTAGGAGCCTGAGTAAGTAAGCATTGAGCGCGTTGTGTTTTAGGGAAAGCAATAACATCGCGAATCGACTCAGCACCAGTCATCATTGTGACAATACGATCGAGGCCGAAGGCAATACCACCATGGGGTGGCGCACCATACTGCAGGGCATCGAGCAAGAAACCAAACTTAGACTGAGCCTCTTCTGGGCCAATTTTTAAGGCCCGAAAAACTTGGCTTTGGACTGCCTCTTGGTGAATACGCACTGAACCGCCACCGATTTCACTGCCATTTAACACCATATCGTAGGCTTTGGCTAAACATTGGCCTGGATTACTATCGAGAAGAGATAGATGCTCATCTTTAGGGCTGGTAAAAGGGTGATGACAAGCAACCCACCGAGCATCACCTTCATCATAATCAAACATAGGGAAGTCAACTATCCAGAGCGGCTTCCATCCTTCAGTAAATAAACCGTGCTCTTTACCCCAAGCAGAATGGCCAATTCGTAAACGCAAATTGCCAATCGCATCATTTACTATTTTGGCTTTATCAGCGCCAAAGAAAATGATGTCGCCATCTTGTGCATTAGTGCGACTTAAAATTTCGTTAATTGCTGCATCGTGTAAATTTTTTACAATCGGCGATTGCAAACCATTGCGGCCTTCCGCACGTGAGTTCACCTTAATCCACGCCAAACCCTTGGCGCCATAAATGGTCACAAACTGGGTGTAATCATCAATTTCACTCCGACTTATTTGGGCTCCACCTGGCACACATAAAGCGACAACGCGGCCCTCTGCTTGGTTGGCAGCGCTAGAAAATACCTTGAAATCGACATCTTTCATGACATCGGTCAGCTCGGTAAACTCTAGCGCAATTCGTAAATCAGGTTTATCCGAACCATAACGAGCCATGCCCTCGGCATACGGCATGACGGGAAAAGGCTTGGGCAGCTCGACTTGCATCACGGCTTTAAAAATATGATGAATCATTTTTTCAAATAATTCGCGAATTTCTATTTCATTTAAAAACGCAGTTTCGCAATCAATCTGGGTGAATTCAGGCTGGCGATCAGCGCGTAAATCTTCATCCCGAAAACATTTAGTAATTTGATAATAGCGATCAAAACCCGCCACCATGAGTAATTGTTTAAATAGTTGCGGAGATTGGGGTAAAGCAAAAAATTGCCCATCGTGAACTCGTGACGGCACCAAATAATCACGTGCGCCTTCAGGTGTGCTCTTGGTCAGCATGGGAGTTTCTATGTCGATAAAACCTGCAGCGTCAAGATAGCGCCGCGTTTCCATTGCAACTTGGTAACGTAAACGTAAATTCTTTTGCATCTGCGGACGACGTAAATCTAAAACGCGGTGGGTTAAACGGGTGGTTTCAGAAAGGTTTTCATCGTCCAGCAAAAAAGGTGGAGTTACAGAGGCATTCAAAATATGCAATCGATGACAAAGTACTTCAACTTTACCGCTGGCTAAATCGAGATTTTCGGTACCAGCTGGTCGTGCTCGTACTTTACCAATAATTTGAATACAAAACTCATTCCGTACTTGCTCAGCCAGCTTAAACATCTCTGGTCTATCGGGGTCGCAAACGACCTGCACAAACCCTTGATGGTCCCGTAAATCAATAAAAATGACCCCTCCATGATCGCGGCGGCGATTAACCCAGCCAGCCAGTGTGACTTCTTGGCCGATAAGAGCATCGGTAACTTGGCCGCAGGTGTGACTTCGCATCGACATACTTATTTCCTATGAAGCAGAGGGCTTTGATAGCTGTGTTGTGCTTAATGCACTAGCAGCAATTGGAGGTACTGTTCCCATTGACACGATGTATTTGAGCGCTTCTTCAACATTCATATCTAATTCAATGACTTCACTACGGGGGAGGATCATAAAAAAACCAGAGGTTGGGTTTGGGGTGGTAGGTAAAAATACGTTGACATAATCGCCGCCGAGTTTATTTTGTATCTCTTCGGTAGGCGAGCCAATTTGGAATGCTACTGCCCAGGAATTGGCATGTGGATAATGAATTAATAAGGCCTTACGAAATGCTTGTCCGCTACCTGAAAATAAGGTTGATGAAACTTGCTTAACACTAGGATAAATGGAGCGCACAATGGGAATACGGGTCATCTGTTTATCCCAAAACCGCACCCACCATTGGCCTGCGAAACTAATGGCCATGAGACCCGTGATGATAATAACCAACACGACGATGGCTACACCAACCCCTGGCAAAGCACGGAAGTATTCGAGATCAGCGGTAAATTGACGCGGAAAAACCGCAATAATAACGTGCATGACTGAGCCAAACACGCCATCCAACAGCCCGAGACCCCATGTGATTACCCAAACGGTAACCGCAATCGGCACCCACACCAATATTCCAGCTATAAAGTATTTTTTCATCTGATTAATATGCCCAACCCATGATTTTAACGGTTTGGAAGCGGCAACGGGAGATTAATGTAACTGCAAGGCTATCAGGAAGGCGCCGACCAGAAAACCACCCAAGAAAAGCAAGGCGCCAGCTAGCAAACGCCGGGTGCGACGCTCCTCATCTAATATGGTCTTGAGCACCTCGAGTTCTAAGCTACGGTCTTGTTGGGGGCGCTGCGCCAGACTTTCAGCTATTAAGCGCGGCAAGGTTGGTAGTAGCTTAGCCCAATTTGGCGCCTCTTCCTTGAGACCCTCGAGGAGCCCACGCCAACCCAGCTGCCGACTAACCCATTTTTCTAAGATTGGTTTTGCGGTTTTCCATAAATCAAGGTCTGGGTCAAGTTGGCGACCCAAACCCTCAACATTTAAGAGGGTTTTTTGTAAAAGGGTTAACTGCGGTTGAATTTCAACTTTAAAGCGTCGTGATGTTTGAAATAAGCGCATCAACACAATACCTAAAGAAATTTCTTTGAGGGGTCGATCAAAATAGGGTTCACACACCGCTCTCACCGCACCCTCTAAATCTTCAATGCGGGTTTCGCTTGGCACCCACCCCGATTCAACGTGCAGTTCTGCTACGCGGCGATAGTCGCGGTTAAAGAAGGCTAAAAAATTTTGTGCTAAATAATTTTTATCAAACTGGCTTAAGGTGCCGACAATTCCAAAATCAAGTGAAATGTAACGCCCGAATGTATCGGGCTCAAGACTAATGAGAATATTGCCTGGATGCATATCGGCATGGAAAAACCCATACTGAAAGACTTGAGTAAAAAATATTTCGACACCATCAACCGCTAATTTTTTGAAATCGACACCCGCAGCACGTAACTCATCCATTCTGCCAATCGAAATACCATGCATCCGCTCCATCACCATGACGTTGGTATGACAGAGATCCCAGACCATTTCAGGAATCATTAACTTATCAGAATCAGCAAAATATCGGCGTAGCTGACTTGCATTTGCCGCTTCGCGCATGAGGTCAAGCTCATCATGTAAATACGTGTCAAATTCAGCCACTACTTCGCGGGGCTTTAAACGCCGACCGTCTTCTGAGCTACGCTCAACTAGCTTAGCCAGGTCGTACATTAAGGCAATGTCACCTTCAATGATCGGTAATATTTCAGGGCGTAATACCTTCACTGCGACTAAATAATCACGCCACTCGGGATGCTGTTCATTGCCACGCAAAACCCCAAAATGAACCTGTGCTACTGATGCACTCGCTACGGGAGTGGCATCAAAACTAAGAAACACATCTTCAATTGGACTCCCTAATGCCAACTCAATAATTTCACGCGATTTGGCGTTTGAGAATGGCGGTACTTGATCTTGTAATTTAGCTAATTCATCGGCAATATCTTCTGGCAAGAGATCACGGCGCGTAGAAAGTACCTGCCCAAATTTAACAAAAATGGGTCCTAGTGCTTCGAGAGTCAAACGAATGCGTTCGCCGCGCGGCAAAGTGTTGGGCGAGAACCAGCATAAAACACTTAACAAAGAACGGCGAAGCCCTGGTTTAAGGCTATCGCGCAAGAGCGGCAGTAAGCCAAAGCGCCAAGCAGTAAAAAATATTTTACTTAAACGAACAATGCGGCTCACTATTTACGCAGTCCCTTGCTGTAAACGGTGAATACGCTTTTCTAAGCGCTCGAGTGCATCGCGGGTTTCATTGACCGCAGACTTATGTAGTGCAAAATCTGCTTGCTTAATAAGTACCTGCTTTTCTTCGCTGAGATACTCAACTACGTTCCCCATTAAGTCACGCCTTGCAGATTGTCCTGCCTCATGTAAGCGTTTTACTTGCTTCACCAGAAAATGAGCGGGCGCATCACCGATGAAGCGCGCTAAATCATCTTCATATTCCCAGCGCAATTGACCCGCTAAGCGTCCAATTAGTTGCGCTAAGTCGGCATCGCCAGTTATTTTCACGGCTTTAAAGGCTTTTTCACGAAGCTCGCCCTGCGTAGCAAGTACCTCTGCTAACACGCCAGGGGAAATACTTAAGATTAAATTGCAATTGTCTAAGACCGCAGTTGCATCAAGCGCCTCAACATAACCTACATCGTCAATCATGAAGGCCACCTGCGCCACTGGTAAGCTCAGTTGAATTTGCTTACCAGCATGGCTTGCTAACTCGGCGCGCGCCCAAGACTCTTTACTGAGGACGTGATTAATAGCCTTAGATAGTGCTTTTGCGCTCCAAATTGAAGGCCTAAAAGCCCACTTTTCCATGATTAAATAACTTGCTGAATTCCCGCCAAAACCCAACCTCCAGGCCCTTCTACTGGCTTCGATAAATTCCAAATTTCGGAAAATGAATTTGCTGGAGCGCCAACCTGTTCGCGAATTAAGCCTGAAAACTGTACGCTGCATAGATAGCTACCCGCTGTAGTTTCTATTCCCAAAAGACGCGCCTCTAAGGTAACAACATCGGTTTGGTTTGAGGCTTCAAAGCGAGCCTGTAAATCTTGTTGCAGCGTTGCATACATTTCTGGTGTAGCAAATTCTCGTAAAGAATTTAAATCGCCAACATCCCAGGCTTTTTGTAATTTAATAAAGTATTGTTTGGCATTCTCCAAAAAACCATGCTCATCGAAACCAGGGGGCATATCGAGAGGCGCCTCGACCACTGGCGCACTTGCAACCGGCGCAAAAGTAGGCTCTTGCTGACGAGGAGTTGCTCCATAGCTAGCTCTTTGCATACCGCCGTCAACAGGCGCAACATTGGTTTTAGAAAAAGCAGGTACAAAGCGACGCAGAATAAATAGCGCCACCATACCAATTAAAAAGGCAATTAACACACCGGTAATTAAGGAGGCGATACCTGAGCCCATGTCACCCATGCCTAAATGTGAAAATAAATAACCTAAACCAAGTCCTGCTGCTAAACCGCCCAGTATTCCACCAAATCCGCCAAAGCGACTAGGCGCTGCTGCCGGTGCAGTTGCTGGGGTTGGTGCTGGTGCGGCTTGTGGAGGCTTGGCTACCGGTGCTGGGGTAGCTTGGCGTTGCATTGGCGCAGTTGGGGTACGTCCCATACTTTTGCCCCCGCCTAAACGGGCTGCATCAACTTGCCCAATAAAAGCAAAGAGTAAAACCAAACTGCCAAAAATCAATTTTAGATTTTGCATTTTCATGTTAATTTCTCCTTTAATAAACTAGGGGTTCTAATATTTCACCCCAATATGTAAAGCGACAATACCTCCGCTCAACCTGTGTGTATCAACCTCATCAAAACCCAAGCCTAACATCATGGCTTTTAACGTCTTTGCATCAGGATGCATGCGAATGGATTCAGCTAAATAACGATAACTAGCGGCATCTTTGGCAATTTTCTCGCCCAGCCAAGGTAAGACCTTAAAAGAATAAACATCATACAACGGTTGCAGGAAACGATCAGGTTGTGAAAATTCCAGCACTAGCACCTTACCCCCTGGCTTAATCACCCTGAGCATTTCACTTAAGGCCACTTCTTTATGGGTCATATTACGTAGGCCAAAGGCGACGCTTAAGACGTCAAAATGGTTGCTGGGAAAAGGAATGGCTTCAGCATCAAATTGCACACAGGGCAGCATTAATCCTTGATCTAGCAATCGATCGCGTCCTGTACCCAGCATCGAGGCGTTGATATCGCTAAGCCAAACTTCGGCAGAGGGATTATTTCCCCACTGAGCCGCACGGGCAAAGGCGGCAGCCAAATCGCCGGTGCCCCCAGCAATATCTAAAACAACTTGTCCAGGCTTCACCTGCGCACAAGTAATAGCCCATTTTTTCCACACCCGATGTAATCCAAATGACATGAAGTCATTCATTAGGTCATATTTATTCGCCACCGAATGAAACACTTGAGCAACCTTCGTCGCTTTTTCAGCCTCCTCAACGTCTTCAAAACCAAAGTGGGTTTTTGTCATGACTTGGTAGTTAAGAAGTAAACATCGTTATTAATAAGGTTATTAGTGCTTAGCAATTAGTGGCTACAGCTATGGCCTTTTTGACCCATTGGGGTATCTCGGTCAATGCCAGCATCAGCCAATTTTTGCAAATGTTCTGCCCATAAGGCTTCTTGATTCTCGGCCAAATGAAAGAGGAAATCCCAAGCATATAAACCAGAATCGTGACCATCGGAAAAAGTAAACTTGAGGGCATAATGGCCGACCGGCTCAATCTTACTAATTAGTATCGCCCGCTTGCCTGTTTGTAGTGTTTCTTGGCCAGGGCCGTGCCCTCTCACTTCGGCAGAGGGTGATAAAACCCGCAAAAACTCAAACGGCAGACAAAAGGTCTTGCCGCCTTCATAGGCGAGTTCTAAGACCTTCGATTGTTGATGCAACACCACATTTGTTGGAATCATTAAACCAATACCCTTTCAATACCGCCCAGATTAGCTTTTGTCACATAGTCTTGCATCCAATTGTGCCCTAGTAAACGTTCAGCCATCTCTACCACAATGTAATCTGCTTTGGTGTCACTGTCTGCATCAAAGCGTGATAACCCCTGCAGGCAAGAGGGGCAACTGGTTAAAACCTTGACTGTGCCTGTGAAATTCTCCTGCAGGGCCTTGGCGCCCTTTTCCATCTCGATTTGTTTGCGAAACCGCACTTGCGTAGCAATATCAGGACGAGTAATGGCCAAGGTGCCCGATTCACCGCAACAACGCTCATTTTTCTGAATTAACTCGCCACTTTCAGTTTGAATTAATTCATTTACAGTCTTTAATGGGTCTTGGAGCTTCATCGGCGAATGGCAGGGATCGTGATACATATACTGAACGCCAGTGACCCCCGTTAAATGCACGCCTTTTTCTAATAAATATTCATGAATATCAATAATGCGACAGCCTGGAAAGATTGAGTCGAATTGATAACCCGCCAATTGGTCATAACAAGTGCCACAGGAAACAACTACTGTTTTGATGTCTAAATAATTTAAGGTGTTAGCCACCCGATGAAATAAAACGCGATTATCGGTAATCATTTGGTCAGCGCGCGCAAAGTCGCCAGTTCCTCTTTGTGGGTAGCCACAACACAAATAGCCTGGGGGCAAAACGGTTTGCACGCCAACATTCCATAACATGGCTTGGGTCGCTAAGCCAACTTGTGAAAAAAGCCGTTCTGAACCGCAACCTGGAAAATAAAATACCGCCTCAGTATCGGCCGTAGTCGTTACGGGGTCACGAATAATCGGCACGTAATTCGCATCTTCAATATCGAGCAAAGCGCGCGCTGTTTTCTTGGGCAAATTGCCCGGCATTTTTTTATTAACAAAGAAAATAATTTGCTCTTTAATAGCCGGCTTACCTAGTGTTGCAGGTGGATGTAGCGTTTGCTTACCGGCCCATTTGCTGAGCAGGGTATTACCCATGCGTTGCAGGCGATAGCCCCACTCGATCATGCTCTTGCGGGCTAAGCGAATAGTCTCGGGATCAGTAGCATTGAGAAAAAACATCGAGGCAGTAGTGCCTGCATTAAAACGTTGTTGCCCCATTTTACGCAGTAAGTTCCGCATATTCATGGTCACATTACCAAAATCAATTTTCACCGGACAAGGCGTTAAGCACTTATGACAAACCGTGCAATGAGCGGCAACATCGTCAAACATATCCCAATGGCGAATAGAAATACCACGGCGTGTTTGCTCCTCATATAAAAAAGCTTCAATTAATAATGAGGTTGCTAAAATTTTATCGCGGGGACTATAAAACAAATTTGCGCGCGGTACGTGCGTGGCACACACGGGCTTACATTTTCCACAACGTAAGCAATCTTTAATACTGTCAGCAATGGCACCAATATCACTTTGCTGCATGATGATCGATTCATGTCCCATCAATCCAAAACTAGGTGTATAGGCCTGAGATAAATCGGCATGGGGCATTAATTTTCCTTTGTTGAAATGCCCATTGGGATCGACTGTATTTTTGTAGGCGCGAAAATCCTGCAGCTCTAGATCGGTGAGATATTCAAGCTTAGTAATACCAATACCGTGCTCTCCAGAGATGACCCCATCTAATGATCGGGCTAAAGCCATAATCCGAGCGACAGCAAGATGGCCATCTTGCAACATCTCATAATCATCGGAGTTCACTGGAATATTCGTGTGCACATTGCCATCACCCGCATGCATGTGTAAAGCAATAAAAACGCGTTTACGCAAAATGCGTTGATGAATAGCGATAATTTCTTGTCTAATTGGTTCAAATGCCAGCCCGCTAAAAATAGTCTCTAGTTCGGCCTTGACTTCAGTTTTCCATGAGGCACGGAGTTGATAGGTTTGTAATTGCGGAAAATATTTTTCGATCTCACTCAACCACAAAGCCCATCGAGCCCGCACGTTGGCAATTAAATCGCTGGCTTGCTCAAGACGATCGCCAAATAATTCTGCGCTAGGTATTGCAAATTCATCTTCTTCTTTACCTAAGGGCAAATTTTCTTTTTTTATATAGTGCTCTAAAGCATCGAGTAATTGCAGTTTATTTTTAAGCGAAAGTTCGATATTAAGACGCTCAATACCATCGGTGTACTCGCCCATGCGTGGCAGGGGAATTACCACATCCTCATTAATCTTAAACGCATTGGTATGACGAGCAATCGCTGCAGTACGGGCGCGATCAAGCCAAAACTTCTTTCGTGCCTCGGGACTAACGGCGACAAATCCTTCGCCCACCCGTAAATTAGCCATGCGTACGACTTCGCTAGTGGCAGCGGCCACTGCAGCTTCATCATTACCCGCAATATCACCGATTAAAACCATCTTGGGTAAGCCATGGCGCTTAGATTTGGTAGCGTAGCCAACTGCTTTTAAGTACCGATCATCGAGGTGTTCTAAGCCAGCCAAAATGGGGCCCCCTTGGCTACTTAACTGATCAATGTAAGCTTTAATTTCGACGATACTGGGAATAGCTTCACGGGCAGGCCCAAAAAATTCTAAGCAAACTGTGCGCATAAATTGCGGCATTTGATGAAGTATCCAGGTAGCACTAGTAATTAAACCATCACAACCCTCTTTCTGAATGCCTGGTAAGCCTGCTAAAAATTTATCGGTTACATCTTTGCCAAGACCCGTCTTGCGAAACCGTTTTCCGGCAACCTCAAGTAACTCACTGCGCAGAATTTTTTTGCCTGGGGCATCCGACCCATCTGACCAGGTCAACTCAAACCGAGCTAACTCAACCTCATGAATTTTGCCCAGATTATTGTCAAGGCGTCTCACTTCAAGCCAATTGCCTTGGGGATCTACCATACGCCAGCTGGCTAAATTATCTAATGCCGTACCCCAGAGTACGGCCTTTTTACCTCCAGCATTCATGGCAATATTACCGCCAATGCAACTAGCGTCAGCGGAAGTTGGATCAACTGCAAATACCAAGCCAGCCTGCTCGGCTGCATCGGCTACTCGTCGGGTAATTACTCCGGCGCCAGTAAAGATGGTTGGGGTTGAGGTACTGAGCCCAGGCAAGCTTACTGAATTAACTAAGCCAATCTGCTCTAACTTTTCAGTGTTGATAACTGCCGACATGGCGTACAACGGAATTGCTCCGCCGGTATAGCCGGTACCGCCCCCACGGGGAATAATGGTGAGGCCTAATTCAATGCAGGCTTTGACTAAATTAGGTATTTCGGCTTCGGAATCGGGCTTCAACACTACAAAGGGATATTCCACCCGCCAATCGGTAGCATCGGTTACGTGCGCGACCCGCGAGATACCATCAAACGTAATATTGTCATTAGCCGTAAACCGACTAAATATTTTTTGCGCTTTCTTGCGCAGTTCGGCAACCGTAATAAATTCAGCTTCAAAGCGCTCAACTGCACCCCGCGCGGCATTTAACAAAATACTAACTTGTTCGGCCGAATCGGCAGTCACGCGTTTTTCTACTTCCTTTAAGCGATGCCACAAGGCATCCACTAATAGTTGGCGCCGTTTAGCGTTATCTAATAAATCGTCTTGCAAAAAGGGATTGCGTTGTACAACCCAAATATCGCCCAAAACCTCAAACAACATTCGGGCAGAGCGCCCTGTGCGTCGACTAGCGCGTAATTCTGTTAAGGCCTGCCAAGCTTGCTCACCCAATAGACGAATGACGACCTCACGATCAGAAAATGAGGTGTAGTTGTAGGGTATTTCGCGCAAACGGGGTAAATCAGTTTCAGCAGCGAGTATCTGATTAAGTCCGAGGGGAGCATTCATGGGACAAACTTGAATAAATAGTTATTTTAATTGAGCCAGAGCCGATCCTGACAGTATTTAGTGAAAAGCAGTAACCCCTTCCAAAATAAGGGCTTAAGACCCATCCGTGGTACGCTCATTAGATGGCAACCAACTACCTAAAAAAAATTCTCGCCGCCAAGGTCTACGATGTCGCTCGTGAAACTGAGCTCGATTTCGCACCCCAGCTATCGCAACGCCTCGGAAATCGAGTTTTGCTGAAACGTGAAGATAATCAAAGCGTTTTTTCCTTTAAATTACGCGGGGCCTACAACAAAATGGCCCATTTACCCCCTGCTGCACTAAAACGGGGCGTCATTGCTGCTTCGGCTGGTAATCATGCCCAAGGAGTTGCTTTAGCTGCCGCCAAAATGAAATGTAAAGCCGTGATTGTGATGCCCATCACCACGCCAAACGTTAAGATTGATGCAGTTAAAGCCCATGGCAAATCTTGGGTTGAGTTGATTTTATGCGGCGACTCGTATAGCGATGCTTACGCCCATGCCCAGTTACTAGAAAAAAAACGTGGGCTTACTTTTGTGCATCCTTTTGATGATCCTGATGTAATTGCAGGCCAAGGAACGATTGCCCAAGAAATTTTTCAACAATGCCAAAGCCCAATTGATGCCATATTTGTTGCCATTGGCGGCGGGGGTTTAATTTCAGGTATTGGGGAATACGCCAAAGCCGTGAGTCCTAAGACCAAAATTATCGGCGTCCAGGCGCTAGATTCAGATGCGATGAGACGCTCTCTCAAAGCAGGCAAACGCGTGGAACTAAAAGAGGTTGGTCTATTTTCGGACGGCACAGCCGTAAAACTGGTGGGTAAAGAAACATTTCGGATTTGCCAACGAGTAGTGGATGAAATTGTGACTGTAGATACCGATGAAATTTGCGCCGCCATTAATGATGTATTTAGTGATACCCGCAGCATTCTTGAGCCTGCAGGCGCCTTAGCGATTGCAGGATTAAAAAAATATGTCATCCACAAGAAAATTAAAAAGAAAACGTTTGTGGCAATTGCTTGTGGCGCAAATATGAATTTTAGTCGCTTGCGCTTTGTTGCTGAACGCGCCGATGTTGGAGAATTTCGTGAAGCTGTTTTTGCTGTCACCATCCCTGAAGAACGCGGCTCGTTTAAGCGTTTTTGTGAACTTTTAGGTAAGCGTAATGTAACCGAATTTAATTACCGCATTGCTGATCAACGTGAGGCGCATATATTTGTTGGTATTTCTACTTTAAAGGCGCAAGATAGTACGGCGATTGCCAAACACTTTAATCAGGCAGGCTTTTCTACCATTGATCTGACCCATGATGAATTAGCAAAATCACACTTACGTCATATGGTCGGGGGCCACTCACCCTTAGCTAAAGATGAACTCCTCTATCGCTTTGAGTTTCCCGAAAGACCGGGGGCGCTGATGCGGTTTTTAACCAGCATGGCACCCAATTGGAATATTAGTTTGTTTCACTACCGTAACCATGGGGCCGACTATGGCCGGATTTTGGTCGGTATTCAAGTACCAAAAACAGATCAAAAAGCATTCCAAGACTTTCTCATCACTTTGGGATATCCCCATTGGAACGAAAGTAAAAATCCAGCCTATCAACTCTTTTTAAAATAAGATGGCCTACAGTCTCTCCGGAAAATTAGTCGTGGCCATTTCATCGCGCGCCTTGTTTGATTTTGAGGAGGAGAATAATCTGTTTGAGTCAAGCGATGACAGTGCGTACATGAAACTGCAATTGGAGAGGCTGTCAATTCCTGCGCGCACCGGTGTCGCCTTCCCCCTTGTAAAAAAATTATTGGCTTTTAATTCAGGTGAGGAACAGCGAGTAGAAGTCGTTATCCTCTCGCGTAATGATCCCGTCAGTGGTTTACGGGTATTCCGTTCAGCAGTCCACCATGGCTTACATTTAGAGCGGGGGGTTTTTACCCGCGGGCGCCCGCCTTATCATTACTTACGCTCACTGCATGCCAATTTATTTTTATCCGCTAATGAAGAAGATGTGCGGGCCACAATTGATGCGGGCTTTCCAGCAGCTCGAGTCTATCCGGAATCCAATACCAGCGCTGAATCACATCCCGATGAAATTCGTATTGCCTTTGACGGCGATGCTGTTTTATTTTCTGATGAAGCCGAACAGATATTTCAAAATAAGGGCTTAGAGGCTTTTGTTGACCATGAGAGTAAAAAAGTGTCTGTGCCTTTACCACCGGGTCCTTTTAAACCTTTGCTAGAGGCGCTCCACCGCTTACAAAACCAATCGGGTGAAAAGGGCATGCGGATTCGTACCGCCCTGGTTACTGCTCGGTCTGCACCAGCTCACGAACGAGCAATTAGAACTTTGATGGATTGGGGCATAGAAGTTGATGAAGCCATGTTTTTGGGTGGCTTATCAAAAAGTGATTTCTTGCGCGAATTCGAGCCTGATTTCTTTTTTGATGACCAAACGGGCCACTGCCAAGCCGCAGCTACAGTAGCGCCGACTGGGCACGTAGTTTCGGGTATTGCGAATCGCCAAAACTAGAAAACGACAAGCAATGGCGCGCTGGCACATTCGATTTGACAGCAATAAATTAATGGCCCTGTGGATTTTTTTGGGCTTATTTCTTCTTTATAAATGCCTGCACCCAGCTATTGATGGAGATGGCGTAGATCGATTTAATGATTTACTGGCATTGATTAACGGGCAATCTCCAACGAGTAAGTTCTCTACTATTCATGCCATCATCTCCTTCCCGCTCTATTGGGTAGGCGCTTTTTTTGAAAAAGCGAAGCTTACTACCGCCTGGTTCAATCCGCTTATTTTTTGCCTGCTTTTATTATTTCTCGTGCGCGCAATGCCAACTCGCACAATGCAATTTTTTGTCGCTATTTTTATGCTTGCTACCTCCATGTTCCCCAATCACATCATGACTTACTATGGTGAGACACTGACTGCTAGCGCAATTACATTAGGAATCATTGCGCTCTTAAAAGAGCGGCTTTTTTTAGCAGTAGTTTTATTGAGTATTGGCGTAGTGCAAACACCAGCAACCTTGCCTGCACTTGTTTTATCGCTCATTTTTTTAGCCCTAAAGTTACGCAAACCCCTTTATCTCTTCATCATCCTAATGCCAGCTAGTGCAATCATCTTTGAAAACTATGTCAAGTCTGGCGCCATCTTTGCTTCACCCTATCTCGTGGCAGATCAAGGCACTGTCACGATATTGCCGTATTCTGGAAAAGCAGGTTTTAGTTACCCCTTTGTTTTAGGATTTATCTCAATTCTATTTTCTTTTGGCAAGGGCTTGCTATTTTTTATCCCAGCAATTTTTCTTAGGTTTTTTATAAAACCGCACACCAGCGCCGACCAAAAATTATTTTTACTCATCGATGCACTATTAGTTTTTGTTTTTGGCATGATATTAATTTACGCTAACTGGTGGTCTTGGTATGGTGGTTTTTTTTGGGGACCTCGGTTTTTTTTACTCGCCTGTATCCCCGCCTCTTTACTTTTAGCTTATGGAGTTTGTTTAGCTGAGCTCTCTTTCAAAACTCGCCTAGTTCTGCTGTCAACGATATTGTGGAGTTTTTGGGTTTGTATCCAAGGTTTTCTATTTAGTGTGCGCGACCTAGCAAGCTGTTTAGAAAATAATGCTGCTTTACAATTTTTGTGTTGGTACACTCCTGAATTTAGTCCGCTATTCAGACAATGGATTGTTGGCTTTCCTAACATTCATTATCATCAAACGCTTTATATTCTCTGGGGTGTTATTTCGGTTTTATTCAGCATTTGGTGGCTCTTTTTTATTCCCAAAAAGACCAATGAAATGGTTCTGCGCTCAAGTTAACCTTCTTACTATTTATTCTTTTTATTTTTATGGCTTTAATTAATTTAAGACCTCAACTTGGGCAGCAAACAGCTTACCCCACTCACTATGATCCTGGCTTACTGTTTCCAATTGACCGCGCAACACAACGGGCTAAATTGTTGCAGCCCACTCAGAAAACGCTGCCTTTTTTTGGCGTTGATATTTGGAATGCCTATGAATTAAGCTGGCTTAATGCTAAAGGCAAACCACAAGTTGCTTTAGCGGAATTTATTTTTCCTGCAGATTCACCCAAGATGGTTGAATCTAAATCATTTAAGCTTTACTTAAATAGCTTAAATAATGAGCGCTTTAATTCGGCAGAAGAGCTGGGCCTGCAACTTCAAACTGATTTATCACTAGTTACAGAAGCGCCAGTACAAGTTCGTATTATTAAGCCTGAAGAAGCTGCTACTCATGGTATTCATGAATTAACAGGCGATTTACTGGATCGACTTGATCTTGATGTTGACCATTCGCTTGCTGCTGATGCAGCGCTACTCAGTGCCGATATTACTGCGGCACCAATTGAACAATGCCTAGTTTCTCATCTACTGAAATCGAACTGCCCAGTAACCGGACAACCAGACTGGGCTAGCATTCAAATCCGGTATTTTGGCAGGCCTATAAACGAAGCAGGTTTATTGCGCTACCTCATTGGCTTTCGCCAGCTAGGGGAGTTTCATGAGGACTGCGTAGAGACTATTTTTTGTGCCATTAAAGAGCGCTGCGCGCCAGAAAAATTAGCAGTTTTTGCGCGCTATACCCGCCGCGGTGGTTTAGACATTAACCCATTTCGTGCTGATTACAATGCTGCCTGGCCAGCCAATGTTCGGCATGCCAGGCAGTAGGGCTCATTCTTAAAACGGAATATCGTCGTCCATTGCACCAAGTGCCCCTGCCGAGGCTGCTGGGTTAGCGCCAGCATCACTCGGTTTAGTACGAGGCGCGTTATCACTTCCTTCGCTACTCGCACCAGACATTTTAGAGCCTAACATTTGCATGGTTTCAGCTCGAATTTCTGTGGAGTATTTTTCTTGACCACTTTGATCGGTCCATTTACGCGTGCGTAAACTACCCTCAACATATACTTGCGAACCTTTTTTTAAATACTGGCCCGCAATCTCGGCTAACTTACCGAAAAAAGCCACCCGATGCCATTCGGTAGTTTCTTTCATTTCGCCAGTTTGTTTATCTTTGTAACGATCTGAAGTTGCTACTGAAATATTGGTTACTGCGTCGCCACTGGGCAAGTAACGTGTTTCTGGATCGCGCCCAACGTTACCTACGATGATGACCTTATTTACCGAAGCCATGTTGTCTCCCGAAGAAAATGAATTTATAAAATTACAGCTCACTGAACATCAATAAAATACCGCTGTGCTAATAGTAAAACCAGCAAATGTCTGCTTAAGAACTGGATGGAACCGAGCCTAGAGGCGATTTTTTAGGTTTCGCAGGCGGCTCTTGCATCGGCCATGCAATTATAAGCCAGCCGATTAAGAGGGCCCCACCCAAAATAAAAACTGCGTGCTCACCATGGTGTTCCGTAATCCATCCGCCAATAGCTGCACCAGCAAATAAACCAATCGACTGCGTGGTGTTATAAATTCCTAAAGCAGCGCCTTTCGATTCTTTGGCCCACCTAGACACTAAGGCGGGCTGCAATGCTTCCAGTAAATTAAAACCCACAAAATAGGTGAGCAAGGCAATGGCAATCATTAAAACGGTGGCGGCCTCAATAAAGATAAATTGGGATACCAACAAAAACCCAATACTGAGTAAAACTGAAAGGCGTAAACACTGTTTCTTTTCTCCGTAAATTAATAAAGGTGCGATTAAGATAAATGAAATGAGCACCACTGGCAAATACACCAACCAGTGATTTGCTAGTGGAAAGCCTGCCTGCACTAAAAGGCGTGGAACTACAAAAAACATGGCCACTTGCGTTGCATTGAGAATAAAGACACCGATATTAAGCCGCGCTAATTCAGGTCGGAGAAATATTTTTATTAAGGGAACTGGCTGTGAAGGTGGCTTGACAGGGGTGCTTGGCACGACGAAGAGGGCCACCAATATAGCGATAAAACCCATTACTGCTAAGAGCATAAACATGCCATTTAAATTGATGAGTCGATAAATTGGCGCAGCAATGACCAGTGATAGCGCAAACGACAAGGCGATACTGCCACCCACTATCGCCATTGCCACGGTTCTTACTTGCTCGCGGGTGAGGTCTGCCACCCAAGCAGAAATAGCAGCCGAAATGGCTCCAGCGCCCATAATGCCGCGGCCAATACCAATCCAGAGCAAATCATCGTGACTTGAAGCGATGATGGCCCCAACCACAAATAAGGCTAACCCCCAAACGACTACCGGCTTGCGTCCAATGCGGTCGGATAAGGCGCCTAAGGGAATGTGAAAAAACGCCTGAACAATATTAAACATGCCTAAAGATAGGCCGACCCAAAAGGCATGCTCGCCCCCCGGTAAATCGCGGGCATGCAGGCTAAAGACCGGCAAGATAAGGAATAGGCCCAGCATCCGCAGGCCAAAAATGCCTGCTAAAGCGAGAGTGGAGCGAAGTTCTGAAGGATTCATGAGAAAGAGCTATATTAACAAGTTACGCTAAAAAAACATGAATACTGAAATCAAGATCCGCGGCGCACGCACGCACAACCTCAAAAATATCAACCTGGATATACCCCGAGAAAAACTGGTAGTCCTTACTGGCTTGTCTGGCTCGGGCAAAAGCTCACTGGCATTTGATACGCTTTATGCCGAAGGTCAGCGCCGCTATGTCGAGTCGCTATCGGCCTATGCGCGGCAATTTTTACAGTTAATGGAAAAACCAGACGTTGATGTCATTGAGGGCTTATCGCCAGCAATTTCAATTGAGCAAAAAGCCACTAGCCATAACCCCCGCTCTACCGTGGGTACCGTAACTGAAATTCATGATTACCTCCGCCTCTTGTTTGCCCGTGCTGGCACGCCCCATTGTCCTGATCACAATTTAGCGCTTGCCGCCCAAAGTGTTTCGCAAATGGTTGATACCGTTTTAGCCATGCCGGAAGATACCAAGTTAATGATCTTAGCGCCCGTTGTGAGCGAACGTAAAGGTGAATTTGTTGATCTGTTTCAAGACTTACAGGCCCAAGGTTTTGTACGTTTTCGGGTTCGCTCTGGTGGTGGCACGACCAATACGGCCAAAGCGGAAATTTTTGAAGTTGATCTACTGCCTAAGTTAAAAAAGCATGACAAACATTCAATTGAAGTTGTTGTTGATCGAATTAAAGTTCGCCCTGATATTCAGCAACGTCTAGCGGAATCTTTTGAAACGGCCTTGCGCTTAGCTGAGGGTAAAGCGATGGTCGTGAATATGGATACGGGTGAAACAACTATTTTTTCCAGTAAATTTGCCTGCCCGATTTGCGCCTACTCGTTACAAGAATTGGAGCCGCGTTTATTCTCCTTTAATAATCCTATGGGGGCATGCCCTACCTGTGACGGCCTCGGCCATATTTCCTTTTTTGATCCTAAAAGAATTGTGGCACATCCTGATTTATCGCTGGCATCGGGTGCAATTAAAGGGTGGGACCGTCGGAATCAATTTTATTTCAAACTGTTACAAGCCCTCGCTAAGCATGCAAACTTTGATCTTGAAAAACCGTTTGAAAATTTGCCTAAAAAAGCCCAAGAGCTGATTTTATTTGGTTCCGGAGAAATTCAAATTCCCTTTGAATATTTAAATGAACGCGGCAAGTTAAGTGTGCGCGAACATGCCTTTGAGGGAATTGTGGCAAACTTTGAAAGACGCTATCGCGAAACCGATTCAATGACCGTGCGTGAAGAGCTTGCGCGCTATCAAAATATATGCTCTTGTCCCGATTGCAATGGCACTCGCTTACGTCGTGAAGCACGCTTTGTGAAAGTGGGTGATGGGCAACAAGCGCGCGCAATTTATGAAATTAGTGCCCTGCCACTTCGCGAAGCTAAAGACTATTTTGAAAACCTAGCACTCAAAGGCGCTAAAAAAGAAATTGCTGACAAAATTGTTAAAGAAATTGGCTCCCGCTTACGCTTCTTAAATGATGTAGGACTCGACTACCTTTCGCTTGAGCGCAGCGCTGATACGCTGTCTGGCGGAGAGGCTCAGCGAATTCGTTTGGCTTCACAAATTGGTTCTGGCTTGACTGGGGTAATGTATGTACTAGATGAACCTTCCATTGGTTTGCATCAACGTGATAACGATCGTTTAATTACCACCTTGAAGCATTTGCGTGATTTAGGTAATAGTGTTTTAGTGGTTGAGCATGATGAAGATATGATTCGCTCAGCTGACTATGTTATAGATATTGGTCCAGGCGCTGGGGTGCATGGCGGGCAAGTCGTGGCAATTGGTACCCCAACTGATGTTGAAAATAATCCCGCTTCGCTAACTGGCGATTATTTAGCCGGGCGTGAACGCATCGAGGTACCAGATAAACGCATTCCAGTAGGCGAGCGCTTTCTCACCATTTTAGGTGCTCGTGGTAACAACCTACAAGCGGTTAATGCTTCTATTCCAATAGGTTTGATGACTTGTGTTACCGGAGTATCGGGCTCTGGTAAATCAACCCTGATTAACGATACCTTGCACTTCGCAGTTGCGCAGCATTTATATGGCTCAAGTGCAGAGCCTGCAGCCCATGATGGCATTGAAGGGCTAGATCATTTTGATAAAGTTATTAGCGTTGATCAATCGCCCATTGGGCGAACTCCGCGTTCTAACCCTGCTACCTATACTGGTCTTTTCACCCCCATTCGAGAGTTGTTTGCTGGGGTGCCTGCGGCCCGTGAGCGCGGCTATGAAGCAGGTCGCTTTTCTTTTAATGTGAAAGGTGGACGCTGCGAAACTTGCGAGGGTGATGGCGTTTTAAAAGTAGAAATGCATTTTTTACCCGATGTCTATGTGCCCTGCGACGTTTGTCATGGTAAGCGTTATAACCGCGAGACCCTAGATATTCGCTATAAAGGCAAAAATATTCATGAGGTACTGTCAATGACAATTGAACAAGCCCATGAATTTTTTGCCGCTGTTCCTGTAGTTAAGCGTAAATTAAAAACCTTGCTCGATGTTGGTTTAGGTTATGTGAAGCTAGGTCAAAGTGCTACAACTTTATCGGGCGGAGAAGCACAACGCGTCAAATTGTCACTTGAGCTTTCCAAGCGGGATACGGGCAGAACACTTTATATTTTAGATGAGCCCACTACGGGACTTCATTTTCATGACATCCAACTATTACTGACGGTCATTCATACGCTAAAAAAACAGGGAAATACCATCGTGGTAATAGAACACAATTTAGATGTGATTAAAACCGCTGATTGGATTATTGATTTAGGTCCTAAAGGCGGGGCAGGCGGTGGACAAATTATTGCGTCGGGCACACCTGAAGAGGTAGCCCAAAACGCGGCCAGCTTTACAGGTCAATATTTAGCGCCTTTATTAAAAAAAGGCCAAGAACCCAAAACACCGCGTAAGACTGCGCCGCTTAACAAGAATAAATCTAAAGCGGCAGTTGAGACCTTTGCCGAAGCCATTAAGTAGTCTAAATAAGCTTAGCTTCGGCTATTTCAAGCGCTTCAGAATTACCCGATAAAACTAAAATATCGTTCGCTTGTAAGTGTAAGTCGGGCTTGAGGTCTAGCTTGGTGTAATCAGCGCCCATCAGCTTCCGTCTGACTGCTTGCACTGTAATGCCATCTAACTCAAAATGTAGCTCTGCCAAAGTCTTGCCTATACTCAGTGCGCCGGGCATCAGCGTGACGGTATGTAAGCGCCAAGCTTCGTTTTCACTAAAATCCTCGTCAGTAGAGCCCCGAAAATATCCCCGCAATAAGCTATAACGCGCTTCACGAGCTGCCGTAATTGTTCTAACCACCTTGCGCATTGGCACCCCCATAATGAGTAAGACATGTGAAGCTAACATGAGGCTGCCCTCGATTAACTCGGGGATTACTTCAGTGGCTCCTGCGGCTTGTAATTTTCCCAAATCCGCATCGTCGGTAGTGCGAACTAAGACTGTCATTCCAGGCCGCAGTTTTTCAACCTGATGCAGTACCTTTAAACTCGCTATCGTATCGGCGAAGGTAATTACCACAGCCTTTGCCCTTACTAAACCTGCTGCAACTAAATAGTTTTCACGGCTCGCATCTCCATAGACCACTCGATCTCCAGCTGATACAGCTTCGGCAATACGATCGGGATCGAGATCTAAGGCCAGATAAGGAATTTTTTCCTGATCCAATAAACGTGCCAAACTTTGGCCCGAGCGCCCAAAACCACAAATAAGCACATGTTGATCATTGCGCATACTTTGTGCAGCTACACGCGTGATGGCAAGCGACTGCAAAAGCCACTCTGTACTCGCAAAGCGCATTGCAAGCCGCTCACTAAATTGAATTAAAAAAGGCGCCCCTAGCATTGACAACAGCATCGCCGCCAGCACCGCTTGACTCAGTAGCGGGTCAATTAAATCTAAGCCGTCAATTTGAGTTAGCAACACAAAGCCAAATTCTCCCGCTTGCGCCAAACATAAACCCGTGCGGATGGCAACCCCAGGGCTGGAACCATACAGGCGCGCTAAAACAGTAATCACTATAAACTTCAAAGCTAAGGGGGCTATCAATAAAAGCAATACCAGATGCCACTGAACAACCAGCACTTGCAAATCTAATAACATCCCAATAGAAATAAAAAATAGGCCTAAAAGAACATCGCGAAATGGCTTAATATCATCTTCAACTTGGTGACGATAGGGTGTTTCTGAAATTAACATTCCCGCTAAAAAAGCGCCTAAGGCTAATGACAAACCAAAATAGGCTGTTAACGCTGACATTCCCAAAACAATTAAAAGTAAATTGAGCATAAACAGTTCTTGCGAACGTAAACGCGCCACTAATTTAAACCAGCGACTCATTAGAGTTTGGCCAATAAAAAATATCAACACTAACGCTATTGTTAGCTTGATTGCGGTTAGCGATAATGCTTCGAATAAGTCATGGGGGTTTTTACCCAGCGATGGTAATAAAATTAAGAGAAAAACCACTGCCAAATCTTGAAACAATAAAATGCCAATCACATTGCGGCCATGCTCCATTTCTAACTCTGCACGGTCGGCTAGTAATTTAGTCACAATAGCGGTCGAAGACATCGCTAATGCGCCACCAAGCGCAATTGAAGCATGCCAAGATAAGGGATAAAACGAACTGATTAAGAAGCTCGCCGGCACGGCCAAGAGCATCGTCATAATGACTTGACTGCCACCCAAGCCAAAAACGATCGTCCGCATGGCCTTTAATTTATGTAAATTAAATTCCAGTCCAATGGAAAACATCAAAAAAACCACGCCAAACTCGGCTAAATACTTTACCGTTGCCGAATCATTGGCCACTGCCAAGGCATTGGGACCAATTAAAATACCAATGGATAAATAGCCCAAAATTGGTGGTAAACCAAAATAGCGGAAAATAAGGACCCCGGCTACTCCAGAGCCTAACAAAATGAGCGTTAATTGAAGGACTGACGGCATATACTGATCCCATGATAGCGAAGACCCGTGACCGAACCCTAATGCTGGCCCGTGATACCCTCACCATCGAAGCCGAAGCCTTGCAGGCCATGCGCGACCGCCTAGAAGGCGCAAATGCTGAAACCCTCATTCGAGCAGTTGAATTGCTACACGACTGTAAGGGACGCATTGTGGTCTCGGGTATTGGGAAATCGGGTCATATTGCCCGTAAAATTGCAGCTACCTTTGCCTCTACCGGTTCACCCGCTTTTTTTGTGCACCCTGCTGAAGCTAGCCATGGCGATTTAGGAATGGTGACCCGCGATGATGTTTTTGTAGCGCTATCTAATTCCGGCGAAACGAATGAATTGCTTACGATTCTGCCCATCATTAAACGCACTGGGGCAAAACTCATTGCCCTCACCGGCGCCCCGAATTCCTCATTAGCACAGTTGGCTGATGCACATTTAGATACGAGCGTAGCAAAAGAAGCCTGCCCTCTCAATTTAGCGCCTACCAGCAGTACAACGGCAGCTTTAGCAATGGGGGATGCCCTAGCTGTAGCTTTACTTGATATTAAGGGTTTTCAAGCGGAAGAATTTATTCGCTCCCATCCTGGTGGGCGCTTAGGCAGAAAACAATTTAGCTATGTTAGCGAAGTCATGCGACCCCTGAATCAAACTCCCCAAATTAACATTGATGCCACTCTGCCAGAAGCCTTACTCGAGATGAGCGCTAAACAAATGGGTATGGTTATTGTCTTGAATCACCAACAAAAAATTGTTGGTATTTTTACCGATGGTGATGTGCGTCGTTTACTTGAAAAGTCAATCGACTTAAGCGGTATTTCTTTGCAAGCCGCGATTACTAATCAACCCCATACCATCCCCCCTGAGCTTTTAGCAGAAGAGGCCATTGAGATGATGGAAAAATTTCGCATTAATCATTTGGTGGTGACTGCCCCAGATGGCAGTTTATTGGGCGCGCTTAATTTGCATGATTTATTTGCTGCAAAGGTAATTTAAGCCGCCGTGATCAGGGTAATTGAATTTTTTTCTATTTATGTCTAACGCTTTTAATACGCCGGTTAGCAATGCATTGAGTCGCTTTCCCCAAGCTTGGGAGCGGGCGACGCACATCAAACTACTCGTATTAGATGTGGATGGCGTGCTTACGAATGGGCAAATTTATTTAGGAGCCGATGGCCAAGAAATAGCCAAAGCTTTTGATATTCAAGATGGGTTGGGAATTAAGCTATTACAACAATGCGGTATTCCCTGTGCAGTAATTACTGGCAGAAGCTCTCCCATTGTGAGCGCTCGTTGTGCTGAGCTCGGTATCGCCCATCTTTTTATGGGTGTAACTCAAAAAACTATCGCCCTCGAGCAACTATTAACCACGCTCAATCTCGAACGCGATCATATAGCAGTAATGGGTGACGATTGGCCTGATTTGCCAATGATGCATCAGGCAGGCCTGATTGCTTGCCCAGCCTCGGCCCATGCTGGCGTTAAACAACAGGCCCATTTAATTACTGAACGAGCCGGTGGTTATGGCGCTGTACGGGAGCTATGTGATCTCATTTTACAAGCCCAAAATCGCTACGAAGCCCTGCTAAAGAAGGCTGGTAAGTAGATGATGGAATGGAATTTACAGCGGGTCAAAATGGGTATTTTGCGCACGCTGTTGGGCCTCACGCCGCTGGTATTAATGTTAGGCCTGACCCTCGCAACCTATTGGTTAGTTGAAAAAAATAGCCCCGCTACGCTACCTGCTAGCGCTCCTGCGCGTTTGCATGTGCCTGATTACACTATTACCAATGGCGCGCTCTCAACCTTAAATGAATTAGGCGAAACAAAAAATCGGGTCATCGGTAAACAATTAATTCACTATGAAGACGATGCCACCATTGATATTACGGCACCACGCATGCGTTCCTTTCAACCCCCAAAAGTACCAGTTACCGTGCAAGCGAATGTAGGTCACTTAGATGGCGATATTTCGATCCTCGATTTGTCTGGAAACGCAGAAATTTTTCGTCCTGCTCAACCCGCCCTCGAAACTCAAAAAGCGGCATCGCAAATGATTGCGCTATCTAATTATTTTCAAGTGCTCATTAATGAAGATCTGATTAACACTCGCTACCCCTTAACCCTTGAGCAAGGTCTCTCCATTTTGACTTCAAATGAAGGAGGCAGCTTTAATAATGTGACTCAAACCATGACTTTATTTGGCAAAGTACAAGGTCGTATTGAGCGAGAACAGCAGGGTCAACGCTGAAATGAGAAATAAACAATATGGTGTTTTTTTCATCCTGCTAAGTCTTTGCTACGGTTTTTTTTCTTCATTTGCGATCGCAGAAAAAGCGGATCGAGATAAAGCCTTAATTCTTAATGCTGATTCGGTATCTGTGGATGATGTAGACCAACGTTACATCTTAAAAGGCGATATTTTGTTGGTTAAAGGCAGTATTGTGATTACAGGTGCAGATAGTGTGATTCAAATCGACCCCGAGGGCTATCAAGCAATTCAAATTCAAGGTACGCCTGAGCTTGTTGCCAGCATTCGCGAGCGACGTGAAGGCCCTGCAGAAGAATTTATGCAGGGACGTGGTAAAGAAATTTTGTACGATAATAAAAATGAAGTATTAACCTTAATTGGTGAGGCAAACTTTAAGCGTTTATTAAATATGCAAACCCTTGATAACTTATCTGGCTGGAAAATTCAGTACGATGATCAACAGCAACGCTATCTAGTGATTCCCCCTACTACAGATGCTTCCCTGCTAAGCTCACCCCCCCTAGCGCGGGCTATTTTGTCGCCACGCCGTAAGACTCCGATCAAATGAAATCCCCTTCTCCCGCTAGTAATCTGCCAGCCATTCTGATAGCGCAGCATTTACAAAAAAAATATGGTTCACGGGCAGTTGTACGCGATGTCACTATTGAAGTTAAAAGCGGTGAGGTGGTCGGTTTACTTGGCCCCAATGGCGCCGGCAAAACGACTTCCTTTTATATGATTGTCGGATTAGTACCATTTGATGATGGCACGATTCAGCTTAATGGCAAGGAAATTAGTCATTTACCTATTCATGAGAGGGCGCGAATGGGCTTATCGTATTTGCCGCAAGAGGCTTCCGTTTTTCGCAAGCTAACAGTGGCCGAAAATATTCAAGCGGTTCTTGAACTGCAAGTTCAAGGGGGCAAAGCGCTCGGTAAAAAAGAAATTCGCCAGCGCCTCGATGAATTACTGGATGAGCTCCAGATAAGCCATTTACGCGACAACCCGGCTTTATCGCTTTCAGGCGGTGAACGCAGACGAGTTGAAATTGCGCGCGCCCTCGCCTCTCAGCCAAAGTTTATTTTGCTCGACGAACCATTTGCTGGGGTAGACCCTATTGCGGTTGGAGAAATTCAGCGCATTGTGCGCTTTCTAAGAGACCGCCAAATTGGTGTTCTGATTACCGATCATAACGTGCGTGAAACCCTTGGTATTTGCGACCATGCTTATATTATTAGTGAGGGTAGCGTCTTGGCAGCCGGTAAGCCCGATGAGATTATTCAAAACGATGCCGTTAGGCGGGTCTATTTGGGTGAAAATTTCCGCATGTAATGAAAAAATTGTAAAACCCTTGGAATTGCTTCGAATCACTGCTAACCTAGAGTTTCGTCGCGACAACAACCGACTTTAAATAATCGAGGACTTGCTCATGAATCTAAAAATTAATAGTCGTCATCTTGAAATTACACCTGGAATTCGGATGCATCTTGAAAATGGAGTGCAAAAAATTCTCAAGCACTTTGATCAGGTAATTGATGCCTCAGCATTTTTAATGATCGATAATGCTAAAGAGAAAAATCTGCGCCAAACTGCTGAAATCACGTTGCATCTGAAAGGGAAAGAACTGTTTGCTCAAGCACATCACGAAGATCTATACCATGCGATGGATAATGTGGTGGACAAATTAGAACGACAAGTAATGAAATATAAAGAAAAGCACCAAGACTACCAGCACGAAAAGCCTTTTGAATGAATGTTCTCAGCCCCCTATTTACTACAAACTGTATTGCGCTTAACAGCCCCGCTAAAAATAAGAGCGAGGTATTTGCGGCTGCTGCCGCTTTATTTGCTGAACAACTCAAGCCCATTTCAGCTGACACAGTCTGTAGTTTTTTGAATGCGCGCGAACAACTAGGCTCCACTGGCCTAGGTGCTGGGGTAGCGATTCCCCATGGTCGAGTCAAAGGCCTTAAGCATCCTTGCGCAGCCTTCATTAAAGTGGCAACGCCAATTGATTTTGCCGCACCAGATCAATTGCCGGTGAGTATTTTAGTTTTTCTCTTGGTGCCAGAAAAAGCTACTCAAGAGCACCTCGAAATACTTTCTGCAATTGCTCAAGTACTCTCTGACCCAAAGGCACGTGTCGCATTAGAAAATGAAATTGACCCTGAAAAAGTGTGCCAATTACTATGCCATTGGAAGACCTAAATTATGACGCAGTCATTACTGCTTGAAAGCTTAAGCGCCCAACAAATTTTTGATGACAATGTGGGTGATTTAAAACTCTCCTGGGTTGGTGGTCTAGAAGGTGCTGAGCGTAAATTTCCGTCCGAGGCTGTCTTAGCCGCCTCTGCTTCCTCAGACTTAGTGGGTCACTTAAATCTCATCCACCCTAGTCGCATTCAGATTTTTGGTACTCAAGAAGTTGCCTATCATGCTGCTCTAGCACCAGAACAACGGCATATGCAGCTCGCTAGCATGCTTTCAAAAGACCCCCCATGCGTAATTGTGGCCGATGGTCAAGAGGCCGATCCCGACCTACAACTGTATTGTCAGCGCTCTTCAACCCCCCTATTTTCTACCCCTGTTTCTGCTGCAACAGTAATTGATAATTTGCGTACTTACTTAAGCAAAATCGGCGCGCCCCGCATTACCATGCATGGTGTCTTTATGGATATCCTAGGTTTGGGCGTCTTAATTATGGGTGAATCGGGTCTTGGTAAAAGCGAATTAGGGCTCGAGTTAATTTCCCGTGGCCATGGTTTAGTTGCTGATGATGCCGTTGACTTTTCAAGGCTTGGCCCCGATTACATCGAAGGTCGATGCCCGATTATTTTACGCGATTTGTTGGAGGTACGCGGTCTTGGTTTGCTCGATATTCGCACTATTTTTGGCGAAACAGCGGTTCGGCGGCGACTGAAATTACGTTTAATCGTTCAACTCGTGCGTCGCTCAGACGGAGAGTTTGAGCGCTTACCCATTGACGCTCAGCATATTAACGTACTCGATGTGCCAATTCGTACAGTTAAAATTCAGGTTGCTGCTGGCCGTAATTTAGCTGTTTTAGTTGAAGCTGCGGTGCGCAATACTATTTTGCAATTACGCGGTATTGATACCCTCAAAGAATTTATCGAACGGCAGCGGAGCCAAATGAACGCTGACGCAGAAAATAGTAAGCTGCAAGGGCGTTTACTTTAAAATGCAAATTCACCTAATTACGGGTATTTCGGGTTCTGGTAAATCTGTTGCTTTGCGAGCCTTCGAAGATGCTGGTTACGACTGTATTGATAATTTACCGGTATCTTTATTAGAAGCTTTAATTGCGACCCTAGAAACTGAAAAAAGGGAGCGGGTTGCAGTTGCCATTGATGCTCGTCGTGGTGATTCGATTGCCCAATTACCGCAACTGCTTAAACAATTACAAGCTAACCATCAAGTACGCGTCCTTTTTATTAATGCTGATACGAATACCTTAGTGCAGCGTTTTTCTGAGACCAGACGCCGCCATCCCCTTTCAGTTAAAGCGGGCGCTAACTCTGAACAGACATTAGCAAGCACCTTAATTGAGGCCCTAGAACTCGAGCGCAAGCTACTTGAACCCCTTAGTAAGGAAGCGCATAGTATCGATACCAGCAATCTGCCCGCCCATACACTGCGCTCTTGGATTCAAGATTTGATTAAGGATAAACCAGTGGGTTTAACCGTCATCCTTGAATCATTTGGCTTTAAAAAAGGCTTGCCTGGTGAAGCTGACCTGGTCTTTGATGTGCGCTGTCTTCCTAACCCGTACTACGACAAAATACTGCGCCCCTTAACGGGTAGGGATGAACTAGTTAAACGCTTTTTAAGCGCAATTCCGGAAGTCAATGCAATGGCCGATGACATTATTCGCTTTGTGCAAAATTGGTTGCCCCATTACATCGCTGATGGTCGTAGTTACTTAACTATTGCCATTGGCTGCACTGGTGGACAACATCGCTCGGTTTACTTAATCAATCGACTGGGCCAAGCCCTAGAAAAAAATGCAGTCAGCACCTTACCTATTCATTTGCTTTATCGGCATCGCGAATTAGATTCCAATCCTGAAAAATAAGGCGGATTGCTTGCGGCAAGCCAAGTGCATCTAGTTCGTTCAGCCTAAACCAAGCGTAATCTGTTCCCGCTATGGCTATGGGCTTGCTCAATTGAATACGCCAAGACTGAATCCACAATACCCGATGGGTAAACACATGCTTGAGTACTAAGCCTGCTACTGGCTTAGTACTTAATTTAATCAATTGGTCTAATACTTTTTCTGCAACGTGGCCTGATGAAAAAATCATTTGCAGCAATTTTTTGGTGCTAATATTTTTTTTTATTTTTGGCGTCTGCACAACACTATCTAGCGTTATTTTTTGCCAACTCGATTCAGGTAAAGACCATAAGCCACCCCAGATACCCTCGGTTGGCCGACGTTGCAATAAAATCTGCTCTTGGGCTTGAATGATGAGCATCACACAGTTAAATGCAGGTGATTTTTTCTTGACTAGTTTCTTGGGTAACTCAAGTACTTGATTATGTTGTTTGGCAATACAACTACTTTCGAATGGACATTTTTTTTCTTGACTATTTTTTTGGCTTAAACAAATCGGTTGTCGCGCAGTACACCATGTGGCACCAAAATCCATTAAAGCCTGTGTATAGCGTGGCATGAATTTCGCCTCATGTGGCAAGAGCGTTTGGGCTAATTGCCACAATTGCTCGCTAACTGCCTTGCTTTGTACCGCACCTGCAACGCCAAATAACCTTGCTAAAATCCGCTTCACATTTGCATCTAAGATTGGCGTACGCAGATTAAATGCAAATGCAGCAATCGCACCTGCGGTTGACCTACCAATGCCTGCTAATTTTTCTAATTGCGCTAATTGGCGAGGAAACTGCCCGCCATAATCCTGCTCTATTTGCTTTGCGCAAGCATGCAAATTACGTGCACGACTGTAGTAACCCAATCCACTCCATTCTGCCAATACTTCATCTAAGGGGGCAGCAGCTAGCGCCTGAACTGTGGGAAAGCGCTGCATGAGCTTAGGATAACGTTCAAGCACAGTGCTGACTTGTGTTTGTTGCAACATAATTTCAGAGACCCAGATAGCGTAAGGATCGTGTAAATTTTGCCAAGGCAACCCGGCGCGACCATCTTGTTGATGCCAGCGCAACAGTACTGTTGCAAACTGATCTCGATTTAGCGTTTTTGGCACACGGGGCAGTAGTAGGTTGAACGTTGGCTTTGCACTATTTGACGAATTGGGGTTTGACATACCCTACAGGGCAGATCACGGCGATCATATACTTTGGTTTGCATCATAAAGTGCCCTGGCTCACCCGCGCTATTAACAAAATCGCGCAATGAGCTCCCCCCTGCTTTAATGGCCCGCGTTAAGACCGCGCGAATGGCCATAGCTAAACGTACACAATTTGGGCGAGTTAATCGTCCAGCTGCTTTAGCAGGATGAATACCGGCTTCAAATAGGCTTTCCGAACAGTAAATATTGCCTACCCCCACTACGGCTTGTCCAGCCAACAAAAATTGCTTCACTGCGATTGTTCTACCCCGCGAAGCTTGGTACAACAGGTCTGCTGCGGCTGCGCCAGCAAAGTCTGCTGACAGTGGCTCTACACCCAGCTTACTAAGCAGGGGATTCGAAGCGACGGGCCCTTTACTGTTTGGATGCCAAATCACGGCGCCAAATTTTCTGGGATCGTGTAAACGCAAACTGAGAGAGCCCAAATAAAAAATGACTCGATCATGTGGTTTAGGTAAGTCAGGGGTGGGCAAAATTCGTAATACACCTGTCATACCTAAGTGGATGAGTAAATAACCCCGATCTAAGCGCAGCAGTAAGTATTTGCCTCGGCGTTCAATCGCTTGAACTTGTTGGCCGCGAAGGATGGTAGCCAGATTTTTTATCACTGGCCAGCGGAGCCGACCATCAAGCACTTCGAGGCCAGAGATGCTTCGTCCCACAAGGTGGGCTTGGATACCAAGACGGGTTACTTCTACTTCAGGTAGTTCGGGCATAAATAGATTGTAGTTTCCGCGATTAGAATGGGGTTATGAAACCTTTTTTATTGCTTAGTTTCGCCCTTGGCCTAAACTGCTGTGGTGCACTGCCAGTCCTTGCTGAGCCTTTTAATGAGCGCCCTCAAGCAGTTGCTGAAAATGATGGTGGGCAGGCTATTTTTGAAATACTGGCCTCTGAAATCGCTGTGCAACGGGGCGAGTTTGGCTTGGGGTATCAAACGTACTTAAGCTTAGCGCGCAAAACCCGCGACCCCCGTTTGGCTCAACGGGCAATGGAAATTGCTTTGGCTGCGGGCGCTCCTGACAGTGCCTTAGAGGCAGCTGAAAGCTGGGACAGTTTAGCGGGGGCCTCACCAGGCAACTCGAAAGAAGTGTTAGTGACCTTGCTTATGCTTAACCAGCGCTGGCCTGACGCCGTACAGCCCACCATTGCTCTGTTACGTAGTCAAAAACCGACTGATCGTGAAACAACTATTAAGCGTCTCATGCCTCTGTTTGCTAAGGCTGCTAATGAAGATAATGCCATGCGGGCTTTTTATAGCATTATTTCTGCAGTCAATCCGCTACCGCAAGACAAAGAAATTCTTTTCCTTTACTCCATGGCGGCCGATAAAGCAGGTCACCCCGAAGTGATGGAAAAGGTCTTGCGAATTATTTTGAGCCAAAATCCGAATGATGTTAATGCTTTAAATGCCTTGGGTTACTCCTTAGCCGATCGCAAGCAAAAATTACCCGAAGCGCTTGTCCTCATCACTAAGGCACATCAACTTTCTCCTAATGATGCTTTTATTTTAGATAGTCTAGGGTGGGTTAATTTTCGCCTTGGCAATACGGTTTTAGCAACCCAGCAATTACAGCAAGCGCTGCAAACTAAACCAGAGGCAGATATTGCTGCCCATTTAGGCGAAGTGCAGTGGAGCCAGCAACAAATGAGTGCTGCTGAAGTCTCGTGGCGCCAAGCAGAAAAATTAGATGCGAATAATGCTACCTTACGCGAAACCTTAGCGCGCCTGAAGCCAGATTGGGTTAGTCACAATGAAACTAAATCAGCTCAATGGGATGGACGCTTCTCAGTGAATGTAACAGGTAGTGTAGAAGGTCGTAATCAAGGAGGCTCGGGTGGCTTTACCCTTACCCAAAATCAATTAAGCGATGTCTTGGAAATTCGTAATCCTATTGGTGGGGCGCTGGCCAAAATTACTGTTACCCCTGGCGAAGCTACGCTTGAGCGCAATGGCGAAATATTCAAAGCGTTTGATGCGGATACTTTATTATTGAATGCACTGGGTCTTGCCCTACCCGCCCGCGGTTTATCTGACTGGATGCGAGCCCAGGCCAGACCAGGAAGTAGCGCGAGTGTTGAACGCAATAGTGACGGACAGGTAACCCAAATAAAACAAGATGGGTGGACCTTAAGTTACGATTGGCTAAATCCCAACAAACTTGAAAAGCTGACCATGATTCGCAATACGAATCTAGGCTCCGTTGAGGTTCGGCTGGTTTTTGACTATGCCAGCAACTAAGACAATACAACTTTTTGCGCCGGCGAAGCTCAATTTATTTTTACATATAGTAGGCCGCCGCAATGATGGCTATCATCTTTTGCAATCGGTTTTTCAATTGATCGACTGGTGCGATTTAATCACCCTTAAACTTGCTGCTGATCAACAGGTTCATCTTTCTACCTCACTACCTGGTATCGATGCGGCACACAATCTCGTTGTCAGGGCGGCTGAACTCATTAAAAATTTTAGTGGCACTAAAGCGGGAGTAAGCATTGCCTTAGAAAAAAATATCCCCGTGGGTGCTGGGCTAGGTGGCGGATCATCAGATGCTGCTGCGGTTCTGCTGGGCCTAAACGATTTATGGAAATTACATTTAGATTTGCCCACACTCATGCAACTAGGTCTCCAACTAGGGGCTGATGTGCCCTTTTTTCTCTTTAGAAAAAATGCTTTTGTCGAAGGTATTGGGGAACGATTACAGGAAATAGAACTACCACCGACACGCTATTTAGTTATTTTTCCTGGCGCATCGATTGCCACCAGCACGATTTTCCAGGCGCCTGAATTGACCCGTAACCATGCCCCGATTACAATCAATGACTATTTAGCTTCTCCCGCATTGAAAAATAAATGGGGCAATGATTGTCAGGCGGTTGCCGTACAAATTTGCCCCGCAGTTCAGCAAGCCTTAGATTGGATTGAACAGATGCTACCTTTTTCTAAACCCCGCATGTCGGGCTCTGGCAGCAGCGTGTATGTTGCCCTGCCTGATGCCAATGCCCAATCTCGCGCTGCAGATCTTTGTGCTCATCTGCCTCAGGGGTGGGTTGGACGGGTAGTGGGGGGTTTAAATCAAAATTCCGCTTACAATGCGATTTCATCAAAATGACACACTACAGGGGAGTCGCCAAGCTGGTTAAGGCACTGGATTTTGATTCCAGCATGCGAAGGTTCGAATCCTTCCTCCCCTGCCAAATAACTGCATAGCCTAAATAAATCTACCCCTATGAACTCCGACTTCTTGACCTTATTTACTGGCAATGCCAACCCTGCTCTAGCGAATGCAGTAGCTCAAGAATTAAGTCTCTCCCTCGGTAAAGCCTTTGTAGGACGCTTTTCCGACGGAGAAATTCAGGTTGAAATTCAAGAAAATGTGCGCGGTAAAAATGTCGTTGTAATTCAGTCTACTTGCGCGCCAACAAACGATAATTTAATGGAATTAATGGTCATGATTGACGCTCTAAAGCGTGCATCTGCCAGTCGCATAACCGCAGTGATTCCTTACTTCGGATATGCCCGCCAAGACCGTCGTCCACGTTCGGCTCGGGTGGCTATTTCAGCGCGTATTGTGGCCAATATGCTGCAGTCGGTAGCGGGCATCGAACGGGTTTTAACCATGGATCTGCATGCTGATCAAATACAAGGTTTCTTCGATATCCCAGTTGATAATATTTACGCCTCTCCCGTTTTACTAGCCGACCTGCAACACAAAAAAGGCGATGATTTACTGGTGGTGTCTCCCGATATTGGTGGGGTGGTGCGGGCCCGTGCGATGGCCAAACAACTAGATTGTGACTTAGCCATTATTGATAAACGCCGGCCCAAGGCCAATGTTTCTGAAGTAATGCACCTAATTGGTGAGGTTGAAGGCCGCCACTGCGTCATCATGGACGACATTATTGATACTGGTGGCACCCTTTGTAAAGCCGCTGAAGCCCTTAAACAGCGGGGCGCTAAGGGGGTTACTGCTTACTGTACCCATGCTGTTTTGTCGGGTGGCGCCATGGCTCGAATTGCCGCCTCAGAGCTCGACGAAGTCGTTGTGACCGATACCATTCCCCTGACTTTAGAGGGAAGTAAGGTTAAGAAAATTCGCCAATTAAGTGTTGCCCCCCTTTTGGCTGAAACCCTCCTGCGCATTAGCAAGGGCGACTCGGTGATGTCGCTATTTGCTGAATAAAGGGCTCTTTTAGCTATTTTTGGTCTGCTCAGGCTCTTGGCATTGTTCTCAAACCCCAAGCAAGCTATAATTTGAGGCTTTTCTGTTTGGTCGCGAACGGAAATTAACCTACATTGGGAGTCCTTATGAAAGTCGTTGCTTTTGAAAGAAGCGTGCAGGGAACGGGTGCGAGCCGCCGCCTACGCAACTCCGGTAAAACTCCGGGCATTATTTATGGCGGTCAAAAAACGCCTCAAGTGGTTGAACTAGACCATAACGCGTTATTTCATGCCTTACGCAAAGAAGCTTTTCACTCGTCTATTTTGGAAATTGAAATTGGGGGAAAGACTCAAAAAGCCCTGCTCCGCGATTACCAAATGCATCCCTTCAAACCACTTGTTTTACATATTGATTTTCAACGCGTCTCAGCCACTGAAAAAATTCATATGCGCATTCCCTTGCACTTTACGCGTGCAGAAGAATCCGTCGCAATTAAATTGGGTGGTGCGGTAATTAGTCATATTGCTAATGATCTGGAAATTACCTGCTTGCCAGCCGACTTACCTGAGTTCATCGAAGTTGATCTCAGTAAAATTGAAGTAGGTCATTCAATTCATGCGAAAGACGTGGTCTTACCCAAAGGTGTAACCTTGGTCTTGCACATTGAACAAGAAAATCCTGTGCTTGCTAATGCGCGTATCCCTACTGTTAAAGCCGAACCCGAAACAGTCGTTGCTGTGGCTACTGAGGCAGCCCCTGCAGCAGCAGATGCGGCTAAAGATAAAGATAAAGACAAAGATAAAGACGCAAAGGCTTAAGGTAAACTGTCATTCAAGAAAGCCCGCTGAGCGCGGGTTTTCTTTTTTTTTAAGTCTGTCGATGACATTTTTTCCAGCTTCAGCTACATTAACGCCATGATTCAGTTAATTATAGGTCTGGGCAACCCAGGCGAGGAGCATGAAAAAGATCGGCATAATGCTGGCTTTTGGTTTGTCGAATCCTTAGCAGCCCAATTGAAAATTCACCTAGAGTACGAAAAACGTTTTCTCGGATATGTGGCTAAAACCAAATTCAAGGGGCTTGAACGCTATCTGCTGGAGCCTAATACGTATATGAATTTAAGTGGCCAATCAGTTGGCGCATGCTGTCATTTTCACAAAATAGCGGCCGAGTCTATTTTAGTGGTCCACGATGAGCTTGATCTCAAGCCAGGGGTGGCGCGCCTGAAGTTTGGTGGCGGTACGGGTGGTCACAATGGGCTTAAAGATATTCAGGCTCATCTAGGTAGTGCTAAATTTTGGCGCTTACGCATTGGCATTGGCCATCCACGCGACCTTGCTAGTGAGCGCAAGCCTATTGAAGTGGTTGATTATGTTTTAAAAAAACCTCGCAAAGAAGAGCAGGTCTTGCTTGAATCTGCGCTAGATCAGGCCCTAGGTGTAATTCCATTAATACTTGACGGTGATATGCAAAATGCGACTCAAGCATTGCATACAAGCTGCTAAGGCTTAACCTTTTCGTTATTCATCTCAGTAACTGCAGTAACTACAGCGCTTAATTGCTGATACTTCAATAAGAGTTTTGCTGGGGTCTCGACAAAAGCGGGATTGAGCGGAATGCAATCTACTGGACAGACTTGCCGACACTGAGGGGCATCAAAATGACCCACGCACTCAGTGCACTTTGTGGGATTGATTTCATAGATCTCGAGGCCCATAAAAATGGCATCATTTGGGCATTCTGGCTCGCAAACATCGCAATTAATGCAGTCATCGGTAATCATTAATGCCATTGGTCAGTCTTATTTTATGGTTTTTGCTCAGCTAATTTTTTCGCTAACCATTTTTCTACCGAAGGAAAAACAAACTTACTGACGTCACCGCCCATCAAAGCAATTTCTCGTACAAAGGTGCCTGATATAAATTGATATTGATCGGAGGGCGTTAAAAATAGGGTTTCGACATCGGGTAATAAATAGCGATTCATACCAGCCATTTGAAACTCGTATTCAAAATCGGATACGGCGCGCAAACCGCGGACGATGACCCGTGCTTGATGCTCACGAGCAAAATCTTTTAACAGGCCTGTAAAACCGACTATTTTTACGTTGCTATAGTGGTTTAAAACCTCTTTGGCAATGGCAATACGCTCTTCAAGATTAAAAAAAGGCTTTTTGCTGCGACTATCAGCAACCCCGACAATGACTTCGCCAAAAATACTCGAAGCGCGACGGACTAAATCTTCATGCCCTCGGGTGAAAGGATCAAAGGTACCTGGGTAAACAGCGACTGCCATACTTCCCCCTCTTTTATTATTACTTCACTCTCTATGAGTAGACCGCAGTTTAGCCTGAAGTGGCCCGAAACAGCAATGCTAAGGTCTGCCCGATAGCTAACTCTTTGACACAAGTCCAATTCTGCAGGCCAGAGATGAGACTCGCTTTAGCGGTACTTACTGGGCACTCGATGTATATTGCGCCCTGGGGACCAGACTGACAAACTCGTCCAGCCTCTTTGGCGGCAGCCAAGAGCAGTTGTGAATCTTGAAAAGGGGGGTCAAGGAAAATTAAATCCCAAGATGCTGTTGTTTGGGCTTTTAAAAACTGTAAACCATCAGCCTCTAGTAATGTAACTTTTCCAGCCGCTGGGTAACTATTCAGATTTTGAAGATTGAGCGTCAAATTCAAAAAAGTGTTTTTGTGTTTTTCAATTAATTCTACTAGGGCGGCATTGCGCGACGCCGCCTCAAATCCTAAAGCGCCCGAGCCCGCAAATACATCGAGGCAACGCAAGCCACTTAAATCTTGGCCCAACCAATTAAATAAGGTTTCGCGTAAGCGATCAGTACTGGGGCGCAAGCCAGCTTGGCTAATTACTTTAATTTGGCGACTGCGCCAAACTCCGCCAATAATTCTAATTTGCTGCGGTAAGGCGCGGGGCGATTTAATCAAATTGATTGCCTTATATCAGTCACTTGCACTTATTTTTTGGGTGTGACGCTCGCCCCAACTACAACTGTTTGCATGCGATTCATTGCTAAATGTTTTTGAAACGCTAGACGAACTTGTTCAACTGTAACCAACTCCAGCTGTTTCGTCCAAGTTTCCAAGGTATCAAGCGGTAAATTATTCCACGTGATTGCCGATAGATTGTCGAGCAATTTACGATTGCTATCAATTCGCAAGGGAAAGCCGTTACTTAAATTTGCTTTTGCTGCTAATAGATCGGCTGGGCTCGGACCCTCAATAATAAAACGCGCAATCGTCTCACGCACCACTTCCAAAGCGAGGGCAGCCTGATCATTACGCGTTTGTAAGCCGGCCTGGAAAATACCATTGCTCTTGCCCGGAATAAAGTAACTAGACACGCTATAAGCTAAGCCGCGTTTTTCTCGTACTTCATTCATTAGGCGGGACACAAAACCACCACCTCCTAAAACATAGTTCCCAACAAGTAGGGGGAAATAATCGGGATCATTGCGCGGCACTGCCGTCATACCCAACGCAATATGCGTTTGTTGCGCATCGAAGGCAATTTGGGTTTCTCTTGCCGTGGCTGGCTCGACAGGTGATTCAGTCAGTAGTGGTAAAGCTGGGATAGCTGGACCGGTGGGTGACAATTGCAAGATCAGCGCCTGAGCAATTTGCGTAGCCTCTAGGGGGCTAAGATCGCCAACCAAATTAACTGTCATGCGATCACTGCGATAAAACAGTTGATGAAATTGTTTGAGATCACTCACTTGAATTTTCTCAATCGACTGGGGTGTAGCAAAAGATCCGAGCGGATAGTCACGATAGACTGCTTTTTTAAAACGCCGCTCCAGAATAAATTCCGGCTTCGTTTCTGCCTCTAATAACGCAGCAATTAAGCGTTGCTTTTCGCGCGCTACAATGTTGGGCTCAAAACTAGGGTGCGCCAAAATCGTTGCGCCCAATTCAACCACCCGTTGACGCAGGTCGGCGCGACTGAGACTACGGATGCGCAGTGAAGCCCTTTCACCACCCGCTGCGACTGATAAACTGGCTCCCAAGTCGGCTATTTCATCCGCAATTGCAGCCTCACTCAATGTCCTCTTGCCACTCTGTGCACCAAGGCTTAATAGGCCAGCCGTAAGAGCAGCTAAACCTTTTTTATTGGTTGGATCATAACGCTCGCCGGCGTCGATAGTGACTTCAATATCGATGATTGGCAGCCCTTTAGTTTGGATTAAGTATGCGCGAGCGTTGTTAGCTAAGGTGAGAGTTTCAATTGGTGGAGTTGCCCATGCGCAGGGTAGCAAAATAAGGACATTCACGATGATGAGAGTGAAGATCTTGAGCATCAACTTCATTGACTTTGTGCCCTTTTCTCAATTTGTAGATTACCTGTTGGCATGCCAACTGGGTTGGCTAATTTAGTCTTACGTACCTGCGGATCTAATACAGCTACTGTTAAACCTGCATCCACGAGGTAGCGTTTTGCCACGGCTTGAACTTGCGCCGAAGTAACCGCTTGAACCTGTGCTAATAAACTATCTAATTCGCGCCATGAAACCCCAGCGATTTCTGCGCTGCCAATTTCCATTGCTTGACCAAAAATCGAGTCCCGCTTATAAATTTGATTCGCTAAGATACGTACTTTAATGCGCTTTAGCTCTGCTTCAGTAACGCCTTGGGTAATTAACTCTTGCAATACCTGTCGAATGCCCACTTGCACCTGAGCAATGGTTTTTCCTTTTGCTACAGTGGCGCTAATTTGAAATAACTGCGGACCGCGTGAAATCAATTCGTAGCTTGCATCCACGCCATCTGCCAAACGTTGTTGTTTTACTAAGGCACGAGTTAAGCGGGCATTGTCATAGCCATCTAATACTCCCCCTAAAACCTCTAAGGCAAATGGCTCTATTTGGTCGGGCTTACTGGGGTCTAAATGGGGCACTTTCCATGCCATCGTAATCTGTGGGGTATCGGCCGGTGCCTGAACAAGGACATTTTTAATGCCAATTTGTATCGGTTCTATTTGAGGCTTACGTACGGGTAAAGTTTTTGCGGGATGTTGGCCGTAATACTGTTCAGCTAAAACGCGGACTTTAGCGGGGTCTACATCACCACTAATCACTACGATGGCATTATTGGGGGCATACCAATTGGTGTACCAATTGCGCGCATCCACTGCTTGCATGTTTTCTAAATCATTCATCCAGCCAATAACAGGGTGACGGTATGGCGAGCTCATAAAAGCAGTAGCCATTAAGGTCTCGTTCACAATGGCGTTGGCATTGTCTTCAGTTCGCAAACGCCTTTCTTCCATAATGACCTGAATTTCTTTTTTAAATTCGGCATCGTCAAAATTGAGATTGCTCATGCGATCTGCCTCAAGTTGCATGACGGTCGCTAATTTAGACTGTTCAACTTGTTGAAAATAGGCCGTGTAATCAAGCGAAGTAAACGCATTTTCACGACCGCCTACCGCTGCAACTAAACGGGAAAATTCTCCCGTCTTGACCTTATCTGTGCCTTTAAACATCATGTGCTCAAGCACATGGGCCACGCCGGTTTTACCATTCACTTCATCCATTGAGCCTGCGCGATACCACACCATATGAGCTACGGTAGGCGCCCGATGGTCTTCGCGCACAATGAGCCGCAAGCCGTTACTCAAGTTAAATTCATGGGTTTCTACACTGGGGGGCGTAGCTTGCGCCACAGAATATGGGCTAAACAGGAATAAAATGCAGACTAAATAAATTTTTGATACTAGGTAGCGCATCGATTAATTCACGATCCCAGAGATTAAATTGATAAGATGCATCTTTTAGATTGTATCGATTATGTTTGATTTACGTAAAACCCTTGGCGCTTTATTCAAAGCAAATCAGCCTGATGAAGCTTGGTTTTTGGCCCTGGAAGAAGCCTTGCTGCAAAGTGATGTGGGCTTGCCTACCACTGAAGCCCTGATGGTCGCTCTTCGACGCGCAGCTAAATTACAAAAAACGGCTTCTACAGCCGAACTTCAAGCTTTATTAATTCAATTGGTGGCCGAGCTACTCAAAACCTTAGAGCCTAACTCGAATCCCCTACTCACTTCGTCGTCTATTGCTCATCCTGAAGTTTGGTTAATTGTTGGGGTTAACGGCGCTGGAAAAACCACCACCATTGGCAAACTGTGTCATCACTTTCAAAACCAAGGTAAATCCATTCTCTTGGCGGCTGGTGATACCTTTCGGGCGGCCGCACGTCAGCAATTACAGGAGTGGGGTTTGCGTAATCACGTTGATGTTATTACCCAAGATGGCGCAGACGCAGCCGCAGTCGCTCATGATGCAATTCAGGCGGCGCTTTCTCGCCAGTCTGACGTTCTGCTGATTGATACGGCCGGACGACTTTCAACTCAAGATCACCTCATGGCCGAGCTGAAAAAAATTAAACGGGTCATTGGTAAAATCTTACCTGGGGCACCGCACCATACGCTCTTAATTTTGGATGGCAATACGGGTCAAAATGGGCTTAGCCAGGTAAAGGCCTTTCATGCTGCGCTGGGCTTAAGCGATTTAATTATTACGAAGCTAGATGGAACGGCTAAAGGCGGGGTCATTTGTGCCTTAGCCCATTTATTGCAAGGCCCAGAAAAACCCCGCCTCTTAGGGCTTGGTAAAGGCGAAAGCCTTGGCGATCTAGTGGTCTTTAACGCTGCTCACTATGCTGCTGAATTATTCAATTAAATCAAGTACTTATCATGATATTTTCAGGCTAGCACTCGCTTGCCAAGAGTGCTAAAATGGAGTATTATTGAAGGCTATATTCAAGTAACGATGAACTATAAAAAACGTACCACGCCGATTAGTGAAGCGCTGCAACCCATACCTCGGGTTGGCTCAAACTTTGCTGCTTTTTCTACCTTACCAACCCTGGGTGTTGGCACATTAGATGCCTATATAAGTTACGTTAATCGCTTGCCAATGTTAAGCGCTGCTGAAGAACTGCATTTATCCCAAGACTACCGTCGAACTGAAAATGTGGATGCCGCTCGTGGCTTAGTCTTATCTCACCTACGTTTAGTGGTTTCGGTGGCGCGCCAATATTTAGGCTATGGTATTCCCCACGCCGATTTAATTCAGGAAGGTAATGTGGGGCTGATGAAAGCGGTGAAGCGCTACGATCCTAATCAAGGTGCACGGCTGGTATCGTATGCCATTTACTGGATTAAAGCGGAGATCCACGAATATATTTTGAAAAATTGGCGCTTGGTAAAACTAGCCACAACCAAAGCGCAGCGTAAATTATTTTTTAATTTACGTAGCAATAAACCAACCCTCAATGCCTTGTCGCCCAGCGAAATCGAAGCTCTAGCGAAGTCCCTTGACGTGCGGGGGGCAGATGTCAGAGAAATGGAAATGCGCTTAGCTGGTGGCGATGTCGCACTGGATGGCGACGATAAAGATGATGAAGCTTATGCACCTATTCAATGGCTTAGTGACGAACGTCATGAACCCACTGCCGTCATGGCTCAAGCTGAGACCCATGCCATGCAAGGGCCAAAACTAGAAAAGGCCTTGCAGGGCCTTGATGAACGCAGTCGGGATATTGTGCAAGCGCGTTGGTTGGCTGTTAATGCCGAGGGCAATGGCGCGAAAACGCTTCATGAGCTTGCAAATGAATATGGCATCTCTGCCGAACGGGTACGTCAAATTGAAGGTGCAGCATTAAAAAAAATGCGCACGCTATTGCAAGATCGTCTTTAAATCTTGGGCCAATACTTCAGGCCCTTGACCATGTTTAATATAAAGCCGTAGCTGTCCCTTTTGATCAAAGACATAACTGCCTGCAGTGTGATCGATGGTGTAAGTATTTGGGGATAAGCCCGGAACGCGTTTATAGTAAATTTTAAATTCTTTGGTGAGCCGATTTAAAGCGTCTTCATTGGCAGGCCGTAAACCGATAAAGCTTGGATTAAATGCAGGTACATACTGTTTTAATACCTCAGACGTATCACGCTCTGGGTCAAGTGTCACGAAAATCACTTGCACTTTAGCCGCTTGCGGACCCAATAATCTCATCACTTCTTGCATTTCAATTAAGGTCGTTGGACATACATCAGGGCAGTGAGTGTAACCAAAAAACATCACCACCGCCTTACCTTGAAAGTCGGCAAGTGTGCGGAGTTTACCGTCAGTATCGATTAAGCCGAAATTGGTACCGAATGCCTTACTACCCGTGATATCGACATTTTTAAAGGTCGGCTTTGAATCGCATGCTGCTAATACCCAAGCCAAGGAGAAAAATAAAATAATTCGAGTTATTGCGCGTAAGAAAATAAGCATGACAAATTTTAATTGATGTAGTGATCGACCAGGAACGCCGCAAATAATAATGTTAAATAGGTTATCGAATAACGAAAGGTTTTTTTCGCTAGCGCATCACTATAGGATACAAATAGCGCTATGGCATAAGCCATAAATATTCCGCCCAATCCGAGCGCCGCAATTAAATAAACCCAACCACTCATGCCATATAAATAAGGCAATACCGTAGCCGCTAGGAGAATCAAGGTATACAACAAAATATTAAGAACGGTAAAACGTTCGCCATGGGTTACTGGCAGCATTGGTAATCCAGACTGTACATATTCTTCGCGCCGATACAGCGCAAGTGCCCAAAAATGGGGGGGAGTCCAAACAAAAATAATCAATACGAGTAACCAGGCCTCAGCTGAAACAGAATTCGTTACTGCGGCCCACCCCAGTGCGGGTGGCATTGCACCGGATAGACCGCCAATAACAATATTTTGGGGGGTGGCTGGCTTTAACAGCCAAGTGTAAATGACTGCATAACCCACAAAAGTAGCGACCGTAAGCCACATGGTTAAAGGATTCGTGAAATTCCACAGCACAACCATTCCTAAAGAACCTAGCAAAATTGAAAAGACAATGATTTGATAAGGGGATAATTCACCTGTGGCAGAGGGGCGCCATGCCGTACGGCGCATTTTGGCATCAACTACTTGTTCAATTAAGCAATTAACTGCAAAGGCGGCTCCTGCCAATAACCAAATGCCAACTACGCCGCCAATTAATATGCGGTAAGGCACCATACCTGGAGTTGCTAAAAACATGCCAATCACCGCACAAAAAACGGCTAACTGCGTCACCCTAGGTTTGGTTAAAACCCAATATTGGCGCCACTTGGGCATTTTATATACTGGTTTCAAGTAGCCCTCACCCTGTTGCTACTAAACGCAAGTTGCGCGGAGACCAGCTAGCCCAATAGCTCATCCGCACTAAACACAATACCAAGCCGGCAGCCCCTGCGGTATGCATTAGTGCTGCTACTAAGGGCCATTGAAAAATAACATTGGAGATGCCTGTACCGATTTGGGTTAAGAGAATAATAAATAAAGCGCTCGCCCACCGAGCCAAGGGCGATTGGTGTAAACGCCCTAAATGCCAGCCCTGCCATGCCACCCAGCTTAAGATAATCAGGGCCAAAACCGCGAAGCATCGGTGTGCCCAATGAATCGCAACTAAGGTTTCGGCTGTTATATAAGTACCATTACTACCCTGACCTGCCTCGCGCCAAAAAGTAAAGCCGCCTTGCCAGTCCATGGGTGGTAGCCAAGCGCCCTTACAAAGAGGAAAATCGGGGCAGGCTAAGACCGCATAATTAGTACTAACCCAAGCCCCTAAAAAAATTTGGGTTAAGAGTATTACTAAGCCCAACACAATGAGTTTCATGGACATGATGGAGTGCCGCCGCGACTGCTGCCATTGCCAATGAGGCCAAGGTTGTTGTGCATACCAGACCAAAGAACCAAAAAAAATTAGCGCTAAGATTAAATGGCTGGTAACAATAATCGGCTGTAATTTAAAGGTTACGGTCCAGGCACCGAATGCTCCTTGCAAGCTGATTAATAATAACAAGCCAAGACTAGCGTAAATAGCATGGCTACTTAAATTGTGACGCTGCCGAAAAGCCAAAAATAATTGCAAGAAAATAAGTGCCCCTAGGCTCATGGCAAGATAGCGATGAATCATTTCGATCCAGGCTTTTATTACTGTTACTGGGCCATCAGGATGAGCAGCTTCTGCTAAACGAATTTCAGCTAAGGCTGTCAAAGGGTTCGACGTGCCATAACACCCAGGCCAATCTGGACATCCTAAACCAGAATCACTTAAGCGTGTAAAGGCACCAAAGATAATTAAATCAAAAGTTAAAAAAACCAAGGCCCAATTTAAGCGCTGAAAATGACCCCATTTACGCTGGTACAACAAAATTGCAGCAGGTAGGCCGGCAAAAAATAAGGCAATCAATCCTAACTCTAAGCAAAGGATGACGGTGTCACTCATCGTAAACTTTCGCCGCTATGGTTAAGCCGCAATAATTTATCTAAATCCTTTCGAATCGCGGCAAAATCAGCTGGCGATGCTTCCGCAGGAAACCACATCATCTTATCGCCTCGGGGGTCAATGAGTTGAATTTGCTGACCGGCATTTTCACGATTTAACCATTGATCCCATTGCGCTTTAAGGGCTGGTGAAGTGGGTGCGTTGAAAATTTGCATGCCTGCCGAAGCTTGATCATAGGCGCGTCGAATTTCTGGATCAACTGGTTTGTCATCACTCACTACCCATATCAAGCGTAGGCGAGAACTTTCTTTGCTCAAGGCGATGCGAACTTGGCGCATCAGATATAAGGTTTTCACGCAAGCATCATTACCGACTCGACACTCTGCTGCTGGACGAACTACTAATAAAGTCCACTTGCCAGTTAAGGGAATCCCCAGCCAGTCTGAGCTAACTGCTTGAGGAGGGATAACAAAGGTACCAAAATTCGTTTTTCCACCCTCTAGTTTAAAAACGTAGTAGGCTAAATAAGAGGCAATAACTGGTGCCGCACAAAACAATAAAAGCAAAATCATTTGAATCCGGCCACGTCGGGTCTGCGGATTAGGTCCCGGCAACTCGGCTTGCGTTGCCGGTATCAACAATTCCTTATCGTTCACTAGAGCCTTTGTTCATTTGACTGATCTGCCGCTGCTGCATTAAGCCATGAATCAACCAAAATAGAAACGCGCATAAGCCTAAGGCAAACCACTGAAAAGCATAAGCATAATGGCGTTCAACTCCTGCTGCTTGCGGTGCCCAGTTGCGCACTAAACCATCGTTTTGTGCTTGCTCTGCTTGCCGCAAAATAAAGGGTAGCTGATTCCATTGCTGCTCTGCTTGTATGGCGGTAAGATCGAGATTTTGCTGAATGCGGACTTGATCTTTGGGTAAGGCGGCTGCAGCTTCAGACTGGGCAGCTAAATCGAGCACTCGATCGGCATAAGGAAATACGGTGCCCTCGATTTCCACCAGATTGCTAGGGGTTTGCACCGGCGGTAATTGTGTGCGTTCTACTGCATTCCGTGGCACCCAACCCCGATTAATCCAAACTATATTTTGCTGTACGCCCTCTAAACGCATTGGCATTAGCAAATAAAAGCCTGACTGTCCGTTTGCCGCTTGGCCCCCGTTTGGGCGTGGACGATTATCTAGCCAAATTGCTTGGTCTGGCAGAAAGCGTCCTAAGGCACGCATCCGGCGGTGGTTTGCTTCAGCAAGAGTCCAGTGCTTGGCACTGGCATCTAGCACGGGTAATTGTTCTTGCAATTGCAAATTGAGCGCTAGCTGGGTTTTTTGAGCTGCGCGTTGCATTTGCCAAGCCCCTAAAGCGCATGCTAAGGTGACTACAAAAAGCATTGCCACCGTGGCAACGATGCGCCGCTTTACTAAACGCTCAAATATATTCAATGGTAGGATTCTATTATGAAATGGATTATCTTACTTGCTCTTATTCTGATCATCTCGAGCCTAGGCTCAGCCCTATACTTCATGATGAAAGACAAGGGAGGTAGCGCAAGAATGGTTCGCTCGCTAGCGCTGCGCATTGGTTTATCCATTGCCCTCTTTGCCGGCATTTGGCTAGCCCACTCCCTGGGCTATATCCAAGCCACGGGAATTAAAATTGGGCAGTAATTAAAACGGTTTACATCCAATACACGACGATATATAGCCCGAGCCATACCACATCAACAAAGTGCCAGTACCATGAGGCACCTTCAAAAGCAAAATGATTTTCAGGGGTGAAATCTCCTCGTATCGTGCGGCGTAATACTACCGCCAGCATCAGCGCGCCTAACATCACATGGAAACCATGAAATCCAGTGAGCATAAAAAACGTGGAGCCATAAATGCCGGAAGTTAATTTAAGCCCTAGCTCCTGGTAAGCGTGAATATATTCATAAGCTTGAAAACCAATGAAAATAAATCCTAGTAATACCGTTGCAAAGAGAGAATAAATAGCTTGCTTCCGATTACCTTCTTGCATCGCATGGTGAGCCCAAGTTACCGTAACGCCAGAGCTAAGCAATAAAGCCGTATTGATCGTTGGAATGGGCCATGGGCCCATCGTTTGAAACTGGGGAATTAAACCCGCTGGACCGTCATTGGGCCACACTGCAGAAAAATCAGGCCAAAGTAATTTACTTTCAACATCGCCTAACCAAGGAAGACTAATATTGCGGGCATAAAATAAGGCCGAAAAGAAAGCCGCAAAAAACATAATTTCTGAAAAAATAAACCAGGCCATTGACCAGCGATAAGAGATGTCAACATTAATGCCATTTTTTCCTGCATTCGACTCGGCAATGGTGTCACCAAACCAGTTATACAAGACAAATAAAACCCATAAAACGCTGCCTAAGACCACCATGCTAGCCCAAGCAGACTGATTAACCCAGGCTGCCATACCGCCGCCAAAACCAAGCAAACCAATGCTTAGAAGAACGGGATAGCGCGAAGGATTGGGTACGAAATAATATGGCACGGAATTAGACGACATGGTCTGCTCTCTGGGTAATCAAAAAAAATTAAGAATGGCTAACAACGGCTCTCACAATCAAGAGGAGGGTACCCATGAAAATCATGGCCCCCAAAACCCCTGCAATCACGATATGGACAAAACTTAAAGACGCTACATCTTCCTGCAACCCCGATTTTTTTCGGACTCCCAGAAAGGCCCAAAAAACAGCGCGCATCGATTGCCAGAAGCTGCTATTTTTTTTCATCTTAAATTAACGCCTTGGTTGGTGGCGGAGCTACTGCCTTTTGACCCGCATTAATTTCAAAAAACGTATAGGACAAGGTGATGGTTTTAACATCTCTTGGCAAACCCCGATCAACTACAAATACTACTGGTAATTCTTTTGCCTGATGCGGTCCCAGGGTTTGCTGTTGAAAACAAAAACATTCTAATTTGGTAAAGTACTCAGTCGCAATTTTGGGTGAATAGCTTGGAATCGCTTGCGCCATGATGGGGCGATCAAAATTATTTACCACCTCATACATAATTTGAATCATTTCACCGGGATGCACTTCAAGGTAATTTTTGATTGGCTTAAAAGTAAAAGGGCCGCGACTATTGGAATCAAATTCTACGGTTATTGTGCGTGAGTAATCGATTTGTGTGTTGCTTGATTTATTGGGCCGAAAAGCGCGCGTTCCATAATCGTTTTTATTGGTTAGTACATTAATACCCGTCACCTCACAGAGGGCTTGATACATTGGCACCAAGGCATACCCAAAACCAAACATCAACACCACTACCAATATTAGCTTTACTAATATTTGACGATTGAGGTTAGGAAGATGGGTTGGCATTTGGGCGAGAGCTGTAATTAAGCCAAGACAACTCTTTTCAACACAATTCCCAAGAAAAAGACTAGGGCAATGCTCGCAAGAATATAGGCCAAGCGCTTGTTATGGTTAGCTTGATTAGGCTTATTCACGCAGTTTGCTCTATCTGGCTTAATCGTTAATGGGCATGGGCAGGCGTATTACTTGGATGCATCGGGGCATCAAAATCAACCTGTGGTGGCGTTTCAAAAGTATGGAAAGGTGCAGGTGATGGAATCGTCCATTCCAAGCCTTTAGCGCCATCCCAAGGGCAATCGGATGCTTTTACACCCTGACCTCGGTATGCTGGCAAAACTACAAAAAGCAGGAAGTACACCTGCATCACCCCAAAGCCTAACGCACTGATTGAAGCAATCATATTGAAATCGGCAAACTGGGTGGGGTAATCTGCATAACGCCGTGGCATACCTGCTAAGCCTAAAAAATGCATGGGGAAAAAAGTGAGATTGAAAAAAATTAAGGAGCCCCAGAAGTGAATTTTGCCGCGAAACTCATTGGCCATGCGACCAGTCCATTTTGGGCACCAGAAGTAAAAACCGGCAAACATGGCAAATAATGATCCAGCTACTAAGACGTAATGGAAATGGGCCACCACGTAATAGGTGTCTTGCAAACCAATATCGATTGGTGCCATTGCCAAAATCAGGCCGGTGAAACCGCCCATCGTAAAGACGAAAATAAAGCCAATTGCCCAAAGCATGGGGGTTTCAAATGTCATTGACCCGCGCCACATCGTAGCGACCCAATTAAAAATTTTCACGCCCGTCGGTACTGCAATTAACATCGTGGCATACATAAAAAAGAGTTGCCCCGTAACTGGCATGCCAGTGGTAAACATATGGTGCGCCCAAACGATAAAAGACAATATCGCAATCGATGAGGTGGCATAAACCATCGAGCTATAACCAAATAAAGTTTTACGCGAGAAAGCGGGCACAATTTCTGAAATGATGCCAAAGGCAGGCAAAATCATGATGTAAACCTCAGGATGTCCAAAGAACCAAAAAATATGTTGGAACATCACTGGATCACCACCGCCTACTGCAGAGAAAAAAGTGGTACCAAAATGGCGGTCGGTTAAGACCATCGTAATTACCCCCGCCAATACTGGCATGACAGCAATTAATAAATAAGCAGTAATAAGCCAAGTCCAGCAAAACATCGGCATCTTCATCATCGTCATGCCTGGCGCACGCATATTAAGGACCGTGACGATAATGTTAATTGAACCCATGATGGAAGATGCGCCCAATAAATGAATGGCAAAAATCGCCATATCCATACCTGGACCCATTTGCAAGCTTAAGGGCGCATAGAGAGTCCAGCCACCAGCAGGGGCGCCCCCTGGTACTAAAAAAGAACCAAAGAGCAACAATGCTGCAACTGGCAAAATCCAAAAACTTAAATTATTCATCCGCGCAAATGCCATATCGGCAGCGCCAATTTGCAAGGGGATCATCCAGTTAGCGAAGCCCACAAACGCCGGCATAATCGCCCCAAATACCATGACCAAACCGTGCATAGTTGTTAATTGATTAAAAAATTCAGGACGAAAATACTGTAAACCCGGCTGGAATAATTCTAAGCGAATGCCTAAGGCCATGACACCACCAGCCAATAAGCTGACAAATGAAAAAATTAAATACATCGTACCGATGTCTTTATGATTGGTTGCAAATAACCAGCGGCGCCAGCCGTGCGGCTGATCGTGGGCATGATCATGATCGTGGACGCTATCGTGGGTAGTAGATATAGTGCTCATAGATGACTCTCTTAAGATCGATTAAATTAATAATGAATAGGTCGAAGGTATTATTTGCTCGCCGTACGTGCCGTAATAAAATCTTGGGTTTGTATCACGTCACCGGATTTATTACCCCAGGTGTTGCGCGTATAGGTCATTACCGCCGCCAACTCACCATCGGATAGCACCCCGCTCCACTTGGGCATAGCATTTTTTCCATTCAGCAAAATTTGATATTGGCCCTCTTTAGGGCCCAGCACTACTTTGCTACCGACCAATGCAGGAAAGGCCCCCGCACCAGCGCCATTAGCCTGGTGACAGGCAGCACAGTTCGCAGCATAGACTTTCGCGCCCCGTTCTTTTTGCTCTTCCATAGTGTAGGTTTTGGTTGGATCGTCTGCATTACCGGCCATTTCTTTTTTCTTAGCATCAACCCATTTACTGTAGTCCTCAGCCGAAACGACTTTAACAACAATTGGCATAAAGGCATGTTGGGCGCCGCATAACTCAGAGCATTGCCCCCGAAAGGTACCGATTTTTTCCGCTTTAAACCAGGTATCTCGCACGAAGCCTGGAATGGCATCTTGTTTAACACCAAATGCGGGTACGGCCCATGCATGAATCACATCATTTGCAGTGGTAATAATACGAATTTTTTTATTGACCGGCACCACCATTTCATTGTCCACTTCCATTAAATAGGTCAGTGACTTTGGTTCTAGGTTATTTACTTGAGCTCGAGGTGTCGAGAGAGTTGACACAAAGCTAATGCCCTCACCTTCGCCCTTAATGTAATCGTAGCCCCACTTCCATTGATAACCTGTGGTTTTAATGGTGATATCGGAATTGGTCGTGTCTTTCATCGCTACTACCGTTTTAGTAGCAGGCAAGGCCATGGCAATGACGATAATTAAAGGGATGACTGTCCAAATAATTTCAACTGTAGTGCTTTCATGAAACGAGGCAGCTTTAGCACCCTTAGATTTACGGTGCTTCAAAATGGAATAGAACATCACGCCAAATACACCAACAAAAATAATTGCGCAAATGACGATCATGAACCAATTGAGCCAATGAATTTCCGCCATGATTTTGGTTGCTGGCGCAGGGAAGTCGAGTTGATTGACTTTTGGACCGCCGGGCATATCACCATTAGCTGCCTGAACTACCGGTGTTACAGCGATAGCTACTAACGCTCCTAAGTAAAACCAAACCTTTAAGGCTTTTGCAAATAAATTCATTTCATTCTCTATTTGTTGTGCTGCACAATTTACACCCCTAATAGCACTTATTAATGCAAAAAATGCAATTGAATCTTGCTATCAAGCCCTAGATTATAGGTTTAAATAAGGCGGCGTGAATGTGCCCAAGTAGGATTTAACTTACATGATGACATATCTTATATTGATAGTAAGCGCTCACATTTAAATTAATCCTTAGCCCTCTTTGTTTGAATTTGGTCGGGACTAATAAACGTTTGGTGATTCTGGGATTTTGATAGGTGCTTATTCACTACCCAGGCGTGTCCATAAATAATTTCTAAAGTTATTTTTTTAGGTAAAAGTGCCTCATTCCCCTGCCAGTTTTGTAGATTGATGGGGTGGGCCAACAACCCTAAAGCATAGGCATCGTGCAACATTAACTGCGCTGACTCGTATTGCAAATCGAGGTACTCCATATCCATCACTGGATCAGCAAACCGTTGCTCAATTAAAGCATCGCCTAAATCATGCATATCCCAAGCACTAGGGAGAGATTTAAAGCCTAATTGGGTTTTCATCTCACCGTCAAGCGCACGTAATTCCTTACCAGTATCGGGGCCCAAATAACTCAAACTAAGTAAGCCACCTTCGCGCAATAGGCGCCAAAATTCAGTCAGCATGGTTTTAGGATTATTTCGTTCATGCAGCCATAAATTACTCCAAACTAATTCACACGAATTGGGGGCGGCTGCAAAAGTGACCGTATTCGCCTCTTGGTTTAAGCTCAACTTCTTACTGCCACCACTTCGCCATGACAAAAACCAACGAGTCAAACGCAATTGAATGCGCTCGATTGCTAATAAATTGGGTCGGCTATAAAAAAAAATGCGTGCCTCAGGAAAGCGTTTCGCCAGCCAACGGGAATGGTCACCTGGATAATCGGGCGCAATCAAAATAGCGCAGGGCTTAATCTTTACGATTTCCATTTTCTGGAACATGCGTAAAGCAATTTCGGTATAAAGCCATCTTAAGCTATGGGTCATGTACTCAGTATACTCAGCGCCCCATGAGTCATTTTCAGCGATTAATTAGCGCTTTACTTCCAAGCTGTTGCATTTTGTGTAATCGCTCGCAGGCAGCAACAATCTGTATCTCCTGTATGCAACAGTTGCAAGAGCAGCGACGGCAGGGGCAATTAGCTTGTCTTTGTTGTGGCATTGAGTTACTCGAAGCAGTAGACAAATCGACTACGCCTGAAGGGCAACGTTGTCGTGAGTGCATTGTCACACCACCGTTTTTTGACTTGAGTTTTTGTCTGGCGTCATACGAAGGGCAATTAAAAACTGCTGTGCATCAGTTGAAATACCAGCGACGGCTTGCCTATGCTACTGGGCTCGCTCACCTATGGAATAGTTTGATGACCCTACACTTAGATAAATTACCCCCTTGCTACCTTTTGCCTGTTCCCCTAAGCCGTCAAAAATTGGCTGAGCGCGGCTTTAACCAATGCTGGGAAATTGCCAAACATTTGACTTTACCTAAACATCTCAAAGTGCTGCCGCATGCCTTGCGTCGACGCCATTCCCTATCGAATCAAATCTCTGCTGGCCGGCAGGTACGTCAACAGGCTTTAAATGGTTTGTTTTATTTTGAACCCCGTTATGCTGACCTTCTAGCGCGGCAAACCGTTATTGTGTTCGATGACGTCATGACTACGGGATCAACGTTGAATGCAATTGCTAAAGTCTTGAAGGACCATGGCGTATATCATGTGCGCAACTGGGTTTTATTACGCACGCCGAGGCAATTGACTGATGTTTAATGTGGTGCTCTTTGAGCCTGAAATTCCGCCCAATACGGGAAATATCATTCGTCTTTGCGCTAATACCGGTGCGCATCTACACCTCATTGAGCCGCTCGGCTTTCCTCTTGAGGATGCTAAGCTACGACGGGCTGGGCTCGATTATCATGAGTACGCTAGCTTAGCCGTTTATCCGAACTGGCCAGCCTTCTTAGTCGCGAACAATCCCCCATTGCAGCGCCTTTTTTTAATGACCACCAAAAGTCAGTGTAAGTTTTATGAAGCACAACTTCTGCCACACGACTATTTTGTTTTTGGCTCTGAAACTAAAGGCGTGAGCGCGGAGGTTCGAGCTAGCGTGCCAGTCGACAATCAGGTTTGCTTGCCCATGCAAGCAAACAGTCGCAGCCTCAATCTATCAAACGCCGTAGCCATAGTGGTTTATGAAGCGTGGCGCCAAATACACTTTAAAAACAGTATTTAAAACTCAATGCTCGGGTTTGGCATCACGTCCCATCAGCCCTTGCAATGCGACCGCCAAGGTTTGCTTGCCCAACAATACGTCACTCACATTACTGGTAATGGGCATTTCAACATTAAGGCGCTCAGCCAAGCTTACAATCGCTGATGCACATAAAACACCTTCTGCTACGTGCCCAAGCTCAGCCAAAATAGCTGGCAAAGATTTTCCTTCAGCTAACAACAAACCGACTCGCCGATTACGGGATAAATCACCTGTTGCGGTCAAAATTAAATCACCTACGCCTGTTAGGCCCATGCAAGTTTCTGGCTGACCTCCTGCCGCTTTTACTAAACGCATCATTTCGGCTAAACCACGCGTTAATAATGCTGCACGGGCATTTAGGCCTAAGCCAAGCCCATCACCAATACCCGCTGCAATCGCAATCACATTTTTTACTGCGCCACCAAGCTCAACACCAATTAAATCTTCGCTAGCATAAATTCGCACATGGTCGTGATGAAATACCTTTTGCACCTGAGTACATAAGCTTTTTGATGTGCTGGCAATGGTAAGAGCGCAAGGCAAACCTAGGGCCATTTCGCCCGCGAAGCTCGGACCCGTCAACGATCCATAAGTATGTGGAATACCGCGTCCATGCACTTGCAACTCTCGGGCCACCAATTGATGCGGTAGTAACGCTGTTGTGGGTTCAAGCCCCTTGCATAACCATACGAACTGCAAAGGACTAGAGGCTATTGCTGCTATGCGCTGCACTGATTCAGCTAGGCCACTGATAGGCGTAGCAATGACAATTAAATCCTCTGGTCCCAGTCGCTGTATCGCCGATTCAAAATCATCACTGATGGTAATGGCTTTAGATAATGCGACCCCAGGCAAGTGAGAGCGATTTTCTTGATGCTGACGAAGAGCCTGAGCCTGGGTAGCATTTCTGGTCCATAAGCAGACTGCCCCGGCAGACAAGTATCGGGCCGCTTGCACAGCGATGGCGGTACCCCAAGCACCAGCTCCAATGACAGTTAGCTTCATAAGCTTAACTTCAAAAGGAATTAGTTGGGGAGAATAATTTTGCTCTTTTCGGCATCGACATTACTCGCAGCAGCGCCTTTTTCCGCTTCAGTTGTTTGGGCTAAACGTTGCTCGTACATAGCATGAAAATTAATCTCCGCCAAATGAATTGCTTGGAACCCTGCACGACTCACAATATCGGCAATATTGGAACGTAAATAGGGGTACAAAATGGTTGGGCAGGCGATGGCTAACATCGGCTCAACTTGCTCAGGGGGAATATTTTTAAATTCAAAAATGCCCGCCTGTTTTGCTTCTATTAAAAATAGTGTCTTGCCTTCTACGCGAGCCGTAATCGTGCCCGATAACATGACTTCAAATAACTCATCACTTAAGCGCGCAATTCCTATATCGACCTCAACTTGCATTTGTGGTTCAGCCTGTACCAACAAAATTGCGGGGGTGTTTGGCTGTTCAAGCGATAGATCTTTCAAATAAATGCGCTGAATTTGAAAAGAGGGTTCAGTCGAGTTTTGTTCGCTCATATTATGTATTCCGTTTGTTTAATTATTTCAATAAGTCATCAAGTTCGCCAGCTCGATCGAGGGCTACTAAATCATCATAGCCACCGACATGTCGTTCGCCAATAAAAATTTGTGGCACTGTGCGTCGACCGGTTCGTGACATCATTTCATCGCGTTGCAGAGCGTCAACATCAATCAAAATTTTTTGTAATTGATGAACCCCTTTTTTTTGTAATAGCTTTTCCGCCATGACGCAATATGGGCAAACTTGAGTGCTATACATGATTACTGGCGACATGGCTTTTACCTTAATTCCTTACTTGACTAAAGGTAAATTAGCCGTTTGCCAGGCTTTTAATCCACCATCGAGCAAACCAACTTCAGCAAAGCCCATTTTTCTCAATTGCTGAGCAGCCCTACGTGATTCATTACCGTTTTGACATACCAAGATGAGCGGTAATTTACGATCTAATTTCAGCCGCTCGAGATCGCTTGAAAGCTTGCTAAAGGGTAGGCTTTTGGAATTGGGCAGGTGCCCCGCCTGAAAATCAGCTGGGGCCCTTAAATCGAGTACTACCGCCTTACGCCGATTAATCCAGGTGGTTGCTTCAGCTACAGAAAGCCCAACCCCACTGATTAAAGTCGAGATAGTAGGCATCAATAGCGCCAAGCCTGCGGCCGCCATCACGCCGATAAGTGCTAAATTGTCGGTTTGCATTAAAAAGTTCATCGCTTGATTATAGAATGGCTCTATGAAACAACTTGTCCTTATTCGCCACGGGGAGTCTGCTTGGAACCTGGAAAACCGTTTTACTGGCTGGGTGGATGTTGACCTAACCCCTAATGGCATCGACCAAGCACTTGCTGCTGGAAATGCGCTAAAGCAGGCAGGTTATGAGTTTGATATTGCCTACACCTCAGTTTTACGCCGCGCCATTCGGACTTTATGGCAAGTACAAGATGCCATGGATTTGATGTGGCTGCCAACCGTGCATAGCTGGCGGCTAAACGAGCGCCATTACGGCGCACTAACTGGGCTTAATAAAGCTGAAACCGCAACCCAATATGGGGCTGAACAAGTGCATATTTGGCGGCGCTCTTTTGCTACTCGACCGCCTTTATTAGCGCTCGAAGATGAACGTAGCTCCCATCTCGATGTGCGTTATCGCAAGCTCGATCCCAAGGAAATTCCACAGGGCGAGTGCCTGCAAGATACCATTGCACGGGTTTTGCCTTTGTGGCATGAATCGATTGCGCCGGCCCTGAAGTTGGGCAAACGGGTGTTACTAGTTGCTCATGGCAATAGCATCCGCGCCTTAATGAAGCACCTCGATCACATATCTGCTGAAGCCATCATGGAGCTCAATATCCCCAATGGCAAGCCGATTGTGTATGAGCTAAATGATGACTTGCAAGCACTACAACATTTTTATATAGAGTAGAGCAAAATAGATGCTCTATTTCAACCGCACGCCTCTTACTAGACTGATTTCCTAAACCAAACTATGCGCCGTTTATTTAAAAATCTTGCCCTTATTCTAATTGGACTTATCGCAGGTATTGCCGCCACGATTCAGCTCTCGGCAACTGCTCAACAAAATACTGCCTTACCACTCGACGAGTTGCGCACCCTGTCAAATGTATTTGCACAAATTAAACGTGAATATGTCGAGCCCATTGAAGATAAACAACTATTAACAGATGCCGTAAAAGGGATGGTTAGTAGTCTTGATCCGCATTCATCTTATTTGGATAAAAAAGATTTTTCTGAAATGCAAGAGCAAACTACCGGCAAATTTGCCGGCCTAGGTATTGAAATCACCTCAGAGGATGGTTTGGTAAAGGTACTTAACCCCATTGAAGATAGTCCTGCTGCCCGTGCTGGTCTGCAGGCAGGTGATTTAATCACTCGCCTTGATGACAAACCCGTGCGCGGTATGACTTTAGATAAAGCGGTGCGCACCATGCGTGGCGCACCTGGCACCAAAATTACCTTGACAGTGTTTCGTAAAAGTGAAGACCGTACTTTTCCAGTTACCATCACGCGGGCAGAAATTAAAGTGCAGTCGGTTAAAACTAAAATTTTAGATAACGATATTGCCTGGGTTCGAGTCACCAGCTTTCAAGAGCGTACTGTGCCTGATTTAGCTAAACGCTTAACTGAACTGAGTATTCAAGACCCTAAATTAAAAGGCTTAATTCTCGACTTACGAAATAACGGTGGTGGCCTATTGCAAGGGGCTGTAGGGGTTGCTGCTGCATTCTTGCCTGCAGGTGCAGTGATTGTTTCAACCAAAGGTCAGGCAGCAGATTCAAAGCAAATTTTTAATGCGACTCCAGATACGTATAAGCTCAATGAAGCCTCCGACCCCCTAGCTACAGTGCCTGCGATGTTTAAAAAATTACCCATGGTTGTATTGGTGAATGCTTACTCAGCTTCCGCTTCAGAAATTGTTGCGGGTGCTTTACAAGATTACAAACGCGCTACTATTATTGGCAAGACTAGTTTTGGTAAAGGTTCGGTACAAACGGTACGTCCCTTAAGCAATGATTCTGCCTTAAAAATTACCACGGCTTATTACTACACCCCGAATGGTCGCTCAATTCAGGGCTTTGGTATTAAGCCCGATATTCCGGTTGATCAAAATAAAGATGGTGATCCAGACGATGTTTTAATTACCCGCGAAGTAGATAGTGAAAAACATTTGCGCAATAAACAATCATCAGAGGATGCCTTAATTAAAGATCGTGAAAAACGTCGCCTTGAAGAAATGCAACGCATTGAAGAAAAAAATGCCACTAAAACACCTGCTGAACGCGACAAAGATAAATTGAAAAAACCCACCGAATTAGGTAGTAGTGACGATTTTATGTTGCAACAGGCTTTAGCCTTTCTAAATGGCAAATCGGTAATTCGTTCGTCTTCCAAGCTCGAATAAGCCCCCCACTTTATTAGTATGAACGACGAGCAGTTACTGCGTTATTCGCGCCACCTTCTACTAGAAGAAATTGATATTGAGGGCCAAGAAAAACTCTTGGCAGCGCATGTACTGGTAATTGGGGCGGGCGGCCTGGGCTCTGCTGCTGCTCCTTACTTAGTCGCTGCTGGCATTGGCCGCATTTCCTTAATTGACCCCGATACGGTAGAGCTTAGCAACCTGCAGCGCCAAGTAATGCATAACCAAGATCAAATTGGTAAGCTGAAGGTTGCTTCTGGCAAAGCGTTTTTAAGTCGTCTGAATAGCGACACAATTATTGAAACCTATGCTGAAAAAGCAACTCCATCTTGGCTGGCGCGAATACTGCCAGAGGTTGATGTAGTGCTCGATTGCACGGATCAATTCGCTACGCGCCAACAAATTAATCAAGCGTGTTTTGCGCATCACGTACCCTTAGTTTCTGGCTCTGCTTTAGGCTTTGATGCGCAAGTTAGCGTCTTTGATTTCCAAAATCCCCAGTCACCTTGCTATGCCTGTATCTTTCCTCCCGATAGCAATCCAAGCGAAACTAACTGTGCCACCATGGGTGTTTTTTCACCATTGGTTGGCATTATTGGTTGCTTGCAGGCCGCTCAAGCGCTCCAACTATTAATCGGCTTTGGTCAGCCTTTAGTTGGCCGTCTACTGCTATGGAATGCCTTGAATACTCGCATTGACGAAGTGCAAGTAAGTAAAAATGGTGCTTGCCCCGTGTGCGTTTTACCGAATTTAATTTAGCTCAAAGACTTGCTAAGCTGCCATCAACTGTGCCATGGCCAGGGCTTGTTCATCCATCTCTAAAGCCTCTAAAACGGGAGCAAGATGCGCTTTCAACTTGCCAACATTGGCATGCAAAATTTCCCGCTTAACCAACAATAGTTGACTAAAATGCATTGAAAAATCAGTTAGGCCCATGGCCAGTAAGAGCTTGGTTAATTCGGGGTCACCGGCCATCTCCCCGCAAACTGAAACTGGAATTTTGGCTAGTTGTGCCTGCTTAATGATATGAGTTAGTAAATAGAGTACGGCTGGATGTAAGTGATCATAAAGGTGAGCAACCGCATGGTCTGCCCGATCAATCGCAAGGGTATATTGAATTAAATCGTTCGTGCCAATGGAAATAAAATCAAAGTAGCGAATAAAGAGGGGTAAAGCTAAGGCTGCAGCAGGAATTTCAATCATGGCGCCTACTTGAATTTGCAGATCAAAGAGTTGACCGCGAGCAACAAGTTGTTGTTTAGCCTTTTCTATCAAACGAAATGTTTCATGAATTTCTTTGGCATGAGCTAGCATGGGAATCATAATTTGTACCTGGCCATGCGCAGAGGCTCGTAAAATCGCGCGTAATTGCGCTAGGAAAATTTCTGGCTCAGCCAATGACCAGCGAATTGCTCTTAACCCAAGTGGTGACGTCCCCGTTTGCAATAAGTCATTGCTATCGCCAAGTGGCTTATCTGCCCCAATATCGATGGTGCGAATATTGACTGGTAAACCATGCATTAAATCAACTACTCGTCGGTACTCTTGATACTGCTGCTCTTCATCGGGTAGAGTTTGATTACGATCCATAAATAGAAATTCAGACCGAAATAAGCCAATGCCAATGGCGCCCAATTCAATTGCTCGAATTGCATCTTCTGGCAGTTCTGTATTGGCAAATAATTTAATTGGCACGCCATCTTCGGTAACCGTTCGTGAAAACTTTAAAGTTTGTAATGCTTGGCTATTTTCGATCGCCTTTGCTTGTAGAGCACGATACTCGATTAATAAACCTTCATCTGGCGCCACCACCACAAACCCGCGTTCACCATCAATGATGAGCCAATCGCCATGCCGAATCATTTCACTTGCGTGCCGAACGCCCAAGACTGCTGGTATTTCAAGGCTACGCGCCACAATTGAGGTATGCGAAGTTTTACCTCCTAAGTCGGTCACAAACCCTAAAAAACGGGTATTTTTAAAACGCAACATGTCATGTGGTGCGATATCATGCGCCACAATAATGGCAGCACTAAACACATTTTCTGGAGCCAAGACATCGTGGGTTTCTTGCTGCTGATGACTTAAGGCCTTTAAAACCCGTTCTACTACCTGACGAATATCATTGGCCCGTTCTTTTAAATATTGATCTTCTATTTCAGAAAACTGTTTGAGTAAATCATTTAATTCACTAGTTAGGGCCCAAGCGGCATTTAATCCTTGGGTGCGAATCAGTTGCAATGGCTTTTCAACTAAGGCGGGATCTGACAAGATCATGGCATGAACATCGATAAAAGCAGCCATTTCTTGGGGCGCATCCTTAGATAAGCCAGCGCGCAATTCTTGTAACTCATAACGAACCTGATCGAACGCTAAAAGCAGTTTTTTCGCTTCAGCCTCTGCGCTACCAGGATCAATTAAATGATGGCTAACCTCTAAGGCAGCGCGTGAAATAAGCACCGCCTGCCCTATTGCAATTCCTTTCGAGGCTGGAATGCCATGTAAGGCGAAGGTCACCTATTCGCCCTCCCCAAAACGATTATTAATTAAAGCTTGGAGCGCCTGTAATGCTTCGTCGGCCTGTTCACCAACAGTTTCCAAAGTTACCGTGCTACCAATTCCAGCAGCCAACATCATCACACCCATAATACTTTTTGCATTGACCTGCCGTCCATCTCTTGCCAAATATACTTCACAAGGAAATTCACCAGCTAATTGCGATAACTTGGCCGACGCGCGCGCATGCAATCCTAATTTATTAATAATTTTAATTTCAACGCTTGGCATTACCTATCCTCAGAGGCAGTGTTGAGAAAATTGGTATTTACGCCAATGCGTAAAATTCCATTTTGGCCACCCTGCAAGGTTTTTTTAGCCAATTCATCTAAGTCGTCTTGTTGATAAGAGACTGCACGCATTAGCATCGGTAAATTTAATCCGGTTAAAACAATTAGTGGAGAAAGTGGTTTACCAGGTAACTGAATTTGACCGATTAAACGGGAAGCGACATTGGCCGGGGTTGCGCCCATAACGTCGGTTAATACCAAGATGCCCTTCCCCATATCAACTGCCTTAGCTGCTGCGAGCACCCTGTCGAAGCTGACTTTTGCGTCTTCGTAGGGCGGAATGTCAACTGCCTGAATTTTTTCGGGTAAGTTTCCAAAAGTTTGCTCTGCAAAACCCAGCATGGCTGAGGCTAATGGTGTATGGGCAACAATGACAATTCCGGGCATAACACTCCAAAGTTCGCTTAAGTTAATTCTTTCTCTAATGCTTGTAACCAAAACTGAGCAAGGTCAAGGCCAGTTTGTTCCGTAATTTCGACAAAACAGGTAGGGCTAGTCACATTAATTTCCGTCAGATACCCCCCAATCAGGTCTAAGCCTACTAAAAAAAGACCCCTATCCCAAAGTATTGGCGCCAAATAGTCAGCCACCGCTTTTTCTTGATCGGTCAATAGCATCGCTACGCCCTTACCTCCAGCCGCGAGGTTTCCCCTTATTTCAGGGCCCTGCGGAATGCGGGCTAAGGCATAGGGCACGACCTGTCCTGCTATCAATAAAACCCGTTTATCGCCAGCAACAATCTGCGGTAAGAACTGTTGCGCCATCAAAGTGCGTTGACCATTTTCGCCTAAGGTTTCGACGATGCTCGCTAAATTTAAGCCATCTGGGCCAACGCGAAAAACACCTCTACCTCCCATCCCATCTAAAGGCTTAAGCACAATATCGTGGTGTTCGGCATGAAATGCAGAAATTGCGGCGAGTTCACGCGTAACTAAAGTGGGTGGAATAAATGAAGCAAACTCAGTAATAGCCAGTTTTTCGGAATGATTACGTAATGCGCTCGGCTCATTAAATACCCGCGCACCCTGCCGTACTGCAGCTGACAAAATCCAAGTGGCATTCAAATATTCAATATCAAATGGCGGGTCTTGACGCATCAGTACCGCAGTAAAACGATCTAAGCTACATACTTCGCTAATACCTAATTTATACCAAGCAGTACTTGTGGGCTGCAATGTGATTGCACAGCAGTTGGCGAATGTAAAACCAGCTTGCCAGAATAACTGGCGACTTTCGGTATACCAAAGTCGATGGCCAGCTGCTTGGGTAGCGCGCATCATTGCAACCGTAGAATCCTTTGGCAACTTTAATGCATCTAATGGATCGCCAACGAATAAAAAATCCATTACTTACAGCGCCTCGGCGTTAGGATCGGTTCTCTCTAACTCTAATGAAGCCGCTAATAAAGCTAGGCGCGCTACGACCCCATATAAGTAGAAACGGTTAGGAGCAGCGCTACCAGGCTTAGCATTGCGGTCTGGCATTGCATTTTGTTCGAATGCCAAGGGCACAAAATGCATGCCTGGAGCATTTAAATTTTCATCAGGGCCACGATCGGTATGCACACGGTAAAAACCCCCGATCACGTAACGATCAATCATATAAACAACCGGTTCAGCTACAGCTTCATTGACTTTTTCAAAAGTATAAACACCCTCTTGAATTAATACATCATGCACTTCTAGGCCATCTTTGACGACACTCATTTTATTGCGTTCGCGGCGATTTAAATTACCTAAATCACTGGCATTACGCACTACCATGACGCCCATACCGTATGTACCCGCATCTGCCTTAACGACGACATAGGGCTTATCTTTAATGCCATATTCCCGATATTTTTTGGCAATTTTTTTTAATATGGCATCCACTTTTATTTGTAATTGCTCCAATCCTTGTTGCTCATGAAAATCAACTCCCGAACAATAATCGAAATAAGGCGTAATCATCCAAGGATCGATATTAATTAATTTTGCGAACTTTTTTGCTACTTCATCGTAAGCCATAAAATGCTGTGATTTACGGCGAATTTGCCAACCAGCGTGCAAGCCAGGCAAAAGGTATTGTTCATTAATCTTTTCTAAAATTGGTGGAATACCCGCGGATAAATCATTATTTAATAAAATCGAGCAAGGATCAAAGTCCTTCAGGCCTAGACGTTGCTTTTTTAAACCTAAACGCATTAATGGCTCAAGTAGCAAACGATTTCCTTCGGGCAATTCAAGCCAAGTTGGCTTTTTAATCTCGTCCGATAAACTACCTAAACGAACATTCAAACCCGCTTGCCGCAAAATTGAAGATAAGCGGGCAATATTTTGCAAGTAAAAGGTATTGCGGGTGTGGCGCTCAGGTATAAGTAATAAATTTTTTGCTTCAGGACAAATTTTTTCAATTGCTGCCATAGCTGCTTGCACAGCCAGAGGCAACATTTCTGGTGAAAGATTATTAAAACCTCCAGGAAATAAATTGGTATCAACTGGGGTCAATTTAAAGCCTGAGTTACGCAGGTCGACTGAGCAGTAAAAAGGCGGGGTATGCTCCTGCCATTCAAGACGAAACCAACGCTCAATAGTCGGGGTGGCTTCGAGTACTTTCGACTCAAGCTCAAGTAAGGGGCCGCTTAAAGCGGTAATCAGATGTGGAACCATCTTGCCATTGTAAGTTTTTTATGAGTAAGTTCAATTTTTTGCCTATTTAGGCAAAAAAAACGCAGGATCTTGAGATCCTGCGCTAGAAACTAGGCAAAAATACAGCCTAGTGAGGGGTAAGCAAATTAAATTTCGTAGGCTTCTTCGCTATGTGAGCTAATGTCTAAACCTTCGCGCTCTTCTTCTTCTGTAACCCGCAAACCAATAATGATGTCGACGAGCTTGAAGGCAATGAAAGAAACGATGCCAGACCAAATTAGGGTGGTAATCACGCCCTGGCTTTGAATCCAAAGCTGACTCATGATTGAGTAGTCTGGGGCAACTGCATTGGCGACATAATCATAAATGCCTGTGCCACCTAATGAGGGCGCTGCAAATACACCGGTTAGCAAGGCACCCAATATACCGCCAACACCATGAATACCAAAAACATCCAAGCTATCGTCCGAGCCTAATATTTTCTTCAGCCCAGTAACACCCCATAAGCAGACGATACCAGCCAATGCCCCAATAATTAATGCGCCCATTGGACCAACAAAGCCGGCGGCAGGTGTAATCGCTACTAAACCCGCAACGCAACCCGAAGCAGCACCAAGCATCGATGGCTTACCTTTAGTAACCCACTCTGCTATCGACCAACCAATCACTGCTGCTGCAGTAGCAAGGTAAGTATTCACGAATGCTAAGGCTGCGCTACCGTTTGCTTCTAAAGCTGATCCTGCATTAAAACCAAACCAACCAAACCATAAAAGTGATGCGCCTGTCATGACATACACTAAGTTATGAGGCTTCATGGCTTCTTTGCCGTAACCTAAACGCTTACCAATCACATATGAGCCGACTAAACCTGCAATCGCTGCATTGATATGGACAACAGTGCCGCCAGCAAAATCAAGAATCCCTTTTTGCCAGAGCCAACCTGCTTTTGCAGTAATCGCATCAAGTGAAGCAGCATCTTTAATATCATCAGGACCAGGCCAAAACCAAACCATGTGGGCAATTGGTAAATAGCTAAAAGTAAACCACAGGATCATGAACAGAAGAATTGCCGAAAACTTGGCGCGCTCTGCAAATGAACCAATGATTAAACAGCAAGTAATGGTTGCAAAAACTGCTTGAAATGCCATGAAGACATATTCGGGAATGACAATGCCCTTGCTAAACGTTGCTGCATTCGAGTCGGGTGTCATGCCAGCCAAAAACAAACGATCCATGCCGCCAAAAAAGGCCCCACCTTCAGTAAAAGCGATGCTATAGCCATAAATTGCCCATAACACGGTGATCACTGAAAAAATCACCATACACTGCATTAAGATGGACAGCACATTTTTACTGCGCGTTAAGCCGCCATAAAATAGTGCTAAGCCAGGCACCGTCATCAATAGCACTAATGCTGTGGAGACCATCATCCACGCGGTATCGCCCTTGTTGGGTGTTGGTGCTGGAGCCGCTGTAGCGGCGGGGGCTGCCGGGCTTGCTGCAGGTGCTGCAGCGGCGGCTGCAGCAGCAGGTTTAGCATCATCAGCAGCGTAAGCTACAGACGTCACTGTCATGCCAGTGAAGCCAATCGCCGTCGCTATCACGCCGCCAGCAACAATTCGTTTTATCCAAGTTAACATTTTGAACCTCTCTTTAAAGTGCGGCCGCGCCGGTTTCACCGGTGCGAATGCGAATAACGTGTTCAATTGAAGAGACAAAAATTTTGCCATCGCCAATTTTTCCAGTGCGAGCCGATTTTTCAATTGCTTCAATTGCTCGCTCTAATATGCCGTCTTCTACCGCAGCCTCTATTTTTACCTTAGGCAAAAAATCAACTACGTATTCAGCGCCCCGATATAACTCGGTATGGCCTTTTTGACGCCCAAAACCTTTTACTTCGGTGACGGTGATACCAGAAATTCCAACTTCTGATAGAGCTTCTCGCACCTCGTCAAGCTTGAATGGCTTGATAATTGCTGTGATGAGTTTCATGCGTTTCTCCGTTGTGGGAAATTAGAAAACTTTGGTTAAAGTAACAAGACCTTGCGAGCCGCCAAGATTTTTTCCGGTAGGGCTTTGGTAGGCGTATACACCTCCTGCTTTTGCTGCATTAGTGGCTACATATGCCGCAGAAATGCCTAAACCACCGCCCAAATCTTTAGACAAACCAATTTTCCAGTCGGTATAACTTACGGTGGGTACCGTAGATGATGTTTTCTGACCGGCAATATATTGATAACCAACGTGCGCATTGACCACTAAGCCCCACAGGCCTGTATCGTAATTGGCGGTTAAGTCTGGATAATAAGATCCCGAGCTATTTGAAAAGCCGAAAATGTTAGTAACCGAGTAATTAAACTTTAGAAACCCGCTTAGGGGTCCAAACACATAGTTTTGGGCAGCGTAAATTTCTGTAGTGTTTGGATTGGTAAACGAAGATGGATAGTTTGTGGTGGGGTAATAGTATTGGAGTACGCCAAGGTCTGACATAAAGCCTTCGCCAATGAATTCCTTTTTAAAGCCGGCATAAAAATCCATTTCGATTGGCGCAGAAACGTTTTTACTATTACCAACTGCAAGGCTAGAGGAATTAGCGCCTGTACCACCATTTGATGCAGCATCCGAAATCCAAGTAATCGATGAGTTCCAGTTACCAATGTAGAAACCACTGGAATGTGCATAATCAAAACCGCCTTGTATTGCGGGATTAAAGTTAGTTTGCGTAATACCGCGATAGATGTAGTTATTGGCTACTGTTACGTTGGCAGTGATGGGACTAATGTCTGGTCCACTGACTGCGCCAGCAGGTTCTGCGGGTAATGGGTTTGGATTTGGTGAGGCAGCATTTTGGGCATATGCATTTGCACTTAAGAGCCCCACAACTGCTAAAGCGATAGTCGATTTATGAAAAGTTTTCATCCCAACTCCTTATTCAGATTAAAAAATTAAAAATAGGTACATCTACTTAAATGCAATCATCGCTTTTTGCAACGCGCTGTTTTTGTCCTTTTTCCCCTTGCTTGGGCATATGCCCCAAATCCATGCAGTACTTTTGCCCTAATTTGGTGCAAATTGACATAAAATTGCCATTCAAGCATCGTGGGGATCAATCAGCCTTAAAATAAGTTCTATTCTTCTTGCTATTCACTTCTTTAAATCGGCCTTTTTATGCAAAAACCCAACGAAATCCTGGAACAAATGCAGCGCGTTGCCACTGAAATGCAAAATAAAGTTGGCGAGGCGATTCGTAACTCGCCGGCCAAAGATTTAGAAAAAAATGTGCGCACGATGATGACGCAAGGTTTTCAAAAGCTCGACTTAGTGACCCGCGACGAATTTGAGTTACAAACTAAAGTGCTTACTAAAACCCGTGAAAAACTGGCTGCACTTGAAGCCAAAGTTACTGAAATAGAAAAGCAGCGCTCGTAATTGCCGCTTGCAGTTATTTTTAGTCGTGGCCTTAATGGCCTTGACGCTCCACAGGTGCGCGTTGAAGTTCACTTAGCAAATGGTTTGCCTGCCTTTACCATTGTTGGCTTAGCCGATACAGGCGTTAGAGAAAGTAAAGATCGAGTACGGGCCGCGATCATCCAAAGTGGGTTTGAATTTCCGAATCGGCGCATTACTGTTAATTTAGCGCCTGCCGATTTACCAAAATATTCTGGACGTTTTGATTTAGCCATTGCGCTAGGCATTTTGGCTGCTAGCGCGCAGCTGCCTTGCAAGCAATTAGATCAATATGAATTTGCTGGCGAACTTTCTTTATCCGGTGAATTGCGACCCTTTAGTGGCTGCTTGGCAATTGCCATGGCGATGCGTAAAGAAAAATCGCTACGTAGCTTTATTATTCCGCAAGAAAATTGCAGTGTCACTAGCATCATTCCTGATCTAAGCGTATTAGGTGCGAATTGTCTAACTCAGGTTTGCGACTTTCTGTGTGGCCGAATTCAGCTTGAGGTAATAAGCAACTGTGCAAAGAAACTCACAATTGATTTAAAGGAAGCGGGCGCCCACGACATTGCCCATATTCAAGGTCATTTGATCGCTAAACGCGGCCTTGAAATTGCGGCCGCAGGTTTTCATTCGCTCTTATTGGCAGGCCCTCCTGGATGCGGCAAATCCATGCTAGCTAAATGCTTGCCACAATTACTGCCAAAATTAACGCTCGATGAAGCCCTCGAGATTGCCGCCCTACATAGCTTGAAAGCGGCACGTCATCATAGTGCTCTGGAATCAACAGATTTATCGCGCTTGCGACCCTGGCAAAATCCGCACCATAGCATTACTACTGCAGCGCTAGTGGGTGGCGGAGCGCACCCATTACCAGGTGCAATTACCTTAGCCCACCAAGGAGTTCTTTTTTTAGATGAGTTACCACAATTTGCCCGGCCCACGCTCGAGGCGCTACGCGAGCCTTTACAAAATCGCCGTGTCACAATTACTCGCGCGCATCTTTCCAGCCACTTTCCCTGTAACTTCATGCTGGTTGCGGCGATGAATTTATGTATCTGCGGCTACTTTGGCCACCCCGAGAAAGTTTGTGTTTGTTCGGCTGCACAAAGACTACGTTATCAAAATAAAATTTCAGGGCCCTTGCTCGATCGCATTGATATCAAAATGATGATTGCTCCCGTGCCACACGAGTTATTTTTTCAAACACAATTGACCACAACAGCTAGTGCTACTTCCAGCCAAGTGGCAACGCGCATCGCTAATGCATGGGCTTTGCAAATTAGTCGCCAAGGAAAAATGAATCATGCCTTAGATACACAGGAAATGAAGCGCTGGGTAAAAATTGATGCGGCTGATGAGGGTGAGTTACAAACAGTATGGAAAGGTCTTAATCTATCGGGTAGAGGCATACAGCGCTTGCTAAAAATTGCCCGCACCATTGCCGACCTTGAGGGCTCTACATCAACCCAACTAAAGCGTACTCACCTTCTGGAAGCGAGCGCTTTAAGTAAGCCTATTAATGGCATGATGAACTAATTTTAGTCTGGATGAAAATCAGTAAAAAAAGGTACGCCATTATCATCGCTTAAATTTTCTTGGAGTACAGTCTGACTCAATGGTCCGCTATTTTTTGGCGTAGGCTTCAATAAGGACTGTTGATAAATGTATAGACCTAAGCCTGGAATACTGCGTATTATCCAGCGCACACGCATCATCCGTTCAACTCCGTCAACTGGTTTCATCAGCAAAAAATAATCGGTTGTAGGGAAGCGAATAGGCGAACCACTGGCTAGATAAAAACCCTTTACCGCTAGAGCGCCTGCAGGATCTACATTCGCTTGAGTAAAAATCGCTTGCTGTAACTGCTTTATTAATTCATCAGCACTACTAGCAATATCGGCAGGCACCTGAATTGTCGTAATAGAATAAATGTGGTCGGCTACTTTAACTACCTCAAGCGCTTGCTTTAGGGTGCCTCCTTTATAGCTCAACTGACGCTCGAGGTGCTGAGGCTTGGCAGGAAAAAGTGCTGTGTAAGCTTGTTGCTCAACGCGTACTGTGCGCCAATCGAATGGCGGGCTACACCCATATAAATTCAAGATTAAGCCCACCTGTAATGCCAAAACTAATAACTTAGACAAGCCCAGCCCCATGTGCTTGTTGATCGGCATGATAACTTGACCGAACCATTGGGCCAACGGCTGCATGCACAAACCCCATTGCGTAAGCCGCTGCTTCAAGGGCTTTAAATGCATCGGGATGCACATAACGCAGTACTGGCAGATGATGAGAAGATGGGGCTAAATACTGACCAATGGTGAGCATGTCAATTTGATGAGCACGCATATCTCTCATCACCGCTAAAATTTCGTCATCAGTCTCGCCCAAGCCAACCATCAAACCACTCTTGGTAGCCACTGCTGGAAAGCGGTGTTTAAAGTCAGCCAGTAGTTTAAGTGAGTGAGCATAGTCTGCACCAGGGCGCGCTTCTTTATAAAGTCTTGGCACGGTTTCTAAATTATGATTCATGATATCGGGTAAGCCGTTATTGGTATTGGCCGAGAAAACATCTAAGGCTTTTTCTAAGCGGCCACGAAAATCGGGCACCAAAACTTCGATCCGTGTTGCCGCTGAAAGTGTGCGGGTTTGCACAATACAATCGACAAAATGCTGTGCTCCGCCATCGCGTAAATCATCACGATCTACGCTGGTAATAACAACATAACTTAAGCGTAATGCAGCAATAGTACGGGCTAAATTTAAAGGTTCGGCAAGATCAAGGGGATCGGGTCGGCCATGACCAACGTCACAAAATGGGCAACGACGGGTACATTTATCACCCATGATCATGAAGGTTGCTGTCCCTTTACCAAAACACTCGCCGATATTTGGGCAACTAGCCTCTTCACATACCGTGACTAATTGGTTAGCCCGAAGAATGGTTTTTATTTCAGCAAAACGGGAATGATTGGAAGCGGCTTTAACCCGAATCCAGTCAGGTTTTTTTAATACCTGCTCTAAGGGAACAATCTTAATTGGAATCCGTGCCGTTTTTTCGGCAGACTTTTGTTTCCGCGTGGGATCGTAGGGAAGGTTGGTTTCGGTTTTATTGATGGCCATACTTAAAATCAATTTCTATTTTGCAACAATTGCAGCAGGTGACTAACAACATGCTGACCTACAATGTCTATATTGTCGTCGATCCCAAGAGTTTGCATATCAACTGTTTTTAAACCCTTAAAGCCACAAGGATTGATTTGTGTGAATGGACTTAAATCCATGGCTACATTTAAGGCTAATCCATGATAGGAGGCATGGCGTGACACTTTCAGGCCTAAGGCGCCAATTTTAGAACCAATCAAAGTTTCCGAAAGTTTTGCTTGCTTCGCCAAATAAATACCCGGCGCCCCCTTGTGCCTTTCTGCTTGAAAACCATAGTCGGCTAAGGTATTAATCAGGGCCTGTTCAATATGTTGAACTAGTTCCTTCACCAGCAATGACTGACGCTTTAAATCGAGTAAGAGATAAACGACTAGCTGGCCTGGTCCATGATAAGTAATTTGCCCGCCGCGATCGACTTGCACTAGCGGAATGGTTTGGCTGGGTTCGAGCAGATGGCTTGCATCTCCTGCCAAACCTAAGGTAAATACAGGTGGATGTTCAAGCACCCAAATTTCATCTGGGGTATTTTTATCCCGCGTTTGCGTAAACTGACGCATCGCTGCGTAGGTTGTTACATAATCGACTAAACCTAATTGCTTAACCAAAATAGCGGCGGGATTATTCATGGTTAGACAAACAACTAGAGCACCATACTAACCAAAGGATGGGTTGAGAGAGTTCGATAAATTTCATCGAGTTGTTCACGGCTAGTCGCATTAATAGGCAAAGTTAAGCCCAAGTAATTTCCATCTTTTGACGGCCGTTGCTCAATTAAAGTCGGGTCAAAAATAGGATCGAATTGCTGGGCAATATGAATAATCGCTGGCAGAAAGTCTGGGTTCGCTTTGCCCATCACTTTTATCGGAAAAATGGATGGATATTCAATCAGTGATTTTTCTTCCACTACAACCCCTTTATTAAAAAATAATTTATTGTGTCCAAGCAGCCTGGCCAAGCCATTCGCCGAGAATAATATTGCGAATGCAATGTAAGCGTCGATGAAAAAAATGATCTGCACCGGGAACTACCTGGACGACTAATTCTTGCGGTCTAGCCCATTCAAAAACAGCTTGCAGTGGAATGGTTTCATCGAGTTCTCCATGAATTAAAATCGTACTGGCGGGCACTGGCGCCATTTCCCACTTCCCTGCTGCAGAACCTATCATGACTAAGCGCTCAACGGCTTGACCCTCTTGAACTAAGCGCTTAAGTAAGTGACTACAGACAAAACTGCCAAAAGAAAATCCTGCTAGGGCCAATGGCAATTGCTCAATCTGCCCAATCTCTAAGCCCAAAGGTTGCCAACTGACTGCCTGACGCATCCACTGCGTAAGCAGATATAAATCATCAATTTCACCGTTACCTGCATCGTGTACACCTGCTGATTCCCCTACGCCACGAAAGTTGGGGCGCACCGCAACGTAGCCTAATTGATTAAATGTCCGCGCTACAGTTTGCGCAACCTTGTTATCCATCGTGCCCCCCATCAAGGGATGCGGATGGGCGATGAGGGCTAAGCCGCGCACCATAAAATTGGAGGTACGGATGACAGCTTCCGGAATGTCAACGGCGATTTGTATTGATCCCACCAAACCGGGGATGGTTATGACTTGGGTGCGGCGATTCATGCTATTAATATTTATCTTAGACGAGTTGGAGGCGTTCTACTATTTGACCCTGAATAAGATGGGTCTGAATAATTTCCTCAATATCGCTGGTATCGATAACGGTATACCAAACACCTGCCGGATAGATAACCATTACCGGCCCATGATCACATCGATCAAGGCATCCCGCTTTATTCACGCGTACTTGCCCCACCCCAGCCAGACCTAATTCTTTGATTCGCCTTTTAGCAAAGTCAAATAAACCTTGAGCGCCGTGTTGAGCACAACAATTTTCGCCATTACTGCGCTCATTTAAACAAAAGAATAGATGATGTTGAAAATACATAAAAAATGATATCGCTTTCTGCTATTAATTATCTCTGGTGCCAATAGCGATTGTTGAGGATTAGCCATAACAATGCAAACGGCAACCAAAGCCAAGAAACCCACTGCATTAGATCATTAAAATGCAATAAGCGTCCTTGATGCCAAGCTCTTAAAGTTAAAACAAAATATGGATTATGTGGGAACCAATTTACTGCAAAAATAATGAGTAGCAAACAGGCTAGCGCAATCATGTAGCGGATTTTTGTAGTTAATCGTAGGCCGAAATATAAGCCCAGCGCGCCAATGATCATTCCCCAGACTGAACCTGCGGTGAGCCATGTAAATCCAAACTCAAAACCAAACTGTAAAGCGGTAAAGATCGTTTTAATTACCACTGAAATGAATAGCAGGCCATTCAACAAGCGCCAAAGGGGCGCTTGTTGATTGATGCCCAATGAAAACAACAGGCCGGTGCCGACCCAACAAATGGCCGTAATCAACATCTCTTGTAAGGCGGGATTGAGTATCAAGAGCCCCCAATCGGCGCTAATAAAAGCCTGATTACTCCAGGCGCCCATTCCCAGCCATGAGCTTTGCGGATAAATTTGGGCCCAAGGAAATAGTAAAAATAAAACACAGAGGGCCCAATTCACGCCAAACCAACGATCGAACTGTCGCCTAAGAATGCTGCCTGAAAGCCACCTCGGGCCTAAAGGTATCGCTAACAGCGAACCGATCAGCCCGCCTGATACGTTAGCCCACCAATCGGTTTTACTGGGAATACGGGTTGGCAACCAAATTTGCGCTGTTTCAACAGTACCTGCCAGCAACGCTGAAAATCCTACTGCGAAAGCTAAGGCAGTGAGGCCACGCCAACGTGGAAAAACTGCAAACACGATTAAAAATCCAAGCGGAATATAAGCTAGGACATTGGCAATTAAATCAAATACTGGGATAACTCGCGGCATTGGCGCATCCCACCAAGCCCCTGCAGTGACGCCATTTCGAAAATCAAAATCGAAGGGATTGAGACTGGCATAAATGACCAATAATCCATAAATAATGGCAAAAGCCCGCGCCAATGGCATTGCCCTTAATGGCCATGCTAGCTTTCGTGGTAAACGCCCGGGAGATTTCATCTTCCCATTCTAGGTCAGACCTTTCTACAATAGCAGAATGAACTGGAATTGCATCTTAGAACAAGTGGCCCAAACTACTTCTACCAATGACGATTTACTGATTCGTTGGCGAGCTGGCGAGCTAATAGACCCAATTGCCAGAATGGCTAGTGTGCAAACTGCCGGTAAAGGTAGGGCCGGAAGGGATTGGCAAACCCAATTGGGTGACTCGCTCTGTTTTTCGTTAGCCTATCCATTTCAATGTTCGCCTGCTCAGTTAAGCGGGCTGAGCTTAGCCGTTGGCATCGGGGTTATTAACGGTATTAGTTCTGCGCTTAATCTACCCTTAAGCAAGCTCTATGAAATGGGCTTACGACTAAAGTGGCCAAACGATATTGTGTTGGGCGAAAGAAAACTTGGCGGCATTCTAATTGAGGGGGGACAAACTCAGCCTGATCAAGCAACTTGGATGGTCATTGGGGTTGGTCTGAATGCAGTAAAAACAACGATGCTAGAAAGCGCGGTTGGCAAAAGCATCGCAGGGCTCGAAGAGCTACTAATCAAGCCAGCGCAATTGCCCGCACTAGATATCATCTGGCTCAAAATTCTTGACCAACTGCAGCCTATATTAAGCGAATTTGAAGAACAAGGTTTCGCCGCACTACAAAAAATCTGGTTGGAATGGGATGCCTATGCAAATCAAGCTGTCATTATTACTAGCCCTGGTATGAACCCACAAACAGGTATCGCCTTAGGGGTTAATAAGCTTGGCGCCCTCATACTGCAACAAGGCTCGCAACAAACCCTGATTCATGCGGGTGATGTTTCTTTACGGGGGCAAAAGTGAGTCTCTTGCTCTTATTTGACCTTGGCAATACCCGCCTAAAATGGGCGGCGGTTGAGCAAGATAGCCTTCCTAGTGAACGCAATAAAAAAGTCTGGGCCTTTAGTGGCACGATAGATACCAAACTTTTACTCTCGCCCGAGCATGGTCAAGAGCTCGCTCAATATATTTTGCAGACCGTCCCCCAACCAACAGCTATTGCGATCTGCAGTGTGGCATCCTCACAAGCAAAAAACAATTTACAAAATCTCTTGACGGCATGGTCATCGACGCCATGGATCAATTTACAAGGCGATAGTCCTTTTACTGGCTTACGCACGCAGTATGCAAAACCACTGTCCTTGGGCGCTGATCGCTGGGCGGCACTGATCGGGGCGCGCACCCTCTTTGGGGGGAATGCTTTGGTGGTCAGCGCAGGGACTGCCAGTACTATTGATTTATTGGGTAGCAATGGGATTCATTACGGTGGCTGGATTTTGCCCGGCTTTACTTTAATGGCGAATAGCTTGGTCGATGGCACAGCGCAACTGCAAGCCCCAAAAGAGTTAAGCGCCAGTCGTGAGTTTGGCTTAAGCAGTGCAGCAGCTATTCAGAATGGTTGTATGGCGGCACAAGTCGGCGCCCTCCATGAAGCGATTACTTTGGCTGCTGAATTGCATCACCCCATCGAGCACATTTTTATTGACGGTGGTAATGCAGGCTTATTGGTTGAAGCGATCCATTCACATCCAACCTTAAAAAATCGCCCCCTTGAGGTAGTCGATCGCTTAGCCCTTAGAGGTTTGTGGGCTTACTTACAACAAAATACTTAATGCGCTTGACGAATTCTCCTCAATAAATTTGTGGTTGAACGTTCGAACAAGAATGGAATTGCTATTGCCTTGCCGCCCCAGGTTTTCACTAAGCGCGCTTCCTCTAACGTATCGATGTGATAATCGCCCCCCTTTACATAAATTTCGGGGCGAATTTGGGCAATTAAATCTACCGGGGTAGCTTCCTCAAATAACACCACCAAATCAACGCTGGCTAATGCTGCGAGTAATGCCTGACGATCTGCCTCGACATTAATTGGCCGATCATCACCCTTTCCCAGCAGCCTGACAGAGGCATCAGAATTCACGCCAACCACCAAACTAGCCCCCAATTGACGCGCCTGTGCCAAATAACTGGCATGACCCCGATGCAAAATATCGAAAACACCATTGGTAAAGACTAATGGTCGCGGCAGCTTGGCCAAGGCCAGCAAAAGGTCTTTTGGCTGAACAATTTTGGCCTCAAAAGGGGGTAAGGGTAAGGGCATACCAGCATATTAAGCTGGAATGTCTTAGACTTGCACTTTTGCGGTTCCCACCTAAACCGCCCACGCGTTTTTACCCTGAGGCTAATAAGCATGTTGAAGTTGAAATTACTGGCATTTATTTGCTTCTTTTTAGGCGGTTCTTTTGCTCTGGCGCAGGCAGCGTCTAGCCAATGCAGCCCCCTACTTTCGCATACTTTTCCACGCCTGCAAGACGAGGCACCACAAAACTTATGTCAATATCAAGGTAAGGTCATTTTGGTAGTGAATACTGCGAGTTATTGTGGTTTTACGAGCCAATATGAAGGTCTAGAAAAATTGTATGCTACTTTTAAAGATCAAGGCTTCGTGATACTGGGCTTTCCATCAAATGATTTTGGCCAACAGGAGCCTGGCAGCAATAAAGAAATTGCCGATTTTTGCAAAAATACCTATGACGTAAAATTTCCTATGTTTGCTAAAACAGCTGTCAGTGGAAAAAATATTAATCCGCTATTCAAAATGCTAGTGGCCCAAACCGGAACCACCCCAAAATGGAATTTTTATAAATATGTCATTGACCGTAATGGGAAAGTGATTGATTCTTTCAACAGCATGACTAAGCCCGAGAGTAAATCGATTACCAGTGAAGTAGAAAAACTACTTAAAGAGAAAGTGTTGTAATTTTAATGACGACAAAAAAGCGTGTAGCCATTGTTGGTGCCGGCATAGCTGGTCTAGGCTGTGCGTATGCCTTACGTCAATCGGCTTTATTGGAACTCACCGTATTTGAAGGCGGCGATCACCTTGGTGGCCATAGCCATACTATCGATATCGAAATTAACACCCCTACGGGGCTAGTTCGCCATGGCGTTGATACCGGATTTTTAGTTTTTAATCGGCAAACCTATCCCCGTTTATTACGTTTATTTGAAGAGTTGGCGGTTCCCATTGTGGCTTCAGAAATGTCCTTTTCAGTTGCACTTGAAACACCAACGAAAGTATCTCCCGCTGGCAATCCAGAGCGTGCACTAGAATGGGCAGGCACAAATCTCAATGCATTTTTTGGGCAGCGGAAAAATATATTTAAGCCCGCTTTCTGGTTAATGGCTTATGACATTATGCGTTTTAATCGCTTGGCTACTGCCCTAGCTTTAAAGCAAAAACATGAACCCCATACCAACCTCGGTAGAGAAGAAAGTATTGCGGTTTTTTTAAAGCGCCATCGCTTTAGTGAGCATTTTTGTCAATGGTATTTTTTGCCAATGATTGGCGCTATTTGGTCGTGCCCAGTTGAGCAGATGCTAGCGTTTCCCATTTTATCAATGGCTCGTTTTTGTCATAATCATGGCTTATTAAAAATACAAGGGCGCCCCCAGTGGCTAACCGTACAAGGCGGCTCTCGTGAATATGTAAAACGCTTAGTTAGCGCACTAGAATTGCACGCAGTAACCATTACGCGGGAAAAGGTATTACGGGTTACCGTGCCTGAGAATACCAACAGTGGCAGTAAGATTGCTATTCAAACCGCACAGGGTATAGCGTATTTTGATGAAGTGGTCATGGCCTGTCATAGTGATGAAAGTTTGCGCTTGGTGCATGGAAATAGCGCAGCCGAGAAAGCAGTCCTAGCGAGCATTCCCTACCAGCAGAACCGCGCCATCCTCCATACTGATAGCTCTTTTTTGCCCACCGCAAAACGCTGCTGGGCCTCCTGGAATTACGTTACAGAAATGGGGCATACAGCCCATCAAGCAACTGCTGTTAGTGTCAATTATTTAATTAATAAACTCCAACCGTTACCAGTGCAACTTGAGCAAATACCCATCATCGTCAGTTTAAATCCGCTGCGGGAACCTAAACCAGAAACGATTCATGCGGTGGTTCACTATGCACATCCCATTTTCGATGCTAGTGCTATTCAAGCCCAATATGATCTAGCCTTGATGCAGGGTAAATCGTCAGTCTGGTATTGCGGCGCTTGGGCAGGCTACGGCTTTCATGAAGATGGCTTACGTTCGGGTGAATTAGTAGCGGCCGATTTACTGGAGCACCTACATTCGTTTGCCTTACCAGCGCCCGTTCAGCGCACGGCCTAATTGAGAAAACTACATGAAAGAAGCTCAACTCACTTTCGGCGTAGTTAAACACACCCGCTTTCGACCTAAGCATAATTCATTTGGATATCGGGTTTTTACTCTCAAAATTCCGCTGCGCTTACGGCGCACTGATGCACAAGTATTAAGCCGTCATGGCTTGGGTGACAATCAATTTCGCTTTATTTCCTTTTATGATAAAGATCATGGTCAAGGTAATGCAGATTCGCTGGCTTGGGTAGAGGCACTCTTAACTCAATATCAGATTAATGGGGTTGATGGCGAGATTTGGCTCCAAACTTTTCCACGGGTTTTGGGTTATACCTTTAATCCCGTGAGTTTTTGGATTTGTACCCGCACAAACGGTGAAGTACGTGCCGTTGTGGCGGAAGTCAACAATACCTTTGGCGAGCGGCATTGTTATTTGCTGGCTAAAGATTCCGGCGAATCGATTCGCTCTGGTGAAACCTTAGCGAGTCGCAAAGTCTTTCATGTCTCACCATTTTGTGAAGTGCAGGGCAATTACCATTTTCGCTTTTTATTTGCCCAAGATAGCCAAGCAAAAAATCGTACCCTTTATCGCATTGAGCTACTTGAAGATGATCAGGCCCTTATTAATACAAGCATTAGCGGAACTGAGCGACCTTTAAATCGGCGCAATTTACGCTTGGCCATCTTGAGTTATCCTTTAATGAGTATTGGCGTGATTGCCCGAATTCATTGGCAAGCAATTAAGCTGTGGCTTAAAGGCGTGCCCTTTCACTCAAAACCCCAACCACCGGAATTTGAAGTAAGCCGATGAATCGACCTGGACAGCCTTTACTGGCTAAACTCAATTTCTCAAAAGCACGGGCCGATACGGCTAGCTATCGTAATATTCCGCTGGCCGCCAGAACCATTTTAAAAATGCTTGGACATTTAAGTGCCGGTCACCTTTCGATTGCTCTGCCAAATGGAGAAATTCAACACTTCGGGCAAGTAAGCGAGGCTCTACATGCTGAAATTCATGTGCTTGATTGGGGTTTGTTTAGAGATGTCCTACGCCATGGGGATATTGGTTTTGCTGAAAGTTATATTCGCGGTAAATGGGAGACGCCCAACCTTAAGCTCCTACTTGAGTTAGCCATACGAAATCGAACTATTTTAGAAAAAGCAATTTATGGCAGCTGGGTGGGATCCTTAGCCTACCGATTTAAACATTGGTTAAGACGCAACTCAAAAGCGGGTAGCCGCAAGAATATTCATGCGCACTATGATTTAGGTAATGCGTTTTATGGACTCTGGCTAGATGAAACGATGACCTATTCCAGCGGATGGTTTGAGTCCCAGGGGCAAGCATCGTTAGCTCAAGCCCAAAATGCTAAATATCAACGCATTCTCGATTCCTTACAATGTAAAGCAGGTGATAGCGTTCTTGAAATTGGCTGTGGCTGGGGTGGCTTTATGTCCGTAGCTGCCCGCGCAGGCCTGAATATTACTGGGCTAACTCTCTCGAGCGAACAAGCTAAATTTGCACATGAGCGTATCGCTCAGGTCAGTCAAGCTGATGCGGTTAATTCCACTCGCGCTAGCCATCAGCCGATTAGTTTTGTCGTGCGCCTACAAGATTATCGCGACTGTCATACTCAGTTTGATGGCATTGCTTCAATTGAAATGTTTGAAGCAGTAGGTGAAAGTCATTGGCCCGAATATTTTCAAAGTATTGCAGCCTGCCTGAAACCCAATGGCAAGGCCTGCGTGCAAACTATTGTGATTGCCCCTGACTTATTTGAGCGCTATCGCAATAGTACCGACTTCATTCAGCAATACGTTTTCCCCGGTGGAATGTTGCCATCACGTGACGCTTTTATTGCTCAAGCTAACCAAGCGGGGTTACAAATTGACAGCGAATTTGCTTTTGGTAAAGATTACGCCAAAACCTTAGGCATCTGGTTTGAGCAATTTAACGCTAAATTGCCTGAGGTAAAACAACTTGGCTTTGATGAGGCCTTTATTCGCTTATGGAATTTTTATTTAATGTATTGTGCTGCTGGCTTTTCAGAGCAAAACATTGATGTCGTGCAATTTACGTTAAGCCATCAGCCAAGCACAATTCCGTCGCCATGAGCATGCAGCAACCCGGAATTACTCAATTTACAGGCCTACGGGTCTGGGTAATTGGTGCCACCAGTGGAATTGGTGAAGCATGTGCAAAAACACTCATTACGGCAGGAGCAAGAGTCGCCTTATCAGGACGCCGCTTTGAGCGCCTAGAGACCCTTTGTGCCTTAGGTCAAGTTAATCAATGTTTAAGCTTACCCCTTGATGTTACTAAGGCAGAACAAATTGATCTGGCCTATCAAGCAATTGTGCGCGCTTGGCATGGGCTCGATTTATTACTCTTTGTTTCTGGGATATATATTCCGCTGCGGGCTGATAATTTTGCGCTTGCTGCTGCTGAGCAAACCGTACAAGCAAATGTACTCGGCCCCATGCGGGCTGTAGCTGCAGTTCTGCCCGATATGCTTGAACAACATGCTGGCCATATTGCCATTGTGGGTAGCGTAGCCGGCTATAGTGGCTTACCCAAAGCGCTCGCTTACGGTCCCAGCAAAGCGGCAATGATTAATTTTTGTGAAGCTTTATTCTATGATTTGCAACCCCGCGGATTAAGTGTGCACATGATCTCGCCTGGTTTTGTAGAAACCCCAGCAACCGCCCAAAATGATTTTGTGATGCCCGCACTAATCAGCCCAGAAACAGCAGCGCAAGAAATTTTAGCCGGTATTCAACAGGGTAAATTTGACATTCACTTTCCTAAACGGTTCTCGCGATTTTTAAAATTCTTACGCCTGTTACCGTACCCAATTTACTTTTGGATTTTGCGTCACTTTGTCAAAATTTAATGCTGTTCTTCAGTATTTATTTGTACTTCTCTTTGCGCACTTTGTCGACTAAATAATCCATTGTTTGAATGGCTTTTGTTTTGGTTCCTGCAATCGATGGAGAAGTAACATAGCGCCCTTGAATAACCACCGTTGGCACACCGTCAATACGATAGTTAGTCGATTGTTGATTGGCATTCCGTGCTTTTGATACGGTAGCAAATGAGCGAAAGGTGGTAAGAAAGGTATTGCGATCGAGCCCCTGACTGACTGCCCAATCGGCAATGTCATTTTCCGTTAGTAGTCGTTTGTTTTCTTTATGAATCGCGGTCATGACTTTATTATTTAAGGCATCCCCTTTGCCCATGGCTTCGAGCGTAAAAAATAGCTGACTATGCACTAAAAAATCGTCTCTAAATGCCACTGGTATACGTTTAAATACTACGTCTTTACCTTGGCGACTAGCCCAAGCACTAAGTTCGGGTTCAAACTCAAAACAATGCGGGCAGCCGTACCAAAAAAATTCAATTACCTCGACTTTGTTTTTGGTTTCGACGGGTTGCGGGGCAGTTGAAATGCGGTAGTCAATACCCTCTTGAATTTTTTGATTGCCAGGCTGAGGCTTAATATTAGACGCTGCGCTACCTGCTGCTTGGCCTGCGGTTTGGCCTGCAGTTTGGCCTATGATTTGCGCACTCAGCTGCCCCAAGGGCAAAAGACTAAAGGCTACTAATAAGCCACGAACACAAAGTTGACGATAAAAAGAAAGGGGTGAAATCATGATTTATTTGCTCGAATAATAGTGGGTTTCATGCCAAGACTACTTAATTTATTAGTAATTGCTTTGGTATCTTCAGTTGAGACAAATGGGCCAATCCGCACACGCCATACGACACTACCCTCGACTGATGCTTCACTCATTTGCGCCTCAATACCCTGAATTGCTAAGTTTGCCTTTTGTGCATCGGCCTCAGCTTTTTTGCTGTAAGCGCCTACTTGGACAAAGAAAATGGGTTCGGTATTCTTGGCTTCTGGGGCTTTGACATCTGCTGGCTTTTGCTCAGGTTTTTTGCCATTGGCAATATCGCGAATCGGATCGGGGCTAGCTTCCGCATTGCTAGGTGGTTTTTTTCCTTGCAAGGGCTTATTCAAATCTAATGGGGTGGCAGCTGGGGCGCCCTCTTCTTCAACTGGAACGGCGGGTTTAATCGTTAATGGTAAGTTCGGCGCCCGAATTCCGGGCTTTTCTTGCGGGGGCGTTTTCGATAAATAAAAAGCTACCCCCAAAGCTAAAGCAAGGCCTAATGTTAGCCCGAGAATTAAACCCAATAAGGTACCCCCAAATTCTCTTGTCGATTTCACTTTCATCCCCTCATCTTACATTTTGCTCGGGGCTGATACCCCCAAAACAGCCAAGCCATTCTGAATTACATGACGGGTCGCCGCTAATAAAGCTAAGCGAGCATTTTTTAACTCGAGATCATCCACTAAGACACGATCTGCATTGTAAAAGGTATGAAAATCGCCGGCTAAATCGCGTAAATAAAAGGCGAGTGCATGGGGGGCTAAATCGGCCGCGGCCGTAGCAAGTAATTCTGGATATTCAGCTAATCGCCGCAGCAAATGATCGGCAGCTTTACTACTTAATAGACTGAAGTTTGCTGTAGCTAAATCAGCAGGAGAACCATGCCATTGCGCCAGAATGGAGCAAATTCGGGCGTGAGCATACTGGACATAAAAAACTGGGTTTTCGTCGTTTTGTTGCAAGGCTAAATCAACATCAAAAATAAACTCCGTATCGGCTTTGCGCGAAATTAAAAAGAAGCGGACTGCATCACGTCCGCGTTGTAACGCCAACTCACGCTCCTCCGCTGTCATGGCGTCATGAATACCACCCGACCATTCAATTAAATCGCGCACCGTGACATAAGATCCAGCGCGTTTCGATAATTTCACGACTTCGCCATTGCGCATCACCGTAACCATTTTATGCAAAACATAGGCTGGGTAATTACTGGGAATGGCCCACTGACGTTGCTGTGCCACCCCCTGTAAACCTGCGCGGACGCGCATGATGGTGCCATGGTGATCACTACCCTGAATATTGATGACCTGCTGATAACCCCGCTGCCATTTACTCGCATGATAGGCAACATCGGGTACAAAATAGGTATAACTGCCGTCAGACTTTCGCATCACCCGATCTTTATCATCGCCGTCTGCAGTCGTTTTGAGCCACAAAGCACCATCGGTCTCATAGGTTTTACCAGCGGCCTCTAAGTCAGCGACAATGTGGGCCACGCTGCCATCGGCATATAGAGAAGACTCTAAGTAGTACTGATCAAATTGCACCCCAAAAATACTTAAATCCAGGTCTTGTTCTGCCCGTAAATAAGCAACCGCAAATTGACGAATTGATTCAAGATCGGTCTCTGAGTGATGCGCTGGTAAAGCGCGATATGCTGTTGCAATATCGGCAATGTACTCACCGTTATATGCTAACTCTGGCCATGCACTATCGCCTGGCTTGAGCCCACTTAAGCGCGCCTGCACTGAGAGGGCTAGGTTGGCAATTTGCACACCTGCATCGTTGTAATAAAACTCGCGGTGAACTGCTAATCCTTGGGTGCTGAGTAAATTAGCAATGGCGTCTCCTAGGGCTGCCTGTCGCCCATGCCCTACATGCAATGGGCCAGTAGGGTTAGCTGAAACAAATTCGATCATCACTTTGGCTGGTTTTGCATTTCCCGCTGAGGGCGCTAACTTGACTAAGCCAAAGCGCGCTTGCTCAACTAAGATCTCTTTAATAACCGCTGTTTTAGCTTGATTGGTAAGGCGAAAATTAATAAAACCAGGCCCAGCAACTTCAGCAGCAGCAATGAAGTCGGCATAATTGGCTTGGTTTGTTAAATGGCTAATTAAGGTTTGCGCTAAATCACGCGGCTTAAGCTGCCATAGCTTTGCTACTTGCATGGCAATATTGCAAGCCACATCACCATGATCAGTCGATTTTGGCCGTTCGAGCTGGGGTACTGGTATGTCAGTTGGCGACAAACCGTGAGCGAGTGCTGTCTGTTTTAAAGCTTCACTTAAGAGCTGAATTAAATGGTTCTTTTGGGTTGTCAACATAGATTAATGAGTTTATCAGGCAGCAATGGTAAGCTCGACAGATGATTTACCATTTTCATTCTAAAGCCGGCCCCGAGGTGATCATGTTAAGTGATCTGAGTGAACGCATTTTTACAATCTTGGGCAAGCCCCTTGAGCAACGCGGCATTTTGACTGCCGCTGAACTGCCAAATTTAATTTGGCTCCTTGAAAGCGCTATTATTCAAGATCAACAACAACGCCAATCCCAAACTCAGCCCCAAACCCAATCCCAAGGAGCTCACTCTAGCTCGGCAATGGCAAAAGGCGATCCTCTCGGCAGGCGGGCCTTTCCATTTTTAGAGCTCATGAAGCAGGCGGCGGCGGCGCAAGAACCTCTGGTGTGGGACATCTAAACTGCGTTGCAATCAGTTGCAGGTACTGTCCTAGTCGAATTGACTTGCTAAGGAGCGCTGTACCACTTCAATTGTTTCATTGCGTCTTTTAGCTAAATCTGCCAATTGATCTTGACCTACTTTGCCCACATTAAAATAACGGGCTTCGGGATGACCTAAATAAAAGCCACTAACACTCGAAGCAGGGTTCATCGCGAATGATTCTGTTAAGCTCATCCCAATATCTTCTGAGCCGAGTACACGTAATAAATCTAACTTCACCTCATGGGCAGGACAAGCCGGGTAACCTGGCGCTGGGCGAATACCTTGGTATTGCTCAGCAATCATTTGCTCATTACTAAGTTGTTCGTTCGTGGCGTAACCCCATAAATCGGTACGCGCCCGCCAATGCATTAATTCAGCGAATGCCTCGGCTAAACGATCGGCTAGTGCTTTAAGCATAATTGCACTGTAATCATCATGTTGCGCTTGAAATTGCGCCACTTTTTTCTCGACCCCGTGGCCTGTAGTCACCGCAAAACAACCTACATAATCAGCAATGCCAGTGGCATGCGGTGCAACGTAGTCGGCTAAGCTGCGGTTCGGGCGCCGTTGGCCATCGACTACGGGTCGTTCGCTCTGTTGGCGCAAGTTATGCCAAACAAATAAGGGGTGATTGCGGGCTTCATCAGTATATAAAACGATATCGTCGCCAACCGTGTTGGCGGGATAAAAAGCCATTACGCCATCTGCCTGCAACCATTGGCCTTTAATTAATTTTTCCAACATTGCCTGTGCATCTGCAAATACTTTGCGCGCTTCCACGCCAACAACTTCATCATCCAATATTGCTGGAAACTTACCTGCCAAATCCCAAGTTTGAAAAAAGGGAGTCCAGTCAATAAAGGGGGCTATTTCAGCAAGTGAGTAATTTTTAAAGAGCCGCCGACCAATAAATTTGGGTTTGTGTGGAACCCAATTTTGCCAATTAATACATTCCTGATTTTTGCGTGCCGCCTCTAAAGAAATGAGAGGCGTCTTGCGTTTGTTCGCGTGTTGGTCGCGGATACGGACATAATCTTCCTGTAATTCAGAAATGAATTTTTTTGCGCCCTCATCGGAAAGTAAACTTGACGCTACCGAAACTGAGCGCGAAGCATCGGGTACATAGACCACTGGACCATCATAGTGCGGGGCAATTTTGACGGCAGTATGTACCCGAGAAGTGGTCGCGCCGCCAATCATTAAAGGTAATAAACGGTCGCGAAAATAGGTATCGCGTTGCATCTCTTGGGCTACATAGGTCATCTCTTCAAGTGAAGGTGTAATCAAGCCAGACAGGCCAACAATGTCGGCCTGCTCTTCTTTGGCTTTCTTTAAAATTTCGGCGCAAGGCACCATCACGCCCATATTAATAACGTCAAAATTATTACACTGCAGAACCACAGTAACAATGTTTTTACCAATATCGTGTACATCGCCTTTAACTGTGGCCATCACAATTTTGCCTTTGGCCTTCGCTTCACCACCACCAGCGATATGCAAACGTTTTTCTTCTTCAATGTAGGGAATTAATACCGCAACAGCCTGCTTCATAACGCGCGCGCTTTTAACGACTTGCGGTAAAAACATTTTTCCAGCACCAAATAAATCGCCAACCACATTCATGCCATCCATTAGTGGGCCTTCGATTACCTCAATTGGCCTGCCACCCGCCCCCATAATTTCTGCGCGTAAAGTCTCGGTATCGTCAACAATAAATGTGGTGATGCCGTGGACCAAAGCATGGGTTAAGCGCTCGCGAACTGGCGCCTCTCGCCAAACTAAATTTTCTACTTGCTTACTAGCATCGCCTTTAAAAGTTGCGGCTATCGCTAATAAACGTTCAGTAGGGGTTTGGCCATCTTTTTCTTTAAAGCGATTGAGTACGACATCTTCAACACGTTCGAGTAACTCTGGGTCAAGATCAGCATACACACCTAGTTGCCCGGCATTGACAATCGCCATGTCCATGCCAGCTTGAATGGCATGATAGAGAAATACGGTATGAATGGCCTCGCGAACGCGATCATTGCCGCGGAAAGAAAAGCTGACATTAGAAACCCCGCCGCTAACTTTTGCGCCGGGTAAATTGGCTTTTATCCAGCGAGTGGCGTTAATAAAATCAACCGCATAATTATCATGCTCTTCAATGCCGGTGGCGATCGCAAAAATATTCGGATCAAAAATAATATCTTCAGCAGGAAAGCCCATCTCACCGACCAACAAGTTGTAGCAGCGTTGGCAAATTTCAGTTTTGCGCTTAAAGGTATCAGCTTGACCTTGCTCGTCAAAAGCCATTACTACAGTAGCCGCGCCATAGCGTTTAACTAAACGCGCTTGTTTACGGAATGCGTCTTCACCTTCTTTAAGGGAAATAGAATTCACAATGGATTTGCCTTGCACGCACTTTAGGCCAGCTTCAATCACCGTCCATTTCGATGAATCAAGCATGATGGGAACTCTAGCAATATCTGGCTCTGAGGCAATTAAATTCAAAAAGCGGGTCATTGCCGCCTCGGAATCCAGCATCGCCTCATCCATATTGATATCAATTACCTGCGCACCATTTTCAACTTGTTGGCGGGCGACCGCCAAAGCTTCATCAAATTGATTATTCAAAATCATGCGCGCGAAAGCTTTTGAGCCCGTTACATTGGTACGCTCACCGATATTGACAAAGCCCACTGCAGGAGTGATATTGCAGGGCTCTAAGCCAGCTAAGCGCATCGGCTTAATATCACTCATGACAAGACTTCAGGTGAATTTTCACGATAAAACGCCCTGGGTTTACGGCGGGCTACTGCGGTGGCGATAGCTCGAATATGCTCTGGCGTAGTGCCGCAACAGCCGCCTACTAAATTGACTAAACCATCGGCTGCAAAACCATCAATTAATCCGGAAGTCATTGCGGGGGTTTCATCAAAGCCCGTATCGCTCATGGGGTTCGGTAAGCCGGCATTCGGATAGCAGGAAATTGCCGTATCGCAAACCCGCGCTAATTCGGCGATATAAGGGCGCATTAAAGCCGCTCCTAAAGCACAATTAAGGCCGAAAGTCAGCGGCTTAATATGACGTAAACTGTTCCAAAATGCCTCAACCGTTTGGCCAGATAAAATGCGCCCCGACGCATCGGTGACGGTACCAGAAATCATCACTGGTAAAAGTTCTCCAGTTTCTTCAAAAAATTCATCGAGCGCAAATAACGCTGCCTTAGCATTTAAAGTGTCAAAAATAGTTTCAACTAAAAATAAATCGACACCTCCAGCAAACAAACCTTCAATTTGTTCGCGATAGGCTTTGCGTAAAATGTCAAAGGTTACATTTCGCGCGCCAGGGTCATTCACTTCAGGAGATATACTCGCAGTTTTAGGAGTTGGGCCAATGGCACCAGCTGCAAACCGCGGCTTATCTGCTGTGCTATAGGCCACACAAGCCTCGTGAGCAATACGCGCGGCTTGTTCATTCATTTCACGAGCTAGCTCGGGCATGCGGTAATCATCTTGCGCAACGGTGGTGGCGCCAAAGGTATTGGTCTCGATAATGTCGGCGCCCGCCGCAAGATATTGATCGTGGATGTCGCGAATAATTTGTGGCTGCGTTAAAACTAATAACTCGTTATTCCCCTTAACATCGCTGGCATGCTGCGCAAAACGCTGACTCGCTGGCAAGCCGCGATAGTCGGCTTCAGAAAGCTTCCGCTGCTGAATCATGGTGCCCATTGCGCCATCTAAAATTAAAATGCGCTCTTGCAAGAGCTGGGGTAAAAGGGCGCCACGCGTATACCTTGCCGAACCGAAAAAGGCAGGTACTGTTGAAGTGGGTGCTACTGAACCATTTGATTGCATTGTGAGGTTAAGAGGATTAATCTTTAGAATCCCGTATTTTATCGGTATTGCTTGTCTTTAGCCAAAATGGAGAATTTATGTTTGGAACTATCCCAGAATTTAATCAAAGCCTTGAGATGTTGAAGAACATGTGGGGGCAAGGTGTGGCCGGGCAAAATGCCGGCCAATTTCCCTTTACTACCGATATGAACAAGGCAGCTAGCGGATTTAATAATGCTTTTGCAGGTCTTGATGTCGTTGAAATTGAAAAGCGGATTAAAGATCTTAAAAGCGTTGAGAATTGGTTAAACCTGAATTTAAACGTCTTGAAGTCGACTATTCAAGGGCTTGAAGTTCAGCAAGCCACGCTTTTAGCGCTGCGCTCTTTTGGCGAGGCGATGGGCTCGGCACAGGAAGCTGCCATGGACAATGTGAATAAAGCAACCGCGGCAGCAACCGCGGCGGCAACAAATGCTGCTGCATCTGCAGGGAATGCAGGGTCTAGCGGACGGAAAACTGCCAAACCCCGGCGGAAGCCTTCCGCGTCAGCTTTCCCAAGCGCCAAAGATGATTCAAATGGGCAATAGCTTCGCCCATGGCAAAGGTCATTTGATGCGTATCCAGTGAGCGCTTAAATAAAATAGGCACTAAGTCGCGCGCTGTAATCGGCTGGTTGCACGCTTCCATGGTATCGGCTAAGCGATCAACATGGTGATCTTGTAATTGCTGAACACGTAAATGAAGGCCATTAAAGGGCTTACCGTGGGAGGGTAAAACTAAGGTATCGACAGGTAATTGGGCAAATAACGCCAAGGAACGTAAAAACAATCCCAAGGGATCGGCATCGGGATCGGCATCATAAACACTAATGTTGGTAGAGATACGTGGTAAGACCATATCGCCTGAAATAAAAACCCCTAATTTTGCGCAATACAAGGTGGCATGTTCAGGCGCATGCCCATAGCCCATTTTTACCTGCCACAGATGCCTGCCAATAGAAATGACATCCCCGTCCATCAAACGCCGATAGCGCTGCGGCATCCCTGGCACCATCTTGCTGTAATAGTCAGAACGGCCCCGAATTAAAGCCAAGTCTTCGGCGGAATTAAGCCCATGGCGCTCCAGATGATCGGCCGATCCCCCTCCTCCCATTTTGGCGCCAATTGCTGCGCCCCCCTCTTTATTGCTTAACCACTGAGCAGTTAAATACTCTGCCATCGACATCCATAAGGGCGCCTGCCACCGCTCGCATAACCACTTTGCCAACCCCACATGATCGGGATGCATATGGGTCACAATCACCCTTAATACTGGCAAATTGGCCAATTGAGTGGCAAAAATAGTTTCCCATGCGGTCTGCGTCTCAGCATTACAAATACCACAATCAATGATGGTCCACCCCTCTACACCATCGATTTCATCGCGTAAAAGCCATAAATTAATGTGATCTAAGGCAAAGGGCAGGCGCATTCTTATCCAGCGCACCCCAGGAACCACTTCCCTAGCTTCACCCAGCGGTGGAAGGGCGTCCCCCAAGGGGTAGTGGATTTGAGGATTAGTCAAGTTCTGCACGCTTCGATTAAGCTTAGTGGCATGAACCATTTTCCCAAATTATTGTCATCGCAGGTTGCTTTCGATATGGCGCAAACGCTGTTGGCCGGATTTCAACGCCATTACCGCATCTTCCGCGAGGCTGGAACAGCGGCAAAAGCCTGCTTTGAGGCGCAAGATTGGTTTGGGGTAAGTCAATTGCAGCGGAATCGCATTGATTATTATGATCAACGCGTACAAGAAACTGTGCAAATTTTGGAAGATGAGTTTGATGCAGAAAATTGTTCCGATGAGGTGTGGCAGCAAGTGAAATTACATTACATTGGTTTAGTTTCTAATTTACACCAACCTGAGTTAGCGGAAACATTTTTTAATTCAGTATGTACCCGCATCTTACGCCGTGATTATTTTCATAATGATTTTATTTTTGTCCGCCCTACCATTTCTACCGAATACCTAGAGAACGACGAAGCCCCAAGTAAGCCCACCTACCGCACTTACTATCCAGAAAATCGTGCTGGCTTAAAACAAGTCCTTGCAGATTTGCTACTGAGTTTTCAATTTAAAACACCATTTGAAAATTTAACGCGGGATATTGAATTATTAAATCAATGCGTGAACGAGGAATTACATGGCGCTACGACACAGGCAGATTTTCAAATTCATATCTTAACTGGCCTTTTTTTTCGTAATAAAACTGCCTTTATTATTGGCCGCATTATTGATGGCGAAAAAGTGATCCCCTTAGCAATTGCGCTAATGCATAACGCAGCTGGTCAACTATATATAGATGGCGCATTATTATCTGAAGTCGATTTACGCCTAATATTTAGTTTTACTCATAGTTATTTTTTAGTCGATATGGAAGTGCCTTCAGCCTACGTTACTTTTTTGCGCAATTTGTTACCCCACAAACCCCGTGCGGAACTTTACAACATGTTAGGACTACAAAAGCACGGTAAAAATTTGTTTTACCGCGACTTTCAACATCACTTACTGCACTCTACTGATTTATTTCGCATTGCGCCTGGCATTAAAGGTTTAGTGATGCTGGTATTTGATTTACCTAGCTACCCCTATGTTTTTAAGATGATCAAGGATTCCTTTCCGCCCCCCAAGGAAACAACCCGTGAAATCATCATGGCCAAATATCAATTGGTTAAACAGCATGATCGGGTAGGGCGAATGGCTGATTCACTCGAATTTTCTGATGTGGTTTTCCCCCTTGAGCGTTTTACGCCTGAATTAATTGCCGAAATTCAAGTGCAATGTCCGTCATTACTGCAAATTAGACCAGGCCTAGATGGTCTAGATGAATTAGTTATTAAACATGTCTATATAGAACGGCGGATGACGCCGTTAAACCTTTGGCTGCAGGATGGTAGCGATGCCGAAATAGAGCATGGAGTGTTGCAATATGGCAATGCTATTAAGGAATTAATTGCCGCTAATATTTTTCCAGGTGACTTACTTTACAAAAATTTTGGCGTCACTCGCTATGGCCGGGTTGCTTTTTATGACTACGATGAAATTGAATATTTAACTGCCTGTGAAATTCGTCATGTTCCAGCGGCTCACACCGAGGAGGAGGAGTTATCGGGCGAACCTTGGTATCCAATTGGGTCGAAAGATATTTTTCCAGAAACCTTTCGGGTTTTTTTACTGGGCGATCAGCGGGTCAAACACTATTTTCTTAAACATCATCCCGATTTTTTTGATCCTGAAATGTGGCGCTCGCACCAAACCCATTTAAGGGCTGGGGCCTATCCCCATTTTATTGAATATGATGCTGATAAACGTTTTATCAATCGGTTTAAAACGTCTTAATGAAATTGAATCCCATTGCACCCATTGCTTCGCCCTGTATTAATTGGTGTGAGATTAATCCAGACAATGGCTTTTGTCGCGGTTGCTATCGTACGCTTGAAGAAATTGCAGCATGGTCGAGCGCCAATGAAACTGAGAGACAACTCATTTGTCTGCGCTTACCTGAGCGCAAAGCCAACGATGTTATCAATTAAAAACGGCTTCACGATAGCCGCTATATTAAGAGTAAAAGCGCATTCTTAGCGATTCACATCCACAATTAAACGTCCACGAATTTTGCCAGCAATTAAATCAGCCGCTAGCGGAATAGCCTCGGCCAAGCTAATTTCGTGGGCAATTGCGTTGACGATGGTGAAGTCGCAAAGCTGACTTAATTGCTCCCAAGCTGAAATACGTTTCGCCTTATCTACGGTAACGCTATTGATGCCATACAAAGTAATGCCGCGCAAAATAAATGGGGCTACGGTAGTTGGAAAATCCATGCCTTGGGCTAAACCACACGCAGCAACTGCACCATTGCTTTTAACTGCCGCACATGCATTAGCTAAGGTATGACTACCCACGCTATCGATAACCGCAGCCCAGCGCTCTTTAGCAAGGGGTTTACCTGGAGTTGATAAACTGGCCCGCTCAATGACCTCGCTAGCGCCCAGCTGATGTAGATATGCGCTTTCTTCTGGTCGACCACTACTAGCGACTACCGTAAAACCCAGTTTGCTCATGAGCATCGTGGCAAAACTACCCACCCCCCCTGCTGCCCCGGTGACTAAAACTTCACCAGCGCTAGGCTGCAAGCCATGCTGTTGCAGGGCCATGACACACAACATGGCGGTATAGCCAGCCGTACCAATTGCCAGGGTTTGCTTCGGGGTCAAGCCCTTGGGCAGGGGTATCAGCCATTCGGCCTTAACCCGCGCCTTTTGGGCTAAACCGCCCCAATGCCCCTCTCCCACCCCCCAGCCATTCAAAATAACCTGATCTCCAGGCTGATAATCTGGGCTACTACTGTCGAGTACTTCGCCAGCAAAATCGATGCCTGGAACCATCGGAAATGCCCTGACAACAGGGCCTTTGCCAGTAATGGCAAGGCCGTCTTTATAATTTAAGGTGGAATACAGTACCTTAACCAACACTTCGCCAGCGGGTAAATCGGTCTCGTCGAGTTCGGCCAAGTCGGCACGATAGCCTTTTTCGTCTTTATTAATCAAGATCGCTTTAAACATTAAAATTCCTTAAAATTAACAACTTTACTTAAACGGTTTATTCTACGAGCACGATTGCATATGAGGTTTACCATGAAAAAAATTCTACTCTTCACCGCTACTTTTAGCTGCCTCTTGCTAAGCGCTTGTTTTTCAACGGAATTAAGTATGTCAATGGGAAATATGCGACTCATTAATTCCAGCGCAGACCCGCAAGAAGTCATGAATTTTGCAACTAAAGTATGTAAAAACGATTTTTATCTAGGCGCAAGTTTTCTCTCTAAAAATAGTAAAGAGTATCGGTTTAAGTGCGTGAAGGCTGAAGACAATGAAGTGCTAACCCCCATACCAGGAACTGTTATCCCTACTGGCGGCGCTACGCCCACTCCCGCCGCAGTCAATAAATCATAAATGGCTAGCTCAAGATAATCTGCATGCCCAGTTCTGTAATTAATAAGCCGATCTCATCCGAGGATTTACGTCAGGGTTTCGCTGCTTTTCCCACTGGCGTCACGGTAATTACTGGGCTTGATGCTACGCAAGCGCCAATCGGCATCACCATTAGCTCCTTCAATACCGTTTCGCTGAATCCCCCGTTAGTTTTATGGTCGATTGCGAAACAATCCCCATTAGCGGCTGCTTTTTCGGTGGGTGCTCAACATATTATTCATGTACTGAATCATGCTCAAGAAGATCTCGCAATCACCTTTGCCAAACGCCGCACCGGTCAATTTGCCACAGTAAATCATCTACTTAATGCCAGTGGTATCCCCTTTTTACAAGGCTGTGCAGCCCACTTTGAATGTGAAACCGTGGCTGTTTACCCTGGTGGCGACCACCTTATTATTGTTGCCCAAATTCATGATCTTGCCCATGACCCTGCTAAAGCCCCGCTGCTGTTTCATCGTAGCGAGCTATCAGGTATTAAACACGTGGCCAAGGAATAAAAAAATAGTGCCAATCACAATAAGGATAATTATTTCATGATGCGACTCTGGGGTAGGAAAAGTTCAATCAATGTTCAAAAAGTATTATGGTGCTTAGCTGAGCTCCAACGACAAGAGCAGCGTGACTATGAACGTATTGATGCGGGCTTACATTTTGGTATTAATACGACCCCCGACTATCTCAAAATGAATCCCAATGGTTTGGTCCCAACCTTACAAGATGGCCAGCTCACTCTGTGGGAATCGAATTCAATTTTGCGCTACTTGGCTCGCACTTATGATGCGGCTGGAACTTATTTTCCTAACGACAATCTTAGTCAAGCCAGCTCAGATAAATGGTTAGATTGGCAAATTTCAACTCTTTGGCCCGCCTTACGTCTGCCCTTTCTGGGGCTGACGCGTGTGCCAGAAGCGGAACGTAACTATGCCGCCATTAGTAAAGGCTTTGCCGATACCCATCAATATCTTGGCATCCTTAACGCTTGCTTACAAGAGCACGCTTTTTGTGCGGGTGAACGCTTTAATTTAGGCGATATTCCTTTAGCCATTTGCGTTAATCGCTGGATTTTATTAGCAGAGACATTTCCTGAGCAATTGCCGGCGCGCCCACAATATGAACATTTAGAAAAATGGTTTAAGCGCATTCAAACCGAAACTCAGTTTGCCACTATTGCAGAAACTGAATTAATGGTGAGTAAACCCTAATTACCTAAATTTAAATAGCGCTTTGTTTAAATTTATTCGCGTGGTGATCGGCGCCAATAAAGAGGTACATCGCTGGCACGACAAATAAAGTAAACAAGGTGCCAATCGATAGGCCAGTAAAAATTACGATTCCCATCGATTGTCTACCTGCTGCCCCAGCCCCAGAAGCAATTACCAGCGGTACTACACCCAAAACCATCGCTGCAGTGGTCATTAAAATTGGCCGCAACCGCACACTGCTTGCTTCGATAATGGCTTCTAATTTATTGCGGCCGGCCATTTGTAACTCATTAGCAAATTGCACAATTAAAATACCATGCTTACTAATTAAGCCCATTAAAGTCACTAAACCAACCTGGGTATAAACATTGACAGTGGTGAAGCCAAGATTAATAAAAATTAAGGCGCCAAATAAAGCAAGCGGTACCGAAACTAAAATCACCAAGGGATCGCGAAAGCTTTCAAACTGAGCTGCAAGCACCAAAAATACAATCAAAATCGCAAAGAACATGGTTACCAAGAAACCGCCTGACTCGGCAATAAATTGCCGTGATGGGCCTGCATAATCAATGTTATAGCCACTAGGTCCAGCTTCTTTGATGGCATTTTGTAAAAAGGTTAATACTTCGGCCTGTGAAACGAATGGGGTGCTAACTCCCGAGATCGTGGCAGAATTTAATTGCTGAAAATGATTAATTGACTGCGGCACAACCCGTTGTCGAATCGACGCAATCGTACGCGCCTGAATCATATTGCCGCTGGGAGTGCGAATATAGTAATCTAAAATTTGCTCGGGGTTTAAGCGATCTACTTGTTTTACCTGAGGAATGACCCGATAAGATCTGCCAGCCACAGAAAAATAGTTGACAAATCCTCCGCCCAATGCGGCTGAAAGTGCGCTACCAACATCTTTTTGGGTCATTCCTAAAGCAGCAACTTTTTCTCGGTCTATCTCGAGTACGTCTTGTGGCTTATCAATTTTTAAATCGGTATCAACAAAGAAAAACATCCCACTTTTGCGGGCTTTATCGAGTACGGCCTGCGATACTTCATTTAAATTTTCGTATGATTCGGTTGTATTAATGACCACTTGAACTGGTAGCCCTTGGGCGCCAGGAAGAGCGGGAAACTGAAACACAGCCACTCGTGCACCAGCAATGCTATTCCACTTTTTTTGCATATCTTGCTGAAAGGCGCTAGCACTTCGACTGCGTTGCGCCCAATCTTTTAAAAGTACGCCGCCAAAGCTAGATGTCGGACTAGTAATTTGAAACATTTGCGCATACTCTGGTTCGGCGCTAGCAATTTGATATAGTTGATTTGCATACATTTGCATTTGATCAACCGTTGAATTGGGCGGGCCTGCAGCTTGCATTAAGACAATGCCCTGATCTTCTGTAGGCGCTAATTCAGACCAAGCTGTAGCATATAAATAAGCTACACCTACTAATAAAAATGCGCCCATGACAATGACGACCTGCCAAGTTGTTAATAAACTACGAAGCAGCGCTTGATATCGATGATGAAAGCGCTCAAATACCAAATCGATTTTTTGAACAAAGGGTGAGGCCTCTTGCTGTTCAGTAAAAATTTGTGCGCACATCATCGGCGAAAGCGTTAAGGCAACCACGCCCGAAACAGCCACCGCTCCGGCTAAAGTAAAGGCAAATTCTGTAAACAGCGCACCGGTTAAGCCACCTTGAAAGCCAATGGGAATATAGACCGCAATTAATACAATGGTCATGGCTAAAATGGGATTGCCCAATTCTCTTGCTGCAATCAATGCTGCCTCGAGTGGCGATTTACCTTCTTTCATATGGCGATCGACGTTTTCGACCACAATAATAGCGTCGTCAACGACCAAGCCGATCGCCAAAACTAAGGCTAAGAGGGTTAATAAATTAATCGAATAGCCCAATACTTGCATCATAAAAAATGCGCCGATTAAGGACAGCGGCATAGCAATAAGGGGTACCAAAACTGCCCGAAAGCTACCTAAAAATAAATAAATCACTGCCGTTACGATGACTAATGCCTCGACTAATGTTTTAATAACTTCATCAATTGAGGTATTAATAAAGGCAGTAGAGTCGTACACAATTTTGCCGGTCAAGCCAGTAGGCAATTGTTTTTGAATAGGTGGGAAGGCTGCTTGAATTCGTGCAGCCACATCTAATAAATTGGCCTCTGGCGCTACTTTGATTCCAATGAAGACTGATTTTTTACCACTAAAAGCCACATTGGTGTTGTAATCTTCAGAACCTAAGCTGACATTGGCAACTTGATCTAAATAAACTAGGTCTACGCCATTACGTTTAATGATGAGCTTACGAAATTCAGCTAAATTATGTAAATCGGTACCCGCAACTAAGTCAACCGCAACCATCGAGCCTTTTGTGCTGCCAACGGCAGATAAATAGTTATTGGCCGCTAGAGCGTTATATACATCATCTGGCCCAACCCCTAAACCGGCCATCCGATCAGCGTCTAACCAAGCCCTTAAGGCAAACTTCCGACCACCTAAAATTTCAGCGTTTTGCACGCCAGCAATGGAATCGAGTTTCGGTTTGACAACCCGCAATAAATAATCCGTAATACTGTTGTTGGGTATGTCATCGCTATAAAAACCCATATATAAGGCGGCAGTTGATTGCCCCAATTGCACTGTTAAAACAGGTTGTTGTGCCTGCGGTGGTAATTGATTACGCACTGAGGCAATTTGAGTATTAATTTGAGTTAAGGCTTTATTGGAGTCGTAATTGAGCCGCAAGGTTGCGGTAATGGTAGAGATGCCGCTGATGCTGGCTGAGGATAAATAATCAATACCCTGCGCCTGAGCAATAGCTGATTCAAGCGGTTGAGTAATAAATCCTGCAATGGTTTCTGGATCTGCTCCAAAATATGCCGTAGTGATGGTAACAACCGCATTTTGGGTTTGCGGGAACTGATTAACTGGCAAAGTCGTTACAGCCTTCAAACCAAAAATTAAAATCAGGCTACTTACCACCACCGATAGAACGGGCCGGCGAATGAAGAGATCGGTCCAATTCATCACGCTAGCCACCAGCGTAGACAATAATGACTAATTGCATTCATCAACACTAATTTTCCTGAGGCTTTGGATTAGGAGAATTGGCGGGGAGTACTTTATTATTAATGATTAAAGGCGTGCCGTTTTTTAATTTTAGTTGGCCGCTAGTGACAATGGTAGCTCCCGCCTCTATACCCTTGGTAATCGCGACCTGATCACCCCGAGTTGAGCCAGTTGTGACAAATACTTGCTGGGCTTCAATCACGGGCTGGCCATCTTTTCCAAGGCGCTCAGTTTTCTTGGCTATAAATACAGTAGAGCCATAAGGGTTATAGCTTACAGCGGTTAAAGGCAAAGTAAGTAGTTTGACTTTATCGCCTAAATTAATATTTACATTAGCAAACATGCCCGGCAAAATTTTCTTATCCGGATTAGCTAACAAGGCTTCAATTTGAATATTGCGCGTATTTAAATCGACCTTAGGACTAATTGCTGTAATTTTTCCAGCAAATGCAATACCTTTATATGCATCAGTCGATAGCGCAATCGATTGGCCAACCGCAATAGTACTAACTGCGCTTTGTGGCAAAGTAAAGTCAACAAATATCGGGTCAATCGTTTGTAAGGTCATTAACTTCTCACTAGCGCCAACGTACTGTCCTGGGTTCAGCGTCACAATTCCAACGCGGCCGCTAAAAGGGGCCTTTAAATTCTTTTTAACAATTAGTGCCTCTTGTTGCTGTACCAGTGCCCGTTTTGACTTCGCGTCGGCTGCGCTGGTATCAAAAACATTTTTACTGATAGCCTGAATTGCCAATTGCTGTTTATCGCGCTCATTAATCACTTTAGCTAATTCAGCTTGGGCCCTTAATGATTGCAATTGGGCTACTTCAGCAGCATCGACTAACTTGATTAACAAGCTACCTTCTTTCACATCCATGCCCGACTTCACCGGCACCTGCTCGACTAAGCCCTCTACTCCTGTGCTCAATTCAACCCCGCGATAGGCGCGCATATTACCCACACTACTTAGCATGGGTTGCCACTCCTCGTATTGAACAACCGTAGTAGAAACAGCGGCAGGCGGCAAACCTGCACTGGAAATAAAATGCTTAATTAGCATCGTTTTAGTCTGATTAAAGACAAAAATTAACCCCAGCAGTAAAAAAACACCCACCAACATCACCGTCATGCGGCGGCGCATTTCTGTCATCGCCATTAATTTGGCATAGGCACGCGTATTTTTAAAGCGCTGATAGGGGCGCAGTTTCTGAGCTATACGCGCATAGGTATTTTTTATTTTGGTCCACAAGAGATACAATTTTTCGCGCACTTGCCAAGTCTTTAGTAACAGCAGTACTTTAGTTTTAAGGGTTTCAAGAAGCTTCATTATTTAACGATCAGGTTGGCATTTGCAATGGGTAACTCAGCCGAAGTAAGTGGAGAGGCTGCCGAAGTGGCTGTGGGAGTACCTTCGACAGACGCGCCTAGGGCACTCTCGCTACTAGCAATTGTTTTAGCTTGATAAGCAGGTCCTTCTCGATTCCACCAGCCCCCGCCCAATGCTGTAAATAAAGCTGCGGTATCAGAAAAACGGAGTGCTTGCGCTTGCAAAGAGCGAATTTTGGCATTTTGATATTGGGTTTGGTAGTACAGCACCTGCAAATAACTAGCGGTTCCAAGACGATATTGATGTTGTACCAAATTGAGTGTTTCTTTGGCATAGCGTTCAGTATCGGTAGCAGCAGTTAAAGCCTTTGCATCAGCATCTAAAGCCTGGAGCGCATCCGCAACCTGCTGAAAGGCAGTGATCACTGCGGCTTGATATTGAAATACGGCTTGCTCATAATTGGCCATGGCACCGCGGCGCTGCGCTAATAATTGGCCGCCCTGAAAGAGTGGCTGAAATAATCCGCCAGCAATGGACCAAAGCGCAGCAGTGGGCCCAAATAAAGCGCCGGTGGTTAAGGCTGCGCTACCCTCAGCGCCACTCAAAGTAATTTGTGGCAGCAAGTTGGCAGTGGCTACGCCAACTAAAGCGTTGGTTGATTTCATTACCGACTCAGCGGCAAGTATATCGGGGCGTTGACGCACTAAACTTGAAGGCAATGACAGTGGTAGCTGGTCTGGTAGATGCAAATCACTTAAATTAAAACCTTTAATAACTGCACTTCCCGGAAATTCGCCCGTTAAAGCAGCGAGTTGATTACGCGCAAAAGCAACATTTTTTTCATACACCAATAATTCTGCCTGCGAGCTTGCCACTAAAGCCAGCTGAGAAGTGAGGTCTACTTTAGATACGCTGCCAATTTCGAGTTGCTGTTTAATAATATTAGCAAAATAAGTTTGTGCTTCTAAAATTTCTTTAGTAGCTTGGTATTGCGCACGCAATTGAGCCTCGCGTACTGCAGCAGTTACTAAATTCGACGTTAAATTCAGGTATGCGCCCTCAAGTTGGTATTGACTAATCTCAGCTTGAGCACGAGCATTTTCTACTGTTCTGCGCGCCCGGCCAAAAAAGTCAGGCACATAACTAATATTCACTGTGGTGTTGTAGAGATCATAAATGGGATCCCCGCGCGGCAGTCCATACACCGCATACGGCAATTGTTCGCGAGTGGCACTTGCATTGCCACCAATTTTAGGAAAATACTGACCGCCAATTTGAGCGCTAACATTTTCTTTTGCTGCGCGCAAGGCGGCATCAGCTGCAGCTAAGTTTGGGTTTTGCTCTAGGGCTTTGCGAATTAATACATCTAACTCGGGGGATTTAAATAGCTCCCACCACTTTGCCGGGATGTCTTTACTTTCAACTAAAGTTTGCTCGCTACCACCCGGAACATCTGGGGTCGTTGCTAATTTAGCAGGAAGAGGCTTTTCAGTTAACGTGCCCACTTTAGGCGCATCGGGTTGCTTAAAGTCGGGCCCCACCGCACAGGCAGCCAAAATACCTAGCAGAGATACTGCTAATAGCAGGCGCGCTAAATAGCGAACTTGATTATGAGGGCCAATAGAGGGGGGGCTAAACAAAATATTCACCAAGCTTATTTAAACACAAATGTGCATTTTCCCCTGATTCTTAAAGGGATTAAATGAACTACTCCACCGTCACGCTTTTAGCTAAATTACGGGGTTTATCGACGTCGGTACCCCGCGCACAAGCAGTATGGTAAGCCAATAATTGCAGGGGGACCACCTGCAAGATGGGCGAGAGATCGCCATAGTACTCGGGCAGGCCGATGACATGAATACCGTCACTACTTTTCATTTGTGTATCGCGGTCGGTAAACACATACAACACCCCGCCCCGGGCTTTGACTTCCTGCATATTCGATTTTAATTTTTCCAATAAAGCATCATTGGGCGCAACCGTAACAACCGGCATTTTTTCGGTTACTAGCGCCAACGGCCCATGCTTTAACTCACCAGCAGGATAAGCCTCGGCATGAATATAAGAAATTTCTTTTAACTTAAGAGCACCTTCGAGGGCAATGGGATAGTACAAACCACGTCCTAAAAAAAGCACGTTTTCACATTTCGCAAATGCTTCGCTCCAAGCAATGATTTGTGGCTCGAGAGCCAAAACCGCATATAAGGCTTTAGGCAATCGGCGCAAGCGACGTAGTAAGTCTTTTTCTGCCTCGGGATTTAAGGCCCCAGCACGCTTGGCAATAGAGGCAGCTAATATATACAGCGCCACTAACTGCGTGGTAAAGGCCTTGGTTGAGGCTACGCCAATTTCAGTACCCGCTTTAGTAATAAAATGCCATGGTGTTTCACGCACCATTGCACTACTAGCCACATTACAAATTGCCAACGTAAAACGCTGTCCCAAACTTTTAGCGTGACGTAAAGCAGCGAGCGTATCGGCAGTTTCCCCCGATTGAGATATCACGATTACCAAGGTATTTGGCTTGGAAACCGTTTTTCGATAACGATACTCACTAGCAATTTCAACTTGCGTTGAAATACCACCTAAGTCTTCAAGCCAATACTTACCAACACAGGCGGCATAATAACTCGTGCCACAAGCCAAAATTAAAATTTGCTCAAACTCTAACCACTGCTGCGGGTTAGCGCCAAATAATTCTGGACCAAAGCTGCTCACATTCGCCAAGGTATCTGCAATAGCGCGGGGTTGTTCAAAAATTTCTTTCTGCATGAAATGGCGATAAGGGCCTAAATCAACGGCCTCAGCCTGTGCTGGCATGGGCTTACTTTCACGCGTTAAAATTACCCCGTCATGATCTATTATTTGAATGGTGCTGCTTGTGACGATAGCAATATCGCCCTCCTCTAAATAAAGCATCGATTCAGCTTTACCCGCTAGTGCTAGCGCATCTGATGCTAAGAAATTTTCTTGCCGGCCAAATGCTGCAACCAAGGGCGATCCCGCTCTGGCGCCAATCAGGGTTTGCGGATTGTCTTGCGCTATTACCGCTATCGCATAAGCGCCATACAAACGGGGCAACACCAACCGTACTGCCAAAGCTAAATTTCGTTCGACTTGTGCGGCATAAACTTGGTGAATTAAATGGGCAATGACCTCGGTATCAGTTTCTGAAGTAAAAATGTAGCCTGCTTGCATTAATTCAGCGCGTAAGCTTTCATAATTTTCAATAATGCCGTTATGCACTACCGCAATCAAATTTTGTGAAATATGGGGATGCGCGTTTTCCGTATCTGGCTTACCGTGAGTGGCCCAGCGGGTGTGTGCAATACCTAGCGTGCCTGAAAATTGATTGGCTTGCGCAGCTAAATCGGCAACGCGCGCAGTAGTGCGGGCCCGCTCAATTGGATGCAGGGGGTTTGCTGCATTAATCAGGGCAAACCCACAAGAGTCGTAGCCGCGATACTCTAAGCGGCGTAAACCCTCAATGAGAATTTCAACGACATTATGTGCTGACACTGCACCAACTATTCCGCACATTTATTTTTTTCCCTTGCTTGATAATTTTTTCTTTGCAAGTACTTTTTTTTCTGGACGTTGCCATGGCACTGAAACTTGTTTAGTGCGTGATACGGTCAGTTGATTTGCAGGAGCATCTTTAGTTAAGGTGGTGCCCGCACCTAATGTAGCTCCGCGCCCTACTTTAACTGGAGCAACCAGTTGCGTATCTGAGCCGATAAAGACATCATCTTCAATAATGGTTTGATGCTTGCTAACCCCATCATAATTACAAGTAATTGTGCCCGCCCCAATGTTCACGCGCTTGCCCACGGTGGCGTCACCCACATACGCTAAATGATTAGCTTTACTGTGCGCACCCAATTGACTATTTTTTACTTCGACAAAATTACCAATATGAACATCGTTAGCTAAATTAGCGCCAGGCCGTAAACGTGCGTAGGGGCCAATGCTGCAATCATCACTAATTATTGCCCCATCTAGATGGCTAAAGGCTTGAATTATTACGCGCTTGCCAACTTGGGTATTTCTTAAAACACAGTTAGGCCCGACCTGAACCCCTGTTGCTAAGGAAACGTCGCCCTCAAACACGCAGCCAATATCAATGAAGACATCTTGACCACATGTTAATTTACCCCGCACATCAAGGCGCGTAGGATCGGCGAGAGAAACGCCATTACTTAATAAATTGCTCGCAATTTCCTGCTGAGCAATCCGCTCTAAGGCGGCTAGTTGAGCGCGATCATTAACGCCAAGCGTTTCCCATACATTCGTGGCCTGGGTAGTGCGAATCGGTACGCCATCTTTAACGGCCATCGCAATTACATCGGTTAAATAATATTCTCCCTGCGCATTACTAGCCTTTAAAGCCTTGAGCCAATGCTTTAGATGCTGGCTTGGCAACACCATCATGCCGGTATTAATTTCTTGAATTGTGCGTTGCTGCCGAGTGGCGTCTTTTTCTTCAACAATAGCCGTTACTTCACCTGCAGAATTGCGCATAATGCGGCCGTACCCCTGAGGATCTACCATGTCTTGCGTCAATAGGGCTAAAGCTGAATCTTGACCCGCAACACCATCGGCCAATTGAATTAAGCGCTTTAAGGTCGAGGGGCTAATTAAAGGTACATCACCATATAAAACTAGGGTTGGCACAGCTGGGTTTAATTTGGGCAAGGCTTGCAATAAGGCATGTCCCGTTCCATTTTGCTTGGCCTGTAAAACGGTATCTATTTTGGTGGCGAGTTTTAAGGTGGCTTTATTTTGTTCTGCAAAAGTCATTAAAAATTGGCTTACGAGCGGCGCACCGTGGCCAATGACTACCAGTGGAGCTGTTTTGGGGCTAATACTCAAGGCAGTTTCAAGTACATGCTGCAACATGGGCTTACCAGCCAATCTTTGCATTACTTTAGGCAAGGCAGAGCGCATGCGCTGACCTTGTCCGGCTGCCAGAATAACGATATTCATAAGCTTGCAGTATAAGTGCCTAGAGGGCCGCTTATATTTGTAGGCAGTGCTGGAGTGCTCTCATCAAACGCTTTATCCCCATCACGTTCGGGCATGAAGCCTGCTAGCGCTTCGGCTAATTCAAGATTTTTAAAGTTAAATGCGGTGCTATCAAGTAAATGCGAAGGCACAATTTGATGCAGTGCGCGAAACACATTTTCGACTCTACCAGGATTTTTTTTCTCCCAATCGCGTAACATTTGCTTCATTGCACCGCGTTGCAAATTGGGTTGGCTGCCACAAAGATCACAGGGAATAATCGGAAACTGCATGACGCCAGCATAACGCTCAAGTAAGCGCTCTGGCACATAGGCCAGTGGACGAATCACAATATGTTTACCGTCATCAGAACGCAATTTAGGCGGCATCGCCTTTAATTTTCCGCCATAGAATATATTCAGCAAGAAGGTTTCTAAAATGTCGTCACGATGATGTCCTAGAGCAATTTTAGTTGCGCCTAACTCGCTCGCAACGCGGTATAAGATGCCACGCCGCAAACGCGAACACAAGCCACAGGTTGTTTTCCCTTCGGGAATCACACGCTTCACAATACTATAGGTGTCTTGTGTCTCAATATGAAATGGGACAGGTAGGCTAGCCAAATAATTAGGTAATGTAGCGGTCGGAAAATTAGGTTGCTTCTGATCTAAGTTAACCGCAATGATGTCAAATTGAATTGGTGCTCGCTCTCTGAGCTTCAACAAAATATCAAGTAAGCTGTAACTATCTTTGCCGCCAGAGACGCAGACCATTACCGTGTCGCCAGGGCTGATCATATTAAAGTCACCAATCGCTTGGCCAACCATGCGAGTTAATTTCTTTTCTAGCTTATTTTCCTCAAATACAACTTTGCGGGCATCCATTTTATTCGGCCTATAACTTATTAAGTTGGCTTGATACGAAAAATTTCAACCCCCACCGAAGCGCAGTCGGGATAAACATCGGGCTTTGCAGTAGAAATGCGCACTGCAACCACCTTCGGGTGCTCCAGCATCGCATCGGCTATCGTGTCACATAAAGTTTCTTGTAAATGAATATGGCCCTTTTGGGTGCGTAAGCGTATGGTTTCCCGCATAAAGTCATAATCAACGACTTCCTCTAAGCGATCTTCTTTAGGCGTATTGATTTGAATTGGAATATACAAATCGACATTGAGAATCACGCGCTGCTCGGCTTTCTTTTCATGATCATGCACGCCAATGTTGATATATACCTCGTAATCTTCTAAAAATAAACGTCGGTACTCCATTAGATTTAGGAGGGGATGAGTGACTTGCATAAATTTGACCTAAGGTGTGGTAAACATAATATCGCGGGTAGAGGGGAATAAATGTTGGCCCCCGTCAACGTAAAGTGTAGTGCCAGTTATCGCTTTAGCGGTGGCTAAAAATACCGCTGCTTTGCCAATATCTTCCGCACTTGATGATCTTCCTAAGGGCGTCATTTGATGTGCCTGAGAAAATCCCAATGGAGTTTGGTCGCCCGAAGGCATCGTAATACCAGGAGCTAGACCGACAACACGCAGTTGCGGAGCAAAATCTAAGGCTAATAATTGGATTGCGCCTTGTAGTGCATATTTTGAAAGCGTATAGGAAAAGTAATCGGGATTGGGATTGATTAATTTTTGATCAAGTAATTGAATAGCGGCCGGTATAAAAGTGCGCTCTGTATTGCTGGTAATGCTAGATTGGGTTTTTTGCTGCAGATACATTAACTGGGTTAATAAAATGGGCGCTGCTAAATTCAACTTCATAGTGTCAAGCAAAAATGGGGTTCGCAAAGGATTTTCAAGCGAACTGGGCCGATCGTATTCAAAGCTAGCGGCGCTGTTAACTAAACACGCTAATGGACCAAAAGCCGTCTCAACGCTCGTAAATAACTGCTGTATGTCGGCTTCCATGGTTAAATCGGCTTGAAAGATTAAGCAACGACGGTTGAGTGACGTAATTTCAGCTTGGGTAGCCTGGGCTTCAGCATGCGAATGACCGTAATGTAAAGCAATATCCCAGCCCTGCCGAGCAAACTCAAGGGCGATCTCGCGACCCAAGCGTTTAGCGGCACCGGTAATTAATACGGGCCGATTTGGGTGTTGGTTGGAAGGGCTAATGCTCATGCAAACTGAAACTCTCTTAGACTTGTGAGTTATGGATATTACCTTGAGCAGATCAGAAATGGAGCGCACCCAGTTACTCCAGCAAAAAATTAAGGCCAAAATTAGCCAAAATGGGGGGTGGATTCCATTTTCAAATTACATGGAAATGGTGCTATATACCCCGGAATATGGCTATTACAGTGCTGGTTTGCCTAAATTTGGCCCTGCGGGCGATTTCATTACCGCTCCCGAACTAACACCCCTATTTGGCCAAACCATTGCCGCATGTTTAGCTCCCTGCTTGCATACCCTGCAGCAAGCCGGCTTACCAACCCGTATTTTAGAGTTTGGTGCTGGCAGCGGAAAACTGGCAGAAACCCTTGTGCAGCAGCTCACCCAACTTGGGGCGCCGCTGGCGCACTATGACTTTCTGGAAATTTCGCCCGATCTGGCAAAACGCCAACAAGCGCGCTTAGCAGAAGCCAAAAAGCAGCATGCTTGGCACACTGAACTAGGTTGGTTACAAGCAATGCCCAATGCATTTGTTGGCATCATCTTAGCGAATGAAGTTTTAGATGCTTTATCTTGTGAAGTCATCAAGCTGCAGCAAGGTCGCTGGTTTTTTCAAGGCGTTGGTGTTGTAGCTGAGCAGTTGCAGTGGTCAACTGGTGGAGAGGTGCCGACGGACTGGCTACCCCAAAACTTGCAAAATACCGATAACTTTCCTGAAGACTACACCACGGAAATTCATCCCCAAGCAAATGCCTGGATTCACACGCTCGCTAGCAGCTTACAAACCGGCTTATTTTTAAGTTTTGATTATGGCTTTCCGGCTCATGAGTTTTATCACCCGCAGCGTCAAGCGGGGTCGCTTATGGTTCACCATCGCCACCATAGCATTACTGATCCCTTTTATCTGCCAGGTTTATGTGATTTAACTAGCCATGTTGAATGGAGTGGCGTTAGTAACACAGCAATAGATGCTGGCGCAGATGCGCTTTATCTAAATAATCAGGCCAGTTTTCTGCTGGAGGCGGGCATTAGCGATTTAGCTTTACAAGCTGGCAATCCAAATAATCCAAAACAATTTTTACCCATTTCTCAAGCACTCCAAAAATTATTATCGGAAGCAGAAATGGGTGAGCTTTTTAAAGTCTTTGCTTTTACCAAAAACCTACGCACTTTTTTTCCCTTAGCAAAGGATTTATCGATATTGCCAGGTTTAGGTGGACGCAATCGCCTCTAGTTAAATAAGTTAAGGCGAGTTAGCAATAAGGCTCAATGGCCTTTAAGCGAGCTGCCTCGATGGCGATTCGAATCGCCTCCCCCGGATTGTTCTGGGCGCCAACTGACTGAGTATTGAGGTCTTGCAGGCGCGTATTCGCCTGCGCAATTTGTGCAGCGTCAACCGCTTGCGCGGCCTCTAATGCTAATCGTAAAGGCTCGGTAAGATAATTCAATTGTTGCAGTAAATGCAAGAGTGCATGGGTACGTTCGGGTTTGCGCCAGACATCAGCCCGATTAAACCAAGTCATTACCCCATGTGCGCTCAGCGGGCCTGCCAATACTAAATTCCGTAAAGCAGAAAAAAGAATGGCATAGTCACGAATTCGATGCGGCATGCGCACGTGTTCGGCCCATTGGGTAATATCGGCAGAAGATAAATTACTTAATACGACTGCACAAACATCGGCGGCTTTATTTTCACTGAGCGAAATTAAATTCAGCGCTATTGCTAAGGCTTTTGCCGCCTGCACATCGGCGAGCTGCTCCTCTGTGCCGTGAGCCAGCAGTATTGCCGCTGCCCCCGTTGCCTGAAACACCTCAAGCATCCGTAAGGGCTGAGTAGACCCAAAACCGCGTGATATTTCTTGCCAAACTCGCTCAGCCGATAAATCTTGTAACTCGCCAGAGCGGACAATGGTTTGCGCTACCTGCATTGTTTCTGGTGCAATTGCAAAGCTAGGCAGCGCTGCTGCAAACCGCGCCAGCCGTAATAAACGTAAAGGATCTTCGGCAAATGCAGGCGAAACATGGCGCAATATGCGGGCTGCTAAATCGGCTTGGCCGCCATATGGATCAATAATCGGCCCACTTAATTGCCCCGCGCTATCCAGCGCTTGTGCCATCGCATTAATTGTTAAGTCACGTCGCCCCAGATCTTCCTCCAAGCTGACATCGGGTTCAGCATGAAATGTAAAGCCCTGATAACCTCGACCTGTTTTACGTTCGGTGCGCGCTAAAGCATATTCTGCTTGCGTAGTCGGATGCAGGAACACCGGAAATTCACTGCCTACTGGTCGATACCCCAAAGCACTCATTTCAGCAGGGCTAGAGCCCACTACAACATAGTCAATATCATGCACTGGCAAGCCTAATAAAGCATCGCGAATGGCGCCGCCGACAGCATATATTTTCACGTCAGCATACTTTCTAGACGCTTACGAGCAAGGCCAAAATCGAGGGTGAGGGCATCGCGCCCATTGCTAGGTAATACATTAGGTAAACGCATTGAAGCAATATTATCGCGCGACATGAGGGTGGGGCCTGGACCATATTCAAAAGCCAAAGCCTGCAAATAGCCGATTGCCGCTGGCAGAGGAATAATCCAGCCTGGGGCATCCGCTTTACGAGCAGCAAATCGAACTAGGTCGGCCATCGAGAAAATTTCTGGGCCGACTAAATCAAAAACCTGATGAATGGTCTGCGGGCGCTGTAACGATTGAATAAAAGCCGTGGCGACATCATCCACACTTACAGGTTGAAATAAAGCCGTCGAATGGGCTAAGGGAATGACCGGAAAAATTTTAGTTAGCTTAACAAAGAGATTAATAAATTGATCCTCTGCCCCAAAAATTACGGAGGGTCGAAAGATAGTCCAATCTAAATGACTTTCTTTCACTAATTTTTCACCATCGCCTTTACTGCGTTGATACATTGAGGGGCCATTAGTATCTGCGCCTAGGGCACTCATGTGTAAATAGCGTTTTAACTTATTTGCCTTCATTGCGGCAATGATGTTGCGGGGTAAATCGACATGCGCCTGCTGAAAAAACTTGCCGTAGGGCTGGGCGGGCCGATCGTGCAACATGCCGATTAAATTAATCACCGCGCCCTGTTCAGTGAGTTGGGAACAAAGCGCCTGAATTACTTGGGCTTGATTGACATCGGCTTCTTGGAGATGAATATTGGGCAACAAGCGCAGATCGCGCGCGGCAGCTAAATGACGGGTTGGCAATAAGACTGAATAGCCTGCCGTTTGCAGTTTACGAGCGAGTACACGCCCCACAAATCCATTACCACCAATTAATAAAATTTGATATTTCATGGTAACTCGCTTTGATTTGCAGTTTTAGGCGCAATCACCCCAAGGCGTTGCTTAAGAGATGGTGTTTGTCCTGAGATCACCGTGGTGTAATAGTTAGCATTGGCTAGGACATTTTTAACATAGGTACGCGTTTCATTAAACGGAATCGTCTCAATAAAAATCGCCCCCTCTACAGGTCGTTCTAATTTTTCACGCCATTGTTTTGGCCTTGATGGGCCCGCGTTATAAGCTGCCGAGGCTAATACCCAAGAACCGTCGAGGTCTAGTAAAACCATATTTAAATAATTGCTTCCCAAGATCATATTGGTATTAGAGTCTTTTAATTGTTCAGCGGTAAATGAATTCATGCCAATTTTTTTTGCCACATACTTGGCCGTAGTTGGCATGACCTGCATTAGTCCAGATGCGCCGACTGAGGAGGCAGCATTAATGATAAAACGGGATTCCTGTCGGATCAGCCCATAAGCCCAAGCTAAATTTAAATTGATTTCACGGGCAATTGGCGTTAGCTCATCACGAAAAGGCATGGGGTAACGTAAACTCAAATCATGGTCGATTTTGGTTCGATCGGCTGAACTAACAACCCGATCAAACAGTTGTACTCGTTTGGCGTATTCAGCAGCAGCGATGAGTTGCTTATCTGTCATGCCCCGCAACTCCCAATTCCACTCGCGATTGCCTTCAAAGCGTAAATTCATGGCATAAAGCTTCGCACCCCTATTAAAACCCCGGCGCTCTGATAATGCCTTGACATCTTGCTCGGCAATCTTGGAGTGCACCGTGGCGCTATGCGCACCTTTGCCTAGCTCTTCACGCGCTAATTGCCCATAGAAATTAAATTGATCTTGAATGGCTTCAAACTGCTCACGCGCCCGCTGCTCAATTTTAGGATCTTGGGCGGCCGTTGCTTTCAGTGCACGCCCATACCAATAGGTCCAAGCGGGGTCTCGCTGGCGCACTGCCGGATTCATCCCCTCAATGGCCTCTTTAACCAAGACCCAGTCTTGGGCGCGCAGTGCCGCGCGTACTTTCCATTCTTGTGATTCGGTTGAAAGTAATTCATTAAAACCTAAATTTTGTTGTTCACGATACGCATCATCTGCTTTGGGGTCTAATTTTTTAGCTAAAAATTGACCAATAACACCCCAGGCAAGGGCTTGATTTTCTTTGTTGAAGCGGCTGCTATTTTGCAAAAAGTCGTTATATGTTTTACGCGGATCTTTGCTCGCACTCTTCACTATCTCGGCAATGGGATCTTCTCCGCCAATACGCCGCGACATCGTGTCATAACCCATTTCTGCAGCCGCCCGCCCAACTGCCTTTGCCTCACTAATACTCAGGCCATTCGCTGCCACTAAGAGCGGTACTAATTCTTGGCAGGCTTGCCCAAAATAACGGGGATCAATCAACACGGCTTTTGCTTCGATGCTGACTTTTTCTGCGCTTTCTCCTTTTGCTAAGCGAGATTGAAGGGCATAGCATTTCACCGCAGTATCGTCATCCAAGACAAACTTGGCATACTCAGCATCAAAATTACTCCAATCTTTTCTACGCCCCAAAACCAATAGCCAGTCATTGCGCATCCGATCGGCTAGCGCAGTTCCCTGATATTGATTTAAAAAGGCCTTAACCTGGTTGTCAGCTGAAGTATCGGCCCGGGCAGCGCCGCCAACATCAAAAAGTTGCGGCTTTATTCTAAAGTAGGTGACATAATCGTCAAACTCGTAATTGGCGAGACTACTAGCCAATTGCTGGGCACGAAAAACATCATTACGCTTAGCTGCTTCACGTAAATCAATAAATTCCTTGTCAGCCGGACTTAGCTCATCCGCATTTATTTTACTGGCATAGGATTGCGGTAACTTAGACTTTTTAGTTGCCGCTTCGACAGCGGTAACACCTAATAAAGCCATGCATAAAAGCCCTGCTACTAGGTCTAGTAGCCATTTTTTACTTAAATTCTGCTTTGGTACTAACTCTTGCATTGGCTGGTCGACAAGCCGATTGGATTGCTGCATGTTAAATTGACTTTCTATTCTTTCAACATAATACTGTTTACCATGACAATTGATCCCTTCCAAGAGCTCCGCAAAGATTTGCTTGGGCAGCGTATCGCTTTCACGCGCGCGAATGACTACATTGATTTAAAGGATAGGCTGATTTTGGCGCTAAATCAATTTCTAGCTGGGCCGGGAGCAGGTATTGAATCCATTGCACTATATAGCCCCATCCGCAATGAGGTTGATTTTCGTCCCGCCCTAATACATTGGGCACAACAGGCTAGCTCTCGAAAGTTAGCCCTGCCTTTAGGGCTAGCCAATAAGCAACTTGATTTTTATGAATGGCGCAGTGGCGATGCATTGATTAAAAATAATTTTGGCATTCTCGAGCCTAACCCCCACAACCTAGAGCGCCCGAAAATAGATCCCGATTGCATTCTTCTGCCCGTTGTAGGATGGTCGCGATCACAAGAAAATGGTCACTCACGTTATTGGCGTCTTGGCTATGGCGGCGGCTACTTTGATCGCACCCTGCTAGCCCTCAAAACCCGCAAGCCAAGCACGATGAATATTGGGGTTGGCTTCGATTGGCAAGAATTAAGCCCGTCTCAATGGAAGCCTCAAGCCCACGATCAAGCCTTAACTTATTTGCTCACCGAATCGGGACTGCACCAATAAGTGCTGGGGCTTACTTGAGTGCGTATTATTGTTGGCCGAGACTTAAATTATTGGCAATTGCCAAAATAGCATTTGCCTGGTTTAAAGCATAAAAATGGAAACCGGGCGCTCCCGCTACAAGCAGTTGATCGCAGAGATCGGTAATGACCTCCTCACCAAATGCGCGAATCGATGCAACATCATCGCCGTAAGATAAAAGCCGTAGACGAATCCAGCGCGGTACCTCTGCGCCACAAGAATCAGAGAAACGAATTAACTGACTACTATTGGTAATGGGCATGATGCCCGCAATAATGGGTTGAGTCACACCTAGCGCAAAAGCCTCATCGACAAAACGAAAATAGGCATCGCTATTAAAAAAATACTGGGTTATGGCTGAATTTGCACCCGCCTGCATTTTTTGCGCAAAGAAAGCAACATCGCTGGCTGGTGAGCGCGCTTGCGGATGCATTTCAGGATAGGCGGCGACATCGATATGAAACCAATCACCTGTTTCGGCACGTATAAATTCTACTAACTCATTGGCATGATGAAACTCACCATATTGCCCCATTCCTGAAGGCAGATCGCCACGCAAGGCGACGAGGCGATGAATGCCTAAATCACGATATTGCATCAACATCATTCGAACGTTTTCTTTAGAGCTGCCGACACAAGATAAATGAGGTGCAACCATTTGGCCAGCCGTGTGAATTTCACTGACGACTTTTAAAGTGCCTGCCTGTGTCGAACCGCCAGCGCCAAAAGTTACCGAGTAAAAAGCGGGCTTAAGCTCGGCGGTTAAACGCTCGCGTACGAGCCGTAATTTTTCCTCACCCTCGTTTGTTTTTGGCGGAAAAAATTCGACGCTCAGTTCCATAATCTTGGCCTGTTCTGCAAATTGAGAAGTTTTGCTCGCTTAATAACGATAATTTTCAGGCTTATATGGGCCTTCTTTGCTTACACCAATATACGTTGCCTGCTGAGCAGAAAGTTCAGTTAATTGCGCGTTTAATTTTTTCAGCTGTAAACGGGCGACCTTTTCATCTAGATGCTTAGGCAAGGTATAAACGCCAATCGGATATTTCTTGGTACCGACAGCGCCCCACAATTCAATTTGGGCAATCACTTGGTTTGCAAAAGAAGAACTCATCACATAAGAAGGGTGACCAGTACCACAACCTAAATTAACTAAACGCCCTTTAGCCAAAATAATTAAGCGCTTTTCTGGCTTACCATTCGCAGCTGGGAAAATCACATGATCGACTTGTGGCTTGATTTCTTCCCACTGATATTTTTCAATGCCGGCAATATCGATTTCATTATCAAAGTGGCCAATATTACAAACAATCGCTTGGTCTTTCATGAGCTTCATATGTTCTTCGGTAATGACATGGTAATTACCCGTTGCCGAAACAAAAATATCGGCCTTGTCGGCAGCATAGTCCATCGTCACAACCCGATAACCTTCCATGGCTGCCTGTAAGGCGCAAATAGGATCGACTTCAGTTACCCAAACTTGCGCGGACAATGCTCGTAAGGCTTGAGCAGAACCTTTACCGACATCGCCATAACCGCATACAACTGCCACCTTGCCGGCAATCATCACGTCAGTAGCGCGTTTAATCGCATCAACTAAAGACTCACGGCAACCGTATAAATTATCGAATTTACTTTTCGTGACCGAATCGTTGACATTAATAGCTGGAAAACGTAAATCACCCTTAGCGAACATTTGATATAAACGGTGTACACCGGTAGTTGTTTCTTCAGTAACGCCCTCAACTTTAGCTAAACGGGTTGAGTACCAAGTTGGGTCACTCGCCAGTTTCTGTTTAATGGCAGCAAATAAAATAGTCTCTTCTTCGCTAGTCGGGTGGTTTAAGACTGCCTGATCTTTTTCGGCTTTTGCGCCTAGGTGTAGCAGCAAGGTGGCATCGCCACCATCATCCAGAATCATATTGGTGAAGCCGCCATCAGCCCACTCAAAAATACGGTGGGTGTAATCCCAATACTGCTCGAGTGATTCACCCTTAATGGCAAATACAGGAGTGCCATTAGCGGCAATTGCAGCTGCAGCATGGTCTTGGGTGGAAAAAATATTGCATGAGGCCCACTGCACTTCAGCGCCAAGCGCTTCTAGGGTCTCAATGAGCACAGCGGTTTGAATGGTCATATGCAAAGAACCGGTAATGCGAGCTCCGCGCAGTGGTTGACCTGCCGCAAATTCATTACGAATTGCAATTAAGCCGGGCATTTCGGTTTCAGCAATCGCAATTTCTTTACGGCCAAAACTTGCTAAGGAAATATCAGCGATTGCGCAGCGAGTTGCGACAAAATCATTTAAATTGAAATCAGCTACGGTATTCATTCCTGCTCCAGCTAAATAGAGATCAATGCTGGGGCAAGTAAACTCGCCAACCATTGACCACGGGTTAGCGAGCGCAGTTGCAAAAGCAGACTAGGTCTGCCCTCTTCAAGCCTGGGGAGGCAATTCAATTAGCCCCTTGCAACGCTCCTTGAAGATCTGGTTAAATTGTAAACACTTTTTTAGCTTCCTGCATAACTTCAGCTAAGTTCGCTTGAAAGCCTTATCAGAACAGACTTTCAAGCGTACATTAAATTCCTGCTGCGGCTTTCAAAGCGGCAGCTTTATCACGCTGCTCCCACGTAAAGTCGGGCTCTTCGCGCCCAAAATGCCCATAAGCAGCAGTTTTACGATAAATCGGTCGCAATAAATCGAGCATTTTGACAATCCCTTTAGGACGTAAATCAAAGTGCTCAGCTACCAATTGGGCAATTTTTTCATCGGCAATTTTGCCGGTGCCATACGTGCTCACCATCACGGATGTGGGGTGCGCCACTCCAATTGCATACGAAATTTGAATGAGACAACGCGTCGCTAGCCCTGCAGCAACAATATTTTTTGCCACGTAACGCCCTGCATAGGCTGCTGAGCGATCTACCTTAGAAGGGTCCTTGCCCGAAAATGCGCCACCGCCGTGCGGCGCTGAGCCACCGTAGGTATCTACAATAATTTTTCGGCCTGTCAGGCCGCAATCTCCCTGCGGGCCACCAATTACAAAGCGGCCAGTCGGATTGACCAAGTATTTAATCGCGCCTTTAATTAAATGCTTAGGCAGGACAGGCTTAATAATTTCTTCAATCACCCCTTCGCGCAAGCGCTCTAAGGAAATATCCTCAGCATGCTGCGTCGAGAGTACGACCGTGTCGATTGAGTCTGGCTTGCCATCAACGTAACGTAAAGTAACTTGCGATTTGGCGTCGGGGCGTAACCAATTTAAACGGCCGTCTCGGCGTAATTGCGATTGACGCTCGACTAAACGATGGGCCAAGTGTATTGGCATAGGCATTAGCTCAGGGGTTTCATCACAAGCATATCCAAACATTAAGCCTTGATCGCCAGCGCCTTGATCTAAGCCGTCATCGGCCGCATGGTTGACGCCCTGAGCAATGTCGGGACTTTGTTTATCGTAGGCGACCAAAACCGCGCAGCCCTTGTAATCAATGCCATATTCGGTATTGTCATAGCCAATTTCGCGCAAGGTATTCCGCGCAACTTGAATGTAATCGACATTGGCGTGAGTGGTAATTTCACCCGCAAGCACCACTAAACCCGTGTTGCAAAGTGTTTCTGCAGCGACTCGCGCGGTCGGATCTTGGGTCAAGATGGCATCTAAGATGGCATCAGAAATTTGATCAGAAACTTTATCGGGGTGGCCCTCAGTAACTGACTCTGAGGTAAAGAAATATTCGTTTGCCATTGCATTTTCCTTATTAAAAAATAAACACGACTTAAATGACAACAGACGTGCCGGAAATACAACGGCGACGCTTTAGCAGAATTTTTGAATCGCCCCGCAAGTTGTCTTAACTCGGCGATAGTGCTATTTTAACTGAAAAAATGCCTACTTACTAAAGGGGTTGATCCTCCAGTAGATGGGTCTGAAGTTCAGCCTGATTTTGTCTGTGTTCGGACTTTATGAATATCATTATCAAATGCTTTCTCCATTAATTAACCTCATGCTCCGCATTGTGGCTGCCCTGCCTTTAGCAGTTGCGCAAGGTTTTGGTGGCTTTTTGGGCTATGTTGCTTATCTAGCCTCTGCTAAGTATCGCGCCCTTTTTAAGGCTAATTATGCTGAGGCCTTAGCGGCAAGCCAGCTCAAATGCCAATATTTAAAGGCTATTCCGGGTTCTGGAATGCTGCTTTCCGACAGTCTGTGGATCTGGCATAACCCCAAAAAAGCCCTTGCTTTGGCTGAGGTTAGCAACTGGAGTCTAGTTGAGGCAGCGATCGACGAGGGTCATGGCCTCATCATGCTCTGTCCCCATTTAGGTGGTTTTGAAATTATTCCGCGCATTTTGGCAAACCATTTTCCAGCCACTATTTTGTACCGCCCTGCCAGACAAGATTGGTTGAATAAAGTGATTGAATCGTGGCGCGCTTACCCCAATATGCATTTTGTACCGACCAATCTGCATGGTGTTCGGCAAATGGTTAGGGCCTTGAGTCGTGGTGAGGCCATCGGCATTTTGCCAGATCAAGTGCCAAGCGGAGGCGAAGGTGTGTGGGCGCCTTTTTTTGGTCGCTACGCCTACACAACTACCTTGCCTGCTCGGCTGGCGGGTCGCAAGCAGATTCCGGTCGTGCTATTTTCTGCGCAACGTAAGGGTTTTGGGCAGGGCTGGCTTATTCATGCAGAACGCTTACCTACATTTTCTGATCACGCTACGCTCGCTGCAGCAGAATTAAATTTAGCTTTGGAAAAAATCATCTGCCGTGCTCCCAATCAATATATTTGGGCCTATAACCGCTTCAAGCACCCTAGTGGCGCAGAACTGCCCCCAACTCAGTAAAAAAATTTCATCATGCATTGGCTACAAACCACACTTCATTTTTTGGTCCTTGGTCTTTTGCGTTTTTTTTCTGTGATGCCTTATGCCCTCACCGTGCATACCGGCTATGCACTTGGATCGCTGGCAGCGCGCCTACCCAGCGAAAGAAAACATGTGGTTAAAACCAATTTGCGCTTATGCTTTCCGCAGCTTTCACCCGCTCAAATTGATGCCTTAGCTATAGCTCATTGGCGCCTCTTGGGACGAAGTGTCATCGAGCGCAGTCGAATTTGGATGGGTAGCCCCAAGCAAATAAGCGCAATGGTGGACATCAAAGCAGCCATTGAATTGGGTGATCGTAAACCTCGCTTATTAATCACTCCACACTTTGTTGGCATTGAGGGTGGCATCTTAGCGCTCTCCGTGCTAGCGCTTGACCACGACCTACCAAAAGGGACTGGTTTATTTCAAAACATGAAAAATCCTTTTTTTAATCAAAAAATTATTCAATGGCGCGAGCGTTTTGGCGGCAGATCGATTGCTCGGCAAAACCGCTTACGTGATCTATTACGTGAAATTCGAGCTGGTAATTTTGTTTTTATTGCGCCTGATATTGACTTGGGGCCTAAAGACAGTGTGTTTGTACCTTTTTTTGGAATACCAACGAGTACGGTTACTTCCGTATCACGCTTAGCAAAAATGGCTGGTGCTGAAGTTTGTTTAATGATTACGGCACTAAAGCCAGATGAAAGTGGCTATATTTGTTCCATCAGCAAGCCCATTGATGGCTTTCCTAGTGATGACCCCGTGGCCGATACTGCGCGCCTCAATCGACTCTATGAACAGGAGATTATTAAAAATCCCGCTGAATACTACTGGATCCATAAACGCTTTAAACATCGCCCTCCTGGCGAGCCTGGTTTATATTCAAGTAAATGACAACGCAATCACCACAAAAAATTCGCTTTACTAAAATGCATGGTGCCGGCAACGACTTTATTGTGCTGAACGGTATCACCCATGATTTGAGTGCGGTAACAAAAGACCAATGGCGTAAATTAGCCCATCGCCAACTTGGCGTGGGTGCAGATCAAATTTTGCTGGTTGAAAAAACCACGCTTCCGGATGCTGATTTTCGCTATCGGATTTTTAATGCAGATGGTGGTGAGGTTGAGCAATGTGGCAATGGCTCCCGTTGTTTTATCCGCTACATTCACGAGCAAGGACTTTCTACTAAGAATCCGCTGCGGGTCGAGGTGGCACATTCCATCATCACGCTTGAGGCGCTTGCTGACGGGCAAGTTAAAGTCAATATGGGCGCACCCATCTTTGAGCCCCAGCTTATTCCATTTAATCCGACTGGGCTACCATCCAAACTAGAGTTTCATGAAACCCTCTATGCCTTACCCATTAGCCGTAATGCTGGCACACATGCTGATTGGATCGCCGCCATATCGATGGGCAATCCCCATGCCATTCAAGTTGTCGATGATATTGAGAGCACCCCGGTTGGTACAGAAGGTGCGCAGATTGAGGCCAATTCGGCTTTTCCGCAGCGGGTCAATGCTGGCTACATGCAAATTCTGCACGCTCATGCCATACGCTTGCGGGTCTACGAACGCGGTGCGGGCGAAACACTTGCCTGCGGTACTGGCGCTTGTGCAGCGGTGGTTTCTGGCATTCGGCGCGGCTTACTGCTAAGCCCAGTACGGGTTGAAACTCGAGGTGGAATTTTAGAAATAGTCTGGCCTGGCATGCTTGATGGTCAGCCTCAAGCGGTTGAGATGTATGGACCCGCAATGACCGTTTTTGAAGGTGAAACTAGCCTCTAACGCTACTTGCTAAGCATTAATTCCGTACTTTAAGCGGTAAGCCTCAACCGCTGGCAAATACTGCTTTAAGTCCGTATCGGCTGAAGCGGTTAAAAAAGTCAGCAAATCATGCAGGCTAGCAATAGAAACGACGGGGATACCGAAGTCTTGTGAAATGCTTTGTACTGCAGAGTAAGCGCCTACATCAAGTGCGGTACCCGATTTTTCCATGCGATCAAGGGCAATTAAGACTGCGGCAGGCTCGCCCCCAGCAGCACGAATTAAATTCACTGATTCGCGTACCGAAGTGCCGGCCGAAATAACGTCATCCACAATCACCACTCGCCCCTGAATTGGAGCTCCCACCATCGTGCCACCCTCGCCATGATCTTTCGTTTCTTTCCGGTTATAGGCAAAAGGAATATTGCGCCCCTGCTCAGCTAGAGCAATGACGGTTGCCGCAGCCAAGGTAATGCCCTTATAAGCTGGGCCGTAGAGCATTTCAAACTGAATACCTGATGCCAATAAAGCCTTGGCGTAATACCGACCCAAAGCGCCTAATAAAACCCCGTTGCTAAATCCTCCGGCATTAAAAAAATAGGGTGATAGCCGACCCGCTTTCGTTTTAAACTCGCCAAACGCTAAGACACGTGCTTCGAGCGCAAAGCGAATAAAGTCGTGTTGATTATTTTGTATTTGATTATTTTGTGGGTTCATAAGCCTCTATGTTACGCATCATTTCCGCCAATCTCAATGGCATTCGTTCTGCCGTCAAAAAAGGCTTTTTGCCGTGGATGCAAAACCAAGCGCCTGATTTTGTCTGCCTGCAAGAGCTCAAAGCCCAGCGCGATGATCTAGACGAGACAATTTTGAACCCAACTGGTATGACTGGCTATTTTCATCATGCCCAAAAGAAGGGCTATAGCGGGTGCGGCATTTACTCTAGGCATCAACCCCAAGATGTACTTTATGGTTATGGTAATGCCGAATTTGATGCGGAAGGTCGGTATGTGGAAATACGCCTCAAGAATTTATCCATTATTTCTGTTTATATGCCATCCGGTTCTAGCTCACCTGAGCGACAAGCGGCAAAATTCCGTTTTTTAAAATCATTTCTACCGCACCTGCTGCAATTAAAAAAATCAGGACGTGAAATTATTCTCTGCGGTGATGTGAATATTGCCCATCAAGAAATTGATCTTAAAAATTGGAAAGGTAATCTGAATAATTCAGGCTTTTTGCCTGAAGAACGCGCTTGGCTGACGCATTTGTTTGACCAGGTCGGCTATGTAGATGTTTATCGCCACCTAGAGCCAGCGGCCAGTGATACCGGCTATACCTGGTGGAGTAATCGTGGCCAAGCGTATGCCAAAAACGTGGGGTGGCGCATCGACTACCAAATTGCTACCGGTGGCATTGCTGCTAAAGCAAAGGCAGCGCGTATTTACAAAATTGAACGCTTCTCCGATCATGCGCCCTTGACCATTGATTATGACTGGCCTATTTAAGGCGATCAAAAAATAACTACTCTGCTATTTTTTTGTTCTGCCCAATATTTAAATGCATCGTCAACCAAATCAGAATTAAGACAGGCGCGCCAATAATGGCTGTACTAATAAAAAAAGCTTGATAACCAAATGCATCTACAAATACGCCGGAGAAGCCCGCTAACCATTTGGGCAATAAGAGCATCATTGAACTAAATAGGGCGTACTGTGTTGCTGAATAGCGAATGTTTGTTAGTGAAGATAAGTAAGCAATAAATGCAGCGCTCGCTATTCCAGAACTTAAATTGTCAGCAGAAATGACCCAAATCAAACCCTGTAAATCATGGCCTTGGGCTGCTAACCAAGCAAATAAAAGATTGCTTACCGCCGATAACACAGCACCCACAAATAAAATGCGCATCACGCCAAAGCGCAGAGTTAAAACTCCGCCAATAAAAGCACCAAGCAAGGTCATGATGACGCCAAAGACTTTGCTCACGGCAGCAACCTCATCTTTGGTATAGCCCATATCTACATAAAAGGGGTTGGCCATAATGCCCATCACTACATCGCTGATCCGATAAATCGCAATTAAGGCCAAAATGATGATGGCTTGATAGTGATAGCGCTGAATAAATTCAGCGAAGGGTTCAATTAAGGTCTGATATAGCCAAGCTTTTGCGTTGCGTGCTTGCGGTAGTAAAACTTGTGCTGGTTCTTGACTAAATAAGGTGGTGATAACGCCAACACTAATTGAAGCGGCCATACAAAGATAAGCAAATTGCCAAGCACTAACATCATAAGATCCACTATCCGTCTCGACCCGCGCTGCCAGCCATAAAACGCCGGCACCGGCCCAGATTAGAGCGAGTCTATAGCCAGTTTGATAAGTGGCTGCCAAGGCCGCCTGATGATTGCTATCGGCCGATTCAATCCGAAATGCATCTAAGGCGATATCTTGCGTGGCAGAACCAAATGCCACAAGTAGTGCGCACCACACGATGGGATTCAATGCAACCTTAGGATCAATACTGGCCATGCCTAGTAGACCTAAAATAATTAAGGCTTGGGCAAAGAGCAGCCAACTGCGTCTGCGGCCAAACCATTTAGTGAGAAAAGGAATTCGCAGACGATCGACTAACGGCGCCCAAACCCACTTAAAGGCATAAATTAAACCAACCCAAGTTAAATAGCCAATGGTGCTACGATCAATTCCCGCCTCGCGCAACCAAAAACTTAAGGTGCCCAATATTAGTAAAAGAGGTAAGCCTGCAGAGAAGCCTAAAAAAAGCATTCGTAGACAAGGCCATTCGAGATAAACCCGAAAATCTTTAAGCCATGACTGAATTACATTAAGCACGTCGAATACGAAATAATGCCAAGCTGCCAAACAGATTGGGTAACAAAGTCACCTCTCTGCCTTCATGCAAAATACATTGATCAATCACCTTGAGACCCAAACTGGAAGCGAGTTTTTCAAAGTCGGCGACAGTTAAAACGCGCACGTTTGGCGTGTTGTACCACTGGTACGGCAGGCTCTTCGAAACTGGCATATGCCCAAAACCTACGGCTAGACGATGTGACCAATGGCCAAAATTTGGAAATGAGATAATCGATTCTTTCCCTACCCGCACTACCTCGCGCAAGATTTTTTCGGTCTGGTGGATAGTTTGTAGTGTCTGCGAAAGCACGACGGTATCAAAACTCTGATCGCCAAATAAAGCGAGGCCACCCTCGAGATTTTGCTGAATGACATGAATATCTTTTTGCACGCAGGCTAAAACCCGCGCATCATCTATTTCGACACCATAAGCTTGCACCGGTTTTTGCTGGCGTAAAAATTCTAGAAAACTACCGTCACCACAACCCAAATCTAGTACTTGGCTAGACGGGGCAATCCATTTGGCGATCGCAATAAAGTCAGCGCGCATCATACGCTAGCCTCATCCATGGTCTGAAAATAGGCCCGAATTAACTGGTGATAACGCGCATCATCTAATAAAAAAGCATCGTGGCCATGCGGGGCATCAATTTCGGCGTACGTTACAGCACTTTTATTAACCAGCAGAGCTTCAACAATTTCGCGACTACGATTGGGTGGAAAACGCCAATCGGTAACAAAACTAATTACCAAAAACTTCGCCTGCACTTCAGCCAATGCGCGACTCAAGCTACCCCCTGAGCGCCGCGCAGGATCAAAATAATCGAGCGCACGGGTAATTAATAAATAGGTATTAGCATCAAAATAAGTTGAAAATTTTTCACCTTGATGACGTAAATAACTTTCTACCTCAAACTCGACATCAAAACTAAAACGATATTCGTCAGGCGCTCCAGCAGGGCGTTGTAGTTCACGGCCAAACTTTTCTGCCATATCGTCATCGGATAAATAGGTAATATGTCCCACCATACGCGCTAAACGTAAGCCGCTTTTAGGCACCACACCATGCGCATAATAATTGCCACCATGAAAATCGGGGTCGGCAAGAATAGCATTTCTAGCTACCTCGTTAAAGGCAATATTTTGGGCCGATAGCTTGGGGGTTGATGCTACCGCTATACAGTGCCCAATACGCTTGGGGAATTGAATTGCCCAGGCAATCGCTTGCATGCCTCCGAGACTGCCCCCCATCACGGCAGCAAAACGCCGAATACCCAATTTATCGGCTAAACGTGCCTGAGTATTAACCCAATCTTCAACCGTAATTACCGGGAATTCGGCACCATAAAAAGTGCCAGTTGCCGGATTGATGCTCATTGGACCAGTTGAACCAAAACAAGAGCCTAAATTATTCACACCAATGACAAAAAAATGGTTGGTATCGACTGGCTTACCTGGTCCAACCATGTTGTCCCACCAGCCCATATCGCTGGCATCATCTGGATTGGGGCCGGCAACGTGGTGCGAGGCATTTAAAGCGTGACAAATTAATACTGCATTGCTTTTAGTGGCGTTCAATTTGCCATAGGTTTCGATCACTAAATCGTAACTAGCTAAGATTGCACCGCTTTGCAACGGCAAAGGCTCGGCAAAATGAATCGTATTACGAGAAAGGTTTAGCTCGCTCATTCTGAGAGCAAGATACGCAGGCTAAGTTCTGAAGCCTCTGTGGGTAGTTTTTTGAAGCCGCTGCGCGCAAAGCGATGCCAGCGTCCTAATATATAGCTCATGAGAATGGCGGCACGAATACTAATCTCTTCCTGCCCCAATTTGGCTATCTGCCCGCCTTGGGTTTGCGCAATCCGCAAAGATTGCTTGAGGGATGCCTCAACGCGGTCTAAAACCTGACTAATGCGCTCTTGTAAGCGCTCATCTTCTTGTAAAAGAGCGTCGCCCAACAGCACACGGGTCATCCCTGGATTTTTTTCAGCAAACGCCAATAGCATTTGCAAAATGCCGCGCACTTGGGCCAAACCCGATTCTTCTTTTTGGGTAATTTGGTTGATTAGCCCGAATACAGTTTGCTCAATAAAACCAATCAACCCCTCAAACATTTGCGCTTTACTAGCAAAATGCCGATATAAGGCGGCTTCAGAAACTTGAATTTTTGCTGCCAATGCCGCAGTCGTAACGCGCTCACCTTTCGGGTGTTGCAGCATTTCCGCTAATACTTGCAAAATTTGTAAGCGCCGTTCACCTGGCCGCGGCCGTTTACGCAGTTTGTCAGAGACCTGACTCTCACCTTGAGATTCTGCTGCAAAGGTGGCGGATTCTCTACTCGGGCTCATTCAACAATTTTCCAGAACTTAGCGTGATCGAATCATGGTACCAAAAGCTTGCTCGGTCAAAATTTCTAACAGCAACGAGTGCTCAATTCGACCGTCAATAATATGTACGGAGTTAACCCCGCTTTTAGCTGCATCGAGTGCTGAAGCGATTTTTGGCAACATACCCCCCGAAATGGTGCCGTCGGCAAAAAGGCTATCGATTTCGCGGGCAGTTAAATCGGTTAGTAATTTACCGCTCTTATCCATTACGCCATGGGTATTGGTCATCATCACTAATTTTTCAGCTTTGAGAATTTCGGCCATCTTGCCTGCCACTAAATCAGCATTGATATTAAAAGCCTGTCCTTCTGCGCTAAAGCCAATTGGGGAAATTACGGGAATGAAGGCGTCGTCTTGTAAAGCCTTCACTACTGCTGGATTAATCGCTTCAATTTCACCCACAAAACCGAGATCGATGGTTGCGCCCGGCTTAGATTCATCGGGCACAAACATTTTACGGGCATGTATTAAGCCGCCGTCTTTACCCGTTAAGCCTACCGCTTGACCGCCATAATGATTGATTAACATGACAATATCTTGCTGCACTTCGCCGCCTAAAACCCATTCCACGACTTCCATGGTTTCTTCATCAGTGACGCGCATACCCTGAATAAAAGTGCCAGTCTTGCCAATCTTCTTTAAAGCTTCATCAATTTGTGGGCCGCCTCCATGCACGACCACGGGATTCATGCCGACCAATTTCAATAAAATGACATCGCGCGCAAAACTTTCTTTAAGGCGCTCCTCAACCATGGCGTTACCGCCATATTTAATGACAATTGTTTTGCCATGGTATTGGCGTATATAGGGCAAAGCTTCGGCCAGAATCTCCGCCTTTAACAAGGGGGAAATATCGGCTATAGTAGGTAAAGTCTTCGTCATTAACTAGCTTTAGTTTACGCTTGCCTGAGTTTATATTTGACTTAATTACCGAACAGTTTTTGACGTAGCTCACGCCGCTCTTGGGCTTCAAGCGATAGGTTTGCTGTGGGCCGCGCAATTAAGCGTGACAGGCCAATGGGCTCGCCCGTCTCTTCACACCAGCCATAATCACCCGACTCAATGCGTGCCAAAGCTTGCTCAACTTTTTTTAACAGTTTACGTTCGCGGTCGCGAGTCCGTAACTCCAGCGCATGCTCTTCTTCAATCGTCGCGCGGTCGGCAGGATCGGGCACCAAAATATTTTCCCGCAAATGCTCGGTTGTTTCCGAGGCATTTTTTAAAATATCCTCTTTCAGAGTGGCAAGTTTTAAGCGAAAAAATTCCAGCTGGGACGCATTCATATAATCTTTATCGCCCATCTGTAGTAACTCAGCCTCTGTTATAGGCATGAATGTAACGCCTTTCGAGGACGGTTTTGCGCTCGCCTTTGCTGCGGCCTTCACGGTTTCTTTGACCATTGTCGCGCTGACTTTCTCCGTGGTTTTCTCGGCTAACTTCGCGTTACTTGCTGTTTTTGCGATCATCTTTTTCTTCCCAATATTCCTGAAGCATTATTGCCCCATTCTGCCAAGGTTTTAAGTCTTTACTTTAAATCTGACTGTGGCGCGGGATTGTACCTCAAGGAACCCTGCGCCAATTTAAACCAAACATCCCTCTAAGCCCGCCATTAATGTATCTTTGGGTAAATCGATGCCGATAAAGACCATGCGGGTTTGCTTGGGTTCGGCACCCCAAGGCCCAGCTAAGTCACTGCCCATCATTTGATGTACGCCCTGAAACACCACTTTTCGGGCACTCCCCTTCACGTAAAGCACTCCTTTATAACGCAACATTTTTTCACCAAAAACTTCAAGTATTCCACCTAAAAAATCTTCTAACTTTTTAGAATCAAAGGGGCGCTCACTACGAAATACAAATGATTGAATTCGATCGGTATGGCCAGCATGATCATGATGCTGATGCCCATGGTCAGAATGATCATGAGCAGCGTGCTCATGACTATGATCATGCCCACAGTCAGCGTGATCATGCTCTTCTGCGCCTAAGAAATGGGGGTCAATATCGAGTTTGGCATTGAGATTAAACCCTTTTAAATCCAATACTTCATTGAGCGGCACGACCCCCTGAGTAATCGCCTTGATGGGTGCACGGGGGTTCATATGCATGAGCCTACTACGTAAATTCGCTATTTCAGTAGGACTGACTAAGTCTGTTTTGGTAATAAAAATTTGGTCGGCAAAACCCACTTGCCGCTGGGCCTCTTCATGCTCAGATAACTGCTGTTGACCATGTTTTGCATCGACTAGGGTCACAACCGCATCGAGCACATAATGCTCAGCCACATCATCGTCCATAAAAAAAGTTTGCGCTACTGGCCCTGGGTTAGCGACACCTGTTGTTTCAATGACCACGCGCTCAAACTGAATTTTTTTCTGCTGGCGTTGTTCCCATAGTTGATTTAAGGCCTCAACTAAATCGCCACGAATGGTACAGCAAACACAACCATTGCTCATTTGCACAATCGTCTCTTCACTGCTTTGTACCAAAATATCGTTATCGATATTTTCTTCACCAAACTCGTTTTCAATAACAGCAATTTTTTTACCGTGCTGTTCGGTCAAGATATGTTTAAGTAAAGTCGTTTTACCGCTACCTAAAAATCCAGTAAGTATTGTGACGGGAATTAAAGCCATATCAGTTCCATTTCAGTGCTTGGTGAAGATAATAAGCTAGCTATCTTACGCCTTGCTGGGTTTAGCGCGGGGATGAGCCAAATCGTAGGCCTGCGCTAAATGCTGAAAATCCAGGGCAGTATATATTTGGGTGCTGGCGATATTGGCATGGCCCAGCATTTCTTGCACTGCGCGTAAATCATGTGAGGATTGCAAAACGTGGCTAGCAAAGCTATGCCGCAGCATATGGGGGTGCACATGGGTTGGTAAACCTGCACGGATCGCTAAGGTACGCAGCCTTACCTGCACCGTGCGCGGGGCTAAACGTTCGCCTTTGGCGGAAATAAATAAAGCTGGGCTAAGTGGCTGAGGCTCTACTGTCTCGAGAAAGTTCCGCCACGCCCGTAATGCCGTCATGGCAGGCAAGCCTACGGGGATGCTCCGGCGTTTACCGCCTTTTCCCAAGACTGTTACCTCAGCCGCGTCCCAATCTAGCCAACCTGCAGACTCGCGCTGACGGTCACGGCTAATTAAAATATCGATGCCAAGCAGTTCTGATAAACGTAAGCCCGAGGAATACAACAACTCGATTAAAGCGGCATCGCGAAGCGAATCTAAATCCTTTTTTTCTAAAGCTTCGCGCTGGGCTTGCTGCACTAGGGCAATGGCTTGCTCTACAGACAGCGCCTTGGGTAGCGGCTTATTGCGCTTAGGCGCTTTCACGTCGGCAACTGGGTTAGTTAATAATTGAATTTTATGAATCCGCTTTTTTTCTGCGCTTTGCTGACCTAGCCAATCAAACCAGCCGCGCCAAGCAGATAAGGTTCGCGCAATACTTCGCGGTGATTGATTCTTTGCATGTAAGCGCGCAGCCCAACGCCGAACCTGCGCATTAGTTGCGCTCAGCAAATCGCTGCCATCTTCCTGGGCAAGCAGTTGTAATTGCCTTAAATCGTGCTGGTAAGCCGTGAGCGTATGGGGCGAAAGCTGCCGTAATACATGCAACTCGTGCACGTAAGCTTGCGCTAATGGCAATAATTCAGGTGGCGGCAGGCTCATAAGCGCGCACACGATCGAGTGCAGCGGCAGTTAACTCAGCAATTTGACGTAAATAAAAAGCCCCCATATCTGCCGTAAAGCGGCTGGCATCTTTACTTGCGAGCAAGAGCACTGCAGGCGCTGACTGACTGCTCAAGGGCAAACCAATCGCCACTAAACTTTGCCATTGATCGTCAATTGCTGTTTGGGTCGCTAGTAAATCAATACTCACAGCGGGCAATTCTTTAGCAGAGCCACACAAAGGATTTTCTAGCCACGGTGAAAAAAATGCTTGGGGGGGCAAAATCAAGGCTGCATCAACCTCAAATACCTCGGCTAAACCAACGGTCACTGCAGCCTCTACTTCAAAGCGAGTGCTGGCCCGCATGAGTAATAACAACCAAGCCACTAAACCCTTTTGCGTTTTATCATTGCGGCTACCAAAATGGAGCATTTCACCCAGCCGACGATTCAGTTCTTGATTTTGGGTGCGTAAGATCGACATCTGCCGCTCTTGTAATGAAATAGCGCTACCGCCATGGGGATGCTTTAAGCGAATTTCATTTAACAAATCGGCATAGCGCTCAAAAAATTCGGGGGTCGCTCGCAACCAATCAGCAACTAGGGCTTCTTGCTCTGCCTGCTTGGAATCGATTGCGCTATGACTAGAACTCATACCCTCTTCCTAACTTAATTTTTTACGTAATAAATCGTTCACTTGTTGGGGATTAGCCTTGCCTTGAGAAGCCTTCATAATTTGCCCTACCAATGCATTAAACGCTTTTTCTTTGCCGGCCCGAAACTCTGCAACTAATTTAGCATTGTCGGTTAACACTTGATCAATTAAAAGCGCTAACTCACCACTATCGCTAATTTGTCGCCAGCCACGCTGATCAATGATGGTGTCAATCGTACTACTCCGTTGACCAGTGCTAGCCTCATCCCACAAAATGGTAAAAATATCTTTGGCAATTTTATTTGAAATGGTGCCGTCAGCCACGCGCTCGAGTAATGGGGCTAAATCGTTCGCACTAAGCGGTGAATCGCTCGCTGCTAGGTTAGCGCGATTCAGCGCCGAAGCAAGCTCTCCAGTAACTAAATTGGCGGCGACCTTTGCCATGGGCTGTCCCACCAAGCTAACCAGGGCATTAAATAATTGTGCCGTCGCCCGATCTTGTGATAACAATTGCGCATCGTAGGCAGAAAGGCCGAATTCTTTTTGCCATTGGTTGCGCACGGCGTCTGGCAGGATGGGCATGCCAGCGCGTACTTTTGCAACCCATGCCTGATCAATTTGTAAAGGCAATAAATCAGGATCAGGAAAATAACGGTAATCATTAGCGTCTTCTTTGCTGCGCATGCTCCGCGTTTCTTTTTTATCGGGATCATACAGACGGGTTTCTTGTTTAACCTCGCCGCCATCTTCGATTAATTCAATTTGTCGACGAATTTCATAATTCATCGCCTCTTCCATAAAGCGAAACGAATTCAGATTTTTAATCTCGCAACGCGTGCCTAATTTCTCCGAACCCATTGGCCTAACTGAAACATTGGCATCACACCGAAATGAACCCTCTTGCATATTGCCATCGCAGACATCAAGCCAAACAACTAAACTGTGCAGGGCTTTGGCGTAAGCCACGGCCTCTGCTGCGCTGCGCATTACCGGTTCGGTCACGATCTCTAGTAAAGGCGTACCGGCACGATTTAAGTCGATACCACTGGAGGGCTCGCCATGGGGTCCAATAAAATCTTCATGCACCGATTTACCAGCGTCTTCTTCTAAGTGAGCACGGGTTAGTTGAATTAACTTGCTCTCGCCATTAAAAATAATTTCTACTTGACCACCCAGCACAACAGGAATTTCATACTGGCTAATTTGATAGCCTTTAGGTAAATCGGGATAAAAATAATTTTTGCGGGCAAAAATGCTGCTGGGCGCGATGGTTGCGCCAATGGCTAAACCAAAGCGAATTGCATGCTCGACCGCTTGGCGATTTAAGACGGGTAACACCCCAGGCAAAGCCAAATCTACTGCGCAGGCTTGGGTATTTGCAGGCGCACCAAAATGCGTGCTCGCGCCACTAAAAATTTTGGATTGGGTTTTTAATTGCGTATGCGTTTCAAGCCCGATGACCACCTCCCATTCCATTACGCCACCTCGCTCGGCTGCCGCAGGTGCCAATCACTAGCCTGCTGATATTGATGGGCAATTTGCAAGAGACGGGCTTCGGAAAAATAATTACCGATCAGTTGCATACCAATGGGGAGGTTATTTTGATTAAAGCCACAAGGCACACTCATTGCTGGTAAGCCCGCTAGATTGGTTGATAAGGTATAAATATCGGCCAAATACATTTGCAAGGGGTCTTGGGTTTTTGCTCCCAAAGGCCACGCCACATCGGGTGCAACGGGCCCCAAAATGACATCACAGTGCTGAAAGGCTGCCTGAAAATCGGTGGCAATAATGCGCCGTATCTTTTGCGCTTGCAAATAATATGCATCATAGTATCCATGGGATAAAACATAGCTGCCAATTAAAATGCGCCGCTTCACTTCTGCGCCAAAACCTTCGCTACGTGATTTTTTATACAGCTCTTGTAAATCAGAATATTGCGCTGTGCGATGGCCAAAACGCACGCCGTCAAAACGACTTAAATTACTCGAGGCTTCAGCCGGGGCAAGCACATAATAAACAGGGATAGATAATTTTGTTTTGGGCAAAGTGACGGAGCATAAAGTGGCGCCCAAGGCTGCTAGCTGTTCTGCTCCCGCTTCAACTGCCTGAGCTACTTCCGGTGCTAAGCCTGCAGCAAAAAACTCCGTAGGCAAACCAATGCGCAAACCACTTAACGGTTTCGTTGCATTTTTAATTTGCGGCTCACTCCAGCCTTGGTTCAAATAACGGCTATAGTCTTCTCCCGAATCGGCTAATGAAGTGGAATCGCGTCCATCATGAAATGACATGGCACTTAAAAGCCACGCGCAATCTTCTGCGCTCTTACCAATGGGGCCCGCTTGGTCTAAGGAGGATGCGTACGCAATCATGCCGTAGCGCGACACCCGTCCATAGCTTGGCTTAATTCCCGTTAACCCACAAAGTGCTGCGGGCTGACGAATCGAACCACCTGTATCGGTGCCTGTGGCTATCGGTGTTAGCCCCGCAGCAACAGCTGCTGCTGAACCGCCTGATGAACCTCCTGCTACGCATGCAGGATTCCATGGATTAAGCACCGCGCCAAAAGCCGAGTTTTCATTCGAGGAGCCCATTGCAAACTCATCCATATTGGTTTTACCCAAACAAACCATGCCGGCGGCAGTAGGATTTTGCTCATCGGGCATCCCTAGACGGGCCACCACTGCAGCATCAAATGGGCTTTGATAATTTTCGAGCATCTTGGAACCCGCGGTTGAGTGCCAGCCCCGAGTGACAAAAACATCTTTATGCGCCACTGGGATGCCCGTTAAAGGACCGCCTAATCCGCTTGCTCGTAAGGTGTCGGCGGCCTCTGCCTGCGCCAAACTTAAGGCAGGATTAACATCTAAAAATGCATTCCAACGGCTACCCTTGGCGATGCGCTCTAAAAAATAGCTGGTTAACTCGCGGCTAGATACCTGCTTAGCCGCTAAAGCCTTTGATAACAAGGCCACTGTACTAACATGCCAACTCATTCAAGCACTCGCGGCACGAGAAAATAGCCGTCTTTTTGAGCTGGGGCTGAACGCATATTTGCCGTCCGTTGATCGGTTTCGCTCACTTCATCAGTACGAAGCGGTTGAGCTAAGTCGCGTAAAAAAAGAATCGGGTGAGCCAGCGGCTCACAATTGCTGGTATCCACTGCTTGCATTTCAGCAACCAAAGCAAAAATTGCCTGTAACTGGGGCAAAAGTGCCTCAGCCTCAGGTTCGCTCAATTCGAGCCTAGAAAGGTGCGCAATGCGCTGGACTTCATCGAGTTTCATTGGGCGCTAGGGTATCATTCTTCTTTATCTTCATTAACTCGACTATTTTCCCACTTCCATTATGTTTGGTCTGATTCGTAACTATTTTGCCAATGATCTCGCAATCGATCTTGGTACGGCAAATACTCTGATTTATATGCGCGATCGGGGAATCGTACTCGATGAGCCTTCGGTAGTTGCAATTCGCCAAGAAGGTGGTCCTAATGGTAAAAAAACCATTCTGGCGGTAGGTACTGAAGCAAAAGCGATGATAGGTCGTGTACCTGGCAATATTGAAGCTATTCGCCCCATGAAAGATGGGGTCATTGCTGACTTCACCATTACTGAGCAAATGCTCAAACAATTTATCAAAATGGTGCATGAAAGTAAGCTATTCAGACCCAGCCCGCGCATTATTATTTGCGTGCCATGCGGCTCAACTCAAGTTGAGCGGCGAGCCATTCGTGAGTCGGCTTTAGGCGCTGGTGCATCACAAGTTTTTCTCATTGAAGAACCCATGGCTGCAGCCATTGGTGCAGGCCTTCCCGTGGCTGAAGCGCACGGTTCAATGGTAATAGATGTTGGCGGAGGCACCACTGAAGTTGGGGTAATGTCCTTGGGTGGCATGGTTTATAAGGGCTCTGTTCGCGTTGGTGGCGATAAATTTGACGAAGCCATTGCCAACTATATTCGCCGCAATTACGGCATGCTTATTGGCGAACAAACTGCAGAAAATATTAAAAAAACAATTGGTTCAGCTTTTCCTGGCTCAGCCGTATTAGAAATGGAAGTAAAAGGTCGTAATTTGGCTGAAGGTATCCCGCGCAGTTTTACGATTACTAGTAATGAAGTACTTGAGGCGCTGACTGACCCCTTAAATCAAATTGTGACTGCAGTTAAAGCGGCGCTTGAACAAACCCCTCCTGAGTTAGCTTCCGATATTGCGGAGCGCGGCATGATGCTCACTGGTGGGGGCGCCCTCCTGCGCGACCTCGATCGTCTTCTCTTAGAAGAGACTGGTTTACCCATTCACATTGCAGAAGACCCCCTTACCTGCGTAGCTCGTGGCTCTGGTATTGCGCTCGAGCGCATGGACAAGCTGAGCGGCGTTTTCTCGCAAGAGTAAACAACCGTTTATTCGGTCAGAGCCTTGCAACATAGCGCTCCGCCCCTCTTTAAACAGGGTATTTCAGCCCTCGTCAAACTACTTGCTTGTCTGGCAATTAGCTTAGCCTTGATGATCATGGACTTCCGTTTTAATACGCTAGATCCGGTTCGTAATCAAATCAATTGGCTCTTGCGGCCACTTGAATATGTCAGCCTAACGCCACGCTTGTTTTTTGATTGGACAAGTAATTACTTTACTACCCGTAGCGAGCTCGAACGTGAAAATCAAAGTATGAAGCTACGTCAATCTGAATTAGCATTACTTGCTACTCAGGGCGAATTACTTTTGGCTGAAAATCAAAATTTACGACAACTACTCAATTTCCAAAAACAACTCACTTATAAAACCTTGCCAGTTGAAATTTTATTTAATCCCCCAAATCCCATTTCACAACGGATCGTGATTAATCGTGGCAGCAATGATGGTTTGAAAGCAGGGAACCCCATTGCAAATGATGCTGGTATTTTGGGTCAGGTTGTACGAATTTATGAAAACTCAGCTGAGGTGTCGCTACTTGAGGATCGTGATTTTGCTATTCCTGTTCAAGTGGCTCGCAACGGTTTGCGGGCTGCGGTGTTTGGTACGGGTCGCAGTAATCCCTTAGAACTGCGGTATTTACCAGTTGCTAGCGATTTAGAGGTGGGCGATATTCTCTTAACCTCGGGAATTGATGGCACCTATCCTCCTGGGTTTGCGGTCGCCATGATTACCCGCATCGAACGCAATTTAGAAAAAAACGCCGCAAATGTATTTTGTGTACCGATTGCCCCAGTCAATCGCTATCGCCATGCACTGGCCTTGCTGTATGAAACACAAGGCGATGCTAAACCAGCCCTACAGAAGTCCTCTAGTAATCCAACGGGCCAAACTAGTGATAACGCAGGCTTTGCTCCCGGTCGCCGTCAAACCCGCACCAAAGGCATGCAATGATCGACTTTCAAAGCGGCTACATCCTCCGTCCAGTAAATCGTGGATTTATCTATGTCAGTTTATTGTGCGCTCTTTTACTCAATCTTTTACCGCTGGGCAACTACGCTTGGGTACCCGATTTTTTAGTGCTTGCGCTTATCTTTTGGAATATTCATCAACACCGCCTGATCGGGGTTATATCTGCATTTGCGCTAGGCTTACTGATGGACGTACATAATTCTGATGTATTAGGAATTCATGCTTTTAGCTATTCCCTAGCGGCATATTTAGCCGTGACTTGGCACCGCCGCATTATTGCCTTGCCAGTAGTTTCGCAAGCACTGCATATAACCCCCTTATTTTTATTAGTAGCCCTTTTTCCCCCACTAATTCATTGGCTCTTAAGCGGCACGATTTATTGGTGGGCAATGGGTAGCGGAGTATTACAAACCTTGATTGAGGCACTACTTTGGCCGCTTGCCACCCGCATACTGTTGGCACCGCAACGTCGCCCGCTGCATGTTGACCATACTCGACCCCTTTAAATTTTAAGTATGGGCGCGCTTAAAAAACCCGATTTAGGCTCCTTTCAAGAGCGTATCTACATTGCGACGCTATTTGTTTCTTTTTGTTTTTTACTTTTACTCTCTCGACTAGTGTGGTTGCAGCTTTTTAGTCACCATAAATACTCTACCCTAGCTGAAAGTAATCGCATTGCAATTGTGCCGGCACCAGCTAATCGCGGCTTACTAATCGATCGCAATGGGATTGTCATCGGCCGTAACTATTCAGCCCTAACTTTAGAAGTGAATGCTGGCGAAGTTCAAGGAAATATAGATACCTTAATCGACTCTTTAGCAAAAATTGTTTTAATTACGCCGCGCGATCGTAAAAATTTCAAACGTTCTTTGGACGATTCTCGCAACATGGGCACCATTCCCTTGCGCTCGATGTTAACTGATGCTGAAACTGCCCGCTTTATGGCAAATCGTTATCAATTTCCTGGGGTTGAAATTCGGGCGCGCAGTTTCCGTGAGTACCCTTATAACGAACTTGGCTCGCACCTCATTGGTTATATTGGTCGTGTATCGCAACGCGATAAAGAGCGCATGCTAAGTGAAATAGAAACTGCGCGTCCCGACATTAATCCTTATGCACTGCAAGCATCTTTTTTATCTGGCATTCAATACGTCGGCAAAATTGGCCTTGAACAAAGTTATGAGCCAGTGCTGCGAGGTACCCCAGGCATTGATCAAGTGGAGATTACTGCAGGTGGTAAACCCGTGCGGACCTTGGCCAGCTTTCCTTCAACTCCAGGGAAAAATGTTGTTCTTTCGGTAGACATTAAATTACAGTATTTAGTAGAGGAACTGTATGGCAACTTTCGCGGTGCCTTTGTCGCCATTGAGCCCGCTACTGGCGATATTTTGGCTTTTGTTTCTAAGCCCAATTTCAACCCCAATGATTTTGTTGAGGGCATCGACTCCGTCACTTGGAAAGAATTAAATGAATCGAAACAAAAGCCGCTTTATAACCGGCCTTTAAAAGGCATTTATCCGCCAGGCTCTACCTATAAGCCCTTCATGGCTTTAGCAGCGCTTGAAAATAATAAGCGCAAGCCTAGTGATGCAATTTCCGACCCGGGCTATTTTAATTTTGGCAATCACACTTTTAGGGACGATAAAAAAGGGGGCCATGGCATGGTCGATATGCAAAAATCGATTGTTGATTCTTGCGATACCTACTACTATACTTTGGCGCGTGACATGGGCGTCGACATGATTCATGACTTTATGAAGCCCTTGGGTCTTGGACAAATTACTGGCATCGATTTAGAAGGTGAAAATCGGGGCATCTTGCCTTCAACTCAATGGAAAAAAGCGAACTTTAAAAAACCTGAGCAGCAAAAATGGTATGAAGGAGAAACCATTTCTCTGGGTATTGGTCAAGGCTATAACACCTTTACGATTTTACAATTGGCGCATGCGCTAGCCAACATTGCTAATAATGGGGTTGTGATGAAACCGCACCTTGTTAAGGCGATTGAAGACCCTTTTACGCGGCAAAAAGAATTAACTACCCCCAAAGAAAGTTATCGTTTGCAATTCAAGCCAGAAAATATTGAGGTCATTAAAAAGGCCATGGTTGAAGTAAACCGCTCTGGAACCTCTGCCGCCGTCTTTAAAGATGCGGCGTACCAAACTGGGGGAAAAACGGGCACTGCGCAAGTATTCAGTCTCAATTCACAAGAATATAAGCATACTGCAACCAGTGAATATTTACGTGACCATGCGCTATATATTGCATTTGCACCTGCAGAAAAGCCGACTATCGTGATTGCCATGGTGGTGGAAAACGCTGGCTTCGGGGCCCAATACGCAGCCCCAATTGCCCGTAAAGCACTTGATTATTATCTTGAAGGCAAATGGCCAAAGGGGGTTCCTGAATGGAAAAGGGCGCCTTAAAAAAATGGTTTAGCCAATTCTTTTTTGGCTTTGACCGCCAACTTGGTCTGATATTTTTAGGTCTCGCCACCATTGGCTTCATTACCTTTTTATCCGCTAGCCAAAATACTGCAGTACGTATTGAAGATGAAATTCGCAATTTTTTCTTGGCCTTCATCCTAATGTACCTAGTTTCTCGAATTCCACCGAAATGGCTCGAAGTTGCTGCGGTCTGGGTTTATAGCATCGGCATAGCGCTGTTGCTGGCAGTAGCAGCATTTGGCTTAATTAAAAAAGGGGCGCGGCGTTGGCTCAATCTTGGCGTGGTTATTCAGCCTTCAGAAATTATGAAAATTGCCATGCCCCTTATGCTCGCTTGGTATTTTCAAAAACGCGAAGGTGTACTGAAAACCTGGGACTATGCCATAGCGGGCTGTTTATTGGCTTTACCCGTCTTCCTGATTGCCCGACAACCCGACCTCGGTACTGCTTTATTGGTCTTTGCAGCCGGCCTCTATGTCATTATTCTGGCGGGCTTTCCCTGGCGCTGGCTTATCCCCGTGGTCGTAGCGGCCGTTATCGGTATCATTTTAATTATTATTTTTGGGAATACCATTTGTACTCCCGAAATGATTTGGCCCCTAGTTAAAGAGTATCAAAAACATCGCATCTGTACTCTTTTAGACCCTTCTAGCGATCCTCTTGGCAAAGGTTTTCATACTATTCAAGCAATTATTGCGATCGGCTCAGGCGGTCTTTTTGGCAAAGGCTGGACTATGGGTACACAATCACACCTTGAATTTATTCCCGAAAAACATACCGATTTTGTTTTTGCGGTTTACTCCGAAGAGTTTGGCTTAATTGGTAATATTGTTTTACTGGGTTTATTTTTTGCCTTAATTAAACGCGGCTTGGCTATTTCAGCAAGTGCACCAACCTTGTTTACCAGACTGCTGGGTGCTTCGATTACCTTAATTTTCTTTACTTATGCATTTGTCAATATTGGTATGGTAAGCGGCTTGCTACCTGTCGTTGGCGTACCATTACCCTTTATTAGTTATGGTGGCACTGCTTTAGTAACCCTTGGATTTGGTGCCGGAATTCTGCTGAGCATTCATCGCCATCGCCGTTTAGTGCAAACTTAAAATTTCCTTTTCAGCCATATATTAATTGGGCTTGGGCTTAATGAAGATAAACCAAATGGCAATAAAAAAGCCCGGCTAGCCGGGCTTTGCTGTAGACAAACGAATTACTTCTTACGCTTATTAACAGAATCTTTAAAGGCTTTACCAGCAGAAAACTTAACAGTTTTAGCTGCGGCAATTTTTAAAGGCTCGCCCGTTTTTGGGTTACGTCCCATGCGTGCAGCACGCTTACCAGATGAGAAGGTACCAAAACCAATTAACTGTACTGAGTCACCTTTAGTAACTGCTTTAATAATATTTTCAATTGATGAATTTAATGCAAATTCAGCTTTCGCTTTTGAAATTTCGGCATCGTCAGCAATTGCTGCGATTAGTTCTGCTTTGTTCAAGTGAGGCTCCTTGTGGATTAGGTTGCGCACAACGCGCTAATAGGATTTTAACCACAATTTATTACAAAAATAAAGTCAATTCGTAAAAATTCCTTATAGGATCGACCCTGAGGGCTAGTCTAGTACAATGAGTTCAGTAACAAAATATTCGGTCTCGCCAAAACAACTAGTCGGCAAGCCAATGTGTTGTTCGTACTTTAAAGCAACTTTTTTACCTAAATTTGCATTAATTTTCTGTGCTACTGCATCATTCCGTACGGTAAAAAGGAATTTTTCCGACATCGTTCCGGGCATCGAAACCATTGCTAATTCACCTTCCCAGGTTTTGCAAATAAAGCCGCGATTCGAGAATTTTTGAACATAGCCAGCTCGCTCGCCACTAGAATAGCTCCAGTTCAAGGTAGCCCAAGTATAGGCAGCCAACAAGCCCCCTATCACCAGGAGGGGCAAAAATAGGTATTTAAATAGCTTGTACATGTGTTTCTTTCATTTCTCTTGGTAATTTAAAAGTACTTTAAACTTTACTCTATGTCGACCAAATCTTCAGATAAAACCCTTGAGCAGCTATTTATAAATAATCGCCAATGGGCTGAAAATCGGGTTAAACAAGATCCTAATTTCTTTAAGCGCCTTGTTAATCAGCAGGCTCCTAAGTATCTCTGGATTGGCTGTTCAGATAGCCGAGTACCTGCTAACGAGATCGTTGATCTTCTTCCAGGCGAGCTCTTTGTCCATCGCAATGTAGCTAATGTAGTGGTGCATACCGACCTAAATTGCCTCTCGGTTTTACAGTTTGCGATTGATTTACTAAAAGTTGAACATGTTTTAGTCGTTGGCCATTATGGCTGTGCTGGTGTGCATGCTGCACTTAGTGGGCGACGCGTGGGGCTTGCTGATAATTGGTTGCGCCATGTAAAAGATGTAGGGCAAATGCATGAGCGCTATTTAGGTGAAGCGGTGCCAACTGCAAAAAAACAAGATCGCTTATGTGAACTAAATGTAATCGAACAAGTTGTTCATGTGTGCGAAACAACCATCGTACAAGACGCCTGGTCGCGTGGACAAGATTTAACTATTCATGGCTGGGCTTACCGCTTAGAAAATGGCCTGATTAACGATTTAGGTATCACCGTTAGCGACCCTGCTGAACTGGCGATTGCCTATGCTAAGAGTCTCGCACGCTATCAAGCCGAATAATAAAAAACGTGGGCCTGCCATTTTAGGCTTTGCTCTTTTAACTCTTCATTTATTTTCTGCCATTACTTTTATGGAGCTGTTTTGAGCTGGCTTAAATCTGTACTGAATCATCTGCTAGTAGGGCTTTTAAATGCTTTAACCTATTTACCCTATCCGGCCTTAGTTCACCTAGGTTATGGTTTAGGGTGGCTGGCAGCGCATATTCCAAGTGAACGACAGCAGGTTGTTAAGGCTAACTTACAACGCTGTTTTCCAGAGCTTAGTTCGGTAGCTATTGCCTCTTTAGCCATTTCGCATTGGCGCTTATTAGGCCGTAGCTTATTAGAGCGCAGTATCATTTGGCGCGGCTCGGTAAAGCAATTGAGCAAAATGATAGAAGTACGAACAGCAGTTGATCTAGCGGACCGTAAACCCCGCATTCTAGTCAATCCGCACTTTGTCGGCATTGAGGGTAGCATTATTATTAGCGCCCTAGCCACTGAACGCAATTGGCCACGTACTTCGGGATTTTTTCAGCGCATGAAAACCCCCTTCTTTAATCAAAAAATTATTACTTGGCGCAATCGCTTCGGGGGAAACTCGATTGAACGCGAGGGCAATATGATTCAGTTGATTCGCGAAATACGCGATGGTAATTTTGTGATTATTGCTCCTGATATTGATTTAGGTCTTAAAGACTCGGCTTTCGTACCCTTTTTTGGCATCCTCACGAATACAATTACGGCTGTTTCCCGTCTAGCACAAGTAACTAAGGCCGAAGTTTGTATTATGAGTACGACCTTAAAAGCGGATGAATCGGGTTATCTTTGTGAAATTCGTGAGCCCCTAGTTGACTTTCCTAGTGCCGATATCAATGCGGATACTGCTTTTTTAAATCAACAAATTGAAATCCTAGTACGTGAGCGTCCGGCAGAATACTATTGGGTGCATAAACGCTTCAAAAATAGGCCAAATGGTGAAAGCAGTTTTTATTAGGCTTTATCATGAGGGATGACCGAGCGCATTGGATTATTTGCTGACTTACACAGTAATTTAGAAGCTTTTGAAGCTTGTATGGCTCGCGCGAGCGAGCTTGGCGTAACCCGCATGGTCTTTTTGGGTGATCTCGTCGGCTATAACGCTGATCCCGTTGCCATACTAGATCGCATTGGCGATCTCATTGCAGCCAAAAAAGCCTTGGCGGTACTGGGTAATCATGATGCCGCCGTCTTTGAGGATTACAGCAAACGTATGAATAAATCGGCTTGGACTGCGATCGAATGGACTCGGTCCCAATTATCTACCCAGCATATTCATTTCTTAAAAAATCTCCCCTTAATTTTGCATGAGGAAGAAATTTGTTTTACTCATGCTTCCGCTCATCATCCAGAAGAGTGGAATTACATTACCGATAGCCTCAGCGCTTGGAATTGTGTTGAAAGCTCTGGCAAACCCTACACCTTTGTGGGACACGTTCATGAGCAAGCACTTTTTTACCAAACTGCCGTTGGCAAATTATTGCGCTTTGCACCTCAACATAGTGATCCGGTGCCAGTATGGCGCTATCGCCGTTGGGTAGGTATTGCGGGATCCTTGGGTCAGCCACGCGATGGCATTGCTCAAGCCTGCTTTGCTATTTTTGAGCCTGCAATTGAAAGTCTTACTTTTCACCGTGTGCCATACGATAACTACAGTGCCGCCGAAAAAGTTCGCTTAGCTGGTCTGCCAGAAGATTTGGCCAACAGACTGATTACGGGCAGATGATTCATGACCGCGCTGACAACACCTGCAATAGAGGCAGTTGATGATATTTTTCAAGCAGGCAAAATTGTTGATGGGTTTTTATTGGGCGAAGAACTTCATCGTGGTGGCATGGCAAGTCTCTACTCAGCAAAAAAAACGGGGATTGATTTTCCGATTCTGTTAAAAATCCCGCGCGTAGGGCGTGATCAGCCAGTTGAAAGTCTGGTTGCCTTTGAAACCGAATTAACTATTCTTCGTTCTCTTAAAAGCCCTTTCATTCCTCAATTTTTGGGTGCTGGGAATATGGCTACTCGACCTTATATTGCGATGGAACAAATTCCTGGTCGCGCATTAGAAGAAGCCATCAAAGCTGGAAAATTATTTTCAATTCCTGAAGTGATAAAAATTGGTGTCGATCTGGCAAATGCTGTGCAATCTATTCATGCCCAGGATGCAATTCATCTCGACCTAAAACCCGATAACATTTTGCTGGATGATAAGGGTAAATTAACCCTAATTGATTTTGGCCTGGCACATCATGCCCGTTATCCCGATTTACTAGCAGAAGAAATGCGCAAAGGCGTTGGCTCTGCGCCTTATATTTCGCCAGAACAAGTCATGGGTGTACGTGATGATTGGCGAAGTGATATTTTTTCAATTGGCGTCATTCTGTATGAATTATTAACTGGGGAATTGCCTTTTGGTAATCCCCAAACCATGAGGGGGTTGCGAAACCGTATGTGGGAGGAGCCCTTACCACCGCGGGCGCTGCGCAAAGAAATTCCTCGCTGGCTTCAAGAAGTAGTGCTGCGTTGCATAGAGCCTCGGGCTGCCGATCGCTACCAAAGCGCCGTCCAATTGCGCCAAGCGCTACTGCATCCCGAGTCCGTTAAATTAACTGAAAGGGCTGAACGAATTGAGCCTCCCAGTCTTTGGGGGAAAATGAAGCGCTGGTTTAGAGCCTCAGGCTATGAGCCCTCGCCCTGTCCATTACCAAGTACTGCTATCCAGCATGCACCGCTGATTATTGCAGCGCTTGACACCCGTCAAGGTGATGCTCTTTTATTGGAGCGGATGCAAAGCGCAGCAAAAAATCTGCTTTTTGCTGCTCCCGAAAGTCGTCTCATTTGCCTAGCAGCCATTACAGGAACCCCAACTTATGAAGGTAATAAAGAAATTGAAACGGCTAGCGGTATTATGCGTGGCCATTTAGTGCAATTAATGGAATGGGCTAAACCGTTAAAGTTACCTCCCGAGCGAATTTCGTATCATGTCGTTGAGGCCTTAGATCCTGCCAGCAGAATAGTAGAGTTTGCTAAAGATAATGATGCTTCGCTTATTTTAATTGGCGCCTCTCATAAAGCCCCCAATCTCGTTACGCCATGGCGAACTGCGATGACCAAAATTGTTGAAGAATCGCCCTGTAGTGTTCATATTGTGCGCACCTAAATGAATCTTGCTAATTCGCCTCCAGAAAAAGTTCGGGTTTCCAAATTACTATCTGAGCTGGGATTATGCTCACGACGTGAGGCGGATAACTATATTGAACAAGGGCTGGTGACAGTTGATGGTGAGTTGGTAGTGGAGCTTGGGACGCGCGCATTTCGACACCAAAAAATCGAGCTTCGGGTGGCAGCCCAACGACAGCAAGAGGCGCGTATCACTGTTATTTTAAATAAGCCAATTGGTTATATTTCTCATTTAGATGATGCTCAAGCTTATGAACCGGCTGCCGCTCTCATTACTGCGGAGCATTATTTTGCCAATCCACTTGACCCCCAACGGGATGCACACTTTAATACCCGCGGTCTTGCCCCAGCTGGTCGTCTTGATATTGATTCTTCTGGCATGTTGGTTTTAACCCAAGATGGTCGTGTCGCTAAGCTTCTGATTGGCGAAGATAGCCCAATTGAAAAAGAATATCTCGTGCGTGTTACCGGCAAATTATCGGCCGCCGGGCTTGAGCAACTCAACCACGGCTTATCACTCGATGGTCAATTACTTAAACGCGCTAAAGTGAGCTGGCAAAATGAAGATCAATTGCGCTTTGTTTTACGCGAAGGGCGTAAAAGGCAAATTCGGCGCATGTGTGAACTCGTTGATCTGAAGGTAGTTGGATTAAAACGAATTCGAATTGGGCAAATTAGCTTGGGGCCCCTACCTTTAGGACAGTGGCGCTACCTCAAAGCGGGCGAGCGGTTTTAATTTCGGTTGTCCTTATACTCTCACACTTATAATGAGCGCTGTTCTGTTATTCCATAGATAGCGCCCCATCGAAACACTTTCATCCAATAGCACAGCCGGAGAAGTTCAGCGACGCCGTAGCTTTGCCATTATTTCCCACCCCGATGCGGGGAAAACAACGCTGACAGAAAAATTGCTGCTGTATGCAGGCGCAATTCAGATTGCTGGCAGCGTTAAAGCCCGCAAAGCCAGCAGGCACGCAACTTCCGATTGGATGGAGATTGAAAAGCAACGCGGTATTTCGGTAGCCAGCTCTGTTATGCAAATGGAATATCGTGATTGCATTATTAATTTGCTAGATACACCTGGTCACCAAGATTTTTCGGAAGATACCTATCGCGTATTAACAGCAGTCGATTCTGCTCTCATGGTTATTGACGCTGCGAATGGCGTTGAATCACAAACCTTACGGCTATTAGAAGTTTGTCGGGCGCGTAATACGCCCCTAGTAACCTTTATTAATAAAATGGATCGAGAAGTAAAAAGTCCACTGGACTTGATGGATGAAATTGAAACTGCCTTAGGTATGGCGGTAGTACCGTTTACTTGGCCAGTTGGCATGGGTAAATCGTTTGCAGGAGTGATCGATATTGCCCAATCTAAAATGCGTTTATTTAAAGCGGGCGAAGATCGGGTTTCCGAAAGCAGTAATACATTTATTGATATTCATGATCCTGAATTAAAAAAACGGCTTGGCAGTGATTTAGATGAAGCGCTTGCTGCAGTCGATTTAATTCGTAATGCGATGCCGGCATTTGATCGTGCAGCGTTTTTAGCTGGCAAACAATCTCCCGTTTTTTTTGGTTCAGCAATTAATAATTTTGGCGTACGGGAAATTCTCAATACTTTAGTTGAGCTTGCACCAGCACCCGGCTCGCGCAAGGCTTTGCAACGCGAAGTAGAGCCTGCCGAGCCTAAATTTTCGGCGATGGTGTTTAAAATTCAAGCCAATATGGATCCTGCGCACCGCGACCGAGTCGCTTTTCTGCGCATTTGCTCTGGCCACTTTAAGCGCGGCATGCGTTTAAAAATTTGTCGTAATGGTAAAGAAATCCGCACCAATAATGCGCTGTCTTTCTTGTCTCAGCGCCGCGATATATTAGATGAGGCCTTTCCGGGCGATATTATTGGACTGCCTAACCACGGCTTACTGCGTTTGGGCGATAGCTTAAGTGAAGGTGAAGAATTGCAATTTACTGGCCTGCCCTTTTTTGCACCAGAAATTTTTCGCATGGTTGAATCGGCCGATCCAATGCGTTCTAAACAATTGCGTATCGGTCTAATGCAGTTGGGCGAAGAAGGTGCAATTCAAGTTTTTCGTCCCATTGCTGGCGGCCCGATGTTACTGGGTGCTTTTGGACAATTGCAATTTGAGGTTGTCAGCCATCGCTTAAAAAGTGAATATGGGGCAGAGGTGCGCTTACTGCCTGCTCGCTTTAATTTAGCCCGCTGGGTTAGTTCAGATGACCCTCTTATCCTCAAAAAATTTATTGAAGAAAATTCCCACCGCATGGCTGAGGACGTCGTTAATGCGCCCGTATTTTTAGCGGCGCATAAATCTGAACTTGATGTTGCCCAACAACGCTGGGAGTCTATTCGTTTTCATGCTTTACGCGAACATGCGGGCCTGGTTTATCAATCTGCACTGGCAGGATAAGGCGTTGAGTTATGCGCATTCTGTAAATTAGGCGCTGCTTTTAAGTCTTGCCCTAATGATTGGCCAATAAATATTAATTCCTAAACCTGCTATCACTAAAGTAGCGGCGGCAATTTTCCAAAGTGGCAAAGGTTCGCTCAAGAAAATTGCGGCCGAGCCGATTCCTAAAACGGGAACTAATAATGAAATGGGCGCAACAACTGCGGCTGGATGGCGGGCTAAAAGCCACGCCCAAGCGGCAAACCCAAATAAGGTATTGCCCCAAGACTGCCATAAGATAGCAGCCCATAAGGTGCTGTTAAGGCCGCCTAAACTAGCCTGTATTAAATCCCACCCTTCAAAGATCAGCGAGAGAATAATTAAGGGGATAACGCTGAAGATACTCGACCACACTACATAGGCGAGCATATTGACTTTACCTGCGTTACGGCTAACCGTGTTACCGATGCCCCAAGATAATGCTCCCAGCAAGACTAAGGCCAAACCTAAGAAATCAGTATCTTGATCAGTATGGCTTGCAATGATGCCTAATCCAATGAGGCAAACCAATAAAGCAATAAATTGAAATTGACGAATCTGCTCACGCGCAAAATACATGGCTAGGCCAATAGTAAAGAAGGCCTGACTTTGGACAACCACGGAAGACAGGCCCGCCGAAATATGGCTTTGAACAGCAATATATAAGAGGCCAAATTGACCAACGCCAATAAAAAAACCGTAAGCGGCTAAGTTTAGCCAGGATACTTTTGGTTTGGGTAAAAAAAAGATCGCCGGCAATAAGGCGAAGACAAAGCGTAAGGCGGCGAATAATAAAGGTGGCAGAGTAAAAAGTGTGAGCTTAATAACCACAAAATTACTGCCCCAAACGGCCACTACTGCGAGAGCTAAAAGAAAGTGGCTAGTAGGTAATTTTTCATTACCCATTCAATGGCTTTGACTGAATTAACTCTGCTAGCCGCTGGGCCAGCATCATCGTGGGCGCTGCTGTATTACCCGAGGTAATAGATGGCATAGCAGCAGCATCGGCTACTCGTAATCCGTCAATTCCTTTAACCCGTAATTCTGCATCTAGGACGGCTTGTAGATCATCCTTTGCGCCCATCTTGCATGTTCCCACTGGATGAAAGATTGTCGTGCCAATATTACGAGCAGCATCGATTAGCTCAGCCTCACTTTGAAATTGCATGCCCGGTTTATATTCCTTAGGTTGAAATGGTTTAAATGCTGAACTACTGATAATTTTACGGGTTAAAGCTAACGCTTCAACTGCAACTTGGCAATCTGCTGGAGTAGATAAATAATTAGTGATAATTGTCGGCGCTGCATTGCAATCTGTTGAGCTAATATGTACGCTGCCCCGAGAAGTCGGTCTTAAATTACAAACGCTGGCAGTAAACGCATTAAAGTCATGTAAATTTTCACCAAATTTTTCAAGCGATAAAGGTTGCACATGGTATTCCAAGTTAGGGCGCTTTTGTTGCTCTGAACTATAAGCAAATGCGCCTAGTTGTGAGGGTGCCATTGCCATTGGACCTGTGCGCCGTAAAAGATACTCCAACCCAATCAACGCTTTTCCCCACAGCGAATTGGCTTTAGTGTTCAGTGTGGCAATACCCTTAATCTGATAGATTAATCGCAGCTGTAAATGATCTTGTAAATTTTCACCAACCCCTGGCAAGTCGGATTGCACGGGAATGCCTAATTGTTGCAGATGTTTGCCGCCACCAATACCCGAGCGCTCTAAAATTTGTACACTGCCAATAGCGCCTGCACATAAGATTACTTCTTGCGCACAAGCGACGCTGTGCAAGCGCTGGTCTTTGATAAACGTTACGCCCTCGCAACGCTTAGTAGAGGAATTGATGATGAGCTTTTGTACCAATGCTTCAGTAATGACCTGAAGATTCTTCCTGCTAGCAGCATCTTTTAAAAATGCGCGCGCAGCGTTCAAGCGCCAGCCAGACTTTTGATTTACATCAAAATAGCCCACGCCAAAATTATCTCCACGATTGAAGTCAGCACTTGCAGGAATGCCCTGCTCTTGCGCTGCCTCCTTAAATATCTCTAAGATCGGCCAATTTAAACGCTGGCGCTCGACCCGCCACTCGCCACCAACCCCATGCCAAGTATTTTGGCCGCCAAAGTAATCTTCAAATTGTTTATACCGCTTTAGGCTTGGCTGCCAGCCCCAAGCTGGTTCGCCAGTTTCCTGCGCCCACGATTCATAATCGGCGGCCTGCCCCCGCATATATATCATGCCGTTTATCGAAGAAGAGCCGCCTAAAACTTTGCCGCGTGGATAAATTAAACTTCGGCCATTTAAACCTGGGTCGGCAGTAGTACGAAAGCGCCAATCGGTACGGGGGTTATCAATACAATATAAATAGCCAACGGGAATATGAATCCAGAGGTAATCATCTTTTTTGCCGGCCTCTACGAGTAATACGGAAACTGTAGGGTCTTCCGTCAGGCGTTTAGCCAGCAAGCAACCGGCACTACCAGCGCCAATTATGATGTAGTCGTATTTTTTATCATTCATGCAATAAACTTCAATTTATCAATTTAAGGCTGAATGGTTAATCTTGTTTTTTAAAATTAATTACAGTTAAAAATATTAACAAATTGACTTTCGTTTTCTTTAAAAGACGCTTTTTTGCCGTACTTCACGCAATACGCATTGGCTTGCTCCGTTAACTTCTCCATCGATTCAGTGCCGCTACTAATTAAAGTAACTTGATTTGAGTTCGATGCATTAGTGACGATATTGGCACAAGCAGTCATTCCAAGGGTAATAAAAATGGGCGCCAAACTCATTGTCATATTTTTTTTCTGATTCATTTTGTAACCGCCTTAATTTTGATGATTTTGCTTAATTTTAGCTTGTGCGCTCTTAGGCCTGCTGGCTTTGCTAAAATTGGTCGTTGATTGTTGTAAAGAGAACCAGATTAATTAATCGAGGCAAGGTATGAGGAAATTGAGCAAAAAAGCTAAGTTAACCATTGGTTGGACCGTGTTAATGACAGTAATAGGTACCGCAATCTTGCATCAGCTGGCTTTTTTCTTATTGGGATGTGTTTCCATTGCCTTATTGCTCATCGCCAATCAAATGGGTAAGCTTGACTAATTTCGGCTGGGCACGAGTAAAAAACCAATTGATAAAACCAGCAAGCCTGCGATTACGCTAGCCAACACATAACTGCCTGCAACTAAAAATTCTTTTTCACGAATTAAATAAAATGTTTCGAGTCCAAAAGCAGAAAAAGTTGTAAAGCCGCCCATGATTCCAGTAATTAAAAATAAACGCGACTGGGAAGAAAATAGTTCAAATTTTAAAATGAGTCCCGCTAAAATTCCAATCGCTAAACAGCCGATCACATTGACTAAGAAAGTGCCTAAGGGAAAGCGCCAGTTAATTGTTTGATAAAGCACAAAGCCACTTAACTTGTAGCGGCAAACCGAACCAACGGCGCCGCCGAGAGCAACTAAGATGATCGGGTGAAGGGTTTCAAACAAGGGGTAAGTTCGCGAGTAGGATTAGCATAGGTGCAGTATATAAAAAATATTATTCAGTCTATTTTTTTTAATATTTCAATTAATCCGCTGGCTTCATAAGTTGGTGGCGGCCCGATTTCTTCAAATGGTAGCGCATGTCGATTCACCCAGAAGGTGTCAAATCCATACCAGCCAGCGCCCACCACATCCCAGGCATTACTAGAAACAAATAAGACCTCCTGCCTAGCTACTGGAAAATGATCTAGTAACAGTCCGTAAGTTTGGGGGGCTGTTTTAAACAGCCTGATATCTGCGACTGAAATAATTTGGTCTAAATAAGGGGCCAGATGATTACTTTCAACAGCAGTGGCAAGCATCTCTTTGCTACCATTCGACAGGATTGCGCTTCTGATGCCAGCTGCTCGGAGGCCCTTTAGCACTTCTGTGCTTTCGGTAAATGCTGCTAATTTTGCATACTGACCCATTAATTGGACTTCCTGTGCCTGCGAGAGCAGCAAACCTAAGCGCTTGCAACTATAGCGTAAGGCTCGGGCAGTAATTTCCCAAAATGATAAGTAATAACGACTCCCCGCAGGATTAGGGTCACTGATGGTGACTAGGCGGGTATATTCAATTTGCCGTTCGCGCCATAGCTCTGTAAGTTGCTTGCCCTTAGCGGGGTAAATTGACTCAGCCAGCTGACTAATCGAGTAAACATCAAAGAGGGTGCCATAGGCATCAAAGGCAATTAATTTATACATCGGTCTATTTTCCTTGAAGTGGCCTACTAAATGCTATTATTCTCGCCTGAGATCACCATTCTGTGCCCCCATGGGGGAATTAATCAAGCCTAACTTCCCAAGCTAGCCTTCCTTAAGTCATCGCTAATTTTATTGAGGGCTTTTTTATGGCTGTTGGACAAAATCAAAGAACTAGAAAAAATGATTCTATGCTCACTAAAACGGGAAAACCCCGCTTAGGACCACTGAATCACGCGCAATTAAGCAAGTTGATTGAATCATCAACTAAACCTAAAGACAAAAATAAGTTGGCTCGTGCGCTTGCTAAGCAAAAGCCATCAGCAGCCACGCTTGCTGCTGCTGCAAAAACTGCCAGTGCTGCCGCGGCTATTGAGGCTGTGCAGCCCGCCGCAGAAGCCCCAGTAGTAGAAGTCGCGCCAAACCCAGCAACCGAATAAATTTCAAATTGTTGATAACCTAGTTACAAGCTAAATAGGTTTTTGAATTATTGGTAATCGAATGCTTCGCAATTTCAAGGAATTGCTGCTGTAGGTCGTTTTTAATATAACTGCTAATGATAAAATTAGGCACAATAGTATTGGGCTCAATAATACTGCGGTAAATAAAATTGGTTCCTGTATCTTCTGGCTTTATGCGCCAAGTGCCTTTAAACATTTTAGCGTCGCCAGCAATTTGCTTAAAATCTGCGCCTGCATAAGGTAACTCGGTGTATTCAATAGTTGTTTTGATAGTGATCGAAAAAAATAGAACTGATTGGCTAATCGTGCGATTGACAATGGCCACTGAATCCGATTTACGTGTTACCTCTGACTCAAGAACGCCAGGAATTTTTTTGGCTGCAGCGTAATCAGTTAAATATCGATAAGCGTCACAATTATTTAATGGAGTCTTAAAACTGGCGTTAATTTCAAATAAATCCCCAGTATTGCTTACATTCACTTTGACTTGATGATCGAAACTGTGCGCTAAGGCAGGCGGGCATATTGCCCATAGTAACGCGATGAAAAGGCTGATAATGAGTTTCATATTAAGTGCGTTTAGTGAAAAGTTTAAATATTGATGCAAGGCCTTTTATTTTAGGCAAGAATTTTAGTTTCTGCTTAAGTCATCAATTTGGCTGCAAAGTAAAATCATGATTAAACTCCATGAACTGAGGTGAGCTTTAATATTTACAAAGTCTAGATTTATTTGGTTTAGTATTTAATTAATACAAAATAAGGTTAAACATGAAAAAGTCTCTTTTTGGCATCTTTTTACTAACGGTCTCTTTTGGCGCAATTGCTGCCTGCCCCGGATCTCAACAGTCGCTTATTATTGCTGGGGAAAATATGTGTGGCATGGTTAGTCCAGCTACTGGCAAGGGCATTAAAGCCGGCGCAATTTCTATTACTATGCCCGCCGGCCCAGATTCCCAACTTTATAAGCTGCATAAAAATCAGTTAAATAAATTAAAGCCGGGAATTTTTAAAGACTATGTTGAAGATCTCAAGAAAGATGAAATTCCTGTGGGCGTTTCTCATGCTATTAGTTCAGTAAAATTTGCTGCAGACAGTTTGCCACAATACGCCAACAAAACTTATGACTGCGACCTGCCCCATATCAATGAAGCTCCCAAGGGCAATGTCTCTTCAGCTATTTTATTAATTCCTAACTGTGTACTAGCAGCCAAATAGTCCGGCCTAGCCGACAAAGCCGTGCTTAATGATTAGACTACACCGTGGCCTTTGATATAAGTTTCAAGATATTTAATTTGATCGCCCTGTTGGCTAATAATATTTTTTACAATATCGCCAATGGATACCACTCCAACTACCTGATTCTGCTCCAGAACAGGCAAATGACGGATGCTACTTGAGGCCATCAAACCCATGCAATGATCTAAATCATCATTAAGACTAACTGTAATCAAGTTTTTAGTCATGATTTCATGAATCTGAGTAGTTTTTGGATTTAACTCAGGCAATAAAACTTTAATTGCACAATCACCTTGGGAAACAATGCCTAGTAGACTCTTGCCCTCAATTACCAGAACTGCGCGTACTCGGTTATTGCGCATTAATTGTAAAGCCTCGCTAACGGATGCGTTTGGTTGTACCGAAATAATGACGCCAGATTTTTGCTCTAAACAACTTTTAACGCTTGCCAAGATATTCTCCTTTTAGTCTTGAGATAAATGCCAATAGAGCTACATAAATACGCCCGTATTAGTATTTGCCATTTGCTAACTTGTTGCGTAGTATTACATAACTCCTATTATTATTAATGGCACCTATTATTATTAATGGCACCTATAATTAGAACGATATACTTATTAAATCTGTAGTTAAGTTCATTGCGATAAGGAAAAAAATGTCAGACCATAATCAAAAAAATAATCTCGTCGATGAGAGCGATTCAGCATTTTCACTTGAAAATATCATTGAAAAATTTATTTTTAATAGTCGCTGGATTCTTTCTATTTTTTATCTTTTTTTGGTGCTTACCTTGGTTTTGGTGGCGATCAAATTTCTCCATGAGTTTCAGCATTTTGCACTTAACTTTTGGGCAGACTCTGAAGCGAAATTTTTAACGGGGGTACTTTCGCTGGTAGATAAAACCCTGCTAGCAAACTTATTGCTATTAGTTATATTTTCGGGCTATGAAAATTTTGTTTCCGTGATTGGTGTTGCAAGACGTAGCACTGATCGCCCTAAGTGGATGGGTGGAGTTGATTTTGCCAGCCTAAAACTCAAGTTAATTGGCTCGATTGTGGCGCTTTCAGGTATCAATCTCTTGGCTGCATTTTTAGAGATTGAAACCACCGATAAAGTAGATTTAGCTTGGCAAATTGGCTTGCATGTGGTTTTTCTATTTACTGGCGTGTTATTTGCCCTATCAGAAAAAATTGCAGCACATGCTGAAGGTCATCACTAACCCCACTCTTAATTACGGCTTTCTTGAAACGCTATTTGTTTAAGGTGCTTTATACCCAAACTGTATTAAGAGCTCTTGGGCTTTTTTACTTTGTAAATATTGGTAAACCTCTTGAGCTAGCGGAGTTGGATTTTTAATTAATACCATGCGCTGTTTAATTGGCCCATATAGTTTGTCATGAATCACGAGGTAATGGGTTTCTTTAGTAAGCGCTGGTGACTGCGCTAAAGAGAGCGCCGTAATACCCATATCGGCTGCTCCGGTAAGCACAAACATCGCTGCTAAAGCCACATTATCGGCAAAGACTAACTTGGGTTTTGCTAATTCCCATAAGCCCATGGCCTTTAAATACTCCTCTGCAGCCCTACCGTACGGCGCAAGCTCTGGTTTAGCCAGTGCTATTTTATTGGCTTTATTTATGGCTTTTATAAGCCCCTCCCTGTCGCCCGTCAGTGATATTCCTGATGAGTTGTTTGCAATTAGAACAATTTTGCCCTGGGCATAAATTTTGCCTTGATCGACTGTTTTCCCTAATTTATATAATTCAAGTGGATATTGCTCATCAGCAGATATAAATAAATTAAATGGTGCGCCATTCATTATTTGCGTGGTGAAATGTCCTGATGAACCATAAATAATTTTTAGTTGATCTAATTTAAGCGCTTGGTTAGCTGCCAGAATGCTTGTAAATGCTTCTTTCAGATTTGCCGCTACTGCAATAGTTGTTGTTTGGCTGCGTGCCACATTGCTAATAAGCAATAAACTTATTAAAACTATTATCACTTTGGTGTGTGGTTTAATCATTAATGAAGTATATTCTTCTCCTGAGTTAAATTATCTGGCCTTGGCATTCTATGCTCCCAATTCTAATTTCTATACAACGCATGATGGTAGCTAGATGGCGCTTAATAATTTCTTGTTTAGCAGGTTTTTTTATTGCCTTTTTTTTGCTACCTTCGCTAAACTTAGATCTAATTTCTCGCTATATTATTGGCTGGAATTTATCAGCCTTGCTCTTTGTTTTATTCATTATTCATTTAATGTTTAGTGCAAATCACACTTCGATACGTGCCCGCGCCTTAGTTGAAGATGAAGGGCAGTATTTAGTCTTAGCCATCACGGTTGTTGCAACCATTACTGCCATTGCTGCAGTTATTGTAGAGCTTGCTTCAATTACTGAAATTCATGGTAACGCTCGTTTATGGCATATTGCTTTAACGATTTCCACTATTCTTGCCACTTGGATCTTTACTCAATTTATTTTTGCCTTGTACTATGCTCATTTTTTTTATCTTTCCCAACCTGATGGCAAGTTACAAGAGGGCTTAATTTTCCCTGGCACTCCATTGCCTGATTACGCAGACTTTTTATACTTTTCTTGTATCATTGGCACGTCGGCTCAAACTGCTGATGTTAGTTTCTCTAGTAGCGTATTACGGCGCATTGGTACGATTCAGTGTATTTTGGCCTTTTTTTTCAATACGACTATTTTGGCGCTAACTATTAATATTGCTTCTGACTTAATTTAAGCCGACTATTTCTCAAGCGTCTGCTTTATTTTCATAAATAAAATACAAAGCGCAAATGTTAAGGTAAAGCCATTAGCTAAGATTAATGGCCAATTTTCTAGGGCAATGCCGTATACGAGCCACAGAGAAACGCCGCCGGTAAAAATGATGTACATGCCTATTGAAATTCCCGCCAGATCTTTAGTGCGATATGATTTAATCGCTTGCACTAAAAATGCGGCGGTAGTTAAAAATGCGGCAAAGTGCCCTATTGCTTCAATATTTATCATCCTGCCATTGATTCTATTACACCGCTTGCTGCCCTAATTAAGAATCGTTTTTTTTGCAGTAATCTTGGCAATCGGTTAAACAGCTTTCTGTATTTTCGCACCAGCTGCGCATAACTAAACCCTGTACGCTTGTCTTCAATTCTGCTGACCTGTTTAATTTGTGCGCTTGCGCGGCATTTTTTTGACTACTGGTGAAGCTAAAGATTTTTTTTATGCTGCTTAAGCTGTATTTATTTTTGCCCATCATGACCTTCTCCATTCGACCTTTTGATTACCTTAAGAATGGTATTTTCTACTATTGATCAATTGATTATTTGATCTAAGTCAAAAGATTGTCTATATTTAAGGAATTAGGCTATTTTTATTGCTTCTATGGCCTTGGTGATCTGCTTTAAATAGGTATCGAAAGGTAGCGATTGGGCTAACTCAAAGCCGCCCTGTGCCAGCTTGGCAGCTAGCATGGGGTCTTCCTGCACTCGGCGGATAGCTTTTTCAAGTTCAGCCAAGTTGCCTACTGGGTAAAGCAAACAATTCACTTCGTGTTTCCAACCAATCTGCCTATAGGGGGCTAAGTCTGCCATGACCACAGGAATTTTGAGATCCGCTGCCTCGAGTGGTGCCAATGGAAAGCTTTCATCTCCAGATGGAAAACAAAATAAATTAGCCTGCGCTAACTCGGCATTAATTTGTTCATGGGGAATGATGCCAACCCACTCATGGCACGGTAGTTTTTGGTTGATGTAATGTGTAAATTCTGGGCCAAATGTATGAGCATGCTGTAAATCGCCAATGAACTTACAAATAATTGAAGTGTCTTGGGCCATCTTTTCAATTACGCTAGCCAAATCTGCTTGTCGTTTTCTTGCATATACCGAGCCTACATTGACGACTCGAAATGTAGAATCCTTTATAGGGTACTGTATTTCTGTTGCCGCCAAATAAGAAGGTGTAATACCATTCGGTATTACCGCAACTCTATTTTTTTCTAAGCGGTAAATAAAGCTACGAAACACTTCCAGCCGTTGCCAATCAGTTTGAAAAATAATTAAGTTGAATTTTGCAAAAAGTCGGGTTAAGTCACCCGCGGTCATGGTTGAATTGTCAAGCCAGGTTTCACCTTCATGAACCCAAAGGACAACTGGAATACTAGCATTTAGTCGGTCGATTTGTGGCGCATCCAATAAGGTATTAATGAGGACAACATCATAATTCTTAAGGTCGACATTTTTAACTGGCTGAATACCATTTTTTTTAAAATCTGCTTGATATAACACTTCCATTACGTCATTCACTGCGGCAGCTACTGTCCAACCTAATTCATTAACCCAATAATGAATAGTTTTATTTAACATTATGGCTGCACCATCGGCACCGTAGCTGTGGGTTAAAGATAAAATTTTCATGGGCTTGCTTGGGTTGTCTCTATATCAGCTGGGCTTAAATTAGCTCGCGCGCGCTCGAACATTTTATAAAAGACACCTTCGAGGTGTTCAGTAAATAATTCAGTATTAAATAATGGTAAGTTTATTTTATTTGCTAATAATTTTTGTTTTATTTTCAGGATTTTTTCAGGATTATTGCCATACTCAATGGCTAAAGCTTCGTATCTGATTTGGTTTTCTGCAATTAATTCTGGCAAACCCACGGCCTGCAAAAGACTGGCTGATACCCTCCCCGGGAAGGTTGTACCTTGCTTTGTCAACAACGGTAAACCAGCCCATAAGGCATCACTAGCTGTAGTGTGAGCATTGCAAGGTGAAGTATCTAAAAATAAATCCGCTTGTTGATGACGAGCAAGATGCTCTGCAAGGGGTAAGCGATTCGCAAAAATAAGGCGTGTTGGGTCGATTCCCTGCGTCTTGGCTGCATTACATAGATTTTCTTTTGCTACTAAATTATCGGCCAGCAGCCATAAAACGCTACCCTTTACTGCGCGCAAAATATTCATCCACACCGTAAATATTTCTGGGGTAATTTTGTAATTATTATTAAAGCAACAATAGACAAATCCGGATACTGGCAAGCCTAATTCAGCTCGTGAAAACTCGCGGTTAGCAATTACGCGTTTAGCATCATTAACTTGGTAAGAGTTGGGGAGGTAAGCGATTTTCTCATCATAAAATTGCTTGCTACTGGGAGGTATTACGACTGGATCGGCGATGAGATAGTCAATATAGCGAGCCCCGAGAGTTCCTGGAAAACCTAAAAAATTGACTTGTATGGGACTAGGTTTGTACGCAAAAATGCCTTGCCGCCCTTTGCCAAAGTAGCCATTTAGGTTGACTAAAATATCAATCTCCATTTGTTTGATTAATTGCGCCGCCTCTAAGTCTGGTAACGTGCGAATATCAATTAGTTGATCAAATGCTTTTTCTAGGCGCGCACGAATTTCGCTACTGTCGGCAACACCATTATCAAAGGCAATAATTTCAAACTGTTCTGGATTATGATTTTCATAGAGGCCTGTCATTAAAATTGATGTGGCCTGCTCTCTAAATTCTCCACACAAGTAGCCAATGCGAATTTTTGACTTAGGTTCTTTTTTTATGTTTTCTGCAATTATTGTCTGGGCGGGATAAAAATCGGCTGCAAATATTTCGGCACATAGCTGCAAATCGTGTTCTGATTCTGTAAAGGCCATTAATCCAAATGGCTCGGCAACTTTATTTCCAGCAATTAGTCCTGCATGAATGTTGCTATATAACTCATCTAACCCCGTCCATTCGCAAATTAACATTTTGTGGTGCAGTAAAATTCCGAGCAAGAAATTTTCTTGGGGATTGATTTGGTACGCTTGGGTATAAGCTGCTAGCGCCTCTTGATATTGTCCTAATTCACTTAATGTCTTGCCCTTATTAAACCAAGGCTGGATAAAACTAGGTTGAATCGAAATTGCTTTCTCGTAGCAAGTTAAAGCCTCGTTACTTTTGCCCAAATGATCTAGGCATTTTCCATAATTAACCCATGCATTCACGTTATCAGGTGCCAAGCGAGTTGCTGTCTGATGGTGTTGTAATGCCTCGCGATCATGTTGGGAGTCGGAAAGGGCTTTGGCTAAGTTGTAATGTAGTTCACTATCGTTCGGGGTAAGCTTAACTGCTTTTCTAAAATACTGAATTGCTTCTGCATGTCTTTTTGCTAAACCACACACTACTCCCATTAAATGCAGGGCAGCGCTATTTTTAGGTTGCGCACGGATAAATTGCTGCAATAACGATTCTGCACCAATGAGGTTGCCATTTTCTAATGCCATGATGGCTTGATAAAACAGCGGATGGGCTTGAGGATTCACTAATCTATTCACGTCAATTTATTCTGTCATTATTACAGCTGCAACCTTTATTTGGGCTGAAGCTGTTATTCAACCAAAGCTAATGCTTCGATCTCCAGCAGAAAACCATAATGCAGTTCAGATACGGGAATTACAGCTCGCGCTGGCAATGCTGTGCCTGCCCAATTAGCATAAATAGTATTAAAGAGAGGCCAATTACTCATATTAGTGATATAAACCCGCACCTGAACTAGCTTGGAGATACTGGTACCAGCGGCTTCGAGTGCGGCCTGCAGGTTGGCAAGCACTTGATTGGCTTGTTCCTCAAAGCTAGCGGCATTCAATTGCTTACCTGCCGCTGTAATCGGTAGCTGCCCCGAAATATAAGCGCTACCATTGGCAACGACAACGTGGCTGTAATGCCCACCAGGAGGCGCCATCGTTTTAGGATTGCAATACTTTATCTTGGCCATTAGCAATTACCATCCATAAAAACGCTGCCATGCTGGGCCAATAACCTGCTCATCATTAATTGGATAGTAAGTCGGAAATTGTGCTCCAGTTGCACATGCATGATTAGGCAAAATGCGTAATTGTGAGCCCACTGGAAAACGAGCGGCGATCGTTTGATTGCTGTCTCCCTTTACTTGACTGAGGATGCCATGCTCTTGATTTGCGGCAATGAGTTGATAACCCTCAATTACCTTACCGTTTACATCACAAATTTGCCCATAGCCATAATCGTTAGCCTGTTTTTGCGTTCCTCGATCACGACTCATTGCCATCCAGCCTGCATCTACAATTGCCCAGCCTTTATCAGCCTGATGACCAATCACGGTAGTTAAAATACTAAGTGCAATGTCGTCTAACGAACAAACGCCTACGTTAGACATGACTAAATCAAAAAAAACATATACTCCCGCTCGTACTTCAGTTACACCCTCGAGCTGCACTGCTGATAGTGCAGTTGGAGTGGAGCCAATACTCACATTTGGGCAGGGTAGGCCAGCAGCACGTAGTCGAGTTGCTGCATGCACACACAAGCTGCGTTCTTGCTCAGCAAGGATTTGCAGGGCTTCTGGGGTATGAAGATCATAGCTTGAGCCAGCATGGGTCATTACACCGCCTAAGGTATTTTCTTGCTGATTCAATATATGGCCAATGCTCAGTAATTCATCGCTCTGCGGATTAATGCCAGAACGATGCCCATCTGTATCAATTTCAATCCAAACTTCAAAGGAAATAGAGTGGGCCCTTGAGTAAGCAATAATTGCAGCGGCAGACTCAGCACTATCAGCAATAATTTTTAGTGCACACCCCTGCTGTATAAGTGAAGCTGCTTGCTTCAGCTTAGGCGCAACCATGCCTACCGCATACACAATATCGCTGATACCAGCAGCAAAAAATTGCTCTGCCTCTTTAAGGGTAGAGACGGTTATTCCTTTGGCCCCAGCAGCTATTTGAGCATGAGCGATATCAATACATTTAGTGGTTTTTACATGCGGCCTAAAGGCAACGCCTAGTGTATTCATGCGTTGCTGCATCGCTTGAATATTGCGTGACATCCGCGCTGTATTTACTAATGCAGCAGGTGTGGTCAGCTCATGAATTTGCATTATGCAAGTTGCCGCCTTAAATAGCTAATTACCCAAGCTGCATCGCTATCACTTGGAAATATGGGATAGTGGACCGCTTCTATTACGCCATGATTAGCAATCAAAGTTACACGCTTTAAAAGGGTCATTCCTGCGGCTACAAAGGTCGGCATGTTTAATGCTTTTTGAAATTGATAGTTCTCATCACTCACAATCGGAAAAGGAAGATGCAGCCTTTCAGCCATTTCTTTTTGATATTCTGGGGTTTGCACGCTAAGCCCAATTACTTTTGCGCCAAGCGCTTTAAGTTCCTGGTAATGATCTCTATATGAACAACTTTGCGGGGTACAACCCCTTGCTCCTGGAATTTGATCCCAGCCATCTGGCAGGGCAACATTGGGTTGCCCTGTCATTGGGTAGCAATAAATAACTAACCTGCCTTCGCTATCGTCTAGCGTAATCGACTCACCATTCGTTGCACTTAATGTGACGGCTGGCAGCCGCATTCCTGTTAAATGACGGCTAGCGCCATCATCTTGAGGTATCGGCAAATCGGGGGGAAGTTGACTATAGTTCGATATTGAAATATTCCCTCAAATTACGCTTTTGGCTTCATCCGATAAAAAACCAATAAATCATTTCTTTGAACGGGCTCTGCTAAGTCAGCTTGAACATCATTTAAGAAGGCCGCAAAGTCAGCGGTATCTTCTAGTGAAGCTGCATCAGCGGCATTTTCCCAAATACCAAAACCTTCAATATTATTTTGTGCTTGATTGCCCATAATAATGACGTCATGCAAATCGGGATGATGCGCCATTACTTGTTCTGCAAATTGATGATAGCGTTCGCAGACTTTTGTAAATGAACCTGGCTTTGATTTTAGTGAAATGTGACCAACATGTGACATAAATAAACTTTCTTAAAATTAGTAATTTAAATTCTTGGGGGGATTCAGTGTAATGCTGAGCAATTACTATACTACAATGCGCTTGGTTTGCCTAAAAGTATTATATTAGCCGCCTCATTTCGCATATTTACTTAATTCAGCAAAATCCTCTTCAAAAACTTCGCCAATTTCTTTATAAATTAGCTTATTTTTAGAATCTAGGATTAACAATACCGGCACTCCGCGAATTTTCCCAATGGCTTGGCTTAGTTCTGGCGTCATCATTGCCGCCGAAAAGGTATAGCGGTGTTTGCGCATATATTCCTTGGCAATTACTGGCGTTTTATCAATTGAAATAGTAATAATATGCATTGACCCAGGAGGTATTCGTTTAGTAAAGTTTTCTAAGTAGGTGTTTTGACGTTGGCAAAATGGACACCATGATGCCCACAATTGAATTAAGGTGTTTTTGGTATTATTTTTGGGAACTTCAAAATAGGTCCCGTCTAAGGTTTGAATTTTTTGTAAGGGCAATGTTTGACCAATCTCAATTGCCATTGCCGGTCCGGGCATGGTGATGCTAAATACCAAAATGAGCCTGGCAATAATTAATTTGGGTAGTAGTTTTCGCATTTACGGGAAAGCAAGGCAGTTGACTTTATTGACCGATGACTATTAATTTACTCTATATGCTGACTTATTTTCATTTTGGCGATATTTCATCTTGTTATTTATTATGCTTAGCTAGCCCACAAATTCAAGTGATTTAATGCTTCTGGGCTTGGCGCAGCATCGATCAGGAACGAGAATGCCTGACTCTAGCCTTATTTAAAATTCTTGGTGAGTTGTTTTCGTCTTCTTAGTAGATGCCAGATTATGCTCACATGTATCGATATGGCTATAGTAATTCCAAAATATTGAAATGCGTCATCACTATGCGCATTTTCCCGATAAATTGTATAAAAGCCCAAGGGCATGAATAAAACAATTGCGGTAATAAGCCCAGGGTTGTAGGAGCGCAGAACGAATCCGGCCAAAATATGAACCAACGCATTTACTAAAACAAGATAAGTGGCTATTAATCCATAGCCTTGATTTACATAAAAAGCCAGATAAAGAGAAATAGCAATAACTCCCCACACTCCAAAAATATTGATTACAAAACCTGCTTTATGAGTTAAGAGGTTCTTGCCGTGCCCCAGATGATTATTAATAAATATCCTGAAACGATCATCATCCCACTCTTCATACTGGTGCAGCATGTAGACAGGTAGGGTTAAATAGAAAAGCTTCAGTTCGGTTGGCCAGCCTAAAGTTAGTATTGGCATCAACAGAAGCATGAGCAATCCGGCCAAGAGGCCGCCATAAACCCAATTTGAATATATTCTGCTCATCATCAAGCATCACCTTACTACAACTATAAACAACAGCCAAGTTAAAAATTTACTTGAAGAAGGTTTTGGGAGGCCAGCGTGGCATTAAACAGTGCCGAGGTGCCTGAGTTAAGCCATAAAATTCTAGATTCTTTTAATCAATGCTTGAAGAATGATCTCGTAAATGTAGAAAAATTTTCTTGCCAAGTTCATTTAAGGCTAAAGAAATTAAAGCGGTAAAAGCGCCCGTTATGAATGCTTCTGTAGTTACTCCGCTATAGTGACTTGGGTGAACATAATAGTCAGCTATAAAGCACATGCCCCCAGTAATACCAGCCACCACATATTTATTGCCAAGCCAACGTTGCGTAAATATGGAAAGAAACAGAACACCAGCGCCCGTAATAAAACCGGTCTCTACTGCCTTTTGAAGATGCCCTATAGTTGCCAACCAAATATTACCCTCAACCATGACGAGCAAGCACGCAGGTGAAGCTTCGCAAAAAGGGGTTATAAACATCTTTAATTTTTCTTTAAGCATCCCTAAACTCTCAAGTATTCTTCGATATGTAAAGGTATCACAACTAAAAAGGAATGCCAAAGATGTCTTACTCTATTTCTTAGCGTTTTCAGATTCAGGCATTGCGGTAAATAGTAATGTAAACATAATAAGGACAACAAAACGAAAAGCTGCTTCTACGCCATTCCACTTCTCGGATTGCCACATACAAAACCATTCACCACCAACAACAATAAAACCAAAAAACCACAGCAAAAAACCAGTCAAGCAACCAAGATAAATCCAATTTTTGGCCCTATTAAATGCCAGCGGGGAATTCATATTTTTGAGTAGGCTAATAGCGCCTATTAACAACAGAAGGCCCGTTAAAAACTCGGCAAATATGATTAATCCATAAGCAAGACTCCAAACGAAGGGATCAAGAATAGCCCGGTACCTCAAAGTATTATCTGGAAAAACAGTATCCATAGAAAGGGTGTGCCGAACAAAAGCGTAATTAGAGCCGTAGTCCGCCAGATTATTCAAGCAGACTAAAAGAGCGAAAATAGAGAGCGACAGGCAAATGATAATTTTAGAAATCCGAAGAATATTCAACTCTGTTCACCCTGTTAATTACACCAATATTTGATTCTAAAGTATTGGCATAAAGTGAAATTACTTTTTTTCAGTGAGATTTTGTCAGGCTCGTATTCGATTGGCAAATAGTACGTCGCACTCTGACTCAAGAATGCCACCCAACAACTGGGTTTGGCTAAAGCCTCCCTTGTTGATATCTTTTGCGCTAAAGATAAATTGATCAATGCCCGATCTCTTAATCATGCCTATAGAGCTTCCAAAAACAACGCCTTGAATTCCGGCCCAAATTAAGGCACTCATACACATGGGGCATGGCTCTCCTGTTGTATACAAAATAAGATTCCCCCAATTTATATTTCCGTATTGTCTGACGTAGTTATTCATGCATACTATTTCACCGTGATAAGTCGGATTTTCGTATGTTGTATTAACGCCTTTAGCCAGGATAGCTCCATTGCTCGCATTAGTAATTACTGCACCAAAGGGATACATGGGATTTTGTAATGCCATAGCTATTGCTGCGCGCATTGCTAACTCATGCTGTTTTAGCGGAATTGCATCAAGGGTTTTGCTTGTTGGTGGAGCGGCTCGACTCATTCCAAAAGCCCCAATACTGCATAGACAAAGTAAGGCCCGGCGGCGGTTCATGTTCTTATCCCAGATAATCTCTACCTAAGCATAATAGAAAAAACTACCCTCAGGTGGTTTCGAGAATTCTTGGTGGCCCAGGGCGGAATCGACCAGGGCCGAGGATGTCTTAATCTATTTCAACTTGTAGCCAGCATGACAAGCAACGCATGCTTGTGTTGTATTGCCCAGCGCAATTAATGCGGGCTTGATATCGCCTGTTGCTGCTGTATTTTGAGCTTCAATTGCAAACTTACTGGCATTTCGATGCATAGCGGTTCCAGCTTCTTGCATACCCTTTGGCATGAACTTAGAATTTTCATATGCCCCATGTAGCTTGAGAGCATTCATACCCAAACGATCTTCTGCAAGCCGTGCGGCTTTGTCATATTGTCCCTTGCCCATCACCTCTTGTATTAGAGAGATTGTTTGCAAGTGATCGCGCATATTCGTCAAAATATGCTCTTTCATTGGCGCAGGAAAATCCACTGCAATACGGTTATCTTGAGTAGCGCTATTACCAGCATGCATCATATGCATTTGTTGCATTTGCTCCCCGTGCATCTGGTGCGTATCGGCGCCTTTATAGCCAAGTAAAGATGGATCCAACATTCCGCTAACCATGGCAATGTGCCCAAAAACTAAGAACAAAGCTACGCAGATCGCATGAATCTTGAGTTTACCCATTTGATCAAGACTTTTATTTACAAAACCAAATTCTTGCAGGGCAATCCAAATTAAAGGCAAGCCACCAATTAAATATGTTGATACCGCCACCACATCAATCACTGTGCGCCATTCACCGGCCTTAGTGATTGGCAAAACAGCAGTTGTCATCAGGTAAGCAATGATGCCAATGAAATACAAGCCTACGGTAGTGCCAGCAAAGCGGTTTAGGTGATAGACAAAACCATCAAACTTACGTGTAAATAAAATATAAAGCTCGGTGATAGCCAGCGTCTCAGCGAGCACAATTGGAATACCCATAAAGATCAACAAATTCCAAGGCTGATTATCAGCAAGTAACTGCATGTAGTGAGTCATATTCATTTGTATCTCCCGAAACTTCAACGCACAAAACCACCCGAAGGTGGCCTTGTAACAACTAACAACACTTTATAGCCTATCCGCAGTTTCTGCTGGACATCATTTGGGGGCTATGTCCTGCAGGCAAAGTAATGCCTTTTTCTTTGGCGCGCTTTTCCATCTCTGTATGTGTGGTGGTCATAATTGCTTGACGCTCTTTTACTGTCTTGGCATCAATCATCTTGTCCATCATGGCAAGTCTTTCTGATGGGGTCATCAACTCACGCATAATTTTCATGTTGGCGTTTTGCCCCATCATTTGACCTTGCATCATTTGGCTGCGCATCATGCCTGGGCCCATGCCATTTCCCGCATTCCCCATTGGTCCTGGCTGAGCATAGGCTACGGCCAATCCAAGGCTCATGACAGTAGCAACACTGATTGCGATTTTGTTTACAGTTTTCATTTTGATTTCCTATTAATTTATTTAGTTACAGCAACAACTTGACCCACTCTTACAAGCACCGCTTTTTTCTGTATTAGAAGCCTCTGTGCTCACTTGTGCTCGATAGCCATCCTCCTCTAAAGCCGCAACAATTTCTTGCGCATGTTGCGAGATATTGCCAACAACCTTAACTGCTCCACAGGCAAGGTCTACTTCAACCTTCTGCACCCCAGCAATTGAATTAATGACTTTTTCCACCTGCTTTACACAGGCGTCACAAGTCATGTCGCTTACCGTTAAATTAATTGTTTCCATAGCAGCCTCCTTTGTATGGATTCATTATTGGGCCAATCGTCTAAAGGGCGTATGATTTAGATCATATGGATATCTATATTCCTGAACTGCTAAAGGAGCTCCTGCCTAAAGAGCTACTGGGGCAAAGTCATGCCTATCATTTTGAAAAAGGTGATTACCTTTTTCATCAAGGTAAAAAGCCTGAATACATGTTTTTTATTGTTTCCGGTGAAGCTGTTCTTACTAGGACCAGTAACCATGGAGAACCCACCACCTTACAAAGATGCAACGGTGGCTTCTTAAGTGAGGCGAGCTTATTGTCAGACGCTTATCACTGCGATGCTTTTGCAACTCAAGACGGACAAGCGATTACGCTACCAATTAAATACTTAAGAGACGCACTGACTGATAGCAAGTTCTCACTTAAATGGGTGCAACTACTCAGCAAAGAGATCATGCGACTGCGAACGCAATCAGAACGTTTAGGTCTAAAAGACATTCGAAGTAAGCTAATCCACCTCATCGAGACTGAAGGTAAAAATGGTGTCTTAACGCTCCAGTCTGATTTCAAATCTATGGCCTCAGAGATTGGCGTTACCCATGAGGCTTTATATAGAGTAATTGCCTCACTAGAGAAAGAAGGATTGATGAGGAGGCAAGCCAACTCTTTGGAGTTCCTAAAGAAAAAATGATGCCGATTAGATGCTATCGCTTTAAACGACATTCCTATAATGGGTCAACCCTCTAACGCCAAAGGACCATATGAACTGGATCATTACAAAGTATCTTTTAACAGCCGGAATGATTGTATTCATCTCTGAGGCTGCCAAACGTAGTGATCGATTAGGTGGTTTTATTGCGGCATTGCCACTGATGACTCTTTTAACTTTAGTGTGGCTCTATGTAGAAAACCAACCTGAAGAGAAAATTGCTAATCACGCCTATTACACCTTTTGGTATGTGATCCCAACATTACCGATGTTTCTTTTATTTCCATATTTACTCCCTAAGCTGGGATTCTGGTTGACGATGGGTGCGTGTGTTGTAGCAACGGTTATCTGCTTTGGCCTATTTGCCCTGGCAATGAAGAGCTTTGGAATTAATCTTCTTTAAATCAAAACCATCCGCAGGTGGTTTTGAGATTTCTTGGTGGCCCGGGGCAGGAACGACCAGGGCCGAGGATGTCAAACTAAACTTTTAATTAAATAATCAATAAAGCGGAAAGTAGAAGCAAAATTAAGTTGCTATAAAAAGTTGTGGCGAAACCATACGCTCTCATGATTGGATTCTTGCCATACCCCAACCAAAAAAGGAGTCTATAAATATTAAAAGCAACTGCCAAAATGATTAGCATTGCTAAATGCGTACTTGGCAACCCCACGCTTAATCCAAACAGGGCAATTGAAAAAAGTAAAAATTGTTCATGAGTGTTATTTAAAACTTTCACATTGAGCTCTACCTGTGGATCCGAATGGTCGCCTCCAATCGCGGCGCCAAAAAATCTTAAGTAAGCCACTCGGGCAATTAAGACAACAATTGGTATGAGGCCAATTGTTATGGCTATCCAAAGCACATTAAGTCGCCCAGAAATATTTCCAATGAATTCAAATTGAAAAAGAGGCGTAACCCACCAGGAAAATAAAATGATAAGTATTGAAGTCAAAAGACCCAAAACCATCATTTTTCTAATGTAGCTTTGGCTGTTGGTAAGCATATAAGAATTATCGTTAGATTAGTGGCTGCTGTAAAACACTAATCTACCAAATTACACAAAAAAAAATCTCCTGCAGGTGGTTTTGATGTTTCTTGGTGGCCCAGGGCGGAATCGACCAGGGCCGAGGTTGCCTACATCCGCGCTTAGACCAATGCCTACTTTATTCGTAATGAGTCCACATTCTTAAGATTCGAACCGTCTTCTCCTTGCGCAAAATTTCATAAACTAAGCGATGTTGAATATTAATTCTGCGTGAGTAAGCCCCTTTTAGATCACCAACCAACTTCTCATAAGGCGGCGGATTTTGGAGGGGGTTTGCCTCTAAAATATCCAATAAGTCTTGGGCTTTATCTTTAAGACCTGCGGCAGATAGTTTCTTTGAATCCTTAATGGCATATTTGGAATAAGCTAAATTCCAAGTCACCACTTCAACGCCCTTTTACTTTTAGTAATAGGCTCAGCCATAGCGTCTTTAATTGACTCACGCATTCCTGGAATGGCCAATAGATAAAGCGTCTCCTGAATGGCACTCCAATCTTCTTCAGAAACTAAAACAGCATTTGCCCGCTTACCAGAGATGAGTACTGGCTTGTGTGACTCTGCCGTCTGATCAATCAAGCGGTAGAGATCTGCTCGAGCTTCACTTGCGGTTAATGTAGTCATGATTTCGCTCCTTTGCAATATAGTACGTAAAAGCGTACGTTTTGTCAAGTGATTATTCCACCCGCCAGCCCAAAAGAAAATAGCCCGGCAAGTGGGCTATTGCGATTCTTGGTGGCTCGGGGCGGAAGCGTCCAGGGCCTAGGATGTCCAAGCCTAGTTGGTGATACAGTAAATCCAGTTCAAAACACTTTTGGAGTAAAAAATGCCGACCTATACAGTGACTTATTCAAACACCAAACTAAGCATCGCACAAATGGAGAATATTGCTCAAGCGATTACAAAGACCCACAATGCGTGTACCGGCGCGAATACCTACTTTGCTCAAGTGATATTTCAAGAAACCCCAAGTGGCAAACATTTTATGGGGGGCAAGCCGGTCCAAGATAGCCAAATCTTCTTACATGGACAAATACGGGCAGGAAGACCACCAGAGCTAAAGGAAAAACTTATATTAGCAATGAGGGAGGCCTTAATTAAAAGCTCGGGACTAAGCAAAGATCAAATTTGGATTTACATTGTTGATCTCATTCCCGCCCAGATGATTGAGTATGGAGAAATTCTTCCGCTATCGGGCAAAGAGAATGAGTGGTTTGCCAGCCTATCAAGCGATCTTCAAATGAAACTGAAGGCTCTAGAAAAATAGCCCAACAAGTGGGCTATCGAGATTCTTGGTGGCCCGGGGCCAAAGCGATGGGGCTAAGAGAAAGACTCTACTTTTCCATCCAAAGACATAAGCCCCAGTTCTGCAGTTAATGTGGGTTGCCGAACCTTTAATTGCTTCTTAAATTCTAGCAACGCTGCCTTGTGAGTTTCAGTTTCTTTTGCGGGAGTCGCTACCGCTGCCTCACCAT